>Ga0058693_1000187_pt1 | contig 26169 bp, 18 predicted proteins | sample AgamicOrMarz_FD_55217 | JGI IMG/M metagenome (GOLD analysis project Ga0058693, IMG submission 55217) | Agave microbial communities from Guanajuato, Mexico - Or.Ma.rz | ecosystem: Host-associated > Plants > Phyllosphere > Phylloplane/Leaf | place: Guanajuato, Mexico | collected 2012-06-04 | reverse complement strand
CGCACTTGACACGCTGAAAGCTTCAAAGACTTGGTTTTCTTCATTTCCGCTCTGAGAGGATCGACGCCTACCGGGGACCGGCTCTATGAGCACCTTTGGGCGGTGGTTTCTCGATCAACTATCTGACTTGAATGAAGAAAGACAGTAAACCAGAAGCTTTTTCTTCTTCTCTTATGAGATTTCTAGTTAGAAGAAAATCTCACTCCGAAAAGCAAGAGTTCTCTTATATACGATTACGAGACCACCAGACGCGCCCCTGCCTCTCTCTAGGTCAAAACTCTCCTCTCCAGTGAGACCAGCCGAGCCAAAATCAAACTCAGAGTCGCAATCTTCCATGCCTTTCTAATCATCACAAGGCAAGGAAAGAGAAGATCTTTGGTCAATGACGGTGGATTTCGTACTTTATTTTCTATTCTCTTTTTTAAAGGTTCGGATCGTCAAAGAAACTTTTTTTAGAAAACGGAAGTGCGTATATCTCTATCTACGCTCTTCCTACTGCTCATACGCGGACAATATCATTGAAGAAGACTTATCTAACTCGGTTGCTTTTCGGCCTTGCGCCAGGATGAAGATCATTCCTTGCCATTATTCGCTTCTTCTTTTCCACTAGGTATCGACAGACCAACAGCCGTCAATAGGGGTCAGAGGGGAGAAAGGAGAGCAGACAGCAACTTTGCCATTCCAGCTTGATGAAAAAAATACAAAATAAAATGTTCGATTCTTCGATAAGAGCAGAAGAAGGCCTATAGCTCATTAATCCATGCCAGTAGGTGGAGGTGATACACCTAGATCGAGGAATATAGTCCATTACATACTAGGGCCAGCCCATAAAAGAAAATCTCGTTCTATAATAAATGAATTGTCTCACACGCTCTGAAGTCTTGGGACTGATCTTACCATTGGGACTGCGCCTAAGATCAATCCTAACCTACTTATAAGACGTTAATAACCGATTGAATTTCTTAGGACAAGCAGCCAATGAGTGTAATTATAGGCCTTACCGCATCCTCTTCCGCTAGTAGCCACTGCTGCTTATAAATCCCCTTTCCTAGAAGAAATTCTTATGCTAGGTTCGCCCTCTTCTCTTGGCCACTGGATCGAATCCAATAACTGTAATTTCACCTCTGGGCCCGATTGAGCATCCAAAAACTCCACCTTCTGCTTCAGTCGTGACTACATTCTCAGATTCCGGAAATAATCATCTTAAAAATACGATTTCTTAGGAACAATCCTGATAGGAACAAGTCCCGAACCCAATGGTATCATATCTATTTTACAAGCGTACCTATTCCTCTAACAGAAATAAATGGAAATAATGAAGCAAGGCTCAAGAGAAGAGGGGTCCGTCCATTGAGATTAGAGCCGCTCGTCCGGATCCGCCCGTCCAGCAACCCTTAGTGCGAGCAGCATAGACTACCCCGGCGCCTGACAACATCAGACCCAAAACAATTCCTAAGCCCGGAAAAAAGCACTCGCATACAAGTCGGATTAAAGAAACTAGAATTTTTTTTTTAGTACTCATCTTAATATTTTTTGTTTTTGCCCTCTCCTGCTATGGCTCTGCTTTTGACAGCGCGGCTAGTCCAGATGGGCGGTTGATGGTTGGGACCTTTTCTCGAAATTCTGTATCCTGAGTGGTAGAACCGGGTGAACCGGGCACTCATTGACGCACACACACATGTCAAATCTCTTAAGCAATTTATTGATCTTGATATGGAATGCAATCTAGATGAAACTGATAGACTAGACGGAAGAGCTGACTGAAGACATTGAATTCGAGATGCAAATTGAATAGGAATTCACCCACGGAGTGGTGGACAAATTCATAGCTGCCGCTGGTTATACCATGTTGCCTAACCTCTCCTTATGACATCCCCATGAATAAACACTCAATCTCATCCTTTGTTGCGCAATCTCTATAGTGAGTTCTCTTACTTCTTGACTAGTAGTGGAGTTGAATACTTCCCTCGTTGTTTTAGTTAGATATAGAGTAGCTAATTCTTTAGCTCATCAAGTGAATATTCCTTCATCATGTGATAGAATGGGAGCCTGAAATCATCATAGCTACTATCGAACCTCAGCCTTCTTACTATACCCGCGTAGTTGATATCTATTAACATAACTCAATCCATTACAACAGATTAACATATACACAGCCTCCGGCGATACAGATTCAGCTAGTGCAATACATAAGATAATGGATGCTATCAAAGTAAAAAGGGTAAGTACCTTAGCTCTACGGCTATTTAACCCGAGCGGATCATAAGATATATGCTCATCAATAATCTCTCTGACCATATTCTTAGTAGGTTCACCGCAAGAGCATGGGGTTACAACATCAGGGTGAACACTACATATATGATTAACAAACGTATCGCGAAATAGTTTGAGTATAAGACCTGGATCATGTAAGTACACTGATATAGGTATATTCAGCAAAGGGTCGGGCGCAACAGCCCACCAAACCGAAAATCCGATCATACCACACAAGCATAAAAGAAATCGCATGTCCCGCATATAAGAATATCGGATTGCTTCCCTCAAACCGAACGATTTGATGTTTCACTGAAAATACATCCCAAACCCTGCTGATATAAGAAATTTGGAGAGCAGAGCAACCCTTTAACTAAGGCTAATTTTTCTTTATATATAAGGGGAATCCAATTCCCAAAATAATCTATTGCTATCCATCCATTATTATGAAAAACAAGATGCCTGTTTCCAGAAGAGAACATCTTTCGAACCTTATGTAACATAGTTTCAGTATTATTATGAGGCTGTCTGTGACCCCTAAATGGGCAGAGCAGTTTATTACCAAGTATGTCGTTTTGAACTCGTAACCAGGCTGGTGGAAACACATGATTATCATCAACACTACTAGATGTTCTATCAGCTAAAGTCATTTTCCTTACAATTGGTATTCTATTTGTTAGATGATAAAATAATGATATCATGATACTATATTCTTCCTTATATTTTTCAATATGAATTGATCCATCACTGCTAACACGCACTTGTTCTCTATAATAAATAATAAGAAGTAATGGGAGTCTTTCCCCTCTCAACAGATAGGATATCAGCATCCAAATCAAGTTGATCTAATAAACTTTGAAACTTCTCTTCACTGAAGAACGTCTCATGACCATAATAATCAATTACTTGATGAGTAATAATATAAAGTTCGTGGTTATATCGTTTATAAAAAATACCTGGAAACATTTTCGAGAACTCACTATCGAGTTCGACTAAGGAGAAATTGAGTAATACAGGAGCGATTACACCTACAGGTGGTATCCTAATGTCTAACACAGAAGACAGATCATAACCNNNTGCACAAATAATAGGTATATACAAATAATTTTTTTATAAGTAAAATAAAAAAAGGGTTTATTTTTAACAACAGGTCTAAGTTTACTTAACAGATGAGTCTTGGATACTGAATTCATCGAGAATTCTAAATTCACTTGATCTAATTTATCAACATTACTACTTGAAACTATTGATTTCACAAAATTGGAACGCTTATCTTTAAAACCAGGAGAGTCTTCCCAATTGAAAACATGTTCACTTACAAAATGCTGATTTAACATGCGACCAAGAGCCATTAATACAAGTCTATCCTCCTTATCAGCCTCAATAGCTAAATCTATATTAGGATTACATTGTGGTTTAAAGGCGATGGCATGATGAGGTATATTATTACCGTCTAAGTAACAATACAGCTTTAGAGGAGATAAAGAGTAATTATCACTCATAATTTTCTCTTTAAGAAAATCTCCATCTCGTTAAAATCTAAATCGTAAAAATCAGAGTACTCCCTAAACATATTTTCTATTGTATAACATAGTGCTTCTAACGAACATGTATTTTTTCTCGTGAAATTGACAGCTACACGGATTCACCACTACTTATGACTTCTTAATCCTGCTCCTAGACAAACTCAGAAGCAAGGAAAGAGGAACTATATAATATTTTTTATACCTGAAAAGCTACAACTCTAACTCCTAACTAAGGAACTACCTAGCTACCTTAATTAACGTAAATCCGAGATTGGATTGAGAGAAAAGGGCTGGGGCCAAGCCTGGATGGAATGCATCTCTCCTGTAATGGGTTCACTCGATACAATGGGTCTAAGACCGCACGGGAATGCATCCAGTCAATTCAGGATCATCAACATTTCTTAGACCTTGATCTTAAAGCGGTGACTTCAGCGACTTGCTCTCATTCTTTTTCTCATTCGCTAATACATGACCTACTTAAAAGAGAAATGATTTTTTTTTTAATTCAGATTTATTCAACTCCTTGATTAAGAGAGCACCAAGCCCACCAATAACTAATACGTCTGCGGGTTCAGGTTCTAAATCGGTCCATTACTTTGTTGTCTCTGTCACACTTTGAATATCGAGTTTGAATAGCGTCTAATTCCATCTCCGAAACGACTTCATCACCTCGTTCTTTGTAGAAGTCGTACGTTTCGCGAACTTCTCATTGAAGAGATGGTTGGCGGTGATGTATAGTCCTTGTGCCTGCATCGAAAAGAAAGAACTCAAGTTAATGCTCAGATCGACTGAGGAAGTTCCATAACATCATTCCTTGTAACTAAATAAGAAGAAAGTTGAATTAGATCTTGGAAATGATCGACTCAAATAGATGCTCATCATAAGTGGACCGACAGCCTATGATGATTCCCTTTCAGAACCTATTTTGCGGATGCATAGTGAATGGCTACTTTATTATGATTATGCTCTGTCGAGAAAGGAAGATTCCATGTAAAAGAAAAGAGACAACAGGTTTTATTACCCTAAGATAAGAGCGGATTCTGATTCACTTTCTAACAGGGCATTCTATTCCGAAAGTCCCACAGCGTGAAGCAAACAAAAAACTGCCTTTCACTAGCACTTGCTGCTATTCACTAAGCAGACGCTTTAGCGAGATGCTAATTGGAGAAGGACTGACCTCTGAAAGAAGAAAATAAAGATTCGTAGTCTTCGTTCGAAGATTCCACCTATACATACCCTTTTCGCTCGAGAAAATAACTGACGCTTCTATTCTTTGTTCTTTGTCTTGTCTTTGTCTTGAATCACAGAGGAAGGACAAGAGCTCGGATAACAACAACAACGATCACAACTTGAAATGAACTACTTTACTTAACTTACTAGCTATATGACTGTAGTGAAGATATGCGAAAGAGGGAGAATGCGCTACATCGGATCTTACTGTAGCATCGGTTATTGGTTGGTCAGGTTACGACTACTATGGCAACCAGCCTATATGCTATATGGAGATGCGTAACTAGGAAAAAGAAGATATAAGATTGGCCTGTCGATCCATCCACACTATTTCTTACGGGTATTGAACGGGTGGCAACTAGCCCTCTGACTATATATGAGTAAGTAAATACTGGCCCTCGCTCGACCTATGATATCTGAGAATAAGCTAGTTTAAGATATGGGGACTGCTACTGGCATCTTACTCCCTTCTCTTAGGCTGAAGGCTAGCTTGATAATGGTACAGCTCGTTAGGACGGGAGTCTTCGTAGCACTAAACTAAGAAGAATAGCCTCGTCAGATAGTTCACTCTTTACGCGAATAGACCTTTTTCTTTATCCTTTGCCCTAGAACCTCTTTCTAAAAGAAAGATTCTTTGATTGAAGGATGGAAAACCTTTGCTGAAAGGTTAGCTGTAGGCATCCATGGTCTCTCCCGATGTGTACTGGGACGCCCATAAAGGGATATAAATTCGTCTTATTCCTCGCGTTCCAAAGGAAGTCCTCCGGCTCCTTTGTTCAATATGGTTCATATCCCAGTCTCAGGTCAAATGCATAAGAGACAGGAGCTTCTTCCCTTGTTGTCTTCGAGTGATTCTTTTGATTCAAGCTGTGGATCCAGTTGCTTTGTCTAGCGCAGGAAGAATGGAGGGAATACGCTTTCACAAGTATTCCAATCAGCGGTCTCAGACTCTATGGAGGAAATAGCAGCATCTAATGAAGCAAAGCAGTCATTGCGGTACCAGAATATAAAATCTAAAGAGAAGGATAAACTCGCTCTTTGCTTTTGATCTCAGGCATTTTCCTAGCAGCTGCTATTATTACTTTTTCATATTGTTATTAGATGATGACTCTAACGAATCCGTTGTAACTTAGCGCAAAAGCCAAAATAAAAACTCATAAATCATGTTAACCTTTCCTTTACAGTCTTTTGACTTACGTCCCTACTCGTTTTTCCTATTAGGTGTCTTAGTGTAGATTTTCTCTCGTTTAGTTCAACAGAATATGCTCTATTTTCACATGCTATTATTGTTTGATTATCAACATTTTCCATTGAGAATGGTACACTATCCACGACGCTGTCAAAATGACTAGTACTGCTCTTTCTTTCATGGTCGAAGTTTGCATAAAGTTAGTTTGTTATCCAACTACTTTACCTCAACAAGGTCGATGTGGCCTTCATCTCCGAAGTTCTTATACTGATAAGACTTTCATTTTGATCTTCGTCGTATGCGTTATATATAAGCTAGTCTTTCTTTTGTTAGGAAGGGATCTGTTTATAGATCCTTATGTGAAGGGTCATATATATATTCTTCTTATTAGTTATTAGTATAGTTTCTAATTATAGTATAGTACTATGTACTAAGTACTTAGTGAGGAGTTCCGTAACTGTTTTCATTCATCCCTGAAGATGCCCACTTATTATAGGGAATTAGTGAGATCCTAGAGTGGATCATATTGCGACGATAGGTTTCTATTATGGTTGGAAGACGTTGCTAGATGTACTAATGAGATGGAGTTGAATTCTTTCTCAGGACCAGTAGTTATCCTAACTGGCTGTTTTTCCCCTAGCGATCCAGTACTTAAAAGATGTGGATTGCTCTTTCAATTCATTCTGGACTATTCGTCAGGAAGAAGACAAAACAAAAAGGCATTACCCAGAAAGTTCGATAGAGTCTTCAGCGATAGAGTTACGTAGTAACTTTTAAGAGAGGAAGCTTATCAATATCGTGCTTTTCTTTTTTATTGTAGAGGGGAGTAAAGTTCGTCGAACAAAGCGCAAAGCGAGAGGAGCAAAAAGCAACTCGACAATCAAGAGAGGGCCTTTCTATTCTTTTTCTATTTTAGTAAAGATGGATGGATCAAGTCTACTATACTTTTTTCTAGCTAAAGTAGAAGTAATAAGCTAGCAGCTTATATTCCTATATTTAGTATTTAGGATATATATTTCAATATGGTGTGTCGATGACCCCCTCTACTGTTATGAATATTCAAAGGAGTGTCCGAGAGGAAAGGTCTCGTTTTTCCCCTCCTCTTTTGAATAAAGACAAACGCAAGCTTTTTCCTACAATGAACGAGAATCTAGTTTTAACTGCACTTGCATGTGTACACTTGAAAATTCTTATTTTTCGAATGAAAAATGGTTTGTAAATCCATTACCATTAATTTTATAGGAAATAGGAAAAGGAGCTAAACAAGAGTTTAGAGCTAAATTCATGGAGCAAGGATATGTATCATCATTTCTTTATATCAATCTTATACCTTCCATAATGTAGATTTAGCATTGATAGATATTTTCTATATCGAAAGGTAGAAGGACTTGTTGATGATCATTTCTAAACTCATTAATCAAAGATTTATTCAGCCTAGTTGTTGATAAGGATGGGATCACAGTATGGTATACCCCCAGCTATAGTAACATAGTGGATGTATTGCTACATTTCATACTGAATGATCTGGATCGAGAGTTTCAACACCTTTTTACTTGTTACTTGCGAAGATGGACTATGCTAGGTATTTACATGAAGCTGTTATCTTTTTTTTTTTTAATAAAAAAGCATTTATAGTGGCTTGTCTTGATAGACTGAATTTCTCAAGATAAATTATTCTTAGAGAACCAGGTAATAAACCTATTCAATCCTTTAAAAGGATATCTATGGATAAAACAAGAAGATTGTTAAATAATAATTCGAATAATATGGCATTCAGAGTCTTGTTGAAAAAGATGTGTAAATACACATACCAAAAGGTACAAATAATTACTCGTACTATGTCACTCATATTGAGGACCTATAGGGAAACATAGTCGTTTGGGACCCCGGAAAGCAGAACCGCAGCCTAAGGGTGAGGGTAAGCCCAGGCTTTAGCGGTCGGTGTCCTACCGCTAGTATTTGTTGGCTTGGTGCCAAAAGTCTTATGTCTTATCTCATATGGTTATGGATGGGCTTGGTTACAAGGTTACCACTGGTAAAGATCACTCTCAGCACGTGGCTGGTTAAGGCCAAGCACCAAGAAGGTTTTGTATCAAAAAGAATAAAACCTTAATCAATAATCATAATCATCCTATTACTAGGAATGGCTATCGGAGGTATCCTCTCCTTATCCCTTCCTTACGCAAAAATCAGAAAGTCAGAAAAACCATATCGAAGATAGGCCACAGCCGGCCAAACTTGACCAACTCCGGATCATCACGAGTGACTTTCAAGAGTAATTGACTGTAGTGCCTTCAAAGATTGATTGTATGGTGCTATTTGGATTTGGTTAATTGTGAGCAAGAAAGCAATTCAGGTAGGTTCCCCCCTAATCCCGTGATTAAGAGAATACGTGTAATCCACGGGGTGCATCGCTTAATCAATGCCGGTAACACTTCTGTTACAACGGTTGACTGCGATATCTGACCGATCCGGATCAGAGCGAGGTGAAACTATTGATTCAATAAGAGAAATAATAGAGATGGGGAATGGTATAAAAGGATCTCCTTAAGGCCTATTGGAGTAAACATGCGCATTGCTTCAAGTCAAGCGCAACGAAAAAATATCCATTCTTCTGGGCCAATCTTCTAACTTCCTGCGCATACAGATAGACAGCTATAAATCAATCCTTGCTCCTCATCTGCCCTCTCTTGTCATGCTTGTGCTGCTACGACTACTATGAATACCTTTAGCTTAGGTAAAGTGACTATTCTAACCTTCGCGACCCTGTTTATATAGGATTATACGTACCTCATTTATAGCATATATGAGTAAGTTATCTTAATTCTATAGGCCTTTCCATGGCACCGAATGTCGTCTTTCTTAAATAGACAAGATAGATATCTAGAAATAGATATGACAGCTTGATTCTTGCTGAGAAAGCTAAGTTTCACTATTAATCAAGTATGGATTACATAATGACCTGAAAACGCGTTCTAACGCAATAAATGAGACCAAATAATGAAAGAATATCGCACTATACACTGGCTTGCACGACTGGTTTTTTTTTTAGATTTTAGATGAGAGCCTTCCAAGCCTTCCTAACTGGGCCCTATACGCTTCGCTCTAGTGACATAGTGCCTTTATTATGGTAAAGGCTTCCCTTACACGCATAGCTTTAGCACAAGTGCTACGTAAGCAAGAAGCTACCTTTTTACGTCATGAGCTTAAACCAAAGCCGTCGGTTCTTGCTTTTAAGATCCTGTCCTCATTATTTTAGCTAGTGAGTGCGTACCTGGTTCTATCAAACCGGCTTGTAAAAGCCTTCTTTCTCTCTTTACTTGGACCTTTTTTTGGCTTAGAAGAGAAGAATGGTACTAGCTTTAGCAATCAACGAGATTGAGACTAGGTAGAACTTATAATTGTACGAATGATGTAAATATAAATAAGAAGTACGTGTACTTACTGGAGAGTACTTAAAAGAGCGAAGCGAAGCCACTCGACAACTAGGAAACTAGGATAGGAGCGAAGAGAGAAGGGAAGCACTGACTGACCTGCTTGCTCGCGGAACATATGCTAGGATCCGGCCGGGTCTTTTTCCCATATTTTTTTTGCTTAAGGCAGCGGCACAGACGTGATGTAAGCATTTCGTTTAAACGCTTGGTAATAAGAAGAGGCATTTTGGTCTTCGCCTTTTGATTTCGTTTCCGAACGAAGTGGCCTCTCTTGCCGCAGTTGTAAGACTGGTTATCCTATTGACTATATCTTCTTTTTTCTCCGTTTTTCATCATGAGCTCAACTTCGCTGAAAGCTCAACCCTTTCCTTTCAAAAACAGGGACTTTTTTAACATATCAATCAGGGACAATAGAAATGCCGACTAAGCTAGGGCTTTTTCGAGTGGAGGATTTGAAACCTTTAAAGCAAACAATTCCTTCCTTCTTTGTTGTGCCCACTCGGATAGGAGTGGGTAGTATATGAAATAGGAGGTGGAACAGGAGATTTCACTACCAGGTTTAGAAGACGCAGTGAAATCTGGTGCTGATGCTGATCCGGCATATTCATTCTTCTTTCAGATTAGCTAGTTTGTGAGGATGACTCGTTTTTTTCACCCGCTGCTTACTCACTAGTCTAGTAGCTTATAGCTTGATACAACATGCTTTCGCTACAGACATTTGACTGTACGTCTTGAGACTTTTCCGGATTGAATTTGTGGTCAGGCATACTGTTTTACCTAAAAAGTTGCATTCTTTAGGACAAGCATATCCTTTCGTTTTGAACATAAATCGTGGAGTGGTTGGTCGTAGGTGAGACCGCCCCAGGAAAATTTACCTTATCTTTACTGTAACTGTACCTGATCTTTCACCCTTTATCAAAAAATGTCAGGAGGAGGAACTCTCAATTGAATAAGCGTATCAAAATGAGGTGCAATTAGTCATTAGTCAATCGACCCTTTCCTTCTCCTGTCCTGTTGTCACGCAAGTTCTCTTTAAGGCAAGTGATAGAGCATTCTCTGAGTTAAACAAATTTTGAGAGTAGGAAAAGGTAAGCGCGCGCTGTCACTAAACGCCTTGAAAGCAATTTCTTACTCCTACTTAAGTAGGCATCGTAGGCATCTTAGGCTAGCAAGGAAAGCTTAACTCTATTCCTCGTATGATAAGTCCCTCTCCCATCCAAATAAGCAAGTTCAAGCTAGGTAAAAGACTAAGCTTAAGGCATGTCTTCCACTCAAGAACACTCTTGCGCAGAAAAGCAGGGCACAGTGGAATGAGTTTGAGAGCCGCCCTTATCTTATTTAGTCTTATTTAGTATCTTATTTAGTAGGAAGGACGCTTAAGCCGAACCGATTGACCTGATTAAGTAAAACCAATGCAGCCGAAGAAGTCTAACTCGCATCTATGGAACCAAGTCCTAATCCAAACGCTTTTTAGCAATGAACGGCTGTTACAAAACAGGCAGGAAAAAGTCTACTTTTAGCGAAGGCTACAAGCGCTAGCAAACGCTGTTTATTTTCACAAACCCTTTTTTATGCAACTGAAATTCAGAGATTCTAGTGAATCCATCATTGCTGCTCAACTATAGTGCTAAAGAATTCATATAACAGGGCGAGGTTCGTTGTTAGTCAGAGAATACCGGCAGGAATGAGTACAGCATAGTTCTCTATATTCATACTGTGAAGAACATGCGAAGCAGAGACTCTAGTTACTTCCTATACTCTTCCCTTCCGGAGGAAGAATGTAAAGCAGGGAAAGCCCATACTTAAGACCGCAGGGAGGAATGAACAAGTAGTACTAATGTACTACATTAGCAGTATAAGTAATTGACTGAAGGAAGTGCTACACCAATAGGACACTTATTTCATTTTAATTGTTGCCGATTGGGTAAATATGCATAACTGCGTTCCCAGAAGGCGAATTTCATATAGTCGTTTTCTCTGACATGATGGGCTCCAGTAATGAATGGGTAATGGATATGGAGAATCATGTGGTGGAGGACTACCATGTACGCGCAGGAAGGGATCGAAAAGACGAAGGAAATGGTGCTCTGCAAGAGTGAAGCTATCAAAGCCCCTAGTAAAGTCTTTCCCAAAGACCCCCTGAAGTTCTTTCTTGGAAGGATCATACTAATAATTATATATTATTATCATATCTGTTTATCCGTCCGAAGTTAGGTAGGTACCTGCTCTCCTTAATTAAAACCACCAATCCTCCCCAGTTTACAGACATTTCCTGTCAAAAAGAGGTGCAATTCAGGTATGTATCATATGGAAGATACTCGCTCCCTTAACTTGATTTTGAAGGAGGAGAAAGTCAAAGAATGGGTTCTTCACATTATAGCTTTTCGGATACACCAACCACGAGATAGATAGAATTCTCCGGACTATGAAGTCAGGCGATCGACCAGCTCAGTCATACGAGACGAAGCCTAACGGCTCCTCTTGTTGCCACTCAATAAGAAGAAAGCAAGGCCTTGCATGAGTCCGCTTCGGGATTGGCTATTCATTTTAGGTTTTTCCTTCTTACCTTCGTATTGGAACGGACTTCGCTCCAAGGACAGGCCTTATCGTTGGGAACTGTCTGCTTTACGCTTTTCATAGCTCCTATAATAGTTTCTAGTAGGCAGAGGAAAGCCTAACAAACACGGTGATCCATCTCGAGCAGGATCGCATTAGGTCACTTAGTTGAGCCTCGGTTTTAGACTCTGTGTAAAGAGGTTAACAAGGGACAGGGACCTTATCCCCGCAATTGAACCCAATTGAACCAAGGAAAGACGATCGCTTACTCTCTTTCTGCAGTTGACTTAAAGGTCTGTTCAATAGCATTTTGACAAGATAAGAGAGAGAGTCAACTCATCCCACCAATCAACCTACTTATCTGTCTTCCTCTTTGAGATTTGAGAAGGAAGCTCTAAGCCCTTTTGATTGGCCTTGTGTGATCAAGTTATCATGAGGGGACTTTCCTCGTTTGAGTTAATGCTTTGGAAGTTTCAAATATGACGCTCTAATTCATCCGGTTGAGGAGAGCGCCGATTCCAATGTCCGGCCAGCCGAGAACGATGCCCTTTCTTTGTCTTTCTCATGCCTAAGGCCTAAACCCTTTCTGCTCTTTGCCATTCCGAAGTCTCAGAAGAAGTTTCCAGTTGATTTGTTGGTGGTAAGTGAGCCGCTCCAGCCGCCTTTGAGACACTGGGGATTTTTTTTTAATGAGCTTCATGCTCTGGCTCATCGTGAAACCTTGATTTCGGGAAAGGGGGGAGATGATAAGAAGACTGGCTCCACTCATCGACAGGCTATGGGAATAAGAGCAACCGGCTGCCTTCGAATCGAGGGAAGAAAACAATGGAGGTTTGATTCGCCGTCAGAGGGAAGAGATTCGTAAGCACATATTCTCTCTATCTATATCCGAGCCAGATCTTCTCCGATCAATTGACTAGTAAAGTGCGGACTCTGCTTCTGGGTCTGAAGAGTGTTATTCAGCATTCTCTTACCTAGCTTTTTCTTAACTCTGAACCTCTTTTTTTTATTGGGGATCAAAGATTGAAGTTTAAGCTTGAAGTCACAAGTCAAGTAATGACCGATTCCCTTTTCTTGGACCGGTTACAAATTTGACTCAAAAGTGGGATTTATAAGTTATAACTAATATTGGTATTGGAATTGAAGCTATCCGATCGGAAAAGAAGGAATTAATAGCCTTTTCTTTTTTTCTCAGATTCGATAGAAAGAAAAGAAGTGAAATAAAAGAAGAGCCTAAAGACTTAGAAAACTAAAAGCTTTCGTTCCAAAGTTAGTACTATGCTTCTGTGTTTGAGATTCTTACTGAACTAGTTCTATTTCTTCCCTAGCGGACCCTAGCTTCAACTCAAATTTATACTTTTTTTAATTACAGGAAGCTGTATTAAAGATTAAGTAAGTGAAAATTCCCTATCTTCCAATCTCTTACATCACCAAATGCAGGTAGAAGTGAACCCACTCGTCAATTCTTTCTTAGAATTCGGCAATTACTCGATCAAAATGAGATAGTCAAAGAGAAATGGTAGGAAGAAAGAGCCGAAAGTGAGGACAGATTCTATCTAAAGGGAGCTCCCTTTTCTTCTATTTAGCTATCCCGCCCTTGTTAGTGCAATAAAGAGTTTGCTTACCGTAGCAAGCGACCTTTGGCAACAACCGGAATCGGTTCTTCGTTCTCTATCCTATCTAATAGAGGAATTCATTGGTTCATCTCCTGGTTTGAACCTTCCCTTTCTTTTTAGTCAGCCTCTCTACAATTAAGTTCTTTCATCAACAGAAGTTGCTCTTGTTGAAGAAGAGGAAGGGTGATGAGAAGGGATTAGACCGACTTTGAAGGATAGGGTTCTCAGATCCTAGGGAGGTAGCTAGTGAATCAAGTAGCGAATAGGGATCCTAGTAGGCTTGTATAGAGACTTTAGTAAGCCATTCCATTAAGTAGTTTGCTTTTCCTTCTACAGAGGGTAGCCCTTTTCTAGAAAAGGGAGTGCTTTAAGGGAAGCGAAGCATCTAAGCTAACAGAAGGGAGGTTTTTATCTGGGGATAAGAAAGACTAGACGAATGTCAGTTGTCAGTCATAAGTCCAATCTTCTTACCGGAGTTCAAAGTGAAAAGACTTTTTGCTTCTACTACTAGAAAGAAAGCCATAGGAAAGGAAGGTTATCCCTCACCCTCTACTCTTGGGCAGGAAAGAGAAGGGTTCTTATTGAAGAAGTCTGGTTATGTTATGCACTCCCCTCCTAATCCTAAGAAAGGGTTAGGATTAGATGGAATGTAACTAAAGTTCGTAGATAAGGGTGGCTAAGGGATAGCCTTAAATGAAAATTCAAGTAGGACCCACTATACTTCCTTACTAAAGCTTACTGGAGGAGGGAAAATTGCTAATAAAATCTAACTCAAGGGAAGAGAAGCCTTACGAGTAGGACGAAGGTAATCTTCTTCCGGGAGTGCTTTAGTAGTAGGCAGGTAGGAATTCCACTTCTGGAGTAGGAGTTGAGGATGCTAGGAAGGATGTGGATTTAGCTGTGAATGTAGCTTTAAATGAAGGTAGCTTCAAATGAAGCCTTTTCCCCAGCGATGGGCTGCTTCGGACTCAGGTTCAGAAGATGAAACAAGAGCAAGAGCCCCAGGAAATGACTTTCTAGGGGCCGAGTGGAAGTCCTATCTTGGAATCCGAGGTGCTAGGCTTCCTTCTCATAGGTAGGGAAAGGTACTTGTTGGGGGGATATAGGCCAAGAGAACCACATTGAACAGCTACTTCAAAAAATTCACATGAAGCAAATAGGTAAGAAAGGACTTCTTCTTATTCTTACATAGTGACTTCAGAAGTAAATGAAACTAGATTCACTCCCGGTGAAATAGAAATTTTCTTTCAGTTGAGGAAGTCAAAAAAGACTCTCTCTTGCTTTAGTAGCTGCTCTTCCAAGTAAGATTTAGACTTTCTCTTCTTTCCTAGTATAAGTCATTATCCTCTGAAGTTTAGGAAGATTCTTTTCTAGTCACTTCATTCTATTACCTCTGAGAGGTTGCATTCTTTCATTTTCTCGGGATTTATGGCAGCAAGCACTTCTTCTACTGTTTAGTTTGGTATTCTTCCTTTCACCATCTTTTCCCGAGGAAAAGACAAAGACGCGGATTCCACTTTTGAAGCGCCATAAGCTGTCCACTTTCTATCGAATCTAACAACCAACGTTAGGTTGTGCTGCGGAGAACAGACCACTCAATAAATTGACCGACATTCCCCATTTGAACTTCCTATGGGAACATCTCTGGTTGATTAATTCGGTTTATCTTATCATCAGTGACGAAGATAGCCTTCGCCCTCGACAAATTCTTTTATTGATGACATCGACTCGGACTCCTAGCGTAGGAACTTGATCATAAGTAGAAGTAACGGAACTGTCTTAGAAAGACGGAGAGATTGATTGCAGTAGCCCTCGGAAAGGACTAGGACTAGGATTAGGATCTATTGGAATGGAAGAGTTAGCGAGACAAGAGCAGCGGCAACTGGTTTAGTAAGAGCTGGTACGATAAGATCTGCAGCCTCTTTACTTGAATCTGTCCCTACTCTAAGTCTTTCTTAGCCAGTCTCCTCAATGAATCCAAGGCTTGGCAGAAGAAGGGCTGTGCTAGTGAATCGATTTACATATACCATCTAAATTCATTTAGTATTAATGAAGTGAACTTTCGGCAATAGCCGACTTCATCGAAGGAGCAGAAGAGGGGAGAGGAAGTTAAGGGAATGTTCTAGATCAGAGATCGAGGTGAGACCGATCCAAAGATCCTAACTCTCAGAGGAGGAAGTGAGTCGAGCGATAGGGAAAGAGCGTAGTAGTAAAGGAAGAGCCCACTTGCGTACTCCAAAGTGATACTAGTTCTTGGCACTGGGAAGATATCCTAAAGGGCTAAAGGCTAAGGAGCTATAGACGGAATTCTACCAGAAGTCTAGGCCCCTTTTTCGTAGTTAGTCTGGTACCAAGAATGGTGGAATAAGTTTCAAGGTAATCTCGTATTATAAAATTTTCTTTGTTATTGTTATTAAAATAGCTTGCATTTCCTGCTTCAAGGCGTTGGGTTGCTTTAGAGAACTATTTTGAATTCGTTAACTGAGGAAGAAAGCATAGGCAATCAAGAAAATCGGGTAGAAAGCTATGAAAAGGGGAAACCATGACGAAGGGTCGTACACATCCGTGATCAGTGAACGGAAGGAAGGAAGGGGGGTGACGGGACCAGACAAGGGCTAGTCTTGCAAAGTATAAAGCAGTTCACAAAAGCCTTTCGCTCGGTCTTTTTAGCCCAGAAGGTATGCCTTAGTAGATGGGTCTAGGATTGCTTACTGAAAATCTAAGGCAAAGCGCCAAGGCAAGAAGGCAGACAACGGATTCTAGGAACATTCCCCACCCTCAGCCCTTAACTCGGAACTAAACCCTTTTTGTTCAAGCTATAATCTATGTTTTGAGTTTTGAAAATATAAGAAGAAGCTGTGGGAATAAGCGGTGTTGGAGGCATTTCCGTTGCTACTGGTTCTTTGACAGGTTCACAGCTCCTACTCGTGGTTCTAAATCGTCCTCTCTCTCATGTCTATCTTTACTAGGGATCATGTCTACTTATTTTTCCTATGGATTCTTCCATTCCAAAGATGGAGGAATACCCAGCTTAGCTAAGGTAATCCTTTATGTTAATAAAATCTCTCTTTCGCTTTCGTAGAAGCGAATGGAAAAATTAGATTAGGGTGTAGGACTAGAAAAGTAATGAGACAAGTCGTAGCAGGGTCTACCTTCTTCTTATTGAGAAAAAAGAGAACTGTTAACATCATCTTACTCTTTCGAAATGCTTTTCATAGCGTATAGAAAGACTCTTTTGGTCCTGCTTTATTTCTTTGAACCTTGTAATAGTTATTCCAATTGTCAGTCTTATTTCACCTTTCTCTACTCTTACCTTCTCATTTTAGGCCTACCTTCTTTCCTCGATGATTTGTTTGGATAGACTTATTCTCCCAAGCTTCCTTCTACGATTCCGAACTCTGAAACGGAGTGAAAGAACCGAATCTCCGAAAGGAGCATTCGACTTCATCAGTGCGGCTAAGCTTTGAACAAGAAAAAGTATACGATACGCGCGAGAAGAAAGAGAGTGAATTAGATAGAGTTACCTACAGACGAAGGATGAGAAGAAATGGGGTAAAAAGCCACCTGGCTAAGAAAGAGAAAAGCAGAAGAACAAGTGAAAACGGCATTCGGGAGATAAGGTAAACTTTCCTTGCTTGGAAGCAGCTACAACAAAGATTGATTATGGACCTTAGATCACTAAAGGATAAGGCAGAATCTATCAAATCAAGAGAAGGCTACACTTGCGTGTTTTCGCGCTTGGTTGATGGAAGAGATGTCATCTAAGTTACAGGTTCCGCTTAAGAAGGCGAATCCATAATGAATGCGGCTGGACACAAAGAAAGGTTGGGAACTTATCTTTCTAATGGGATTGGTGACTCTGTCCCCGCTTCATTGCCTTCACAACCCACCTTTAGCTTCTCACTTATTTCCCGATAGCAGCATAGTAGCTATTTTTAAGTAATCCCTTTCGTCCCGGTACATGGCCTTGGCATGAACTCTATCCTAATCCGAAACAAAAAGAAAAGTGGAAGGTGAGCTAGATCGGCCAGTTTTGACACGACCGAACAAGCCGGCGTCGACTCAACGGCCTATTCTGATGAGATCAAGAAGAAAGCATGTTCCGCACTCACGTAGCTTAGAAGAGGTGCTGGTTCTCTTCCTCCCAATTCGAGGTGAGCTGAAGCTCCATTTTGATTTTGTATAACAAGCCTACTAAGCCTTTCAGATCCCGAAGAATTCCCTACCATGGCCATAGTTTTCACGCTCTTACGAAAAGGTCTTAACTTCAGACTCCACAAACGGACTTTTTGAGTATACTAAGGATTACCGCTCCGTGGGTATGAAAAGGATAAAATTTATGGTACGGTACCATTGAAGAGGGAAATCCTGCCCCTTATCATGCCTCGAATAAGGCAATTCACGAGGAAAGGTCCCACTCATACATTCAGATACATACATAAGAACCGGGGCAAGAACAAGACCTTTGTTTGTATTCTTCCGAGTATGATATTGGAAGGGAATAAGACCGTCTTGAAAGACAGCGAATCTTATAGGCGAGAAAGGCTCCATTTTGATCGGACAATTAGGTCTTCAAGCTGGTTTTTTCTAAAGATTCATCCTCTATCCCTTTTCTAGAAAAATAGATTGTGTTCCTTCATTAATTAGTCTCTCAGTTCTCTTAACTAAACTCTTCTTTCTTTTTCTTATTGATTTTTTCCTATTCCCGCAATGGACTTTTTCCCGGGCTATAGATCGGGCGACTTTCGGCATTCTTTGAGAGATCCTGATCCTGAAAGAGCTTTTCACTTTGAATGAGACTCGTACTTCTTCCAGTCGTCATTCAACCGTGTAAAAACTATGGAAAGGAATAGGCACTTCCGTTTTCCTACTTTGTCCTTTTTCCAAACTGATGCAAGGATTCGGCAGAAGTAGATGGAACCTTGTAGAACTCTTTTTCCAAGTCATTTCCAGCGGGCGTCTTCTAGTTAGAGTCTTCTAGGACCAGAATCAAAATAGCTTTTAGGTATAAGGATCCAGAGATAGAGTACCCATAAGACATCACTTGGCTTTGCTCTATTCTGAGTCTTCACTTCCCATGTTATAAATCTATGCATGGTTGCTTGCCCTCAAGCCTGTATACATCAGGGAGTGCCAAAGTCAAACTCGGGTATAAAAGCAGGTTTCTAATCCCAGTCAGACTCCACTCTCTCCCGAATTCATAAATCCCTCTTCCTTTTTTTCAAAAGCATACTACCAAAAGCTTATCCACTTCATTGACTCTGTCTCATGTAAGCTTCTAGATTCTCGAAATAAAAAGAATACGAAGTAAGAACCCATATATTTACCATTTCTTCCATTTTCATTTTTGAAAGGGTGGGAGTCTAGCTTGCTATAGGCATTGACGGAATGAGGCCTGTGACTTTTTTCCCTAAGTTCTTGACTTGACAAAGCGTCTATCCAACTTGAGATCCCGAAAGTATCCTATTGAGTAGTCAAACAAAGCTTCCTGAATTCCGTGAGCTATTGGACAGTCAGCCCGGTCAACTACTTAGTTTACAAATAAAGAACCTGGAGAATTCGCATTGAAGGAGGGTTTTCCGAAACAGAAAGAAAAAAAGGCTAAGATCGTACATCTCGCTTTGTCAACAGAAAAGGCTAAAGTCCTGTCTTCGGACTTTAGCTCTGCTCTTTTCTTATAGAGTCTTTCCATAAGTCAGAAAAGAGATCTGGACCGAAGGATTTCTCCTTGGCAGCTAGGACAGGCGTCTAGGTAAAAAGGATAGTTTGCAAGAACGGCAAGTGGAAAGAAGATCTTGAGCTTGTATGAGTCCCCCTCTTCTTTTTATCTAGAAAAGTCTTTCGATTTCGAAAGGTTTCGACTCACTAGTCTAGGTTACGGAAGGAAACCATCCTTTCTAAGAAAAAGCCTTCCCACTTGTGATGCACCTTCCCGCCTCCTGACTTTCTTCAAACCTTCATTCTCAAGATGGCCTGTATCTGTCACCCTATGTGTGGTAGAGTTAGATCAGCTAGAGCGACTTCTTGAACATCAGAATTCCTTCTATAACTGATTAGTTAGAAAGACTTCCTTCTCAGATTCACCTCAGTAAAGAGCAGGGGAATAAAGTGGATTTCTCTCAAGGTCGAGAGAATCTTCTTCCTATGTCTTTCAGCACACCTGGTATATCCTTTCTTTGTGATTTATTAATCAGGGCATTTCGATTGATGACTGAGAAGCTGTCCCATGAAAGATGAAAGGTTTTGTAGGTTGCATGTCACTTTCTGCTATAATTAGAATTCTGATCAAACTTTATTTGTTAAATGAGTGGATAGCGTCTTACTTTTGTAATATTCAGTTTAGTGGGGCTTTTCGAACTTACTTCTTGGTTCTCTCGTTCTTTATAGCTTCTGAACTCGGTTACAATATAAGTTTCTATATTTTCTATTTCCTGGGCCTCCTATACTAGAAGATTTCAGAAGTCATTGACAGCTCGTACTATTTCCTATTCCTAAGGAAAGCTGCTATCCAATAGTCCGCCTACGAAACTCTCCTAGCACAAGTGAATTAGAATGGATTATCTATGATGGATTTTGGATTGAGCACTGGGTGATTCAAACATAGCTCTTAGATCCGGATTCCTATATTCTGAAACTAGCCACGGATTATGAGAAAGACTATCCTTACGAGTAGTAGGGACTGACTAAGACTTTTCCACTTGACACGAGTTAGACCATCTTTTGGGATAGAGAGAGAGTCTAACCCTAGTCAAAGGAAAGAGGAAGAAGAAAGAAGTCCACCAAGGTTAAGAAGAAATCGGGAAAGATGCTGTATGGGGCAGCAAGTAGGGTAAGTCGTAGCAAAAGCATGGAACTTCTTTCGGAAAGAACAAAAGGTAGACACTAGGAAATGGGGCATTCCCCCGGGCATACGTAGAATGTTCATGAAAAGGAGCTAGTCAACATTCTCAATAGCAGGTATTGGAGGAAAGCCCATGGGGAAAGGTTAGAACATAGCATCATTCATTATCAATTATCATTAGGTCTAGGCAGATAAGAATGGAAGCAACTAGGAACCAGTATGAAGGTATACTTGTATAGCTTGGGACTAGGAAGAAGTGGAACCGGTAAGGGAGCCTAGCTAGTAGTCCAAGAGTTAGAACTATAAGAATCCTACTGATAGGAATATGTATATTTCCCTAGTGCATGGGATGAGACTCGAAACCTTAGTGCCTCCAACTTGCGGAAAGCCCCAACAAAGCACTAAACCAGCCCATGACGAGAGTTCCAGGGTAGAGACTATAGTTAAGAGATAAAGCGGGAGTAGCACTAAGAAGGCTAGAACTTTATAAGGCTCAAGGAGAAGATAAGTAGAAAACAGAGCTCGTTCGTTCGACTGAACGGTGATTTCGTAAAGACTTCGAAGCCAAGAGTCGGAAAAACGCAATTATAAGGCTAACTAGAATATAAGATTTAGGATAGTTCTAGGGAAGATTTCGAATTCTAAGGACGAGAGAAAGCCATCCAATGAAGTTCTTTTCTCTATTCCGAACCTGGAGCATATGGGAAAAAAGAATGCAGTAGTAGGTCTTACCTAGACCTAGAATCTTGGAGGAACTAAGTCCAAAGTAAGCAGTTAGACCTGTCTTCATTCATTTCACTCCCGATCCGAGATTCCACTTTCTAGATTAACTGAGACCAATGCACCTCATGTTAGATCCTCTATCATAGGTATTCCCTATGGAAAGCCTTCTTTCGATTATTAAAGAAAGCTACTCTAAGGTCTCGTACCTATTGCATCCACGCACTTTTACGAACTATAATAAGTAATAAGTAGAAAAACCTATCAGTCCTCGGTCTTGTCGCCCCAGAGAACCCATTCCCCTCTCAACAGAGTCTAAAGAATTGAAAGTGCTTTCCAGCTTCATTCAAAATGAGAATGCATGGACTAGGTTCAAGAAGAAATGGAAAGACCTCGTCGAAGTCGAATCGCGGACAGAGAGAACCCATAGAGAGTAGAGTAGGCAAGAAGTGGATCTTTCTCGTTGGGAAATGACTGCTTAGCCTAAGGGAATGAGATAAGAGGCCCAGATAATAATGAGGTATGCCATGAAGTCCGGGATTCAATATTTCGTCAAGGAGGAGTTCTCACCCATCTTTCTTTACTGGGAGTAACTCAAGAAAGAAACATAGAGAAGGAATGGATACCTAGAGATAGCACGGCTTAAGAAAGGCCCCTTTCTTCGTCTAACTCCATGAATCAGACAGGGAGGAGCTATGCTTAACATTAGGAAAAGGCTAAAGCAGACTTCTTCGTTTTTGAATACGTCCACGTCGGTCTTGGATACGAGATTCCGGGAAAGAGAGAAAGGGAGATTCTATACTCTTTTTATTATAAACTTTACCATACTATACACTTATTCCTTTCTATCTACCTATCTACTAGGACTAATCTCTGTGTAAGCATTCCTCTATCTTTTTATCGAGACTTATTAATATAATAAGTGGTAAATTACCCTTCCTCTTCCTAAGATTCAGATCTAACTTAGTTATACCAGCCTTTGCTTCAGTATTCTCACATATAGGATAGACTCTACAGCTTTAGTGAGGTAGGGAGGCTATGTTATGTATATTGTGGCATTCGCTATTAACTGGGGCTTACGCTTTCTAACCTTCTTGTTTAAGAAAGCAGAACTTCCCATTGAAGGTGAAGCTTCTAAAGCCTTATATTAGTATTAGCTTTTGAACCTATCTTTTTATCAAACATGTGTACTCCGAGGGCGGCGGTTCAAGGGTCGGTCGAGTGATTTCATACCTCGTACGATGTTAAGCTTCTAGGCCTCTCCTTCCAGTCGAGTGGCTACGCTCCTCGTACGATGTTAGCTTCTAGGCCTCTCCTTCCAGTCGAGTGGCTACGCTCCTCTCACGTTGTTCGCTTCGCTCCTTTACTTTTAAATTGAGTTGACTATCTTATTAGCCCCGGTCCGTGTCAGTTGATTCTTATCCAATTCCTTCTGCCCAGAACGATTATTAAACGAATGTTGAGAAAGTCCACACCTAACCGCAGACTAACGGTTGACCTACCCAAGTCCTATCTTTACTTAACAGTCACAGTGGAAAAACCTCTATCCGCGCGGGTATGGAATGTAGAATGGTTCGGTTACAAAGACCCGTGGAACTGGAAAGGGAATTTTCACTTCGAAAAGTAAATTCCGGTTGAGCTACCTGCGGCACCCTTTACTATCGAGCTACCAACTTCCCTATCGTTTTCACTCCTTCCTTACAGTCTTCATTCCCGTTGGTTATGATCAAGGTTGATCTTTCTTTGGTTCGATCGAGTCACTGCCTTCCTTCACTTTTCAATAGAATGACCGTCACGCCATTACTTGATTCAAGTACCCTTGCTTCACGCCATTTCTCCGTAACCGGATTCTTACTCAAGAGCTAGCTCTATTCGTTGATGTCAAGAAGGAAGCCACTTTCTTAGCTCCACAGAGGCATGAGGATCCCCTTACGATAACATACTTTGGCACTGGGGCATGAAGACTGAAGCTCCCATTATGTCGGGTCTTACTGACTCTAATTGAACTCTTCCGCGATGGTCGTCAGCCTTTACGGGCGGCTATCCGTCTTCAACCATCATTACTGTGCTGCTAAGGTATAAGGGTCAATCACCTGAATCAAGGCCTGAGAGTGAGCCCTAAGATTGATGATGCTCCTATGGATAAAGGCCTGTAAGCGATCTGCTTAGCTTCGATCTCTTCCTCTCCTAACGCTTCAAATCCCAACATTATACGCATTGTTCCATCTCTCTTCTTTCCAAGAAGTAGGTCTCACTGTTTAGCGAGTGGAGACACTCGGATTATGCTGGTGCCTTGGGAATGCTGACTTGAGTATGCTAGCTAGGATTGGAAGCTAATTCAACTAGGACCTCTTGTCTTTCTTTTCCTTAAGGATTCAATTTCTTAACGCGATTCAGTAAGTTGATCAAAGTAAACGAATAATGGAGTGACTAAGCCCTCCCAGTCTTGATACAAATGACAAATGGGGTTTCAGACTTAAAGAAAGCACTGTGGGGAAGGGAAGTGAACTAAAAGAAACGGTAGTCGTGGACTGGTATCGCAGTACTGCCTTGCCTACTTTTGGTACTTCTTATTGTGATCTCTCACTCAATTTCTCTATAAGTTTCTTTTTATTCTATTAATATAAAAAAAACATGGAAATGTTGAGTATAAGAGGAGTGTTGGCAGAGGAGGACCTAGGTCTCTAATCCGCACCTATTCTACTGAGACGGAGATCCTCCACATCGCTTCCCAAGGCTGCATTGCGGGCTCCTACCTCCACCCCCGGTCCAGGATCAGATGGCTCTCCAGTCTCGCTATCCTATGGTTTGTGGTTTGATGCCAAAGTCTTAACTCCTTCCTTACCTAAACTTCCGTGCCCTAGTTTATTGGCTCTTAGGTCTGTCCCTATAGCGTCAGTAAAGCCAGTAGTTCTCTTTTAAACGATTTGAGATTCCGTAAGTAACTCAGCGCTTCCAAAATCAGAGTCACGCTCTTTAAACGCCCTAAGAAAGAGGCGCCCCTTATCGACTACTAGATTTTCTTTTTTTTTGGTATGCCGCGGAGCGAGCAGAGCGAATGAACATCAATCCAACATGGAAACTTTCAATTTTGAGACAACGACTCTCTTTTTTATACTTTTTTCTTTATCATTCGGAAGGCTCAGTCCCACACCCTGACTTCAATGATGGGAACAATAAAGAAGCAAAAGAAGATGCGGAAAGCCCTCTGTCCGGCCAAGGGACTTCTCTAAGCGCAAGGCTCCTGTCTTCTCCCTTAGAGAGCGCATCGATTTACTTCGTTCCCCAAATCTCATTTCTGGCTGTCACCCCCCACCGCGTGTACGGATTAGCCACCGCCCCCCATTAGTGGGCTAAATAATTGTTTAGCCAATGATGGATTTCACACCTGGCGAATCTTTCACTCTACCTCCTCTTATTAAGACCATAGAATGTTCCTGCAAATATATCAAAAGAAACAGAAAGTTCGAATTCACAGCTAATAACATTCATTCAAGTCCCCGACCGCCCCATCTTTTCATTTCCTCATCGATCTTTTTCTGGAACTCCATGAGAGTGGGGATACGGTCCTTTTCGTCTAACTCGTCTACGTCGGAAAGAAACTTCACCTAAAGACGATTTTTTCCAGTTTCAGTTTATCCTCTACTCCCGCCTTTCGAGCCTATTCGTTTATCAACGATACGTATCTGAGTCTTGACGTCTTCTCTTTTCGCTCTATACAAGAAGGTGCCAAGCCTGATTGCAGCACTGGTAAGGGAAGGAACTAGCTTGACTATCATAGACTAAGCGGACCATTTGCTGCTTTCGAAGTTACTTGCCTTTCTTTCTTACTAAACTGACGTACCAGCCTGCCCATGGCATGGCTTAACACGTCATTAGTCTTATGTTCGGATAGGACTAGACAGTGATGTGATGGCTCACTGCCGAGCCTGGATTGAGGTACAACCCACAAAGGAGAAAATCCTTAGTAAAAGATACCATGTCTTCCATAAATTCCTCCTCTCTATAGCCTTAGGGATATTAAGGAAGTCAAATCTAGTCTTATCGTTTATCTCCTCAGAGTGAAGTGCCGTACGCTTTAGGTGCTAAAACGTCTCGTCTATAGATCATAAAATAAGCATCTTCCATAACTTCACATAGGTTTGACCGATGCTCTCAATAACTCAATAAATAGAAAGCGAAACAAGATGAAGCCCCATTGTGGATCGAAGACTTACTTATTTGGGCTTGGATAAAGAGAATTGGAAGGAACAGTCACAGTCTACTATCGCGCCATCTTCCTAAGACTATCTTTTAAGTATTAGCCAGCTGCAGTTCCCGCTTATGAATTTATCACCTAGCTCTAGGAACAGCGAACTTTTACTTTTATTTGATATTTTCAAGTGAAGGGGGTGAAAGAGGGGATTCTTCTTTCTGAATAAATAATAAGGATTTTCTCATACGATTGAGCCGCTAGAGGAATCGGCATCGCTACTAAATAAATCCTTTCGGTTTCATTTATGCTATGCCCCGCCCCTGACCTGCTGGGTTGGCTGAACCTGAATTAGAGTATTGATTGTAGCTTTGAAGTACGTGTAGGAGGACCACTGAACGAGTGGAATAAACGAAATGAGTGAACAAGCTATAGTTCTATAGACTAGAAGACTCAGATACGTATAGTCAATCTAGGTTATTGACTAGTAGTTGATAAACGAATACTCTTCGAGGGGATGAGTGAATACCTGGAAGATAAAGTTCTCTTATTCCCGGGATCAGGGCATCAACTGCAACATTTAGAAGTTCATACCTGAAAGCAGTAGCAAAG
>Ga0058693_1000164_pt1 | contig 28237 bp, 29 predicted proteins | sample AgamicOrMarz_FD_55217 | JGI IMG/M metagenome (GOLD analysis project Ga0058693, IMG submission 55217) | Agave microbial communities from Guanajuato, Mexico - Or.Ma.rz | ecosystem: Host-associated > Plants > Phyllosphere > Phylloplane/Leaf | place: Guanajuato, Mexico | collected 2012-06-04 | reverse complement strand
CGATCTACTGTTCATCGGGCCGGCAGACCTCTCGCAATCGATGGGGGTCAGTTATCCCTCGCCGGAACTGGATGCCGCCATCGACCAGATCATCGCAGCCGGCAAGAAGGCGGGCATCGCAATCGGCCTGTTCGTCGGCGATCCCGCCCATATCGCCAAATGGCACGCCCTTGGCGTGACCGTCTTCGTCTGCGGCTCCGATCAGGCGCTTCTGCGCAAATCCGCCACCCAGATGATGATCACAGCAAAAACCGAGAAGGAGTGAAACATGTACAAGGACAAGGATCCGCGCGCAGATCTCTTCGCCGCGGCGGCAAAGCCGCCGGCAACGGGTTTGGTTGCAGAAGAGCAACTGGTGACCTTCTATGATACGCCACCGCAGGATGAGCATAATGGAAGCCGCACCTGGTATGTCAGGGGTTGTAATTTCGTCCTCGCTTATTGCGAAACGAAGGACGGGGCGACCCTGGAGCGCAAGGGACAAGCTGACGAATACGTTCTTTATCTTGCCAATCCGGCCGACAGGGCGATCGTCGAGTGGGGTGGTCAGAAGGTCGAGGTTGCGGGTTATTCCGTCACCTTCATACCGCCGGGCGACAGCCGAATCGTCCTGCCGTCTGGCGGCAAGCTCGCACGGCTTTTCACCACGGCCTCGAAGGATCTGGTCAAGGCATGCCCCAATGCCGACGCTTACGATGTGCCGCGCCAGCACATCCCCGCATTCGAGCCCTGGCCGGAACCCGTGGGTGGGTGGAAAGTACGCCAGTATTCGCTGAACGTTCCCGATGAGCCGGGTCGTTTCGGGCGAATCTTCCGCTGCACGACATTCATGGTGAATGCGCTTCCGTCGCAGGTCGGACCGCGCGATCCGGCAAAGATGTCGCCGCATCATCACGACGATTTCGAACAGTGCTCGCTGGCATTGGGCGGGAGCTTTACCCACTACCTGCGCTGGGCCTGGACGACCGATATGGCCGACTGGCGCGAGGACAAGGCGATTGATGTCGGCTCGCCATCGGTGCTCGTCATCCCGCCTCCGGTCATTCACACGACGCGGGCCAGCAGCGACGGCAACAACGATCTGGTCGATATCTTCTGCCCGCCGCGCGTGGACTTTTCGCTTAAGCCCGGCTGGGTTTTGAACGATGCCGACTATCCAATGCCGGGCACCCGGTAATCCAGCGGGAGAGGGCCAGCCTGGCAGCAGTCGGCCCTCTCCTGGAATGTGCCTGTTCGAAAGTGCGCAAGGCGCTGCCTCGGGCGGGCGTTCCAGCACGGCTGCAAAGCTTCAGCTCTTTAGAAATCAAAGGTCTCAAAAATGTACAAGGTGAATACCGCCGAGGAAGCCGTGCGACGGATACCAGATGGAGCCGTCCTGATGATCGGTGGCTTCGTCGGCATCGGGACGCCTCAGGATCTTGTCGATGAACTGGTGCGTCAGGGAAAGAAGGATCTGACGCTCATCGCCAACGATACAGCGCGCCCGAATGTGGGCGTTGGCAAGCTGATCGACGCCGGGCTGGTGAATAAGGCCATCGTCAGCCACATCGGCACCAATCCGGTCACGCAGAAGCAGATGATCGGCGGAGCGATAGAGGTCGAACTGGTTCCGCAGGGCACGCTTGCCGAGCGGGTACGCGCCGGAGGTTCCGGGCTTGGCGGCATGTTGACGCCAACCGGTGTCGGCACGGATGCGGCGATCGGCAAGGAAACGATCGAAATCAACGGTATCCCCTATCTGTTGGAAACGGCGCTCAAGGCTGACTTCGCCTTGATCAAGGCACGCAGCGCGGATTACTCCGGGAACCTCCGCTATTCGCTGACATCGCGTAATTTCAATCCGCTGATGGCCATGGCTGCTGAAATCGTTATCGCGGAGCCGGACGAAATCGTGCCGGTTGGTTGCATCGAGCCCGATGCCGTCGTCACGCCGCATGTTCTTGTTGACTTGCTGATTGCGAAGGGAGCCACGATATGAACGACAAAGAGATCATCGCGAGGCGGGTTGCTCAGGAACTCAAGGCCGGCACACTTGTCAATCTCGGGATCGGCTTGCCCACCATGGTCGCATCCTACCTGCCTGCCGGGCTCGACGTTTCGTTCCAGTCGGAAAACGGCATTATCGGCATGAGCGCCTTGCCTGATCCGGGTCTTGCCGGAAGCAATCTCACGGATGCCGGAGGGACACCTGCAGGCGCGTTGCCGGGAGCCTGTGCCTTCGACAGCGCCATGTCGTTCGCACTGGTTCGCGGCGGCCATCTCGATGTCACTGTGCTGGGGGGGCTTCAGGTCGACGAAGAAGGACACCTTGCCAACTGGATGGTGCCCGGCAAGATCGTGCCGGGCATGGGCGGCGCAATGGATCTCGTATCCGGCGCCAAGCGCGTCATCGTTGCGATGACGCATACCGCCAAGGGCGAACCCAAGATCCTGAAGAGATGCACCTTGCCGCTGACATCCGTTCGCCGCGTTGACCTGATTGTCACGGAGATGGGCGTCATCCAGCCAACAGAAGAAGGCCTTGTGCTTCTCGAGACAGCGCCGGGCGTGACAGTCGAACAAATTGTCGCCGCGTCGGAAGCCAAACTGTTAATGCCGAAGGTTCCAGGCGTGATGGGCATCGCAGCCTGAACTATCGGTTCGCGGGAGCGGTGTATCCTCCTCCGTCGCCGCTCCCGCTTCATTCCGCCTCATCCCGAGGCATCATCATGTCCCGGCGTCAGCTTTCCTCTTTCGCCAACGCTACGCCACACCAATCAAGGGCGGCATGCCCACCATTTCACAATCTGCGCCATCCGGGGGATTTGCGTCTCAAGGTTTGAGCGAGCGCACCATATTGGCCAGCCTTTCGCAGGCACTTTCGAGTTCAGGTTCGGATGCCGCGATCGATAGCCGAATAAATCCGGGCGCCGCAAACGCAGCCCCCGGCACACTCGACAGGCCGAATGTCTGCAACAGACACGCCGCAAACGCCGTATCGTCGCCGAGAACGACTCCATCGGCAGTCTTGCGGCCAATCAGTTGCTGCACGCCGATGAAAGCGTAAAAGGCTCCATCGGGCGCTATGAAATCGATACCCTCGATCTCGGCCAGCCGGCCGGCCACGATCGTCGCGCGCCCGGCAAATGTTCGGGCACCCTCGCTGACAAAAGTCTGATCTCCGGTGAGGGCCGCGATTGCTGCCGCCTGAGCGACCGGCGACACGCATGAGACGCTTTGCGACTGCATCTTGTTGAGCGTCGAAATCAGCGCTTTCGGACCGGCGGCATAACCCAGCCGCCAACCCGTCATGGCGTAAGCCTTGGAGACGCCGTTGACGATCAGCGTCCGGTCCCGCAACTGCGGGCAGGCCTCGCCGAAGGAGACAAAGGGCGTGTCGTTCAACAGCACATGCTCGTAGATCTCGTCGGAGACGATGAGCACACGCGGATGGCGCGCCAGCACATCTGCAAGCTTGCGATATTCTTCGCCGGAATAGATCGCTCCTGTCGGATTGGACGGAGAATTCAGCATCAGCCATCTGGTCTTCGGCGTGATCGCTGCTTCGAGCTGCTCGGCCGATAACTTGAAACCGGCATCCGCACCGCAGGTCAGATAGACCGGTGTGCCCCCATGCAGCGAGACGATGTCTCCGTAGGATACCCAGCAAGGTGTGGGAATGATGACTTCATCGCCCGCTTCCAGCGTTGCGAGAAACACGTCGAACAGGATCTGCTTGGCGCCATTGGCAACCATCACCTCGTCGGTGGAATAATCCAGTCCGTTTTCCGTCTTGAACTTCTTCACGATCGCCTGACGCAGGCTTTCCATTCCCGCGGGCGCGCCATAGCGGATACCGCCCTTGCGGATCGCTTCGACGGCCGCTTCCGCAACATGCGGCGGCGGTTCGAAATCCGGCTCGCCGAGCGACAGGTCGATAATGTCGTGACCTTCTGATGCCAGCTTCTTTGCCGCCATGGCAATCGCCATGCTCGGAGACGACTTGATGCCCGCGGCACGGCGGTTCTCGAAACTCATTTTCGGCTTCCCTGGAGGATTTGACTTGATCGAAACCGGGCGGGGCCTCTGCCTCGCCCGACACTCTTGGGAGAGTTATTTCGAAGCGACGTAGTCAAAGGCGATATCGCGTTCTGCCGCAGCGACATCCCGTTTGTCAGCCGACCCGTAACCGCCGCCGCCCGGAAGCTGCAGGATTAGCCTGCGACCGGCCGGAACATGCTGGCGACCCTTGGAAGCGAGACGGGTTCCGTCATCCAGCATCACGGCACCGGCGGCACCGTTTTCACCACCTTCGCGACCGCGCGGGGGATGATCGACACGGTCGAACATGGCGTTGAAGTGCATCTCGTGACCCTCGGTCGGCGAGATTTCCACCACCTGACCGAGACCGCCGCGGAACTGGCCGGCACCGCCGGACCCGTCGCGCAGTTCCTTGCGCCAGAAGATGACCGGACCGACATGTTCTGTCGCCTCGATCGACATCGAATGCACGCCGCTCGGGAATGCCGTTGCGCTCATGCCGTCGAGCGTCGGGCGTGCGCCGGAGCCACCGCTGTTGAACAGCAGAACCTCGGCACGCTGGCCGCCATCAGCCGGAGCCTTGTCGCCCTGAAGCGGGCGAACGCTGACATGCAGGTTCCACAGCGCGCCAGCACCTTCCGCCGGCACCTTGCCCGGCAACATCTTGTGCACGGCGCCGAGCACTGCATCGGGCACCAGATGGCCAAGTACGTGGCGCACCGAGACAGGCGCCGGATGCTGGGCATTCAGGATGCAATTCTTCGGTGCCACGACGCGGAACGGCAGGAGCGAATAGTGGTTATTTGGAATATCGGGTGCGATCGCGACCTTCATGCCGTAGCATGCATAAGCTGCCGAATAGATGATCGGGCAATTGATGCCCTTCGGGCTCGGCGGCGAGGTCCCGTCAAAATCAGCGAGAATATGATCGCCTTCGACATCTAGACGTACCGCGATATCGATCGGTGAACCGTAACCATCGACCCGCATCGTGTTGGAATAGGAGCCCTTCGGTAAGGCAGCAATTCGCTCGATCGTGGCGTCATAACTGCGCTTGAAAATGAATTCGCCGAGCGTCTCCAGATCGTCGAGCTCGAACTCTTCCATCATGTCCATCAGCCGGCGATGGCCGATCTCGTTGCAGGCGGCCAGCGAATAGACGTCACCGACCACCTGATGGCTCTCACGCACATTGTTGTGCAGGATGTTGACGAGATCCTTGTTGACCTTGCCGCGCTCGGCAAATTTCATGATCGGAACGAAGATACCCTCTTCATAGACCTCGTTCGCATCCGGCCCGAAACCGCGACCACCGACATCGACCACGTGTGCCGTGCAGGCGAAATAACCGACAAGCGCGCCGTTGCGGAAGCTCGGCGAAACGACGGTGAAGTCGTGCAGGTGGCCGGTGCCCTTCCATGGATCGTTGGTGATAAAGACATCGCCTTCGAAAATGTTTTCAGGCCCGATATCGCGGATGAAGTGACCGACGGCTTCCGCCATCGCGTTGACATGGCCGGGCGTGCCGGTGACCGCCTGGGCGATCATCAGGCCGCCGCGGTTGAAGACGCCGGCGGACAAGTCGCCCGATTCACGCACGCTGGTGGAGAATGCCGTGCGGATGAGGGTGACGGCCTGCTCTTCAACGACGGAGATCAGCCGGTTCCACATGATCTGCATGTGAACGTCGGAAAGTGCATTGGTTTTCATGGATAGTATCCTCCGTTCAAGCGCTCTGCTTGACGCGTACGAGCAGGCAGCCATCGGCCTGCATGATGACTTCGCGGCTGGCGGTGATGATGGTCGAGGTTTCGCGTTCGGTGATCACGGCAGGCCCCGAGACGAAATCGCCCGGTTTCATGTCTGTGCGGTCGACGATCGAAGCATTCTGGAAGCTGCCTTCCTGCACATCGAAGATGTCGCGTGCGCCACGAACCTTTGCCGCGCCGGCCTTTGCCGTCTTTCCGATCCGCTCCGGCGGCGCGACCTTGGATGTGGCCCGCAGCGACCAGCTGACGATCTCGACATCGAGCCCGTCGATGACGCGACCGAAGAAGTGTTCGTATTGCTCGTCGAACAGTTTGCGGAACAGGTCGCCATCGGCATCCGCATAGTCACGAACTTCGATCGTCACCGGCACTTCCCAGCCCTGACCGACGTAGCGCATGTAGGCGATGCATTCGAGATCCGGATCGGCATCTGGCGCGCCGGAGCGCACGAAGGATGTCGCTTCCGCGATCAGCTCAGACACCGTATGGTTGATCGCGGCCGCATCGAAGCGGCTGAGGCGGCTATAAGCGCTGCGAACGCTTTCGAAACCGAAGGGTGCTCGCAGGAAGCCGATAGCCGAGCCGACACCCGCGCCCGGCGGGATCAGAAGTTCGGCCATGCCGAGCTTTTCGCAAAGGCGCGCGGCGTGGATGGGGGCAGCACCGCCGAAGGCGATCATGGTGAACTCGGAGAGTTCCTTGCCGTTTTCCACGGCGTGCATGCGTGCCGCATTGCTCATGTTTTCGTCGACCACCTCGCTGAGGCCATAGGCGGCTGTGGCGATATCGGTATCGAGCTTGGAGGCAAGATCCGTATCTATCGCCTTGTCAGATGCCGGGCGGTCGAGCTTCATCGCGCCGCCGGCAAACTCGTCGGCATCCAGACGGCCAAGGATGAGGTCGGCATCGGTGACGGTCGGGTTTGCGCCACCGCGGCCGTAGCAGGCCGGACCCGGTTCGGAGCCAGCACTATGCGGGCCGACGCGGATCTGGCGCATGCTGTCGATCGTTGCGATCGAGCCGCCGCCTGCGCCGATTTCCACCATTTCGATGACGGGAATAGAGATCGGCATGCCGCTGCCCTTCTTGAAGCGCCAGGTACGTGCCACTTCGAAGGTCTTTGAGGTTTTCGGCGTCTGCTTTTCGATCAGGCAGATTTTTGCCGTGGTGCCACCCATGTCGTAGGAGAGCACCTGATCGAGACCATAGCTGCTGGCGATATGGGCTGCGAAGATCGCGCCGCCGGCCGGGCCGGATTCAAGCAGGCGTACCGGAAATTCGATGGCGCTTTCAACGCTGATGATGCCGCCGCCCGAGTGGATCATGAAGACCGGGCAACGCGTGCCCTCTTCGGTCAGGCGACCGACGAGGCGATTCAGATAGGACGCCATCAGCGGCTTGACGAAAGCATTGGCGCAGACGGTGTTGAAACGCTGGAACTCGCGCATCTGCGGCGAAACTTCAGAGGAGATCGAAACCGAAATGTCTGCCTTCTTGGCGAGAAGCCGGTCTCTCACGATCTTCTCGTGCGTGCCGTTCAGATAGGAGTGAATGAAGCCGATGGCGACGCTCTCATAGCCGGCGGCGATGATGTGATCGCACAGGGCATCGACCTCATCGAGATCAAGCGGCTTCAGCACGAGACCATCGGCGCCGATACGTTCATCGACGACAAACCGTTCGTTGCGCGGCACGAGCGGCGCCGGCAGAACGATATCAAGATCATACTGTTCGAAACGGCTTTCGGTGCGCATTTCGATGACGTCGCGAAAGCCCTTGGTGGTGATGAAGGCGGTGCGGGCGCCGCGCCGCTCGATCAGCGCATTGGTGGCGAGCGTCGTGCCGTGAATGATCGTATCGATTTCGGAAAGCTCGACACCGGCGACTTCGGCGACCTGCCGAATGCCCTTGACGATCGCATTTTCGGGATAGGAATAGTCGGTCAGCACTTTGATCGAATGGAGCGTGATGCCTACCTCCATCGCAACGTCGGTGAAGGTGCCACCGATATCGACACCGACCCTGATCTGCTTGCCATCTTTCGCCATTGTCTGTCTCATGCTCCATAAGCGAGCTGTTGTTGCGTGCTGCCCGAAAACCCGTTTTTCGGCGTGCAGCGACCTGTCCCCGCCCGCGCGAACAGGCGGGGGCCAAGAGCTCTTCAGTTGTTGATGTTTTCTGTCCGGCGCGGCGGCCTTCAGCGGTCGCGCTGGATCGAGATGTTACTGCTTGCCTGTAAAGTCGACGCCCGGCAGCGCGGTCGGGAGTTTTGCGCGATCGACGCCGATCCACTTCTTGTAGAGCGCGTCGAGCGTGCCGTCAGCGGTGTGACGGGTCACGAAATCGGTGAGGAAGGCGAGCATTTCCTGGTCGCCCTTGCGAACTGCCATGCCCTGAAAGTTGTCGGCAACCTTGTACTTGCGCTCGAACTGCGCATCATAACCAGCCTGCTTGATGACGAGGCCGTAGGTAATGCTGCCGACGATAGCGTCGACCTGGCCGGACAGCAGCGACTGAACCGTCGTCGCGTCATCATCGAAACGCTTGATCTGCGTATTCGGCGGGGCGACCTTGACGAGAAGCGGATCGAAGGCGCTGCCGCGATTGACGCCGATCACGTATTTGCCGAGATCCTCATTGGCCTTTATGGCCGCGTCCTTCTTACCCCAGACGGTGATGTCGTTCGACGAGTAGGGAATGACATACTGGATCACCTTGGCGCGTTCCTCGGTGATCGTCATGGACGGCACGAGGAAATCGACATTGCCGTTGACCAGCAGCGGAATGCGGTTCTGGCCGGTGATGCGCTCGAACTTCACCTCGACGCCGAGTTCTTTGCCGATCAGCTTGGCGATCTCGATGTCAAACCCGTCGTTCTGGCCCTTGGGATCGATGAAGCCCCATGGAAACTGATCCATCTGCACACCGATCGTGGCAGTACCCTTGGCCTTGATCTCTTCCGGCGTCACGGCGAAAGCCGTTGTGGCAAAGGAGGTCGCAGCCAGAAGCACGGCGGCGAACCCGCCCATGACTTTCGAACGCGCAAGGGTCAATGCTGTATTGAACATGTGGTCACCTCTGGTTGGTTTCTTTTCATGCGTTCTTGTTTTACCGAGCGGCGTTGAGGCGCCTTTCGATCTTTGCGCTGCAATAGGTCAGGGGTACGCAGATGATGAAGTAGATCAGTGCGACCGCCCCATAGACCTGCAGCGGCTGAAAGGTGATGTTGGCCATCAGCTGCCCCGATCGGGTAAGCTCGGTGAGGCCAAGCAGGGCGGCGAGCGCCGTGCCCTTGATCAGGTTTACGAGGAAGCTGATGGTCGCCGGCAGGCCGATGCGGAAGGCTTGCGGCAGGACCACATCGATCATCCGGTGCATGTAGCCGATGCCGAGCGCTCGCGCCGCTTCGCTTTGACCATCCGGCACCGCCTGGATGCTGCCGCGCCAGATTTCGCCGAGAAAGGCGCTCGTGTGCAAGGACAGGCCGATCGTCAGCGCCACCCAGATATCCACTTTGAGCCCCAGAAGCGGCAGGCCGAAATAGACGAAGAAGAGCTGGATCAGCAGCGGCGTGCCCTGAAAGATCTGGATATAGGTCGCCATCAGGATGCGCAGCCAGCCCCATTTGCTGGTTCGCCCGAGTGCCACGGCAAGCCCGAGCGCGCCGCCGAGGGTGAAGGCAAGCAGCGACAGGACAACCGTCCAGCGTGCGCCTTCGAGCAGAAAGAGGAACTCGCCCCAACCGAATTGACGGATCATCTCGCTGCCTCACTTTGCCGGATAGGAGAAATAGACCCGGCCGATCACGCCGAGAGCGATGGAGAAGAACTGCGACAGCGCCAGGTATATGACGCCGAGCGTCAGATAGATCTCGAAGCTGCGGAATGTCTGGGCATCGAGCGTCTGGGCGAAATAGGTCAGTTCTTCGGCGGAAACCGATGACATCAGGCTGGAGTTCAACATCATGAGGATGAACTGGCTGCACAGAGCCGGATAGACAGCGCGGATCGCCGGGCGAAACACGATGAAGCGGTAGATGTCGACCGCATGCATGCCGAGCGCCCTACCCGCCTCGATCTGGCCGGGGCGAATGGACTGGACGCCGCCGCGGACGATCTCGGCCGCATAGGCCGCACAGTTGAGCGTCATTGCAAGGATTGCGGCCTGTTCGCCGCTCAGGCGAATGCCGATCGCCGGCATGCCGAAGAAGACGAAGAACACCTGCACGAGGATCGGCGTGTTGCGGATCATCTCGATGTAGCCGACGGCGATTGCTTTCAGCGCCGGCTTCTTGCTCATCCGCATCATCATGAAGACGATGCCGAGCGACAGGCCGAAGATCATCGATAGCGACGACATCTTCAGAGTACCGATCACGCCATCGACCAGCGACGGCCAGGCGGCAAACACGGGGGCGAAGTCGAATGTGTAATTCATCACCCGCCCCTCAGTGATTGAGGATCTGGCTGAGGAAGGTCTTGGTACGCTCATGGCTCGGATTGCTGAAGAACACATCCGGCTTGGCGCTTTCAATGATCTCTCCGCGATCCATGAAGATGACGCGGTGCGCCACGGCGCGGGCAAAGCCCATTTCATGCGTCACGCAGATCATCGTGATGCCATCGTCTGCAAGCGAGATCATCGTGTCGAGCACTTCCTTGACCATTTCCGGATCGAGCGCCGATGTCGGCTCATCGAACAGCATGATCTGTGGATCCATGCAAAGCGCCCGAGCGATTGCGACGCGCTGCTGCTGGCCACCGGAGAGCTGAGCGGGATATTTCTGTGCCTGCTCGGCAATATGCACCCGTTCCAGATGGCGCATCGCCTTGTCCTTTGCCTCTGCTGCGGAAGCCTTGCGCACGCGGCGCTGCGCCAGCATGCAGTTCTGCAATACCGTCAAATGCGGGAAGAGATTGAACTGCTGGAACACCATGCCGACATCGCGGCGGATGTGGTCGGCATTGGAGCCCTTCTGGCTGAGCGTCGTGCCGTTGACGGCGATGCTGCCTTCCTGGATTTCCTCCAGATGGTTGATGCAGCGGATCAGCGTCGACTTACCGGATCCGGATGGGCCGCAAAGCACGATATGCTCGCCGCGCCCGACTTCAAGGTTGATCCCCTTCAGCACCTGCAGGTGGCCGTACCACTTGTTGACGCCGCTCATGGAGATGGCTTTTTCCGAAATGCTGGTCTCGTTCATGGCCAGTTCCCCTTTTTGTCAGGCTTCAGGTGCGATTTCGAAGATCGCATCGACTTCGACGGATGATCCGCGCGGCAGCGAACCGGCACCGAGCGCCGTGCGTACATGGCGACCCTTGTCGCCAAAGATCTCGACGAGAAGATCGGACGCACCATCGATGACCGCGGGATGTCCTTTGAAGTCCGCCGGTGCATTGACGAAGCCGCGCAGCTGGACGCACGCAACGACACGATCCAGATTTCCCTCCAGCGCCGCATTGACGCGTGCCACGATATTCAGTGCGCAAAGCCGGGCAGCCTTGTAGCCATCTTCGGGCAAGAGGTCTTTGCCGACGACACCGACATAATGCTCGACGCCATCGATCCTTGGTATCTGACCTGATACGAAGAGAAGGCTCCCAACGATGCGATGCGATATGTAATTCCCAGAGGCTGGCGCAATCGTAGGCAATACGATACCGAGCTCTGAGAGGCGTGCGGAGACGACACCCATAGCGACTTTCCATCCGATTTTTAAAGATGCGCCAGAAGCGCAACCATGTTCCCGGAGCAGGTCGTCATAGGCTTGATGGCCTTGGCTGATCGCCTGCTCACTTCTTATGGTTTGAGATTATTGAAATACTATCTCTTGTCAATAAGAAAATTAGTGATGCTATCACTTGGTGAATTCAGGCGATTTATCAAATCTAACTATCTGATTTATATGTATTTAGATGTGATAATACGACATGAAGATTGCGTCATTTAAAGCATTTCTCGGATTCTTTTTACTGCTATCGCAGGGATCGAAATACACGGAAAAATCCAGTGTGCGCACTCTATCAAACAAAAGATGTATTAAAGAGATAGCATCACTACGATAGGTCGTGCTACCTTGCTGCTTATCAAGACATGCGCAGACCGCCAGCGCTTCACAAGACGGGTGATTTTTGGACACTTTGACGGGCCGAACCATACAGGCACTGAAAACGCATATCAGCGACAACCAGCTTTCGGCCGGCATAAAGCTCGGCTCACTCAACGAGCTGTCACAGCAATTCGGAGTGAGCAGAACCGTTATCCGAGAGGCGGTCTCGGCGCTGCGTTCTGAAGGTGTCGTCGAAGCACGGCATGGCGTCGGCGTGTTTGTCCGCGATATCCCACGTGCCGGCGCCGAAGACCCGGGCACATTCGATGCTGACGTTGCCCTCGCCCCTTTATCTCGGCTCAAGACATCCTTCATGGATCTTCTCGAACTCAGGATGGCATTCGAGGTGCATGCGGCAGGCCTCGCCGCCGTCCGGCGCTCTTGGGCGCAGGAATCGAACATATGGAATGCCGCGCGTCAGTTCGAGGCTTCATTGGATGACGAGGCTGCACTCGATCATCTCGATTTCGTCTTCCACCGCTCCATTGCGGAAGCGACCAACAACGGCGCCTTCATCGAATTCTTCAGCCTCATGAGCCTGCAGATCCTGCCGCAGCCCGCTTTTTCCAAAGAGCTGAACCCTGCGCTCATAACGTCTGACTATGTGCAGAACACCGTTGTCGAACACCGTGCAATTTGCGAGGCGATCAGCACCGGAAGCCCGGAAAAGGCGCGTGAGGCCATGCGGGCGCACTTGAACCGAAGCCATCTGCGCTATCGCGGCTTTGCGGATGGCGGCGCATCGCCGCTCAGCAATGTGGCAAGAGATGACTGAGAAGCCGCAATTGCAAAAAATACTGCACTGGCGCTGATGTTGTTTAGTAACCTGAGACATCCCGAGCGGCAGAATAATACGGCGCAGTGAGCAAAACTTCGTTGCCCAACTTATAGGGCAACAGGCCAAGAAATTTATTCAGAAAAAATCCGCATCCGAGCGCTTATCTAAAAGCGAAGCGGCGCAGATAGACTGACCTTAACCCGCCGGCAACGGAAATGTGCTCGGGTGAGATTTTATCGCCCATTACCTCAATGGCTCCGATGACCTTATAAGCCACCGGGATCACTTGCTCATCTTCGGTTGTCAACGAGAGCGCGTTGACCGAATGGTGAAACAGTGGTGTGTCGAAATGGTCTCCCAACGCCTATACCTCCGGAGAAGGCGCTAGATCCAAAGCCGCCCGAAACGAAACTGTTGAGAGCGCAGATAAGCGGCGATTGACGGGCTCGGCGTGAAGTGTAGACCTGCATCGACACTGCCCAACCGGAGACCGCCCGCATTTCCAAAACCCTGACCCTTCACCGCAAGATTCTGGCGGATATCGAGGAAAAGATCGTTTCCGGCACATGGCCGCCCGGCCACCGGATCCCTTTCGAGGTCGATCTTGCCGCGCATTACGACGTCTCGCGGATGACTGTGAACAAGGTGATGGGCCAACTGGCACAGGCTGGCCTGATCGAGCGCCGAAAGAAGGGCGGAAGTTTCGTATCCCAGCCCAAGGCACAATCAGCCGTGCTGGAGATCCACGATATTGCCGACGAGGTGCGCTCCCTCAACCTTGAATATTCCTATCAGCGGTTGTCGATCACCCGCCGCAAGGCGATCGGGGAAGAGCTAGCATGGTTTGCGACCGGCACGCCCGGCGACGTCCTCTTCGTCACCTGCCTGCATCTTGCCGCAGGCCAGCCGTTCTGCCTCGAAGAGCGCGCGATCAATCTTGTCACCGTACCGGCCGCGCTCGAAACCGATTTCATCTCGGTCGCACCCGGCCCCTGGCTCTCTTCGCAAATTCCCTGGATCACCGCCCAGCACCGCATCCAGGCCGTGCCTGCCGACCGCAAGGAACACAAGCTCCTCAATCTCACCCCGAAAAATGCCTGCCTCGTCATCGAGCGCCGCACCTGGAATACATCGGGAGCGGTGACCTGGGTGCGCATGACCTATCCCGGCAATCGCCACGTCGTCACCGCGGATTTTCGTCCGGCGTCCGCCTGAGTGGATGTAACGCAGCGGCAGCAAGACCGGAATGCGATTGTTCTAACAGCCTCCAGACAGCAAAGAAACTTCCGCGCTTGCCTTCAAAATAGAATAGCAAATCCATAGAAATCTGAAGCAACTGGATAGGCTCATGGTCATCGATCAACCGCGAGACCGGACCTATGACGCGCTATCGGAAACTTCTTTCTCTCAGCCTCGGATTGCTGGCTGCCACGACACTTGCAACGGCCAGCCTCGCGGCAGACGCGCCGGTCAAGGGCGGCACGCTCGTCTATCTTGAGCAGCAAGCCCACACCAATCTCTACCCGCCGGCGGGCGGCTTTTACCCCAACGGTGGTATTCTCAACCAGATCACCGACAAACTGACCTACCAGAACCCGAAGACGCTGGAGATCGAGCCCTGGCTGGCGGAATCCTGGACGGTCAACGACAACGCCACCGAATACACGTTCAAGCTCCGTCCCGGCGTCACCTTCTCCGATGGCACACCGGTTGATGCCGCAGCCGTCGCGAAGAACTTCGACACCTACGGCCTCGGCAACAAGGAGTTGAAACAGCCGGTTTCCGAAGTGGTCAACAATTACGAGCGTAGCGAAGTCATCGATCCGCTGACGGTAAAGTTCACCTTCAAGAAGCCCTCCCCCGGCTTCCTGCAGGGCACGTCGGTGATCGGCTCCGGCATCGTCTCGCTCTCGACCCTGGCGCTGCCCTTCGAGCAGCTTGGCGATGCAACGAAGATCATCGGCTCCGGCCCCTTCGTGGTCAATGCCGAGACGCTGGGCAAGTCGCTCGATCTGAAGGTTCGCGAGGACTATAACTGGGGACCGGCGAAGCTCGAACATCAGGGCCGCGCCTATCTCGACGAGATCAACTACATCATCACCGCCGAAGACAGCGTGCGTATCGGCGCTCTTCTCGCCGGTCAGGCCGATTTCATTCGTCAGATCCAGGCCTATGACGAAGGCCAGGTCGAGGCGCAGAGTTTTACCATCTATGCGCCCGGCACGCGCGGCGTGAACAACTCGATCGTATTCCGCCCGGATAATCCACTGGTCGCAGACCTCAAGGTGCGCAAGGCGCTGTCGCTCGCGGTCAACCGCGACGAGATTCTCTCGACGATCTTCTCGAAGAACTACCCGAAGGCGACCTCGATCATCGCATCGACCGCAATCGGTTACGTACCGCAGGAAGACAAGCTCGGCTATGATCCGGAAAAGGCGGAAGCGCTGCTCGACGAAGCCGGCTACAAGCTCGGTGCAGACGGCATCCGCGCCAAGGATGGCCAGAAGCTCGTCCTGACTTCCTATGAATCGCTGCCACAGCCGCAGAGCCGTGCGGTTCTGCAGCTGATTGCACAGCAATGGTCGAAACTCGGCGTCAAGCTGAACGTGTTGGCCGGTGACGCCGGCAGCAAAGTGGTCGATGAACTCGATCCGCTGAAAACGCCGGTCGCCGTCGCCATGGTCGGCCGTGCAGATCCGGACGTGATCAAGAGCCAGTATTATCCGACCAACCGCAACGTGCTGGTGCAGAAGGGCGGCGTCAGCGACAAGGTAAAGACCTTCTCCGACGACAAGCTGAACGCCATCCTGAACGAAATCGCCTCGCAGCCGGATCGCGAAAAGCGCCTGAAGGCGGTGGCGGATGCGCAGGCCTATGTTCTCGATCAGGCCTATGCCGTTCCGATTTTCGAGGAGCCGCAGGCCTTCGCTGGAGCACCCTATGTCAAGGGCGTCGCCTTCGAAGCGGTCGGTCGCCCGGCCTTCTATAGCACCTGGCTCGACAAGTAAGCGCCGATAACCAACAGGCCTCCCAAGCCGCACGGATGGCAGCCTTAAGGGCTGCCATCCACCCTTTGCTGGAGATATGAAATGACGCGATATGTCATAGGACGGATCAGCCAGGCGCTGCTCGTTCTCTGGGCGGCCTTCACGCTGTCCTTCATCCTGCTGCAGGCCATGCCCGGCGATGCGGTGCTGATCAAGTTCCTCAATCCGGAATTCGGCCTGAGCGCCGATCAGGTCGCGGAAATCCGCGCCGCCTATGCGGTGGATTCCAGCGTGGTCGTGCAATACGGACACACACTCGTCAATTTCCTGCAAGGCGATTTTGGTTATTCGCTGCAGGCGGGCGTTCCGGTCTCAGCCCAGCTTGCCACCAACCTGCCACCGACATTGAAGCTTGCCGGCCTCGGCTTTCTTGCGGCGACCCTGCTTGCCGTCTTCATCGCCTTTCTCTCCTCGATGGCGCCTTTCGCGTGGCTGAGAAACGCCATCCAGTCACTGCCGTCGCTGTTCATCTCGGTCCCGGTCTTCTGGCTGGCGATCATGCTGATCCAGATATTCTCCTTTCGCTTCCGGCTGGTGTCGGTCATCAATCCCGGCCCGTGGGAAAGCCTTGTTCTGCCGGTCGCAACGCTTGCCGTTCCGATCGCCGCGCCGCTGGCGCAGATCCTTATCCGCAATATCGATGAAATCCGCACTCGTCCCTTCGTGTCCGTCGCCCGCGCCAAGGGCGCCAGCGAGACACGGCTGCTCTGGCGGCATGTCGCCCGCAACGCCATCCTCCCGACGCTGACGATCGCCGGCGTGCTGTTCGGCGAACTGATTGCCGGCGCGGTCGTCACCGAAACCGTTTTCGGCCTCAACGGTATCGGCGGACTGACCGAAAAGGCTGTCGGCAATCAGGATCTCTCGGTGCTTCAGGCGGTCGTCGTCATCTCCGCCGCCGCCTTCGTCACCATCAATCTGGCGGTCGATCTTGCCTATCCGCTGCTCGACCCGCGCCTCAGAAACGGACACGGAGCTGCAGCATGACCAGCCTCGACACTTTCGTTCACCTCACTCCAACGGTGGCTGCCGAGACCGCGAGCCGCCCCGGCAATCGTCGCGACGTGCTGAGCGTCCTGCGCAACTTCCCTTATGGTCTCGCGCTTGCCTGGCTGGTGCTTGCCCTTGTGCTTCTGTGGGCAACCGTGCCTTGGGTATTTACCAGCTATGATCCGCTGCAGGGCACGCCCGGCGGCCAGCTCAAGGCGCCCTCAGCCCTGCATATTCTGGGCACGGATTCGCTTGGCCGCGATCTCTTCGCCCGCATCGTCTACGGCGCGGTTCATTCGCTTTCGGGAGCCATTGCTGCCGTCGGCGTCGGGCTTGTCGTCGGCAGCGGGCTCGGCCTAATCGCAGGTTCGGTCCGCGGACGTGTCGATGAAGTCCTGATGCGGCTGGTCGATGTGCTCCTGTCTATCCCGACCCTCTTGCTTTCGCTCAGCATCATCATCCTGCTCGGCTTCGGCACGCTCAATGCAGCAATCGCCGTCGGCGCAACGGCAATTGCCGGTTTCGCCCGCCTCATGCGGTCGGAAGTCGTACGCGTGCGCAATGCCGAATTCGTCGAAGCGGCCTTCGGAAGCGGCGGCACGTTCGGCAAGGTTTTGTGGCGGCATATCCTGCCCAATTCGCTGACCTCGGTCGTAGCCTATACCGCCGTGCAGTTCGGCTGGGCGATCCTGCAGATCTCCACCCTCGGCTTCCTTGGCTATGGCGCACCGCCGCCGACGCCGGAATGGGGCCTGCTGATTGCCGAAGGCCGCAACTACCTCGCAACCGCCTGGTGGCTGACCGCCGCCCCCGGCCTGATCGTCGTTGCCGTCGTTCTGTCGGCCAACCGCATCAGCCAGTCCATCGGAAGGAGCACACGATGAGCACCTCCCCAAATTCCGTACTCGACGTCCGTGACCTGCACATTTCCTACAGCCAGGGCGAGGAGCGCCCGACGGTCGTGCATGGCGTTTCCTTCACCGTTGAGCCGGGCGAAGTCGTGGCTCTGGTCGGCGAAAGCGGATCCGGCAAGACTTCGACCGCACAGGCCGTCATCGGCCTGCTTGCAGAGAACGGTCGGGTCGAAAGCGGTTCCATTCTCCTCAATGGCGAGGATATCAGCCGCTGGAGCGCAAGGCGCCTGCGATCGATCCGCGGCGCCGTCGTCAGCCTCGTTCCGCAGGATCCGGGCAGTTCCCTCAATCCTGTCCTCACTATCGGCGCGCAGGTGCGCGAGATCCTCCAAATTCACGGACGGCTCGATCGCCGCACAGCCGATCGCAAGGTTATCGAGCTTCTCACCAATGTCGGAATCTCCCAGCCGGAACTGCGGATACACCAATATCCCCACGAGCTTTCCGGCGGCATGAAGCAGCGGGTGCTGATCGCCATTGCCATCGCTCTGCGTCCGGCGCTGATCATAGCCGACGAACCCACATCCGCACTCGACGTCACCGTACAGCGCCGTATCCTCGACCTGATCGACGATCTGCGCCGCGAACACGGTACCTCGGTCCTGCTTGTCACCCACGATCTCGGCGTTGCCGCGGACCGGTCGGACCGGCTCATAGTACTGCAGGGCGGGCGTATTCAGGAACAGGGCAAGACCGCAGACGTGCTGGCCTCGCCGCAAAGCGCCTATACCCGCAAGCTGCTTTCCGATGCTCCATCGCTTTCTGTTGCCAAGCCGCGCCCGCCGGTCGAGCCGAGCCGGCCAGCCGCGCTGACTGTCACCAATCTGGTTCAGGATTTTTCGCTGCCGACGGCTAAGAATTTTCGCGCCGTCGATAACATTTCCTTCAGTGTCGCGCGTGGCACGACCCATGCGGTGGTAGGCGAAAGCGGCTCGGGAAAAACCACGACGATCCGTTCGATCGCCGGTTTCCAGAAACCGACATCCGGCGAGATCCGCATCGGCGATCTCGATGTCGCAAGCCTGCGTTCCGAGGCCTTGCGGCAGTTTCGGCGCAAGGTGCAGCTCGTCTACCAGAACCCCTGGGCATCACTCGATCCGCGCCAGACGGTGCAGGCGATCGTCGAGGAACCGCTGCTCAATTTCGACCCGTTACCACGGGCCGAGCGAGAAGCGCGCGTCCGCGCCATCATCGAGCGCGTCGGCCTGCCCGCCACGGTTCTCTCCCGTCTGCCGCACGCCCTTTCCGGCGGCCAGCGCCAGCGTGTGGCAATCGCCCGCGCGCTGGTTCTGGAGCCTGAGGTCGTGGTGCTTGACGAAGCCGTCTCTGCACTCGACGTGACCGTGCAGGCGCAGATCCTCGAACTGCTTGCAGAATTGCAGCGGGATCTCGGCCTTACCTATGTCTTCGTCTCCCATGACCTCGCGGTCGTGCGGCAGATCGCCGACACGGTTTCCGTCCTGCACAATGGCAGGCAGGTCGATTACGGCACCGTTGACGAGGTCTTCTCCTCAACCTCGACCGCCTACACGCGCGAACTCATCGAAGCCATTCCCGGACAGAAATTTCCACGCGCCGAGATATCGCGCCAGCCTATAAAAACAGGACTTTTATCATGACCAGCAAGATTGCCCCCAAACGTCTCGGCTTTTTCACCCGTCTACTCGACGATGTTCCGGCCGGCGAACGTTATCGGCTGGCGGCGGAACAGATCATCCATGCCGAAGAAAACGGTTTTGACAGCGCCTGGATCGCGCAGCACCATTTTCACGCGGAAGAAGGCGGGCTTCCCTCCCCCGCGGTCTTCCTCTCGCATGTCGCTGCCCGCACATCGACCATCCGCCTCGGTACCGGCGTGATCACGCTACCGATGGAAAATGCGCTGCGCGTGGCCGAAGATACTGCCGTGCTAGATCTGCTTTCAGGCCGGCGGCTGGAAGTGGGCTTCGGCACCGGTGGCACGAAGGAATCCTTCGAGGCTTTCGGCATCGACGCTGATCGTCGCGGAGAAGTCTATGCCGAAAACCTCACCGTGGTTCGCGATGCCTGGGCCGGAAAGGTTCTGCATGGCGGCAACCGCCTTTATCCCGATGCCCCGCATCTGCTCGATCGGGTCTGGCTCGCCACCTTCTCCGCCAATGGCGCACGCCTCGCGGGACTTAGCGGCGATGGCCTGATGCTGTCGAGAACCCAGCCCCGCCCGGCCGACAATCCCGATGCGACGCTGGACGACATCCAGAACCCGATCATCGACGCCTATCTTGCCGGCCTGCCTCAGGGCCGCGCACCGCGCATTCTCGGCTCGCGCAGCCTGTTCGTCGCCGACGATCGCAAACGAGCGCTCGCCTTTGCTGAAACCGGCCTCCGCCGTGTCGCCGATCGTTTCGCAGCCGCCGGCCACCGTATTGCAGGAGACAGGCTCGAAGACCTGATCAAGGCGCTCGACAGCCACGTCGGCACGCCGGACGATGTTATCGCATCGCTGAAGAAGGACACGGCCCTTGCACGCGCGACGGACATCGTTTTCCAGGTCCATTCCATCGACCCGCCTCATGCAGAAATCCTGCGCTCGATCGAACTGATCGCTGCGGAAGTCGCGCCGGCCCTGGGCTGGACGCGGTCTTCAGCGCCGCAGCTCGTTGCCGCCCAGTAATAGCCGATAATCGAAAGAGACATTCATGACCGATACGATCGACGTTATCGACCACCTCGTCGGGATCACGCCGGGCGCGCCTGCCGACGCGCTGCGCAGCCGGCGCCCGATCACCAAGGAGCACGCACAGAAAAGCTGGACGGCTCTTTTCGAACCCGTAGATGAAAGCCAGGCATCGCTTGTCGAGCGTTTTGCCGTCGCAGTCTTTGTTGCAGTCCTGCATGGCGACAAAAGCATCAAGGAATTTTACGGGACAAAACTGGCAGGGCTCGAAAACGGTACGGTCATTCTCGCGACCGTGAAGGCTCTGGCCGAGCTCAATGCGGCGAAAGGCCCCTATGGTCATTATCCCGAAGGGCCTTTGAGCGCGGAAAACACCGATGGGCCGGCTCTTGATATCGGCCCCACCGATCGCGCCATCCTCGGGGATCGGCTCTCCGCAGCGCTCGAACACGCCTATTTGCTGACATACCACCCTCGGGACGCCAGCCCCGCGGAACTGCAAAAACTGCTTTCAGCCGGATGGAGCACGACGGGCGTGGTCACGCTATCCCAGCTCGTCTCCTTCCTCGCCTTCCAGATCCGCGTCGTCGCCGGCCTTCGGGTCCTGGCTGCGGCCTAACGGAGAACCTTCCATGTCTGATACCGTTATTGAACCCACCGTCGAAAACCCACCGGTTGTCTTCACCCAGGACAAGATTGGCTGGACCGCTTGGCTTCAGCCACTGGCGGAGGGCGAACTCACCGACCGCCATTATGAGGCGCTGGTCGACAAGGCGCGCGCCAAGTCTGCCTATTTCGCGCTTCTGGTCCGCGATCCGGATATTCTCGAAGCCCGCACCAAGACGGACAACGACATCTTCTACAACACCAAGGATGGATTGCCGCGCGCAGAGCGGGAGCTTGCTGCAACGGCTGCCTCAAGGCTGAACGGTTGCATTCTCTGCGCTTCGGTCCATTCGCGCTTTGCCTCGCAATATTCCAAGCGTGAAGCGGATGTGCAGAAGCTGCTGGACGAAGGAGTGGGGGCCGATCTTGGCGAACGCTGGAACGCAATCGTCTCGGCTTCGGTGGCGCTCAGCACCACGCCGCCCAGCTTCACTGCAGACCACGCAAAGCGTCTACGTGAAGCCGGATTGTCAGACGAAGAAATTTCCGACGTCGTTCATGGCGCCGCGTTCTTCAACTGGGCAAACAGGCTGATGCTCTCGATCGGCGAGCCGACCCCTGCGGGCTGACCATATCCGAACACATTCGCAACACTCGAGCTGTTGATCACGGATCAATGGCGTCGGCATGGAAGACCATTCTTGCCATGCCGACCTGTTGTCGTCATATACGGGCCATGACGTCTGATTCAAAAATTTTCGTAAGCCTGAAGTCCACTAAGAAGCGGGCTGCCAAGCCTGCTGAACCCGTTGGCCCCAAGTGTCAGTGGGATGGTTGCGACAAGGTCGCTCCGCATCGCGCGCCTGTCGGCGGCGCGGCAGATGGGTTGTATCTGTCCTTCTGTATCGAGCATGTGAAGGAATACAACAAGGGCTATAATTACTCCCCGGCCCTCTCCACGCCTGAAGTTGCCCGTTACCAAAAGGAAGCTGCGGCAGGCAGCCGGGTAACATCCGGCACGGCCTTTACCGAGGCGAAAGAGGCTCCGCTTCCTTCCACCGCCCGGTCCGGCTCGGCCAAGTCGATCAACGCCCGCAAGTCCGCAGCGCAGCGCCTGCTTGAGAAACGACAAACTCAAGCGCGCAAGCTGAAAGTCCTCGAAGCAAAAGCTTTCGAGGTGCTCGGACTTTCGGAGGATGCGACGCCTGAGGAAATCAGAACCCGTTACAAGGAACGTCTGAAGATGCACCATCCTGATGCAAATCAGGGCAATCGCAATTCAGAAGACCTGCTTCGAGCGTCAATCGAGGCGCATAAAATCCTGAAGCTGAACGGATTTTGCTAGAGGAAGCGTTCAAACGGTTTACCTGAGCACCCAGTTCGGGATATGTAACGATTAAGCGTCTTGCGGCGTGGTATCTGTATGGCGAGGCTTTCAGCGTCGCCATATAAAATGGTGGGGCGAGTTCCCCAAGTGAACAGGGATTTCTGATGGCGACCGGCACAGTTAAATTTTTCAACCAAGACAAGGGCTTCGGCTTTATCACGCCTGAAAATGGCGGCGCGGACGTGTTCGTGCACATTTCGGCAGTAGCCTACGGCGCCGCTCTGCGTGACGGCCAGAAGGTCAGCTACGAACTGGGCCAGGATCGCAAGACCGGCAAGTCGAAGGCTGAGAACGTCAACCCGCTGTAAGCGGATTCTTTGACGGAATAGATGATGTCGCGTGCAAAAACGCGGCATCATTTCCGAAGGCGGGTTCAGATATTCAGCTCCCGGCGAGCTTAAGAACGTCGACCTTCCGCTGATTGGGCGAATACATTTCCCATTAGCTGTGTCGTAGATGATGTCTGCACACAACGAACACTGCGGCGCCTGATGGCCTGAGTGTCTTATTTCCCAAGAGAATTCGATTGTCGGGCGATACGCTATCAGCCCCCGAATTAGCAGATTTGAAGGGCCACCGAATGCTGATCAAGCAGAGCGACTATCATCGAATCTACAGGGTCATCAACAGCCTTCTTGTTAATGAAAATGCTGACCCCGCAACAGCTTCCATGTATTTCAGCACATTCGGAGCCTTTATCCTAAAACAGCACTATAAGCTGGATGCGACACCGAAGGGTGGTTTGGCGGCCTATAATCTTGGCGGAACCGTCATCCTTTTTGCCGATCACCGCGAGGACGGTTTTGTAACCGGAGCCGGTGAAAACTTTCATTGCTGGGTGGAAGTGGATGGCTGGGCAATCGATTTCATGGCGCCTGCGTTTTCCGAAAACGCAAAAGAACTCTCGGTTTCCTCTAGGATGTTTCAACGTCCGATGTCCGATGTGGCGATCTCGATCAATCAGATCGAAAAGTCGGGCGACTTCTTCTATATGTCGGAACCTGAAGCAACTGCCCGGCGCTTCGCCGAATGGCGCAAACACGCGATGATCGGAGATCTGGCTACGATTGCTGCAAAATGGTTTCGCAAATCGCCGAGACAAATCCCGTCATCCATTTCGATTGAGGGGCAGCACGGGGCGATCAAGGAAGTTCCGCTTGTCGGCCACAGTCTCGTTGGGGCCTGGTGACAGAGCCTCGGAGAAGAGGATGCCCCATTTCCTGCCGTGGCAGACCGGGAGATCGCTGTTTCCCATAAACACATCCCGCTTCATCGATGAAAGCAAGGAAAAGTGCGATTGACGCGTGCTGACCACCATGGTCAGAACAGTTCGCCCAAGGCGAGGAAATGATATGATCGGTGAACGCCAACTGCTGAAGATGCTGTTCGATGCCGCTGTAAAGGCCGCTGATCCTCTTAACGGAATTCGCAAGTATCTACCTAATCCACCCGCGAACGCTCGCACAGTCGTGATCGGTGCAGGCAAGGGAGCCGCACAGATGGCCGCGGCGCTGGAGGCCGTCTGGAATGGCCCTCCGCTCAGCGGCCTGGTCGTCACGCGATACGGTTATGGCTGCGAGACAAAGAGTATCGAGATCATCGAAGCTGCCCACCCGGTACCGGATGAGGCAGGACTTACGGCAAGCCGCCGGCTGATCGAGACTATTTCAGGCCTCTCGGAAGGTGATCTGGTCATAGCGCTTGTCTGCGGTGGTGGGTCCGCCTTGCTTCCGTCACCTCCGGAAGGGCTGACGCTTCAGGACGAGATTGCGCTGAACGAGGCGCTGCTAGCCTCCGGCGCACCCATTTCGGCCATGAACGTGGTGCGCAAGCACGTCTCGACAATCAAGGGGGGCCGGTTGGCGGCAGCGACGAAGGCACGTGTCGTCAGCCTGATCGTCTCGGATATACCAGGCGACAATCCAGCCTTCGTCGCCTCCGGCCCGACCGTACCTGATGACAGCACGCGCCATGAGGCTCTGGCAATCATAGAACAATATCGAATGAACCTGCCGTCGGCCATCATTGCCCATCTGAATTCGCAGGCAGCCGACGCGCCGATGCCGCAAGAGCCACATTTTGCGAAAAACGAACACTACATCATTGCCTCTGCCGGCGTCTCGCTTCGCGCTGCAGCGGATCTCGCCCGCAGCAATGGCGTCGAAGCGCATGTCCTCTCGGATTCCATTGAAGGAGAGGCACGTGATGTCGCCCTCGTTCATGCGGCCATCGCCCGAGAAGTTGCCTTGAAAGACCAGCCATTTACCAAGCCGACCGTGCTGCTCTCCGGTGGAGAGACAACCGTAACCATCCGCTCGAAAGGCGGCAGAGGCGGACGGAACGGTGAATTCGCCCTATCGTTTGCTTTGGCAATTGGCGGCACCGGGATCGTGGCGCTTGCCGCCGACACGGACGGGATCGATGGTTCGGAAGATAATGCCGGCGCCTTTGTTGATGGCACGACTGCACAACGTCTGCTGCATGCCGGAACCGAAGGCCGCGCTCTGCTCGAGCGCAACGACAGCTATTCAGGCTTTGTTGCAATCGGCGACCTGTTCGAAACCGGACCAACAGGAACAAATGTCAACGATTTCAGGGCTATCCTGATACGCTAGACTATTATTGCAACGACGGCTTTATCAAGAAGTCGTTTCTGTCTGCAGATTTCACCCTGAGCCAGGCTTCACGTCCGTCACGAAGTATGCGCATAGGAATTTCGGCGCCCGGTGAGCCGCTCTCCCAGACTTTCCGATAGAAGTCCGCCAATCCATCGACTTCACCGTCCCGGATTTCGGAAATGACATCACCGCTGCGCAACCCCGCCTTGGCGGCCGGCCCGTTTTCCGTCACGCTCATGACCACGACTTCGCCATTGGTCTCAGCCGAATATGCCCCAAGCCAGGGTCTTGGCGGTTTATTGATTATTCCCTGGCTCAGGACGTCATCGAGTATAGGCTTCAGCAGATTGATGGGGACCGCCATATTGATGTCGGCGATCTCACCGCCCTTGCTCATCTGTAATCGCAGTGATCCCAGCCCGACGAGCTTGCCTTCACTGTCGATCAAAGCAGCTCCCCCCCACGACGGATGGGCGGGCGTAATAAAGATCGCTTCCTCCAGCAAGTATTCCCAATAACCGGCGAATTCCTGTTTTGCGACGATATGCCCCCGCACATATTGTCCCTCACCGTCGGCAAAGACGATAGCATCTTCGATAGATGCCTCATCTGAATCACCGATGGGAAGCGCCGGCAGTTCGAGTGGCGCAAGCGCCTGAACTAAACCGAAACCGCTTTCCTGATCATAGGCCGTAACATAAGCCGGCACGACGCGACCGTCGTGACGTGTCAACCAGACTTCCGTTGCCTCTGTAATCAGGTAACCGATTGTAAGCACCAAGCCGTTTTCGCGGATCACCACGCCGCTACCCTCCCGGCGCGTGCCGAGCGTGCCAGCCGTGAAGGCCTTTTCCGGAACGGAGGCACGGACAGCGACGAGCGACCGCAAGGTTTTTTCGAAATCCATTGTGCAAATCCTCAAAACAAGCCGGGGAGGATCCCGGAAGATATTGCCGTATGATGATAAACTTAGCGCACGAGAAACGTAAGCTAACCAGCATGGGACGTCCAGGCGAGCAATTTGTTCCATGAGATACGCCCGAGTGTTCCTTACCATTTACTGGTCGGAATAGCGTCTGCCTGGCAATCCGTCTGGAGCATATGCAAACCCGGCATTCAACCAGGATATCGAAGCCTGCAGATTATCTGCAGATTAAGGATATACTGATCGATACCTTTGAAAGCAGTATCCTCAATGACTTGGGGAGGTGTCCAATCCTTATCACCTTTGACGCTGCCATGCCCAAGCTCTGCAAGACGAAGCTCTATAAGGCCCGCTCTAAGGCCCTCCCGGATGCGCTGAACCTGCAACTGTCTTTCAATGCAAGCGCTGCTGCTTGACCAAAAATATTCGGCGGCATTGCCTGGGCCGGCCAGGGCCAGTGAACAGGCGAGAAATGCGGAGAGCTCCGGCCTGACTTTCATGTTTGCACCGCGGCGAATCCGCAGGTTTTTCTTATGGTGACACCCATGTTTGACATTGATGCTCCTCTGCGAGAATGCAGAAAACCGATTTGGATCGGGATAAAACAAAATTCAAGAAGAGTCTCGATTAATCTTGCGTTTCTTACGCCTTCGATCCATCATATATTCGAATAAGTCGAGCTTAAACTTTGCAATATCATATAAAAACAAGAATTTAACTTAAATAAAACACACGTTACGTTGCTTGCCATGAATACATAGACACATCTCTTCTGTTAAATCAGATCCGATGTTTCTTCTGGGACAGTCAATCGAAATCAGAAGGCGGCAAGGCAGGCCTTCGACCATGTAACGAGGCGATATCGGTCATGTTGGGCGCACTATCGGCGCATGAACAATATGACTGACCAGTGACGGGGGTATCTTCATGCTGTCCAGCCGCGACGTCCTGAATAGCGGATTCGATGTATGCGTTGTCGGCGCCGGCCCTGTCGGCGTCTGTATTGCAATTACTCTCAGCCAGGCCGGCGTTCGAACACTCCTTCTCGAACGTGGCGCACGGAATGCAATACCGCCCAAGAGACGGGAAGGAGTGCGATTGGATGATACTGTCCCTCACGCACCCGATCACGATACGCTGGCATTTGGCCTGGGAGGCACTTCAAGCAGATGGGGAGGGCGATGCGTCGAACTCGACGACATTGATTTCGAGCATCGCGACTATCTTGGCGAGGATGCACGCTGGCCAATCAGTCATAGCGAACTTGAGCCGCATTACGTGGAAGCGGCGAAACTCATGAAGGCGCCGCGCCCACACAATACGCCGCTGGCAAACGAAGCATTCCTGGAATCGATGGAAAGCTGGGCTTTTCCTCGAAACACTGCGACAGCAAATCGCTCTGCTCTTCTGTCTTCGAAATCTCTGCACATTCTTCTCGACGCCCAACTGATCAAATTGAATTTTGATAGTGCAACAGGCCGGACGACCTCGGCGGCCATTCGATGCGACAAGCAATTGGGTACGGTTCACGCGAACCACTTCGTTCTGGCATGTGGAGGCAGGGAGAATTCGCGTCTCCTGCTGAACCTGCAGGCCCAATTTCCAGATCTGTTTGCCGGCAAGGAAGGGCCGCTCGGGCGGTATTACATGGGGCATCTGACGGGCCAGATTGCTCAAATCCGGTTTCGGTCAGAGGCAATCGCAGAGCAGTTTTTCTTCAGGCGGCAGCAGGATGGTCGCTTCACGCGCAGACGCCTGCAGCCATCTCCACAGACCCAACGAAATCTAGGCGTACTGAACACGGTAATGTGGCCACACAATTCAGACGTAGGCAAACTACCGCCGCGTCAGCCGTTGGCTTCTGCCGTATTCCTGCGAGAAGTGCTGCAGGGCAAACGCATTGCATCCCGCCAGGACTGCATTACGCATGGAATGTACCTGATGCGGCATCCCATTAACGGCCTGGCTTCGATTTCCAAGGTTGCGCATGAAAGATATTTTTACGGACTGCCGCACCTTCAGATGCGTGACGTCCATAACGAATACAGCCTGACCTATCATGCAGAGCAGGCGCCGCGCAGGCTGAGCCGTGTTGGCTTGATCAACGATGCCGACCGGGATGGTCAATTCGGGATAAGCACCGAATTCAGTTACTGCCCGGAGGATTATCAATCCGTGCTGAAGATACATCATAGTTTTGACGAGTGGTTGAGGGCAGCGGGCCTCGGTTCACTTCGTTTCCTGGAAGGCGACCTCGAAGAAATGGTGATATCGCAGGCTCATGACGGTTATCATCAGATCGGACTGACGCGAATGGGCACTAACCGTCGGGAGGGTGTCGTTGATGCGGACTGCCGTGCCTTCGACATCGATAACCTCTTCGTTGCAGGCAGCTCGGTTTTCCCGACTTCGGGACAA
>Ga0058693_1000111_pt1 | contig 34906 bp, 47 predicted proteins | sample AgamicOrMarz_FD_55217 | JGI IMG/M metagenome (GOLD analysis project Ga0058693, IMG submission 55217) | Agave microbial communities from Guanajuato, Mexico - Or.Ma.rz | ecosystem: Host-associated > Plants > Phyllosphere > Phylloplane/Leaf | place: Guanajuato, Mexico | collected 2012-06-04 | reverse complement strand
CTGCCTGCCCCATCGCGTGGCTGATCTGATCGAGCCCAATCACGACATCGCCAGCGGCATAAAAGCCTGGCACGCTCGTCCTCTGATGACTGTCAACGTCGATGCATCCTTCGTCCGTAACGCGGGCTCCGAGGGATTTCGCGAGGCCGGAGCGAATGTCGGAGCCCAGGGCCGGGTAGAGTGAAGCGAACGCAAATGATCGCGCAGCTGTAGCAACGGTGATGGTATCTGCACCCAACGCAATTGATATCACCGGTCCGTCCTCAATTTTGACGCCGAGACCTTCCAAGTCTCTTCGCTCCGCGGCGGAAAGTTGATGTTCTCTATCAGGCGCCAGCAGCGTCACATCCCGGGTGTAGCTTCGCAAGAACTTCGCTTCGCTAAACCCTTTCGTGCCTGTACCGAGGACGCCGACGGGCTTGTCCGAGATCTCGAACCCATCGCAGACCGGACAATAACGCAGCAACCCACGCGAGACCGCCTCGTCGTGCGCGGCTGGCGGCATCGATGGACGACGGTTGAGGACGCCTGTCGCCATCAAGACCGTCCGCGCAAACGATTGGCCCCCGTCGTTCTGCAAGGTAAAAAGGTCATTGTCTTTTTGAACTGCCGTGATCTTGCGCCCCTGGATCGAAGCGCCATACCGCTGAGCTTGTATACGCATTCTCGCCAGAAGCTCCGGCCCGCTGATCCCATCGGGAAATCCCGCATGATTATGCGATATCGGGATCATCGCCGCCCTGCTGGTGTTATCGTCGAATACTGTCACCGAGAGATGATAGCGGGCCAGATAAATCGCCGCCGTTAAGCCAGCTGGACCGCCACCGATGACCGCACAGTCCCAGATATTCTGTTCACGCTTGCCCGACATTGAAGCCTTTCTTTGCCCCACGCATTTTCAAGAGCCGAGACGGCCGAGGATCTTTGTTTTTTCACTCACCGAGGAGCCGTCTAGACTTGGGGCGGGTTTTGTCGCCGGCGCGGAGCTCGACCCATAGCAGCGACCAGCCGTCACCGTTGGTCGGTTCTTTATAATACCCCTGCCCCTCCTCAGACTGCAAAAGTCGAGTGCGTTCGATTAGCGGTCTCGCTGGGCTAGCGCCCGGAAGCCCTGAGGCGTCCAAATACGCTTCCAGTTCGTCCAGCGTACCGGTTTTCTCGTAGGGCGGTCTTGTGGGAACGGTTATCTTCCAAGCGTAAAGCGATATGGTGATCATTTGTCATCGCCAGCTGTTGATCTCTTGCTGACGAACGTGCTTGAACGCCCCTTGGAGACAACGACATCACCTTGGGTGCCATCGCGGCTTAGATCCACCTCGTTAAGGTTGAGCGACTCTGGCTTTGAAACAGACTTAGCAATCGTGGGCGTCGGGAACGATCTGCTTTTAGGGTTTTCTGGGGTCATCTGGTTTCTCCTGTGGCGCGCTAACGGGTTCTGCGCGAACAAGTTCCCACGCCAAGCATCGCGGAAAGGCGCTTCAACAGGACCGAAGAATATCAAGCCATTTCTTTATCCCGGAACGCAAGAGACCGGGTCCGGCGGGATTTGTCTATTCGAAACAAGGAGCGATCATGACCAAAAAGATCCCGGCGGTAATACAGTGACCGCTGCCATTTCGGCTGCACAACTGGTCTATCCGCCGACGCGAGGCATCAACGACGAGAAAACGCGGCGACAAGGCCCGGCCAAAGTGGCAAAAACCCGCGTGTAAACGAAAGCCGCAGCCCGATGCCTCGGTCTCGCGTGCTGCGATGCTGACGGTTCCGGTTTCCCTAAACCATGAAGCCGGTCGGACATGAGCCGTCTCCGGCCGTCGGACAGTCGCAGATTGAGTCAGTGAGCCGGGAGGAACTTTAACGCTGTCAGCAGGTTCAATCAGCTCCAGCAGGAGACACGTATGGCTGTTCAGCTTTCGCTTGAAGAAACAGATCTCGCACCGGCGACAGAGACCGGTTCGGGCGTGCTCGCATTCGCTCCCGATCTTGGATATTTGCGCCTCTCAATCGTGAATGTTGTCTTCTATGGGGATCCGACGAAGGGTGACGGCTGGGTCCTTATTGATACGGGGCTAGCGAGGTCCAAGGCGAGTATCATCCATGCTGCGGAACACCGCTTTGGCCAGAACAGCAGACCGTCCGCGATCATAATGACCCATGGCCATTTTGACCATTCTGGATCGGTGGAAGCATTGGTACGGCACTGGGACGTACCGGTCTTTGCCCACCCTTTGGAATTTCCTTATCTGACCGGACAAGCCTCCTACCCACCGGCAGACCCACTGGTCGGCGGCGGCCTGATGGCATTGCTATCGCCACTGTTTCCCCGCTCTCCCGTCAATGTCGAACCATGGCTGAAAATGCTTCCGGCAGACCAGACGGTACCCTCCATGCCCGGATGGACGTGGGTGCACACACCGGGACACGCGCCCGGCCACGTCTCCCTGTGGCGCCAATCTGACCGTACGCTGATTTCAGGTGATGCAATTGTGACAACCGGCCAGGAGTCGGTTTACGAAGCAGTCATGCAGACGCCCGAAATGCATGGACCGCCACGCTACTTCACCCCGGATTGGGACGAGGCGGAGCAATCGGTCAAGCACCTCGCGGCGCTGGAGCCTGAGCTTGTGATCAGCGGCCACGGCCGACCAGTTAAAGGGCCGGGTATGAGAACCGGGCTTCGCGAATTGGCTGCGAATTTTCGCAACATCGCAGTCCCTGGAGGACGGGCTTACGCTGATGATCCCGCTAAGCCGGACAAAAGTGGGAATAACGCTTATCGATAGAGGTGAAGGTGCGGCCACCGTCAGAAAGTTGGCACGCGCCGAATTGAAGCCTAGCGGCGCGAACCTAACCCCTGCCGCGGTCGTCGGAGATTTCCGGGCCGATCTCAGCTGTGTTCATCGGACCTTCAGCCGCGTCCAATTCGGTGACCGTCTTGAAGAAAATACTCGCTGTGAAGCGTAAAGCGTGTCGAATTCGTCGGCCGATCAAGGCGCCGGAAGAGGTTGTTTTCCCCGGCGCCAAAAATCGTGCCCGATCGGCAGCATCAATTTCGTGTCTCGCGCGTTTGGTAGCGCCCACAGGATGCAAACATGCGCACAGATCAATGGCTTTCTCTTCTCATCATCGCTTTGATGATGGGCGCTTTCGTGTGGGGCCGATATCGGTACGATGTGGTCGCTGTCGGATCCCTTCTGGCAGCAATTGCTGTCGGTATTGTACCGGCCCACGATGCCTTCTCGGGGTTTTCAGACGACATCGTCATTATTGTGGGCAGCGCTCTCGTCGTCAGCGCGGCCATTTCAAGATCAGGCCTGATGGATATCGCGTTGCGGCGGCTGTCGCCGGAGCGGCGCGGCCCGCGGACGCAGCTGATCATTCTGGTGATCATCGTCGCCGTGCTATCCGCGTTCATCAAGAATATTGGCGCCCTCGCCATCATGATCCCGGTCGCCATGCAGATGGCCCGGAAATCGAGCGTGTCGCCGTCCATGTTTTTGATGCCGATGTCGTTTGCGTCTCTCCTCGGCGGACTGATGACGCAGATCGGAACATCGCCGAACATCATCGTATCGCGGGTTCGTGAGGAGATCACCGGGCAGCCTTTCACCATGTTCGACTACACCCCCGTCGGACTGGCGCTCACGGTAACTGGCATCCTCTTTCTCGGCCTCTGTTACAAACTGCTTCCCGAACGAGCGCGGCAGGAAGCTTCGATGAATGAGGCCGTAAAAATCAAGAACTACACGACCGAGGCCCGGATAACCTCCGTGTCCGGTGCCATCGGTCAGTCGGTGAGCTGGCTGCAGAAACCGGGCGGTGGCGATGCGATGGTTACGGCAATCATCGGCGACGGGGGTCAAAAGCGAACTCCGCTTCCTGATACCATTCTGAAGGATGGTGACCTCCTGATAATCGAGGGTGAGCAAAGCGCGCTCGACAAAATCGTAAGCGAGGCCAAGCTTCAGCTGTCCGATCGCGTGACCGGGCCGGATGAGGGCAAGGACATCACCTCTGTCGAAGCCATCGTCGGCGAGCATTCCCGACTTATCGGCCTGAGCGCGAAAGACGTTTCACTCTTCGACAACACCGGTCTCAACCTGCTCGCCGTCAGCCGTCGTGACAAACGTTTCACGGAACGCTTAGGCGAAATCAAGATCCGTAACGGCGATGTCGTCGTGCTGCAGGGAGATCTGCAAGCCCTTCCCGATCTCCTGCGTGAATGGGGATGCCTGCCGCTCGTTGAGCGAGACCTGAAACTGGGCAGTGCCCGCAACGCCATCCTCCCTGTCCTGATCCTTGCAATGGCGATGGGCGCAACGGCGTTCGGGGGTGTGCCCGTTGCGGCTGGTTTCTTCGCGGCCGCGTTCTTCATGGTCGTAAGCGGGTCTTTGCCCCTCCGTGAGGTCTATCGACATCTCGACGCACCGATCCTGATCATGCTCGCTGCACTGATACCCATCAGCGACTCGCTGAAAACCACCGGAACGACTGATATCATTGCCAACTTGCTATCGCGCACGGCCGAGATGTTGCCGCCTTATGGTGCGCTGGCTCTGATTATGGTCGCAGCCATGGCGGTCACGCCGTTTCTCAACAACGCGGCCACCGTTCTGGTTATGGCACCGATCGCCGCCACCTTCGCGTCGAAGCTTGGATTTCAGCCGGACGCATTTCTGATGGCGGTCGCCATCGGCGCGGGGTGTGATTTCCTGACGCCTATCGGTCATCAGTGCAATACACTGGTTATGGGACCGGGAGGATATCGGTTTGGCGACTACGGCCGTTTGGGGCTGCCCCTGTCCTTCATCGTTCTCATCGTCAGCGTTCCGATGTTACTGCTTGTCTGGCCGATATAGACCACGGAAACTCGGCTTTAAGAACATGCAGTATTGGAGGATTGCACCATGGAAACGTTGATCGGAGTGAATCCGGGGATTGAGACCGATGAACATCGGACGGGCCCGCCTTTGCCGGTAACCTCATCTGAGAAGGTCAATGCGATCATCCACTACTACCGGGGCGAAATGGGCAGGATGACCAGCTGGCGGGATCGAATTGACCGCACGTCCAACTGGGCGATCACCGTCGTCGCAGCATTGCTGTCGATCTCTCTGTCGACACCGACATCGCACCACGGCGTCATCCTGTTTGGCATGCTGATCGTCTCGCTGCTCTTGTTGATCGAAGCCCGGCGGTATCGGTTCTTCGATGTCTATCGCAGCCGCGTCAGGCAGCTCGAACGTTATTATTTTGCGCAAGTTATGAGCCCGCAGGCGGATCTTACGTCCGACTGGGCAAGCGCGATCGCCAAAAGTCTTAGGAAACCGACATTCTTCATCACCTACCGCGAAGCTGTCTTTCGGCGCATCCGGCGGAATTACACGTGGATGTACCTCATTCTCGTCATGGCGTGGGGGCTCAAGATCTCGTCGCCAAAACTGATGCCGAACGACACGGGCGCCGAAGTCGTTAGTCGCTGGAGCGATGTAGTGACGAACGCATCGCTCGGCCCTGTGACCGGTTGGATTGTGCTGGCCAGCGTTCTCATCCTGTACGGAGCCGTTCTCGTCGCCTCGCTGTTTCCTGAAACCGACGATGGCGAGTTTGCGTTTGGCGATGCGCATGTATGACCGCGAAGGAGCAACGGACATCAATCCCAGCTGCTGAGTAGCTCACCGCGCTTGCTCGAGAGACGTCCGCGCCGATCAACCTCGACCTTACAGCCACCCCGCACTGGTATCACGCCTGGTAATCGATTTCCTGCGTGAACATGTTGGAGGGGAACTTTCTTCTATTCTGCAGCTTGTGGGCAGGACGAATTTCCGTCGTGGAGGACTTCCTATGAATAGACGTCTCATGCTGACCACGCTCGCCGCTTCGGCCTTCATCCCGGCGGTGATGGCAGCCCCCCAGCTTTTCGCCGCCGACAGCAAAACCATGGGTGATGCCGAGAAGAAGCACGCCGAAATGACCAAGATGACGGGCGCACTTTCTCTGGCAACCAGCCGCGTCGCCCTGATGAATGCCTCGGGCGACATGGTAAAGATGTTTGCAAAGTTCGAAGTCGCCGAGCAGGAGACGATTGCCGACATTCTCATGTCGATGACGATGGACAAAGCCCAGGGCGCCCTGAAGGTGCCGACCGACTCCGAAGTCGAGGCCATGCTCGATCCGGCCGGCAAGGAGATGGTCACGAAGCTCAAGGCCTTGAAGGGCGCCGACTTCGATAAGGAATACCTTATGGGTCAGCTCGACGGTCACAAGAAGCTTCTCATGATCCAGGAAGACTACCTTAAGGTCGGCCAGAACCGCGAGCACCTCAACACGGCCAAGCTCGCGCGCGGGATGATCAACGAACACATCGCCCATCTCGAAATGATGAAGGCCTGATCAATCGCGGCCGGAGGGATGATCGCCTCCGGCCCCTTCGCATTCCGGAAGCAGATGATTTCAATGGCCGCAGTCTTCATTTATGGCACGCTCAAACGGACTTTTGCCCTGCACGAGAAGGGGCTGACGGGAGCTCCATTCCTCGGACCTTATCAGACCATGAAACCCTATCCACCTTACATCGCTGCGCCGTTCTTCGACCGATGACTGGATCGTCCTGGCGAGGCCTGCCTGTCACAGGCGAACTCTACCAAGCGGATGACGAACGGCTGAAGCTGATTGACGACCTTGAGGACATCGGATCTCCAGGCAGTTTCAGGACCTCGATACTGGTCCGGGCTGACGGCGGCGGCGAAACGCTGCAGGCGGTCGTCCATGCCAAGGACAAGACCTGGCTTCGGCCGCTCCACGCGGGTCCGATCTCCGATTACCAGGACCGCCGCTTTATCCCGCCCTGGGATCGCTAACGTCTCGCCGGCGCGGAACCTTGAGGAATCTTAGGTGTTCTTTCCAGGCAACAGGCGGTGACAATGTCAGACGAGAACGACCAGAAAATAATTCAGCTCGTCGAGGAAAGCGTCAGCGTCGAGAAGGAGCGCGTCGTGACTGGACGTGTTCGTGTTTCGACCTCGAGCAGCGAGGTCGAAAAACTGGCGCAGGCCACGTTGGCCGGTACACGCGTCGAGGTCACCCGGGAACGTTTGGATCGTGAGATCGACGCAGTTCCCGAAACCAGGGTCGAAGGCGACACCACGATCATTCCGGTCGTCGAGGAGGTCATGGTCGTCGAGAAGCGGTTGGTTCTCGTCGAGGAAATCCGCATCCGCCAGATCGTCACCTCGGAACACGTCTCCGCCCCTGTAACCGTTCGAAAGCAAACCGCCACCGTCGAACGCATCGACGAATGAATATAGGAGAAAACACATGGCCCACACCGAACAGAACACTGTGCCTTCGCACTCGAACACCATCACCGCCTTCTACGATGACCGGTCAGAAGCCGACCGGGCGATCGAAAGACTTGCCGAGGCTGGCATCCCCCGCTCCGCGATTCAGCTCATCGCTGATCGCGACGGCGACAGGGCAACGACGACCCACGAGAGCAAGGGCTTTTGGGCAATGCTCGGAGAGTTCTTCCTCGCCGACGATGACCGCTCTACCTATGCCGAGGGCATCCGCCGCGGCGGTTACCTGCTGACCGTCTCCGGCTACCCTCTCGATTTGCACGATCGCGCACTCGATATCCTTGACGACGATGGCAGCATCGACATCGACGAGCGCGCTAAAGCTTGGGAATCGGAGGGCTGGTCGCGTTCGGGATCGACCGAAGCATTTGCCGCTTCTTCCTATGATCGCACCAGCGGTACGGCCCGCACTTCCACAATCGAGGCGAACAACGAAGAAGTCATTCCGATCGTCGAGGAAGAGCTGCGGGTCGGCAAGCGCGACGTCAACAACGGCCGCGTCCGGGTGCGCTCGTACGTCACCGAAACACCTGTCAGCGAAAGCGTCTCGCTCCGCGACGAAAACGTTGAAGTCACCCGCCGTACGGTCGATCGTCCTTTGACCGGCAACGAAAACGCCTTTGTCGATCGCACGATCGAAGCCGAAGAACATCGCGAAGAGGCGGTCATCTCCAAGGATGCCCGCGTCGTGGAAGAGATCGCGCTCAAAAAGACGGCAGAACAGCGCCAGGAGACGATTTCCGACTCGGTTCGCAAGACTGAAGTCGAGGTCGAAGACGAGCGCACTGGCGGCGTCAGCAATGTCGGGTCAAGCGGCATCCGCCGCAACTAAATCCGAGCCAGCGCATTTGAAAGGCCGTCGGGTTTTCCCGGCGGCTCGAGTTTTAACTGGTACTTTCTCTTAGTCACGGTTTACGCAGCGTTAACGGAATCAAGTAATCTTGTCCTCGAAGGGGAACAAGATGCGGAAGATTGAGATTCTCGACGATGTGCGGCTCCGCTTTCCAGGCCGCGATGCAGAGTTCGATCTCGGGGTCGAAGTCGGAGCGGTCAGCGTGCTGATGGCTCAGGGCCATGCGATAATCCAGCGCGAGCTATCCGAGGCCGCAGTGGAACAGCTTAGACCCATTGCTGACAGGTTCAATTACGCCTTGGTCACCACAGGGCCCGCTTCCGGCATATATCAAGTCTCGCTTTCCCCCAAAGCCCGACGCCCGCACCTTCGGGTTGTTTGACCAGCTTTGGAACGGAGCCGCCGACTCACCGACCTGAACCTGTGCTATTTCCGCGAGCCTGCGGCGACCGGCTCGATGGAGCCTTACGTCGAGTTGTCCACCCATGTCACGGTCGCTAGGGTGGAACCGAGTCTGGATTCAACAGTTCAGATGGCGTGAATAGGATCGAGCGCACGAGTAAGCCGTGAACCTGATACAGGTATTGCTACCGTTAAGTACCGATCGAAAAGAGAACTCGAAACGTTTTCGTCTGGTGCGCCACGAGCTTGCGTCCCGTTTCGGTGGGCTAACTCTTTATGGCAACGCCCCTGCCGAAGGCCTTTGGGAAGATGAAGGGGCGGTTGAGACCGATGCCATTGTGATCGTCGAAGTCATGGCGGAAGAACTGGACCTCGATTGGTGGGCTGCTTACAGAGTGAAACTCGAACGACGCTTCCATCAGGACGAGATCGTCATCCGCTCGATGACTGCGACACGCCTGTAGAAGTCAGGCAGCCAAGACCCTTACCGAGTCGACCCGGGATTCGAAGTTGTAGATCTATGGAAAGATTAACGCGCCGGGCGAGTTCGCTGCTGCGCGGGCGGACCATCCCCGAGGTAATGATCGCGCCGATTTCCGGCCGCGCTCGGCAATGTGGCGCGACAGCGCCATTCCATCCACCTTTCAGGGCATGTCGACACCCGTAACCAAGCCTACGACCAAGTTGGAACTTGTGAACTTCCATGACGTTATCGGCGCAGTCACAAATTTGTGAAACGGCTGGAGGAAACATGACCATACCTGTATCGACCCATCTCTCGCACGAGGCTCACAGCAGCGCGTCAACGACCGCCGCCTACAACAAAGTCAGCTGGGGTGCCATCTTCGCGGGCGTTGCCATCGCCCTTGCTGCCCAATTTTTGCTGAACCTGCTCGGCGTAGGCATCGGCGCGGCCGTGCTTGATCCTGCGACGTCTGACAATCCGGCGGCAAGCAGCTTCTCGATTGGGGGCGGTATCTGGTTCGTTGTCGCTGGTATCATCGCTGCGTTCCTCGGCGGCTACGTCTCGAGCCGCCTGTCCGGCCGTCCGAGCCATTCCACCGGCGGCTATCACGGCCTGACGACCTGGGCTGTCACGACGCTCGTCGTGCTCTATCTGCTGACTACGTCGGTCGGCGCTCTTATCGGCGGCGCCTTCAACGGCCTGACCAGCATCGTCAGCGGTGTCGGCCAGACAGCGGCCACCGCGGCAACAACCGCCGCACCTGCTCTCGCCATTTCCGCAAATCCGATGGCCGGGATCGAACAGCAAATCAGATCGTCAACGGGCAACGACCCGCAGGCTCTCCAATCCGCGGCCGTGTCGTCGGTGCAGGCACTGGTGACAGGCGATCAGGCCAAAGCCGATGATGCACGCGCCCGCGCAGCCGATGCGATCGCCAAGGCGCAAGGGATCCCGGTCGACCAGGCCCGTACCCAGGTCGAGCAGTACGAGAAATCCTATCGAGACAATATGGAAGCAGCCAAGCAGCAGGCAGTCGAGGCCGCTCAGACCGCCACGGCTGCGGTATCCGCAGGTGCCATCCTCGGCTTCATCGCACTCGCGCTCGGCGCCGTGGCCGGATGGTTCGGTGGATCGTACGGCACGAAGCGGAACGTCGTCGTCTCTGAAACCGTCACACATCGCGTCTAACGCAATTTGGAAATTTCACCGGCGCTGGAATCCTTTCTGGGCTCCAGCGCTTTTCCATAAATAGTTTGCACAGCCGCCCGCTTGCAGAAGCTCCGCTTCCGGATCCACGGAACCGAGCAAGCGACTGCCAAATAGCGCTCTCGCGGTTGACGGTTTGGACCAGTCGCGAATGTCAATTCGTATGCTCACGATCTCGGCAAATGACCCAGACGAACGACATTCGTGAGATCCGGCGCTTCCGACGTCGCGGCGAAAAGAGCGGCGGCAACGTCCTTTGTCGCAAATGGCTTCATGATGACAGGCCGCGAGACGGCTACTCCCGCCTCCAGTTTGTCGCTATATCCCGTCATGAGGACGACTGGGAGCCCGCGCCTTACGCGAGCGATTTCTTGGGCAAGCTCGATGCCAGACATGCCCGGCATCATGATATCGGTGATCACGGCCTCGATTTCAGACCGGGCGTGCACGAGATCGAGGGCTTCGGTCCCGCTGCGCGCCGTTAGGACCTCAGGGACCAACCCGTCCAACGAAAGGCGTGCGGATTCCAGGGAGGCGGGAGTATCGTCCACCACCAATACGCAATTCGGCAGATTATGATGGGACGAGCTGGCGTCGTTCAGGGTCGGAGCGTTCGAGTTTGGCAGCAAGAGGGTGATGGCGCTCCCACGGCCGGGCAAACTGGCTGCTTTAACCACGCCACCGGAGCTCGAAGCAAAGCCGTGGACCTGCGTTAGGCCGAGACCGGGACCTCCGTTCGCTTTCGTCGAGAAAAACGGCTCGAACATTCGCTCCAAGTCGGCAATGGCTATCCCGCTCCCGGTATCGGCTACGGTGATTGCGACCACCGGTCCTTGCATCCGCTTGTCTTCAAACGACCCCTCCGGGACATTGCGGGCAGTTACAGTCACGCTTCCGCCATCCACCATGGCCTCGCGAGAGTTAGTCAGAAGATTGATGAGTGCGATCTCCAGGCCAACCGGGTCGGCGTGGATCGCCCAGAGGTCCTTGGGCAGATTGATTTCGAGCAGGATACTGTCGTTGAGCGCTTGCCTGAGCAGCGGAGTCATCTCCTCGAACTTCGCTTGAAGCGCAATGTGTTCGGCTCCCTGGTTGGACCGTCGGGCGAAGGAAAGGAGACGGCGGGTGATCGTCTTTCCTCTTACCAGTCCTTCTCTCATATGGCCAAGAAGCCGTGTCACGCGCTCCTCATCGTGCCTGCGGCGTTCTATCCCATCAACGCCAGACTGGAACACCATGAGTAAGTTATTGAAGTCGTGAGCCGCCTGACCCGTTAGCTTTCCAAGCGCGTCCATGCGTTGCCAGTTCGCCATGCTTTCACGCTCGGACGTTCGCGCTCGTAGCTCGTGGTAGAACAAGATAGCGGCGAACGCGCAAAGCAGCACGATTACGACACAGGCCGAGGAGACTAGAAGAATGGCTTGTTTAGCCGGGCGTTCAAAGTCGACCGAGGGTAACCCAACTCTCACCTTCCACGGGGTACCTACCACGGGCGCCCCGGCAGTCTGCAAACTGGAACCGTTGAATAAGTCGAAACGGCCGCCTTCCCTTAGCGTCGCGAATTCTGCGGCGGGTCTCGCCTCAAGGCTGGAAGTCACCGTGGCCGTGACGAGCCTGTCTTGGCTGTCTGTAACCCAAGCCGACCAGCCCTCTGGAAGTCCGCTGTCCACGAGGATCTTCGCCACCATCTCTGGGCGGATGACTGCCGATAGAACCGCTTTTGTTTGATCGTTGCGCTGGATCGGGACGCGGATAGGGAAGGCAGCCTTTCCACCGGAGCCGATCACGACATTTCCGACGACGCCGGTTCCGGTTCGGACAACCCTCTCATGGCTCTCCCGGTCCACCACGCTACGGGACGCGGATGCATCGAGCGGCGGGAACGAAAGCACAATCTCACCGTCGGCGTTGGTAACTCTGACTTGCTCCCACTGAGGTGCTCATGCCTTAAGTCGCCGTGCCGTTTCAGCAAAGCTCGACCTGGAAACAGGAAGATCGAGCCGAGGCGATTCAGCGACAAGGGAAAGCAGCTGGATCTGAGTGTCGAGGTCGCGTCGAACGGCGCTCGCTAGCAACCCCGCCCGATCCTGGATAGCGCCTATTGTAGCTCCTTGTCGCTCTCGCACAACGAACCAAGCCACCACCGTGGCAAGCACCAGAACGGGAATGAGAGCTGCGCATAGAAGTAGAAACGCGGGTCGAGCCTTGATCAACGGAGAGCCTCAATTTTACTGCTCGCTAATTAGTCGATTATTATAGCGAGGCAAGATGAGGGTGCAGTTAAACCAATTCTGGTTGACAGGTCGATATGAACCGTCGGTCGGGTGTGGTTCAGGGCCCACGGCAAGCGAGCTAGCGGAGATCACTCCTGCTTAGCTGTTGCTGCAAGGGCTTGGATCGTCGCCTCTGTCGTTAGAGGTTTCTCTGTTTTGATTTAGTTAGACCACTGGCGGCAGCTTGTCACAATTCGGAGGGTTTCAGACGTGCTAGAAACTGCGCTTTTACTTCTGTAGGCCTCGGTCCCCGCAGGGCTCCGGCCCAATCTAGCTCCAAAACGACGCGAAGTGCTCTAGCGGGGTTCGTTCATCAGCTGGGGTACCATGCCGGGGATTTCACGAGCAAGAAAACCGAGGGGACCCACCCTCTTCGCAAGCTGCGATCCTGCTTCGCCGTGAAGGAAAACGCCCCATATAGCTGCGGCGACTGGTTTTGTCCCGCGAGCTGCTAACCCCGCAATGATGCCGCCAAGAACATCTCCAGAGCCTGAGGTCGCTAATCCAACGCCACCACCCCGGTAATTCCAGTTCCCGTCGGGTGCAGTGATCACGGTCTGGCTGCCCTTCATGACAACGATCAAGCCCAACTCTTTCGTCAGGCGTAGAGCTGCAGACGCAGGGTCGGCCTCGATGACTTCTTTGGCTACACCCAGCAAGTTCGCCATCTCTCCCGCGTGTGGTGTGATGATGACGCGCCCTGCGCGGTTCCGTAGGCTGCCTGCGAGCTCCATGATCCGGGGAAGGGCACCGGCATCCACGACAATGACCGCTTCGTCGGCAATTTCGAGCAGAGATTTCAGTATCTCGTGAGTATCCGGCTCTTCAACCATTCCAGGGCCGATAAGCAATGCGTGCGTATTGGCGCACCGCGATGCGACGGACTGCAAGGGGCCACGCTGCAGGCCGCCCGCCGCCGTTTCAGGCAGATCGATGACCAACGCCTCGGGCATAGAAACCGCCAGCGCTCCTGCCCTGCTTTCGACCGTTACGATCTGAAGTTTTCCGGCGCCGGCGCGCATGGCGCCCAGGGCTGCTAAAAGGACGGCTCCGGGAACTTCCCTGCTGCCTCCGACGATGCAGACGCGGCCCCGCGCTTCCTTGCCGCCTTCCGCCGGCAGCGGGAGTTTCAGGGTCCGGAGCAAGTTGGAGTCGATGACCTGCAAATCCGTCATCGAGCAGCCACATTTGCGTCTTTTTCGGCGGTCACCGGCGCTCCCGCCTCGATCAGTGGCGCCACGAAATTGTAACGCTTCAGGACGAGCCCACCTCCGACTTCGTTACCAGCATCGGCCAGATATTCGGTGACCCCACAATTTGACACGTCGCCTTTGCTATCGATGTCCAGGATTTGCTCTTCGGACAGATTTTCGATGATGTAGCGCATGCACAACACAACAACCTGATGGGCGACGATCAGGACACGATGATCAGCGTAGTGCAGGCTGATCGTATCAAGCATGCTTCGCAGCCGCAGGATTACGTCGCACCAGCTCTCACCGGCTGGCGGGCGATGATAGAACTTTCCAAGAATACGCCGGAACTCCGCCTGATCCGGGTGCAGCTCTTCGATACCGCGCCGCGTCAATCGATCGAGAATGCCGAACTCCTTTTCGCGCAACCGCTCATCGACGCTGACCTTAAGTCCGGATCTTGTTGATAACTGCCGGGCGACGGTCTGCGCCGTGGTCAAGGCTCGCTTATATGGTGACGCCAGTATCACATCCGGTTGTTCTGAAACTGGGAGATCGTCGAACCAGCCTGCCAGCGCGTCGGATTGGCGCTGGCCAAGCGCACTCAGCGGTACATCGACATCCCGCTCTGCGATATTAATGCGTGCATGTCCTGCAAGATCCGCGGCATCGCGCGCGACATTGCCGGAACTTTCTCCATGGCGAACAATCCAAATTTGCTTCGGCCAAGTCTGCTTCATGTTGCTCCGTTTCAATCCACCACGATGATGCTAAACCTACGCGAACGCGCGTCATAATGAACGGCCGCGTCTCACCCGGTAAGAGAACCCAAGTCAATTTATATAGTTCCAGCGCTGCATGGATTCCGTCGGTAGGCGCTTATGATCTGTCGTCGTGCTTTCGCTTTTTCTCTATAAAAGCCTCTCGTTCTTGATTACGCCTCCTGGCGGTCGAAATGGGAGTCGTGGGCGCTCAACCGGTGTTCAGAAAGCGCTCTCCTCCGACAGACGACCATCCCCGCGCGACAGCCGCGTCAAGTGGGCGATGTAAGAGGGCAGCGTAGCCCACCTCAAAATGGAGAAGCGAAGGCGTTTAAGCGCGCTCGTCAACGAAAGGAATGCCTACGAGTTCGCTTCAACGAGCCCTCGGACACGATTGCATGCAAATCCAAGATGGAACTCGAAGTCATGCCGACGGTTTCAGAACACCCATATAACGCCGAGGAAAAGAATGACCGCTCAAGATCCGAACGATGTTGCCAAGAACCCTGACGCAGTGCCAGAGGGTACTCCGAACTCCGGGGAAAATACCTGTCGTGCCTGTGCGGGAAGCGGTCAGGTCGACGGAAAGACCTGCCCGGAATGCGATGGGTCGGGCAAGGTCGTGACGCCAGTCGGCGGCGCGGGGTGAGCCGCATGCTGATCGGCTATCACGCGTCCCATGAGCAGTTTCCGCCCAGCCGGTTGCTCGCCCTTGCAAAGGCTGCCGAGGATGCGGGGTTCGGCGGCATCATGACATCGGACCACATTGCCCCATGGAGTGAGCGGCAAGCAAACTCGGGAAATAACTGGGCCTGGCTCGGTGCAGCACTTGCCACCACATCCCTGCCCTTCTCCAGCCTGGCAATACCGGGCGGCTGGCGTTATCACCCCGTCGTCCTCGCCCATACCATCGCCACGCTCGCAGAAATGTATCCCGACAGGTTGCGGTGGATTGCCGTTGGAAGCGGCGAGGCCATGAATGAGGCGGTGGTTGGAGACGGCTGGCCCGATAAGACGCAGCGAAACGAGCGGCTATTTGCCGGGACGGAAATCATGCGCGCTCTTCTTCGAGGCGACACCGTTTCAGCGCGTCACCCGTGGTTCGCCGCCGAAGAGGCGAAGCTCTGGTCTCGTCCTGCCCGCTCCCCTCAATTCTTCGGCGCCGCGCTAACTCCCGCGACAGCGGCGTGGATGGGATCCTGGGCAGACGGGTTGATCACCGTATGGAAGTCCAAAGCAGCCGTTATGGAGGTGCTTGATGCCTTCGACGTCAACGGCGGTGCCGGGAAACCCCGCGTTCTCCAGTTACAGGTGGCTTGGGCAACGAACAAAGAGGTGGCCCGAATAGCCGCGTGGCAAAACTGGCGTAATGCAGCGGCTCCATCAAATTGCCTGGCTGAACTGAAGTTGCCACGAGATTTCGACGCGGTGACACGCGACATTGTACCTGAAGAGATGGACAAGGTGATCCCGCTCATCGTCCACGGCGAAGAGCTGTTGGCTCTCATAGATACTGCAGGCTCTTGCGGGTTCGACGAGATCTATATCCATAATGTCTCGCTCGACCAGGAGGGGTTCCTGTGGTTCATGGCGCGGGAGGTTTTCCCGTATCTCGCCAGTGGCGCTCAGAACAAATGAAACTTTCACTTTCAGAAGATGCAAGGAAAACGTGATGTCAGACCGGCAAACATGGTTGTGCCTATCTGGCGGCAATGCGCTCGGAGCCTATCAGGCTGGCGCAATCCAGGCATTGCTCGAAGCCAGCATATCGTTCGACCGGATAGCAGGCGCTTCCATAGGCGCCGTAAACGGCGCGATCGTCCTCGGCAACCACCCGCAAGACCAGGTCGCGCGGCTGAACGATTTCTGGCGGGTGGCCGCCGACACGTTATCATTCATCAGCCACCATGGGCCGTTCCAACAGGCCGCGAGGATGCGAACCGCGGTGCAGGCGCTTCTTACAGGAAAGCCCGGACTGTTCCGACCGTCTCTCCCTGGCTTGTGGTCGCTGCTGCCCTTCGGGCCCACAACATACAGTCTCTTTGAGGCCAGCCGACAACGGAAAACACTGCAAGCCTTGATCGACTTCGACCTCATCAACCACAGTAGCAGCGAGCTCCACGTTACAGCTGTGGATAGCGAAACCGGAGAAGACGTTGATTTCTTTAATCGCGGTAAGGGCCTCACGGTCGAGCACATCATGGCCAGCACGGCCTTCCCCTTGGCTTTTCCGCTGGTCGAGATCGACGGCCGGCACTATGGCGACCCGGGGCTATCAGCGAACCTGCCGCTCGCGTCGCTCTTTTTTCATCCCCCTGAACAGGAGGTGGTTTGCATTTGCCTTGACTTGTTCCAAGGCCCTGGACCTGTTCCCCGCTCGCTAGATCAAACGCTTCGCCGTACCACCGACATCATGTTCGCGAGCCAGAGCCGCCATGCGATCTCGGCGTTAAAAAGCAGGATGCAGGTATCCGCCGGTTCTGACGTCACGCTTATCCATTCCGCCTATGGCGGCGCTGATGAAATAGGGATGAAGATGATCGATTATTCGGAGAATTCGATCAGAATGCGCTGGGATGCCGGCTATCGCGAAGGACAGCGTCGCTCGGGCTATCGGCGATCCGCCGGCGCGGAGGCAGAAATTCGATATCTGGCGGACGGAAATCGATGGATCCTTAAGGTACTGGGACCTATGACGGACGAGCAGCGCACGGCCACAAAAGTGATTGGCAGAGCCGATCAATTCCCGCAAGCGACAGAGGAGTGGTTTCAGACGCTTCAGCCAGTTCGTGCTCAAGAAATGATCGGGCTGTGGCAGGGCGCGGGTATTCCTTCAGGACATCCGCTCGATGGCGTCCTTGAAAATCTTGAATGGTTCGGCAAGCGGTTCCATACCGACATGCGAGCCGACGCTCTGTTGTTCCAGACCACGCCTGGGAAGCTCGTGGCGATCGATCCAGCCCTCATTCCGCTCCGTCTGTCACTTCGTTTTTCGGCATTCGGCCGGACCTTCATTGCAAGGAACTGGTTCTCATACCTTCGACGAGGACTGCGAGCACGAGGCACCACCGCATCGCTGCACGGCGGCGACAAAAGCGAATTTCAGACGGCCGTCATGGTTTACGACAAGCAACCGATTGTCGATTACTTCCGGTGGACCGGTGAGGACGAGGTTGCCGGAATGATGGTGGTCGAGGGTGATCGGCGGCGATACTTCTTCTGGCTGAAGCGCGTCGGTGTCTGATCACCTGTAAGGCCGAATCCACATAATTCAAAGCCCGATCTGCCTGAAATCGCACTGCGCCGGCTTCTTGTCCGGGCGCCAGCGCAAAAGCTTGGTTCCGTGCCGGAAGCGGCGGCCGGTGATCTGATCGAATTTGACTTCCACCACCAGTTCGGGTCTGAGCGGTTCCCAGTCGGAAGATCGGTCTATGGTCCAGCGGCTCGGTCTGCCGGGAGCCTTGCCGGTGAAACCCGGACCCTCCCTCAGTGCTTCAAGTCTCGCCGTCAGATCAGGTTTTTCGATGTCGGCAATCGAGGACGTGAAGCCGACGTGGTCGAGTTGGCCGTGATCGTTGTAAAGGCCGAGCAGCAGCGAACCAACCATCTTACTGTCACTCTCGTATCGAAACCCGCCGACGACGCAGTCCGCGGTTCGCAGGCGCTTGACCTTCGTCATCGCTCGCTCTCCGGAACGATACTGTTCGTCGATCCGCTTGCAGACCACCCCATCGGTATCCCCACCCGATCCGGATAGCCATGTCTCCGCCTCGCGCAAGTTCCTGGTCGCCGGGGATATGGTGAATTGCATAGGATCGGCGTGGATCATGTCACGGAAATCTTCAAGTCGCGCCCGGCGATACGCAAGATCCCTCTCCAGGATTTGCGTGCCGTCCGTGTCCACGAGCATGTCGAACGCAATGAGCCTGCTTGGGGTCTCTCGCGACAGTTTACGGATCCGACTTTCAGCTGGATGTAAGCGCATCTGCAAAGCGTCGAAGCTCAGGGGCCGTAAGGTGGGCGAGCAACGCCACCATTTCCGGGAAGTAGCGTCCGAGCGGTTTTCCGGATTTGGCTCGAAGATCCACCGAAGAGCCGTTCTTGAACGCGATACACCTGAAGCCATCCCATTTCGGTTCGTATTGCCAGCCTTCCCCGGATGGGAGAGCTTTTGCCAACTTGGCTTCCATCGGCGCTGTCTCGATGGGCAGGCCAAATGATGCTGCAGGCGAATGATCGGGCGCGTTGGACATAACTGCTACCAGAGCCTTTTGGAGTGGGCATCCCGTGTGGCCACATGTACCAGAACAGCAGTCGACAGAAGGATGGTGGAGACCAGAGCGGCTATCGATAGCAGTCCGCCATTAGTGATCTGAACACTTGCCTTGAAGCGGGCGGTCTCGCTGAACGCCAACGAAGCCTTTGCATGCTGGCGTTGATCTAGAAAACCCACATCACGAGCGCCGTACGTTACAGCAACCTCACGATGGCTCATCGGTTCTTCTCCAGATCGGCCTCGACTTTTGCACGGCTGTTGCCGAAGTCCTTGACGGCACCTCTTACGGCATCCTTCGTAACGCCCTCTTTTTTGGCTTCGTATTGAAGCTCGTGGTCCTGGCCGCCTGCGACACGTGCCCGGTCTTGCGCTCTGCCTCTTTTGGTGCTCGACACTTCTTCTTCTCCTGTTGTGAAGGAGTGAACTTCCCACCAATTTGGAAGTTCCACGCTGGTAACTCCGTGCCTAAGCCGGGAAGCCCCATAGGCGGCTATAGGTTGACCATCCGGACCTCTACGGCCTCTCCTCGTGCGGAGAAAGGAGGCGCAACCGGACGCCCATCCTGAGCAAGGCCGGCGCGCACGGCTTCGAAGATCAGGTCCGGGAGGACTTCGAATGTATATGGTTCTCAGTTAGACCGGGGGACGCTCCAGCAGCTCCAAAAGGCGCTTGGCATTTTTGATGGAGTGACCATCGCGATCGTTGTTGAAATAGGCCCACACGGTCTTGGCGCCACATCGTCTGATGCGGTCCGCCCATACGATGAGTTCATCGTCCGTATAGTCATGGCGGTACCACTGCGTCGTCCCATGGAACCGGACGTAGATGTCATTGGCTGTTCGAACCAGTTCGTCCGGCAGCCGCGGACCGCTGCACGAACAGAAGATCACACCTGCCGCCTTGAAGGCGTCGAAGACCTCCTCATTCCACCAACTCTTGTGCCGGAACTCAACGACATTCCTGCGACAAGGGTCGAGCTGCGACAGGATGGATTGCAGCATGGCTGGCGTATAGCGCACGCTTGGCGGCAGCTGAAACAGGAAGCAGCCCATTTGCGGGCCGAGAAGATCAGCGATATAGCCAAAATCCTCAATCAGGATCCTCGTTTCCTCAAACCGCTTGATATGCGTGATGAGCTCGCAGACCTTGATAGTATAGACAAAGCCTGGCTCGGCCTGGCGAATCCAGGTTTTTACGGCACCTATCGTTGGCCAGGAATAAAATGGCGCGTTGAGTTCAACCGTCCTGAAATGGTCCTGATAGATTGCAAAATACTGACCAGACGGAACATCTGCCGGATAGAATTTGCCCTTCCAATGCCAATAATACCAGCCTGAGCACCCGATATGGACGCCACCGGCCATCCGGTCCTCCATTGTATCTGCAGCGGGTTGCGGGTTGGCAAGTCGCAACTGATGCATTTTAGCGGCTCGATCGTTATTCGCATCGCGTTGCTTCTGGCGGCGCTCGGCACGCCTTGCCCGTCGCGCGGCGACTTCCTCAGCCGTGCGCTCGATCATGCTAGCCATCCTTCCGCCATGATACGCGAACACCATGAGACGGCGCGCGTACGAATAATCGCATCATGCGTCCTGTGAAATTTCCTCGAGCGCTTCGGTCGCCAGGTCGCCCTGATGCTCGATCGCTATGTCACCAAGCGAGATGATTCCAGAAAGCTTACCGTCGCCGTTAAATACGACGAGCCGCCGCATCTGAAGCTCCGCCATCCGTCTTGCGGCCTCACTGATGTCGTCGTCCTCCAGGCAGCTTTCGACCCCCTGGGTCATGACGTCGGAAACCGGCGTGAAACCATCCTTGCGCTCTGCAACGACGCGTACGACGATGTCCCGATCGGTAATCATTCCAACGACGACATCATCTTCGATCACAGGGATGGCGCCGCTGTCGATCTCGGACATCATTCGCGCCACATCTTCCACTGTATCGGTCGGCTTGGCCGATACCACCTGGACCGTCATGAATTCTCGTACCTTCACACGTACTCTCCCATGGACCTTGTTTGACCGGTTTGCCCGGTAGCTTCTCGCCGCGGCCCCATTTCTCAGCCGAACTGATAACCCCTGTAACTGCGCACGGTTCCCTCGCTGTAAACCGTATCCAGACTGTTGCCGCTGCGCATCGACGAACGTCCTTGGCAATGTTTCTATCGCGAAAGAGTGGGAGAGCATCACATGGTTTACGAGTGGGATTCAGCAAAGGCGCGAAGGGCATACGTTTTGAAAATCCTTGCTGCCTGGGGAGCAGCGGTGATCGTCGCAGGCTTCCCGGTTTTGCTTCTCATCAATGCGATGTCCCTGAGCAACTGATCTAATCGGACCGACCGCTCATCTGATCGGGCCAATCTGATAGATCGTCTAGATCATCTCGGATTGTCGTTGCTGCGATCCCAGCCTGGCCCAGCGCACGGTTGACCTGCTTCAAGCCGATCACACGTCACCAGCGGCATCAGGCCTCGCACGCCTGTGCGTTGGTGACTGTCGACGCAAACGGGTCTTGTTCTGACACCACAGCCCCAGCATCAATGGCGAACTCGGATATCATGTCGGCCCTACGCCGAGGTAGATCGGGTCGAACCGATAACCTTCGCCTGTGGTCGGTCGGTAGCGCTGTCGAGAGCGGTTGGCCGGCTTGCATACTCGGCTTCCGCGGCAGTTTCATCGATGATCCGCGCGCCGCGTTGTCGCGTGAGGTACCGCCCGACCCACTGGATGGCGACGAGGAGGCGCTTCTCGAAATTGATCAGCAGATAGACGTGGACGAGTGCCCAAAGCAGCCATGCCGCCCGGCCTTTCAACGTCCATTTTCCAAAGTCGAAGACGGCGGCGTTCCGACCGATCACGGCCGTGTTGCCGCGGTTCTTGAACTTGAAACCTTGGACGGCTCTTCCCGTCCGTAGGCTTTTCCCGAGGTATGTCCCTTGTTGCTTGGCGACCTGCGCGAGACCGGGGAGAACCTTTCCATCCGACCCGGCCAGCGCAGAGGTGTCACCGATGGCGTAGATGTCATCAAACCCGATGACACGGAGATCGTCATCGACAGGGATTCGACCGCCAGCGACACCGGGTATTCCGAGCCACGAATGGGCGGGTGAAGCCTTAACGCCCGCGCCCCATATGATCGAACCGGCAGGGACGAACTCGCCTTCGATGTCGGCTCCGTCGGCACGGATGTCCATAACCCGCCTGCCTGTACGGATCTCAACGCCGATATTCTCGAGACAGGACTTGGCGTATGCAGAAAGATGTTCGGGAAAGGCGGCGAGTATCCGTGGTCCCGCCTCCACGAGTATCACTTTCAGATTGTCGGGCTGCAGTTTTCGAAAGTCGCGGCTGATCATGAAGCGACCAAGTTCGGAGATCGCGCCCGCCATTTCGACGCCCGTCGGCCCACCGCCGATGACGATGCTGGTGAGCAACGCCTGCTTCTCAGCTTCGCTCTTCGCTCGCTCAGCCCGCTCGAATGCCAGAAGCAGTCGATGACGGATCTGCCGCGCCTCATGAATGCTTTTCAGACCGGGCGCGGATTCTCGCCATTCATCATGGCCGAAGTAGTTGTAATCGGAGCCGGTGGCGATGACCAACTGATCGTAGGAAAGCGGGTCGCCATCAGACAAGGACAGCATGCGCGACGACGGGTCGATGCCGACCACCTCTGCCATGATCATGTTGATGTTCTTGAAACGGGCAAGTGTCTTGCGGATCGGTTCCGCGATATCTGCCGGCGACAGGGCGGCGGTCGCCACTTGATACAGCAGCGGTTGAAAGAGGTTGTGATTGCGCCGGTCAACGACCGTGACATGAATATCTGGAGCGTTACCGAGCTCTAATGCACAAGCCAGGCCGCCGAAGCCGCCACCAATGATGACGACATGGCGGGAGACACGGTGTTCGGCGTCGAGGTCAGGTCGGGGGTTAAATTCGGTCATAGCCCGCTCCATCGGTTGCTCCCGGATGCCGTCTGTCCGACCGATGCGTCATGTCGTCAGGCCAATGCACCGCAGCGAAAGCAGGTCTTCAAGGTCAAGGTTTGGGCCGAATAGAAGAAACGACCATACCGGACGGGTCGCGAAGACAAGACCAAGACCGAAAGCAGCCCAGATCAACGCAGTGAGAGCTTCACGCAGCATCTCAGCCATTGCGTTTCCTCATGATCAGCACACCAGTGGCGACCATGGCCCCACCCCAGGCAAGAAACCCGAGGTCCCAGAAGAGCCACTCTCCACGAGGAACTGTTTCGTTGACGTGGTGGAGGCCGAGCACCTGGTGGTCGATAACACCTTCGACAAGGTTGAACGATCCGAAGCCGATGAGCATCGTCGCGACGAGGTAGCCCGTCGACCAGCGGAAATGGCTGAGTCGGCCGGACCGCCACAGGATGAAAAGGCCGGCCAAGACGAACACGTAGGTACCAGAATGGAAGACGCCGTCCCAGAAGGTGTTCAGTTCAAGGTTTTCGATCGTGGTGATCGGGTACCAGGAACTGACCATATGATGCCATTGCAGAAGCTGGTGCAGAACGATGCCGTCGAAGAATCCTCCAAGGCCCAAGCCCAAGAGCAGGCCTGCGGATAGCGGGAAGCTTCGTGTCGGCCGCCGATCTAGTCCTCTCATCCGAGCACCCTGGCCGAGACCGCCGCTTTAACAAACGCGACGCGGGCAAGCTCCGGGCTTCCGTGACTAGCGATCGCGTCCACGCAGCGACGCTTGGCGACCGCGTATTCCGATTGACTGCTAGACGGCCAACGATGCAGAAGCGCCGCCAATGCGGCGTCCGGCCCGTCAATGCGTTCCCGAATGCCGTTGCCAATCCGGACGAAGACGGGCGATTGCCAGGTGACGTGGAAATCTATGTCGATGACCTTGTCCATGAAAGAACTCCATTCGTTTCGTCACGACAAACCAGCGCAAGGGATGCAAGTTCCCAGCATCCGAGTTGAATCCGCGATTGAACAGGCCCCGCGATCTCGCGATGACGAAGTCTTGGCGTTCCGCATCTTGTCGGTTAACTCTGCGTCCGACGCCTTGAAAGGATTCGAACCACCGACCCGCCTGTCGCCGGGCGCTAAACTATTGAATTAATGGGGAAATCTCTGCTGCGACCGCATCAGAAAGCCATTATGCCACAGAGCTGGTACCGTGATAGCTATACTTCCAACTCTTTTGCTTGGCTCTGCTTGCCGACATCAGCCGCGACATAGGAAATATAACCTGGCCGGCGGTGTGATAGATCGAACTGCCACTGGCTCCCTTATAGTTGACGCAATATCTGATGCGGCAACTTTGGTCGGAGGGCGGCGATTCCTCCAGGAGCACGACATCATCCAGCGGCCGGCTAGCGTTCGGAAATACGATTTTCTGAGAATTCCGCCACGTTCCCGGAGCCGCAAGAGACTGTGCGAAAGACTCGACTCCCTCAGCACCTGGTGTTTTCAGCTTTCCAAATGACAGTTGAAGATGGAGTTCGGTTTCCTTGGCCGGTGTTTTTCCAACATTTATCGCTTCCAAGCTAAACTGAACTGCGAACGTGTTTTCGTGTTCGGCAAGGTTGATGACTGGGCGCTCAAGCCTAATCCAAGGTCGCTGGTCAAGTTCGAAATTTTGTCGAGTCACATTATTGGCGTTGACGGCCGCCGTCGCAGCTGCCGCGGCCGCTCGTGTCGAACGCCAAGTCAACAGGAGTGTCACAATCAGACCAAGCGCCCCAACGATAGAAACACTGAGCTGATACCACGCAAGCCGGATTTGTGTTTCCGCCGCGTCGGCCGCCCGCTCCCCAGCGATTGCCGCCCGTTGTTGAGCTACCAGATCCTCGGCGTCGTGCTGCTCCTGTACGACACGCTCGATCCTTGCTCGCTCCGCAGAGGCCTTGTCATGAATTATATGGACAGGAACAGAAAATTCCGGTGTCTCTACGTTCTGCGAATAAGTGGCGGTCGGACTAAACAGCCAGAAGCCCGATAAGGCGAGAGCGTAAGATAGCTTGGACAGCTTCGGCCGAAAATCCGAGTTTCGCATGATCTTAATCGCGATGGGACTTGGATATTGCGCGAAGGCGTTGAAGATCGGTGTCATCGGCCGCGCGCGAGGGTGTCGGCCTAACGTTGCCGAAATACTTTCGTTCGAGGCCCCCATAGATCACGCTTTCAGACAGTTCCGTGAGCCGCATTTGGAACATCTTCGCCCCTACGACTAACTCAATTGGGTTGTTTCCGTGGTTGAATAACTCGATCGAGAAACATCCACGAAACCCTGGCTGGACCATCGTGTTCACCGTGATCCCAAGCCTCGTGTAGCTGCTTCTTGTCAGGACATCGGCATAGCAGTCGCTCGGGAGCGCGATGTATTCGAGCGTCGTCGCAAGGACGACCTGATCCGGATACAAGATGAAGTGCTCGCCCAGTTCGCGACGGGTCGGCTGAAAATACGATGATATCGCGCGGAACCGCTCGTCGTCCCGTGCGATCCCGATATAGGGCCGCCGCGTGACGATGGATACCAGAAAGTCATAGCCCAGTCGGAGGTCAACCGTTAGATCCCCGATCTGTGTATTGTCTAGCAGGGGGTCGATCCATAGGCCCGTTGGATCGTTTTTACCAAGGCGGCCAAGGAGGTCCTTTTTGATCATGCCGCGCCTCCCTTCCACAGGTCTCGAATGGAGGCATTTCTAATCGATTTTTCGGTCAGGTCGTTGACAATGCGGACCGCATCAAGCTGACCGCCGCCGCTCGCCCAGACAGGTCCGCCGCCCGACTTGATTTTGCCGAGATAGGACCAGCCACCGGGGAACATGCCGTGAAGCTCTTGGTCGTTGGAGATCACGTATGGCCTGATGTCATCGAACGCCGTTTCCAGACTTGGCATCGTATAACGCTGTTGAAGAGTCGGAAGACCGAGGCTGTTCAGTGCGCCCTGATACATCTCCAATTCATCAAATTCGTCTCCGTCCAGGAAAGCCTGAATTGTATCGAGCCGCTTCTCCGTCGAAGGGTGAGTCAAGCTGATTTCAGCGTTCGGATTGATGGCGTAGAGCGTATCGATAATCACCGGCCCAACATAGCAAGCCGCGAAAAGATCTGCGAAATGCTCGCGCCTGTGTACGAGCATAAGTTCAAGCACTTCCGGAGTGGCGTTGGGTTGCGAGTGTGTCAGGAGGGTTGACCCAGAGACGTTTCGCGCAAGATCAACAAAGTGCCCGAGCTAATGATAAAGAGCCGCGCAAAATAGCGGCATGTGCTTATAGATCCTCGGGACGCCGATGAAGATGAGTTTTTCTTCAGGCAGCTTTCCGTCATAACGGTCCATTGCCGTCGCAACGAACTCCCATGGATCCCCCGGCTTGAGATGGAAGTCCTTTTCGTCTGTCAGTGCTGTGGTGACGATGCATTTGTCGGGCAGCCATTCGTTGATCGCATGGCGCATGCAATATTCAATCTCATAGGGTGCCTCCTTCGTGGTTGAACCCTGAAGGTAGCGATGACAGGTCCACACCTTGTCCGTAAAGGATCGGAGGATTTCCTCATCATAGGCCGGCGACACCTCAAGCGCGTGCTTGATAACGTCAATCAGCGCGTTCGCATGCTTCTCGATCGCGCGATTGAAATACGGCGTCTTGGAGAGTTGTGTCAGGCTTTCGGCCAGCAGTGCAAGGTCAGTCCGTGGATGCAATTCTCGGCTCCAGATTTCGGAGCACCTTATGAGCAACAGCTTGGCTGACATCTTCCAGGGAATTGACACCTTCTAGAGCGTCGCGCAGACCCTTGTATGCCAAGAGATCGTTTGCAAGCTGCACGGCTTGCGGCGTGACATCAGGAGAGATCGCATGCGGATCGTCAGAAAGTTTTCTCGCTTGGTGCAATACACAATCGAAGTGGAGCGATAGAGGAGAGGAAATTTCACTGTTCCCACGATCGATCAAAACCAATGCCAGTCGAAATAGCTCCAGTCGCCTGCTGTTTTCGGATGGCATGGCTGCAAGCATATCGTCCCCCAACTCGCGCCGAATCGTAGCGAGAATAACTCGGTAGAGTTGAGAGTGGAATAGAACCTACTAATTTTCCGGTAATACTCCCCCACTATCTTTGCACCAGTCGACCCGGCCGCTACGCATCCAAAAATGACAGCGGCAGCCATCGGTTCGGCGAACGGAGGGTTCAAGGCTTGGCCGGCCGAGCCAATCCAAACTGACGTTCCAGCGTGGGCGCCGATCGGGATTGAGGGAGAGAAGGATCGGCGTTCCGCACCCCGACGGGCACGCAAACGTCACCCATTCGCGCGGGCTTGGCCTCCTCCGCTGAGGTCGACGAGCGTTACGTCCAGAAACAGCTTGGCCATGCATCAGCTGAGATGACCCGCAGATATCAGCGGCGGCGCGATCGCTTCCGTGTGAATCTGACCAAGGCTTCAGGGTTGTAGCTGGCCCCTCCCCTACTCCGGAGTGAAATAGTAAGGCGGATTTAGTGCCGAATTCCGCGCTTAGCGTTCAATTGAAATCGGCAGCTAAAATCCGCACCATCGAAAAGACCTGACCATGGACGGGTGAAAGTGATAGCTAGACAATGGAGATGACCGTATTGAGAGCAGCGGCTATTCGCTGGCGGCCAAAACCACGTCACTTCGACGGCTGTAGCGGCCGAGCTCTTCCCTTCAATCGTTCTCACGGCTAAGAGGCTTCGGTTTTTTGCCGCATGGCGTTTCGCGTGCACGACGAGGTAGATGTCTCGTAAATAACCTGTGGCAGGTCGCTCTTGTCTATGGATCGCTATATCCGACGGCCCCCACCCAAACTGCGTTCTCGCCCGGATCCGCAGCGAAAATGATTGCCCCGGAGGACTTTGACTGGGCCGGAACATAGTCGATCATAGCCTCGGCGGATTCAACAACTGAATTACCCTCCCTTGCCTCGCCCCGCACCACCACGGCGGCAGCTGTCCGGGTGGAGAGATTTTCGATTTCAAACTCGACACGGAAGCCATTTTCAATCGCACTTTTTTTGATGATCGAGGTTCGGAAACTGGGAGATTGATCCTCTTCGGTGATCGCTTCGAAGCCAACCCAGCCCATAATCGTCAAAACCAGCAGAGCGGAAACAATTCCGGCAGCCCATTCGACCCAATGCGGATCCCCTTTTTCAGAATGAGGCCGCCGCGATATTTCTGTCATGGAACCTCCTAAAGTATCAGGCGAGCTGCTGCCGCGCCGATCGATCCAGGGAAAGATAGAACGATCGCAAACATGAGCGCCTGCGTGGAAGCGACATCGTCCAATCTGCCAAAGGTCCAGAGAACGAAGAAGCTGATCGCCATAGAAACGATGTAGCCCGGCAACGTGAACCGAAATAGCGCATGCCACCAAGGCGTACCGGCCGGCATCTCATGTGTCCCCTCGAATGCAACAACATAAACGAAAGCATGCATGATCCCGATCGAGATTATGATCGTTGCCAACGCGTGCCACGGCGTCATTTTGAAAGATATCAAGATGATTTCTTCGGTGGGCGCCACATTAAGGCTCAAGAATAGTGCGCCGACCGCCATCAGCATCAACTCCTGACCGTAGCTAGTTGACAGCTTATCAGGGACAGCGTCTTCACCCTCACCTTGGGCAGCACCATCACCGTCGTCAGCCTGACCGCCTGTCTCGTCACCTGGATCGTCGGATGCACCCCCGAGCTGAGAACGGCCGAGTAGTGCTCCTATGCTCGTCGGAACAGCCTGTAACGCAATCTTTCCTGCGGTTTCGGAGAAAGGCATCCCTATTTTGATATCGCCTAACAGGATTAAGATCCCCGCGCTCATCAGAATGCCCAAAGCATACGCAATATTTGCATCTCGGCACGCTTGCATCAACGTAGTGGTGCGCTCGAACCCGACGCGATCAGCCAGAAAGATGAGCAGCGGGATGTTCACCAGCAATAGGAGAAACAGTCGATGGCGCTCCATGTAAAATCCGAGCTCCCAAAGCTCCATCGTCATCAACATGGGGATCCCGAACAGCAACGCGCCCGCGGCTCCTCGGCCGAGCCCCACCAAGAAAGTTCTGTTCTCTCGCACGCTGGATCTTCCGCTCTGCAGTGATTTCATCTTGAGTGCGATCTCCCCTCGCCGGTGTGCAGCGGACAACATTCGAGACCGGCGGAAGTTCCTCCGTTGAGCACTCCAATGGCATCGGAGCACACCAGCGTGACAGCCTAGTCACGAGCAGGAGAAAGTCTTCTCCATGAACAGGCTGAAGGGGTCCGGCTTGTAGGAATCGTAAGGCTCGAGGCTCGATCTCGACATAGCCGCCCTTGCGGTAGAGCCCTATGGCTTCGGGCTGGCGGATGCCCGTCTCAAGCCTGATCGCGACCAGTCCCCTCGCCTTCGCACTGTCCTCCAGAACGTTCATGAGCCGGCTTGCCGCCTTCAGGCCGCGGGCTTGCGGGTCGACGAACATCCACTTGATCTCCGCCGTTCCGTCGTCCGCCTCCACCAGCGCCGCGCAGCCTATGATCGCCCCGCCGTTCCGCGCGACGAAGAAGCTTACGTTCGGTTCCCCCAAAGTCGCGACGTCGATCATGTGGGTGCTCACGGCGGGCTGGCCGTCGTGCGCTTAAAGGGCGACTTCGATTGCTAGGCCTAAAAAGTCCACTAGCGTCACGGCCCTTCGGTCTTCTTGACCTTGCGCCGCGCCGGCTTTTCGCCCGTGGTTATTTCGACATCGAGGGCCGGCCGCGTTGGCTCCGGCGAACTTTGCTTTTCAGCCTCGAAGGGTGTGTGCGTTGGGGAGCCAACGTTCGGGCGTTCGCCAGCGGCCTGAAGCATGGCTGCGTCGTTCCTGTCATCGGAATCTAGCTCTTCGGAAGCTTGTTGCCAGTGGCGCAGTTCGGCGCCCTCTGGCCGACTCTCGCTCTCCCAGATTTCATGGGCGCGCTGGCGGATCATTTCCTGCTTTTCGGTAGACACGGCCGTCTCCTCCTAACCATGCAACAGACTACGCGTGATCTAGAGTGCTTCAGTGAGCCGTCGAGGCCGGAAAGATGCCCCCATAGAGCACCGACCGCTCGAACATATGACAAAAACGCCCGGCGCCAATCTGGACGGAGTGTCCACGTCTAGATCAGAGCGGGCGCAGCAAAGGCTGCGCAAGGTACCGAAAGTTTGATCTGGAGGCCCTGCGGCTGCCACTCTCTCGAAACTTCTGCATTGAGGGTGCGGACGATCATCTGTTCGAGCCTTGTGCCGAAACCCGCACTTGCCGATTCGGTTTTGCCGGAGGGTTGTCCGCCGGATTCGAGCCATGAGATCTCCACGCTTTCCTTGCGTGCGTCGACCGACACGTCCAATCGCCCGTCCGTGCTGGACAGTGTTCCGTATTTCACGGCGTTGGTGGCATATTCATGAAAAAGCAGCGCCAAGCTCGTTACGCGCTCGGCGCTAATCGGTACGTCTTCGCCATGAAGGTGCCACCGCCCTTCCTTATCCTCGCCGTATGGTGAAAGCAGACTCGCCAGCAGCTGAAACAAGGTTGTTGAACGCTCTTGAAACGCTTCGTCGCCGGTGAAGCTCGGCAGTGTCATCTCGTGGGCTTGCGAGAGGGCGACAAGACGGTCTTTCATTGTCGAGGCGAGCTCACCCGGGGTCTGCGCGGTGCGGGCCGCCAGGGTAATGATGCTACCGGTGATGGCAAACAGGTTCTTGACCCGATGATGCATCTCTCGAAGCAGAAGATCCTGGCGTTCGGCCGCGCGTTTTCGATCCGAGATATCCCGGGCAATCTTAGAGGCTCCGACAATCTTGCCGTCGATATTGCGGATCGGCGAAATCGTCAGCGAAATGTCGAGCAAGGTGCCGTCCTTACGGCGCCTGATCGTCTCGAAATGGTCGACCCGCTCCCCGGCATGGATTCTTGCAAGAATTGCCGGCTCCTCGTCAAGCCGGTCTTCAGGAATGAGGATAGTGACGTGTTTTCCGATAGCCTCGAGAGCGCTGTACCCGAAAAGCCGCTCGGCACTCTTGTTCCAGGTGGTGATGAAGCCCTGAAGCGATTTGCTGACGATGGCGTCCTCGGACGATTCGATGATAGCAGCCAGGAAGGCGGCTGCGTCATGTGGCGGCTTATCCGCTACTACGACCGTTTCAAGCGATTGGAAGCGCTCGTTCGCTCCGTCGCCATCGCCGCTATTCTCTTTATCGGTCATCAGTGTACTTATCCTGGTATGTCATCGAGAGAGGCGCAGGGCGACCCCGCAACAGCGGGAACCTTAGCTCCCCACGTCGATAAATAAAGCCTTAAATGTGGCGTGGCTGTTGCAAAATGGCGTGACGCTTTTACGGTGCGGCGAACCCCTAATCCTGGACGGCGATCGCGATGAACGAACTTCCAAGACTATCAACCGGCATTTCCGGTCTCGACACCATCCTTGGAGGCGGCCTTGTCGAGGGCGCGTCCTACATCATTCAGGGCCAACCGGGCGCGGGCAAGACCATCTTCGCCAACCAGATCGCCTTCGCCAACCTTTCGCGAGGCGGCAAGGTGCTTTACGTGACCCTTCTTGCCGAGACCCATGACCGGCTGTTTCAGTCGCTCGGGACGCTCGAGTTCTTCGACAACGCGCAACTGGGGACTTCCATCACCTATGTCAGTGTCTTCCAGACCCTGAGGGACGAAGGCTTGTCTGCTGTGGTGAGCCTGATCCGCCAGGAAATCGCCAGGAAAGAAGCAAAGCTTCTGGTTTTTGACGGCCTTTTGAACGCTCGCGATCGCGCTGACACACAACTTGACGTCAAGACCTTCGTCGCTGAAGTCCAGAGCCAGGCGGCGTTTGCCGGATGCACGGCACTTTTCCTCGCAAGCACCCGGATTGCTGAAGATAGTCCCGAGCACACCATGGTTGACGGCGTCATCGAGCTTTATGACGAGCTCGTTGGTGTGCGGGCCGTTCGTCGGCTGCAAGTCAAGAAGTCGAGAGGAAGTGCAGCTCTGGGCGGCTACCACCAGTTCGAGATTACCTCGGCCGGCATCACTGCATATCCGCGTATGGAAGCAATGCTGGCACCAGTGGCTGCTGCCGACGATTATAGCGCTCCTCCTCCCCTCTCAAGCGGCACTGATGGGCTGGATCGGTTGATGGGTGGCGGCTTGCCTCGAAGCTCGGTTACGCTGATGTTCGGTCCTTCCGGATGCGGGAAGACTGCAATGGGTCTCAACTTCTTGAGCCAGGCGAGCAGGGAAGAACCTGGCCTGCACTTCGGTTTTTACGAAACGCCGGAACGCCTCCGGGCCAAAGCCGAAGCCTTGGGCGTCGATCTCGGCACGCCCCTTAAGTCCGGCGCCTTGGAAGTGATTTGGAACCCGATGACCGAAAACCTGCTCGACAAGCTCGGCCACCGTCTCCTCGCTGCCATCCGGAAGCGCGGCGTCAAGCGCCTGGTGCTCGACGGTTTGGGCGGTTTCGAGCGCGCGGCCATTCACCCGCCTCGGCTGGTAGAATTTTTTGCAGCGTTGATGAACGAGATACGCAGGCTCGGAGTTACCACCATTGCGACCTGGGAACTGCGCGACCTCTTCGGCCCGACTGTGACGGCCCCAGGGTCGGAGATCTCAAGCCTGCTGGATAATCTGGTGATGCTGCGCCATGTAGAGATCGACTCGCGCTACAAGCGGACCATATCAGTGCTCAAGGTCAGGGACAGCGCCTATGAGCCGGTCATTCGGGAGATCGAGTTTGGACCAAATGGACTAGCAATTTCCGCACCGCTCGAGGCCGTGACTGGCGCAGCCACCGGGGTGGCGACACCCTCACGGAATTGATCTTGATGTTTGGCTGAAAGACCATGAGCCGCAACAGATGCCGTTGATCGTAATCGCCGAAGATGAGTTTCTAATCGCTGACGTTCTGGCCATCATGCTGGAAGATGCCGGTTACGAAGTTGCGTCGGCATCGCACGGCAAAGCCGCCCTCGCTCTCGTGCGCGAAAAGCGTCCTTCGCTGGTAATTACAGATTTCATGATGCCTTTGATGACAGGACTTGAGTTGGCTCAGGCAATGCGCGGAGACGGTGAGCTATCGCACATTCCAATCATTCTGACGAGTGGAGCACAAGGAAGCATCGGTCGCGCCAATCCAGACGTTTTCGATGTCGTCCTGGACAAGCCCTACAACGAGACAAAGTTGATCGCCGCAGTGAAAGCGCTTCTGACGGAACCAGATTGAACCAGCCAGCGAGATGCGGATTTTGCATCAGAAGGAGGAACAGGGTCCCTTGCTGGCGGTTCTGAGCCTATGACCCGGGAAGCCGAAAAAGATTTGGCAAAGACGATCGGGCGCTACGCGCGCGACCCTGTTGCCACGCGGCAACTGCAGAGGCTCGACGTCTTTTCGCTTCCCGCGGAAACAACGGCAATGTTTCAGGGATTGCTGGAGAAGCTCGACCAGAGGGAGCGCGCTCAGTGCTTGGATTCTTCCTGAGGCATTGCGCTTTGCGCCTGCGCGTCGCCGACGAGATAGAGCGTTCCGCTCTCGGGTCTTCCTGCCGGTCAGGTCATACCACACTTCTGATTGGAAACATGTCCTCGCCGTAATGATGAAGCCGCGTATGGTGGCGCCGATATAACCATCGTACCCGCAAAGGCTCGTCGTATTGATCGTGATGGGCATCAACTGCCTCGACGCCGCAAACCTCGCAGGTTTCCTTGTCAAGTTCGCCGGCCTTCATGGCCCGCTGCACAGCGAGGTGCGCTTCGTACTTGCCAGGATTGGCACGGCGCCAGTGCGCCTGCCGGGTGTCGGTCTTGAGCATTGCAACGGCCCTTATAAACTCTGCAGGCTTTGTACCACAAAGTGGCCCGTATCATAGCGCGGCACGGGTCAGGTGTACCCGCGGGCTTGATTTCGCTGTTTCATTACCCCCTACATCTTGAACATGTCGCGGGGAGGGTTGGAGCTTATGGAAGTCCCTTCGCATGGACAAAACAGAGTTTATTTCCCTCAGGGTCGCGGCAATAAGCAGCGTAAAAATCGTCGGCGTACCGAGGCCTCAGACCAGGGGCTCCTTCATCAAATGCACCGCTCCGGATCGCTACCGCCCAACCATGGTCGACGCCTTCTCTCGAGGGCGCTGCAAAACTGATTTGCACACCATTTCCGCACGTCGCTGGCAGACCATTGATCGGGCGACGGATGGCGAACTGCGGCCAGCGCCTGTCACGACATCGCCAGATGATCCCAGCCTCGTCGACGGCGTTTAGATCGACGACCCGCACCAGGCCCAGCGGTGCCAGAACAGCATCGTAAAACGCTACCATCCTCTCAAGGTCCCGAGCGCCGATCATGATGTGACTGAACATATGGATTTCCGTGTCAGAAGGATTGACGTCAATACCCTGTCTCTACCGCCGCTGAACGCGATAAAGGCCCCTAGAATCTGCCTTCCCCTTGAAGTCAGAAGCAACGATATTTGCTACTTCATAACGTAATCGCGTCTAGGCATGCCGGCGTTCAGGCACGGCTGAGAAATTCTTCCGTCGAAGCGATCTCCAATTGGACCGAAAATCGATCGCCGAGCAACTCAAGCGAAGCATCATGTGTTTCATCCGCACCGCTACAGACGGCATCTTTGAGGAGGATGACGCGATAACCAAGGTCGATGGCTCCGATCGCTGCCGCGAGGACACAGACGTCTGTCTCGCCGCCCGAGATCGCCAGGGTCTCAACCCCCTCCCCCGCCAGGACGCGGTGAAGCTCACCGGTGGCCCATGGCGAATAGGTCATTTTGTCGAAGATCCTCGCCGGCGGGACCAAGGCCTTCAAAGACGGAACGAGGTCGACCATCTCCGGTCCGAGCCGTTCGAGGGTCATCGTGTCCCACTTCTCGTAGTAACTCCGCCACATACCGGGCATGTCCTCTGCCCGCTTGGGCGGGACGAAGCGCGTAAACACCGTTCTCTGCGGATAATGCTTTGCAATTTCCTGAATCTGAGGCGAGACCTCTTGCATCCATGGCACATGCCAAGGCGTGTCTTCTGCAAACATCCGCTGCATATCGATGCACAAATGAATCCAATTGGTATCGTTCATCGCGTCCTCCATTCGCCACGAACCAGAACAGCAAGCAGGAGCTC
>Ga0058693_1000077_pt1 | contig 44746 bp, 48 predicted proteins | sample AgamicOrMarz_FD_55217 | JGI IMG/M metagenome (GOLD analysis project Ga0058693, IMG submission 55217) | Agave microbial communities from Guanajuato, Mexico - Or.Ma.rz | ecosystem: Host-associated > Plants > Phyllosphere > Phylloplane/Leaf | place: Guanajuato, Mexico | collected 2012-06-04 | reverse complement strand
CTCTAAAGACGGTATTCTAAGGTCTGTGAAAACCCTAAACAAAAGAAGTTATTTAGGGTACTTATTTATAAAAATTGAAATATTAGCACTGGTTTTATTCGCAGCGCTTTACCTATTTCAAAAGGTTCCAGCAATTTCTACGTGGATTCCATCAGTGATAGTATTGGGAGTAGCAATTGTTCTATGGGCGATAGGGCGATTACCTTCTAAAACTAAAAAAACAGGTAAGTTAGTTTATTTTAGAATTCATGTTCTTCTTTTTACGGGCGTATTTGGAAGTGGCGGTTATTTATGGGCAAATGAGTTAACTGATTCTAATAGCTTACTTACAATTATAATTACAGCGTTAATAACTGTATTTGTAATGTGTACACACTTTCCTTTTTTGAAAAGGGAAAACATTCTTAAATTATAACACTAGACAATCCTGTTCTAAGGGATTGTCTAGTTGTTTTTTACTTTTACATAAACAATACGTTGAAAGTTCAATACATAATAATTAAGAAATATAGACTTAAAGGGGATTTTTTATATGTTAACCAAAAAGCAAATTCAGAATGCTGTCAATAATTACATACAAGAGCATAGAGTTAATGATGGGAATAAAAAGCTCAGCAAAAAGGTGGAAATAAGCATTAATCACAGCACTAAAGTCATTAAAACATGGGATGACCTTTACATCATTAAAGACGGTCGGATGCTCTTGCAAGTAGCTCTGTATCCTGAAACATACAAGTTTAAATTACCGAAGGACGTTTATGATTTTTTTGTGAGTTTTCTTAATGGAAGACATTATTCTAGAAACAAAGCAACAGCATAAGAACATACTTAAAAGGGGCTATTTAAATAGTCTCTTTTTCTATTTTTCGTGAAAGTAAAACTTTTTTGAACTATTTTTTGTATTTGCTCTTATAATAATGCAGAGAACAAAGTTAGATGGAGAAAGGGGAGTTTAGATATGGATTACCAAAAATACATACAACATTTAGAAGCAACTTTTGATAAATCACTAACTTTCTCTAAAGAAGTGGCGTTAAAAAGAGATAACAAGTTAATTGAAGGTTTCTTAAACAAAGCGGAAGAGGAGTTATCATTTAATGATTTTTATAGTAACGGTAACGAGAACATTGTAAAGTACGTAGCAGTATTAAATGGTCTGGAAGAAAAAAATTATCTGTTCTTTCAAGAGATGTCAATAGATACACTAAATAGATTAAATAGTATTAATGCAGTAGCTAAGGCGTTAATAGAAGAAAGTGATGATTATAAACAACTATATAATATCTTCAAACTAGGAGCGGAGTATTGCTTGTACATTTATATAGATGAAATGTTTAGATATAGTAATTTAGATAATCGATTAAAGTTCCAAAATATAATTAGAAAAGCAAAGAAAATAACCAAGCACAAAGAAATAACTGCTAATGATAAAATTGAATTTAAAAATTTAATTAACGAAGGGCAGCTAATAATAAATTCTATTAAATTTTTGAATAAAAAATTAGAATCTCTAAATTTCACTAAGAGAAATGCTTTTTATGCAGTGAAAAATTTTTACTGGTTGCATGAAAAAGGCTCGTTTGACGATATGACTAATGTTGAAATTAAAGCTTTTTACTTTAAAAAAGTAAGAGAAGAAATAAAGTTTAAACATCAGTTACTAAAAGAAGAAATAGCAACAAGTACTACTAATGATAAGATAAATATATTTGCTTAACCATTAGGAAACAAACAACCTGTACATAAACATTTGTTACAAGGTTGTTTTTTTATAAAAAGCTTAGTTTAATTCACCTCCTCTCGTTATGTCTCTAAGGAGGTGAATGAATTGTCTTTTAAACAAAATATGTTTCATGCAACGAAAAAAGATATAACTGGTATGGTGGAACTAGTAAAAAACACAGGAATTAATTCGTCATATGTAAATGATGACTTTTACAATCGAATTTTTTATAAAAACCCTTATATTTTTAGAGTACAAAAACATAAAGGTTATATTAATGGTATATATTCCATGTATCCATTAACAAAAGGCATTTATGAAGGTGTACTAAAGAATACTGTACAAGAAGAAGAAATTCCTAACTTCATTGCGCCTTTTCAGTCTAAAGAAATATTTGTTTATCTAGGACCCATTATAGTTAATCCAAGATTTAAGGACAAAGAAGCTGTATTATCAAATTTATTACTAGATTTGAGAAAAAAACTTGTAGCTTTATCAAAGCAAAATATAATCGTAAAGGAACTAGGTACAATAGCTAGAGAAGAAGATGCTCAAATCTTATCTAGACTAGGCTTTAAAAGCATTGGAACTCTTAACAAAAAGGGCGTAATTTATAATATATACACAGCTAACATACTAGATGTAGTTCTTTCGGATAAGGTATGGACTGTATAGCATCCAATATTTAAGCTAATTTATGCTTAATAGAGAGAAAACTAAATAATTTCAAGGAAGTTAGACTGAATGAGTAAATAATAAGTAAGACAGTTCTGGTTACTAATCTTTTATATATAGGGGTGAAATAGTTGAAAGAATTATCTGTTGTTAAAATAATAGATGGAAAANATGCAGGNTATGTAGGCGAAATTCATGAGATAAAGAAAACAGAAGAAAATCATTTAAAAACTTTTTATATTGTCTTTAACAGTGGAGAAGGAGAATGGTTTTCCGAAATGGAGATAATAAAAGCTACCAAAGAAGAAGAAGTTCAATTTCTTCGAAATGAGATAGAGGAATTATATAAAGAAATGGATAAAATAGAAGCAGCTCATAATTGTTTGGAATTTGATTTTAAAATTTTATTAAAAACTTTAACAAATCCAAATGAACAAACTATAAGAATAGCCCAAAAAAGAGGGTATGATTTAAATCCTGCTACTAAAACAAAAAAGATATTTCCGCTGGAAATTATGTGAGCATATAAGAAAATATTTAGCAGTTTTTAATTTTAAAGCTCCTGTGTTATTGGAGCTTTTTTTGTTTATCAATTAATTTTTTTACGTTTTCTTTTGGTTCCCAACAGTTAAAAACGTAATGACTTTTTGTTTCATATCCCAAACGCTTGCAATAGTACTTTATTTTATTTTCTTCTCTTTTTACAACGAAATTTACGCAAGTTGCGCAGCAATGAAAATTTTTCATGACATCCTCCCAATCTGTTTTAATAATTTATTTAAAGGTTTTTGGGGATTCCCTTATTTAATACTATTTTTACCACTTATTGCTTAACAGTGCTATTATTTTAAAAATTGCATTCTAGATATTTGAATGTATTAAAGGAGATTTTAAAATGCAAATTGTAAAAACAATTAACCTTAATGAGCTAAAAACAGGTCCGGATTTTGAACAACTTTTAAATGGCTTACACCCACTTAAAACATGTAAACAAAACAAAGAAAACAAAGAGCTACAATGGGTAAGTTCATATTTTAGTCATGTGGAATTTCAACTAGAAAACAATAAAAAGATGATTATGAATTTAGAAGAAGTGTTAATGGATGAGAATCTAACCACCAACTTTACCGCTACTTTTAGCAATGAAACGAATAAACTTATTTTAAGTAGTAATGATGTTAATACAAATCTTACTTATAAATATAGTGAATTGTCTTCAATTAAAAAAGATGAAATGAGTCTTATTGAAAAAATGAATGTTGATTGGCAGGAATATGTTTTAGAAAATAAACTTAATAATCTAATTGAAACAGATGATGAGCAGTCTAATGATATCTTTAAAGATTTATCTTTTCTACATGTAGATTATACAAAGTCAGTTCAAGGTTCATTTAGTGAATCCGTTAATGTAGTGGAGCACAGAGTAACAATTAATTTTAAAAATATTGAAGCGGTAATAGGTGCTGCACCAGGATATAATACAGAATCTCATAAGAAAAATTGGTTTTTATCCCCTTATTTAGATGTTGGAGATTCTCAAGATGCACTGTTTCAAGTGAAAGATGGAGAAGATTTTTCAAAAGTTTTTACTTTAACTAATTCTCAAGTCGATGCTCTTAACAGAATGCTAACTGAATTTAATCTTTTAGCAAAAACCGAATCTGAGGTTATTAATAGGGAAATGGTTTGTTTACAAAACAGAATTAAATCAATACAAACATTTTCTAATGCTGATGTAGTTATTTCAGCTCGTTTTGTATCGGAGGGGACAGAAATCCTTGTTTTAGGTAAAGAGAATGGTGCTGAGGTTACTAGGTTTACAATTTTTCAGGACATGTTAGACATGTAAAGAAATAAAGTTCTGCACAACGTGTAGAGTTTTTTTGCTTTTTTAACAGTTATGTAAAAAGGATGATAGAATTTATAAAAACTAGCAAGTGTAAATCATTTGCCAAAGGAGCCTTCTATTATGAATGATGTAAAAACAAAAACAATTAATTTAAAAGGAATTAAACAACAAGCAGCTAACCAAGAACTTGCAAATATGTTGAATGAACTTTATTGTCTAAAAGAATATATAGAGCATACTTGGACTTGGAACAATAAGAGAGAGCTTGTTGTCGTTAGTTCATACAATGACATTCTAGAAGTGTGTACCGAGGATGGTGAAAAATTAAGAATGCGTTATGAGGTAAAAGTGATTTCTACTGATAGAGAGTTAGTAGAAGTTGTATTCCTAAATGACTTTAACAAGCTTACTATTTTTAATCCTTGTAATTCTGAGCAGATTAATTATGAATTAGTTGAGATTAGCCCCAGCAAAACTGATGGTAATGAATTTATAACAATGTTGAATAAGGGCTGGGCGGAGTTTGTTGAGGAGAATAAATTTCAAATACTGTTGAGTTCAGAAGGACAGAAAGAAACAATTGAAAAATTTAAAAATCTAGTCTTTCATGAAATGAATTATGAGCGGTATTATGAAGGTTCTTATCACGGTGCTTACGTGGTTGCAGAATTTAAACTTACTATCAGCATAGGTGGTGTAAAAGCTTATATTGGTGCTGCTCCAAATTTTAATGGTAATCCATCAGATTCAGAAAGAAATTGGTATTTAAATTCATATTTAGAGTACCATGACAGTTCTGAGGGCAAAATACAAATTGAAGACGGAGACAAGTGGAGTGAAATTTTTTCACTAAGTGACGAGCAAGTAAAATCTTTAAGTGAGCTATTTAACAATTACGAGCTACTGGAGAAGTCTGAAAAAGAATATGATGTTCGACTACTTAAAAATTTACAAGAAAGAATTAAGATGCTAAAAGCTACTATACATCCAAGTTTAATAATTCAAATTAGAGTAATTGATAGTGGGTTTAAATTGGAGTATGTAGAAAAAAATACTAGAAAGCTAATTAATTCAATTGCAACATTTGAAGAAGCGTTAAACATGTAAAAATCTATATGAAACTCTACTATTACACGTAATGGTAGAGTTTTTTTAACTTCTTAATTTAAATTTATTTAAAGTGTTTCTTTATTGGTGATTGTAAATTATTAATGAAAACTATAGATGATTTAATTTAAGACCTTCTAATCTTTAAAAGAAGTTCTTTTATAACAAGGGAGAGATTTTAATGAAAATTATACTTAGTGCACTTTATAAAGGTGGGATAGGAAAAACCTATCAAAATGTGTTGTTATCTAGAACACTAAGCGAAAGAGGGTTTAAAGTTCTCTTTTTAGATTTTGACAGCCAAATGAACGGAACTACTTTCTTAACAAATAAGCAAATTTCAGATTCCACTTTTAAAGAAAAAAACATCTTTAAAGCAATGAGAGATGAGAACTTAAAAGAAAATATTGTGGAACTAAACGATAAGTTACACTACGTTCCAGGTAGCAAAGGCGTTAACCAATTTGAAGCTATTATGAATAAGAAAAACATGAAAGATAGGCATATGTTTATCAAGGGATTGTTATTTGATATATACAAAACACAATCTTATGACTTTGTAGTAATGGATATGTCTCCTTCGACCTCACCGCTTAATACTTCTGTAATGTCTGCGGCGAGTCACCATATTATAATGACTCAATCAGAGTATTTTTCAATGCAAATGGTTCCGCAGTACATTCATGATATCCAAAAGCTTCAAAAGGAGTATGGAGTTAAATCAAAGATTTTAGGAATATCTGTAGGCATGCTAGATGCTCGTTCTGCATTAGAGAAAAAAGTAATAGCGACCATTAGAAACACATATTCAGATTTAGTATTTGATACAGTAATTAAACGAAAAGCGGCATTAAAACGCTACGCAGCAGAAGGTTATCCTTCAAAGATGAATAAACCAGAAAGAGATGCTTTACAAGATTATAACAACATTACAGACGAAATTCTTGGGCGATTAGGTTATACCAAACAGGTTTCTAAGGCGAAGGAGAGAGCATAACATGTCTAAAGAACAAAAAGATTTATGGAGTATGGGTACATTTATTGATGACAGTTCATACGAATTAGATACTACAATAGAAAAAGAAGATAATTTCTTTTTAGAAACAAATGTGGGAGAAGATGTAGAAGACTTCTTTCAAGAATTTAATAAGCCTAGCCAAGTAGAAAAGAAAAAGACAAAGCAAGAAAGGCTAAACGAATATAAAAAGATAAATACGAAACTTCCTCCACTTTTACATAGAATGTTAAAAACGTACTGCGGTCAAAATGACTACAAAAAGAATGATGTATTCAAGGATGCTCTTACTACTTTTATGAAGAAGAACAAGAAGGAAACGTTTAAGGAGTTAAATGAAGTAAACGGTACAGAGATTCCACTTGATAGTAAGGAGAAAAAACCTTACAACTTTGAAGTAGGAATAGACTTCTTTAAAGAAATTAAAACATATGCAAATAGCAGAGACCTGAAAATGATAGTCTTTTATGAGCAAGCAATTATAAAATATCTAAACGATAAAAATTTTAGCTTTTAACAAGTGAGACTAATTGGTTTTTATATTCCAATTAGTCTTATTATTTTTTGCGTAACTAAGGGTTTAGATTTTTTAATGACAATTATAAAAACGGAGTTATAATTTTAAAGAAGTCCAGTTGTACCAAGGGTTATTGACAACTTTCGACAAATATTTTTTGAATCAAATAGGGAAATTAAGCTGTTTTAAAGTATTCAAGTTTGGAGGTAATTTTATTTGAAAGAAATTTCACATCTGAAAAAAGACTTTATAATGCAAGTGGGTAAATTTCAGCGCAATTATCTAAATGATAAGTTACATTTATTTGCCGAAATATATCCAAGGAATCTTGTAATAAAGTGCATAAATCCGCAAACCAACGAAGTAATGGTTACAATAGAAATGAAAAATGTTGAGAAGTTAAGAAATTTAGTATTTTTAAAACTAATATATAAGGCTAAAAATGAAAGTTATAATTGTATTCCTGAAGAAGTGGATGATTTATTGTATGAAATGATGTTTAAGTATTGGATTAAGTATACAAAAATAAAAAAACAGTATCTATTTATAGCATTCAACTCTGACACTGACAAAAAAGGAAACAACATATTGAATTTGTTTTCGACACTTGAATTAGTAAATTGTACAAAGTTTCTAGATGTCTTCGAATGTGAGAACTTTAGTACATCTGAAATATTTGGCTATTTAAATGATAGTGAAGTCAACTTCTTAAACAATGTTCTAAATTTACACAGAGATATTGAAGAAGTTAGAAAGATGGAACCAACTTTTTGTTTGGATTCTTATAACTATAATATGAAAAAACGTATATTTAAATTAGAACGCAGAAATTACTATTTTAAGAATTCTATTTTTAAAATTATTGTATCAAACGGACAACTTACGTTACAAAGTGAAGATGTTACAGAACAGGATTTCCCTGTATCAACCGGAGTGATTCACGAAATAATTGAGTACATTAAAGATGAAATGAAGTTCCCCAATCTTATTAATCCTCCTACTAGGCATTTCAAGAAACTAGTTAAAGAGCACTTTAAATTACATATGGAGGACGCAAGAATAGAAGAGAAGTATTATGAAATTGTAGAAGAATCGGGAGAGCAATGTTTAGAGAATGAAGCGGCATACATAGCAGATATTTTTAATAGTGTAGGAAGCGAAACCAGAAGAACAAGTAATAAAGAATTTAAAGAAGTACAAACCAACATGTTATGTAAAATGTACAAGGTTTGCACTCCTAACAACGTCTGGTATATTGTTGTTAACTTAGAAGCTAGCGACTTCAGAATGATTAGAACAACACAGGAGAAAAAAACACCAGATGAAGTGTTGAAAATTCTTATTAGTTATTTAGAAGATAAAGCTTTATGTGAAGCCTAAGCGTTGCCAATGTGCAACTTAGACTTCTTTTTTTTATAAGCATGATTTAAAAACCCTTCAACTTACAATTTAAAGGGTGCAAAAGTCTGTAAATGAGAAAACAAGATGAGGCTTTTTACCTGCTATAGGTAATTTATAATACCTTTAGTAGTTCTTTAAAAAGGATTCGTCTATACGGTTGCAAACTTATAAAGAGAATAATTAATACTTATAAGAGAGGAATTTCGTTAATGGCAAACACACATAAATTCTCCAAGGGAGAAGAAATTGCAAATTCAATAACACATGGTATAGGTGTCATCTTGAGCATTGCTGCGTTAGTAATACTTATTGTTTTTTCATCCATAAAGGGCGATGCATGGCATGTTGTTAGTTTTACTCTTTTTGGTTCTACAATGGTATTGTTGTATACATCTTCAACAATGCTTCATGCCCTTCCAGAAGGTAGAGCCAAAAATGTATTTGAAGTATTAGACCATTCATCCATTTATTTTTTTATTGCAGGCTCATATACACCGTTTCTTTTTGTAGCAGTAAAAGGATGGTTAGGATGGACAATCTTTGGTATTGTATGGGGAATAGCTATTGGAGGTACAGTTTTTAAATCATTTTTTGTAAAAAAATATCTACATGTTTCTACTTTAGGATACATATTAGCTGGTTGGTTAATAGTCTTTGCTTGGAATCCGTTAGTTCAGAATATAGACCCTATGGGAATAAAGCTGCTGGTCCTAGGTGGAATTTTATATACTGTAGGAGCTATATTTTATGTCTGGAGAGGTTTTAAGTATCATCATGCTGTTTGGCACTTATTTGTTTTAGCGGGTACAATAGCGCATTTTTTCTGTGTGTTATTTTATTTGTTACCCTAAACTGTGTTCAATGTTTCTATTTTGCAATTGCTTAAGTTATTGTAATCATTAAAATTAATATATTCATACCAAAAATAAAATTTTCTTTTATAATATAAAAAAGAAACATGAGTTTCAAAAGGAGAAAAGAATGAATAACATTAACTTAATTGAATTAGACAACGAAGCAGCATACACAAAAGGAAAAGCAATTCGAAATGCATCTGATATGCCAAAAGAAATCGTAACTAAAGAGATGAATAAAGAATGGTTAGAAAGGTTATCCGATAAACATTGGGCAACACATTACACCGGTGTTTTAGAACAAGAAGTTGACCCGAATTTGCTTCCATACTATAAAAAAGCATTAGAATTACGAGATAAAATTCTTACATTTGGTGGAGAACAGGTTTGCATGCCATTTCTAGATAAAGATACTGACTTAATTAAAGACAGAGGGCAGTTATGGTATGGAGATAGGTCTATTATGCAACTAGGATATCAAAGTCAATGTCATCATAACTCTTGTGTTATCTGGACTGAAAGTAGACACGATGAGAAAAAGGACATTCGAATTGCAACTGGATATGCACTTAGTGATGACGGCATGTGGCGTTCACACTCGTGGTGCGTTTTAGTAGAGGAAGAATCTAATACTATTATTGAAACAACAGAAGAACGAGTAGCTTATTTTGGTTTTGTTTTATCTGATGTGGAAGCAGTTATGTTTTCTATTCAAGAGCTTAGCTAACAATATAATTACAAGCACCTGGAATTTCTCAGGTGTTTTTTAATTGCGTTGTCACTTATTCAAAGCGTCTGCATAAGTTAAATTTATAAAAGTTATTAAAGGAATAATTTATATGCACGACAATATATATAACAACATATACAAAAAAGTAATTTCAAAAACATTTATAAAATAAAAGGGTTTTATTAAAAGTAAGGCAAAACTATATTTATATTAAAATTAAAAATATGTTGCTTTTTTAAAAAACATAGATTATAGTGAAACAAAGATTAGCAAAAAATGCTAATAAATTATTTTAAATTTATTTAATGGAGGTGTATGCAAAATGGAACAAGTGAAAATTAGTCGTGATTGGTCAATTGAATTAGAACTTTCAGGGAAACTTCATCAGTTTTTACCTGCATTTTGTCATACAAAACTTCATAATAGTCTTTTTGCACACCCTCATAATAAAAGGAGGGATATGTGAATTAGAAACATTAATATAATTTGATAAATCGCTTTTAAAGATATGGCTTATCAAATTTAGATTAATGAGTAAGTTCAAGTTAAACAGCTTGAATAAATCTTCTAAACACATATATTTAAGTGACATTTTGTCACAAGCAAAGAGGCTACAAGTATCATACTTGTGGCTTTTTCGTTTATATAAAATAGAAAATAAAAAAGGAGTATATAAACTTGTGAGAAATATACAATACAACAACCTATTTAATAGAAAATTAAAAANATTAAAAAATCTTGCAATTAGTAAATTATTCATTTATAGTAAAACTACAGTTTAATAAATTAACGTATTAACGTATTGAATACCAATATATAATTTTAAATTTTAAGGAGGTGCATTGGTAAATGAAAAACTTATCTAGTATTGAACGCATTTGGTCATTAGAACAAGATTTAACAGGGAAGCTTCAGCTTATCGTACCTGCATTTTGCCATGCACCTCATGGGGAAATTGAGGATTATAGTAGCCTTTTTGCTACCTCGAAAACGCGGAATGGATACCGTGAAAGGGGGACATTGAGTACTTAAAGTGGTAACAAATAGCTTATTTTGACACATCAAGATAGTTATTTTACCTCTTCTATACAAACTCAATGACGTTTTGAACTTGTATATCAGGTTCATTGCACGCAAAAAGGCTACGAGAAGACACTCTTGTAGCCTTTTTCTATTTATTTGAATAAAAAATTAAAGAATCAAAAAATACTTTCTTTCTTAATAATTTCACGTACCTTACTAAGATTATAAAAATAAAATATGCGTATTAAACAAAAATCTAACTTTTCAACTGATAAAGAAAGATATAAACAATTAACCAAACCAAAATTATGGTAGGTGTAGCTCAGGTGGTTAGAGCGCCAGATTGTGGCTCTGGAGGTCGCCGGTTCAAGTCCGGTCACTTACCCCAATACATGCATCTGTACCGAAGCGGCTGAACGGAAGGGACTGCAAATCCCTTATAGAGAAATCTATCATCGCAGGTTCGAATCCTGTCAGATGCTCCAAAAATATACATTTAAGTTTACTTACAAGTGTATAGAAAATATAGAATTATAGTATGCGGATATGGTGGAATGGCAGACACGCTGCGCTTAGGACGCAGTGCTCAAAAGGGCGTGCAGGTTCAACTCCTGTTATCCGTACCATGCGGACATAGTTTAATGGTAAAACCTCTGTTTTCCAAACAGACATTGCGGGTTCAATTCCCGCTGTTCGCTCCAAATTAATAAGTTAATCATTCAAACATAGAAAGGAATAATCATGATGCTAAATACAAGGCTAATGAAAGACTTAAAAAAAGCAATGCAAGACAAAAACACTATTAAAAAAAGCGTAATTACTCTATTGCGTGCAGGTTTAACTAATGAAAAAATCAAGAGAAAAGCAGAATTAACAGAGCAAGAAGAAATGGCTGTTGTTCGAAGAGAACTTAAACAGACAAAAGATTCTTTAGCTGAATTCAAAAAAGCTGGTCGTACTGACTTAGTTGAAAAAGAAGAAGCTAAAATTGCTGTGTTAGAAACATATCTTCCAAAACAACTATCAGAAGCGGAATTGCTAACTGAAATTCAAAAACTGAACCTTGATAAAACTGAAAATATTGGTAAAGTAATTGGTCAGGTCATTGCAGAATTTAAAGAAGTTGCTGACGGTGCATTAGTTTCTAAGGTAGTCAAAGAGTACATGAACTCTTAATTAACGTAATGGAAGAAGGAATCATTTCATTGGTAAACTTGATTTGTTTCCACTGGGAAGTAACGATAAATGGAATAATCGCCAGGGAGCTCCAAATTTCTGGTATGTTGGTTCAAGTCCAACTTTCCCAGCCAATTGCACTCGTAGCTCAGAGGTAGAGCAACTGACTTTTAATCAGTGGGTCAAAGGTTCAAATCCTTTCGGGTGCACCAAAAATTTATTTGCGGCGCATTGGTGAAGCGGCTAACACACCGGTCTTTCTAACTGGCATACAAGGGTTCAAATCCCTTATGCGTCATTACTCATAGCTGGCGGGAGGTAGGTATCTCGTTTGGTTTCATAAGCCAAATTAATCTGGTTCAATTCCAGAGCGTAGCAACCACTTTAAAGAAGAAAGGAAAAAAGAATGGACATCAAAGAACAAAAACAACGACAATTGATTCAGGAAGAATTAATTCTGTCTCTAAGAGAACTAGGTGAAAATCAGTTAGACGAAAACTTAATTATTTCAATTTCTAATCGAATTTCAGAAAAAATAGATTTGAAGAATAGTGCTATTATGCATAAAGGAANAAGATGGATTGCTCAAAATATAATTAACCATCTAAACTCAAAAAGAATCTAATTGCTTTTTATGAGGGTATAGTTTAAAGGTAGAACTGAGGTCTCCAAAACCTCCAGTGTGGGTTCGAGTCCTACTGCCCTTGCCAATATGCGGAAGTAGTTCAATTGGTTAGAACACCTGCCTTCCAAGCAGGGGGTTGCGGGTTCAAGTCCCGTCTTTTGCTCTTAATATTTTAAAAAGTTTAATTTATAGCCTCCATGCTATTGCCCAATAGCCAAGTAGGTAAGGCACAGGACTTTGACTCCTGTATCCCTGGTTCGAGTCCAGGTTGGGCAGCCAATACGGTCTTGTAGCTCAGTAGGTTAGAGCACACGCCTGATAAGCGTGAGGTCAATGGTTCAAATCCATTCAAGACCATCATAATTATCCCCTTGAATTTGTTCTGTTAAGGTACCTAATACAGAGTAATGTCCATTTAAAATGGTATAAATAATTGTTGGTTCAAATCCAGCCGAGGGGAACCATATAAACGGAATGTAGCTCAGTTTGGTCAGAGCACTGCATTTGGGATGCAGGGGTCGCACGTTCAAATCGTGTCATTCCGACCACAGGGGTATAGCTCAATAGGTAGAGCGACGGTCTCCAAAACCGTGTCTGTCCGGGTTCAAGTCCTGGTATCCCTGCCAAAATGGGGGTGTAGCTCAGTTGGATAGAGCGTCTTACTACGGATGAGAAGGTCGTGGGTTCGAGTCCTACTATCCCCACTATAAATTAGTCGTTTAAGGAGTGATGAAAGATGAAATGTGGGATTTGTGGTTGAAGGGTTTCATGATGAAGAAAAAGTACTTAAGGTTGTTCCTACAGCACATGTAGTAGTAACAAAGGGAACTAGATTAGATAATCGCGTTAGAATGGATATAAATAAGGCTCTCTTAGTTTGTGATAAGGTATGGTTACTTACAGACCCAGATGAAGCAGGGGATTTATTAGCTAGAGCTTTAAAAAAAGAGTATCCAAGTTTAGAAAGAGTATTACTAGATAAAAAGGAATGTTTATCTTACCGCACTAATAAGGTGAAAGTTGGCGTAGAACACTGCTCAGATGAGTATCTATCTAATGTTTTATTTCGCTATTTGCCAAATACCTAAATTACTTTAAATTTTATGCTGCTCGGAGTTTTTGCTAAAGTATTTGAAGAGCATTAGCCTACAAATATACTTAGTTTCTTCGGGTGCACTGCATGTCGGGGTGGTGGAATGGCAGACACAATGGACTTAAAATCCATCGTCTTCGGACGTGCGGGTTCAAATCCCGCCCTCGACACTAACTATGGCACATTGGTCAATGGGTTAAGACGTTGCCCTTTCAAGGCAGAATAAGGGGTTCGAGTCCCCTATGTGCTACCATTTATGGCGTGTTGGTCAAGTGGTAAAGACATCACCCTTTCAAGGGAAATCACGGGTTCAATTCCCGTACACGCTATCAACTATATTTTCGCTTCTTAAAATTGAAAAGAATTTTAGAAGTTTTTTTTATGCAATTAAAATATAAAAAAAGATGGTGTCGTTAAAAAGAGGTAATTTAGTAAAAAAATAAATGCAAAAAACCACTATTTTAGAAATTAGAAATTATATAATGTACTTGTTTAAATAGTAGTGCGCTTCTTATAAATTAAAGAAGATGGCTGATGAAGACAGCAAAATGTGAGCGTTTAACAAATATATTTGTGTTCTTCTCGCAAAGAATTGCATAAAAACTACCAAGTTATTAGCAGGAATTAGTTAAACTCTAAGTAATATGTAAAACATACTTTATTTCAAAATATATATAAAGTATATATTAAATATGTACTTTATATATATTGGATATATAACAGCTATATAAAGGATATATAGTTAACTTATAAAAAAATTATAGTTAATTAAAAACCTGTTCTATATAGTCTTGAGAGGTGTGTTATGTTTAATAAAAAAACAAAAATAATTAAAAAGTGGAACTTAATTTGGCAAGAATATCTTGAAGAAAATAAATTTATCTTTCTTTTACAGAGCCATAGTCAACTAAGAAACAAAAAAATCTTTGATGTGATAGCACCTAATCATATTGTTTTTATAGATTCCGAAGGAGACAAATGGGACTTTTACCGTTTTACCTTTGGGGAGTTAGTTGAAGGAGATAGTTGGGATATTTTCCAAAAAGATATGTATTTATATAATTTAGAAGAAAGTCATCCTGAAACACAAGTGATGAGCGACTTCCATTGGAAAGCTTTATACAGAGAACTAGAAGAATGCCAGTCAAGGAGAAAAAATCATGAATTCAAAAAATGATGTGCTATATAGAATGAAATTAAGTTGGCTAGAATACTTAGAGTTAAATAAGTTTGTACTGTTATTGGCAGATTCTGAAATAAAAGACGCTCTTCAATCAATTAATATGATAGAATTAAGCGTTCATGAAAATGGCAATATTATTAGCGTTATTGAAGAAAACAACATACCACTAACTAGGTACAGAGCAAGTTATGATGGATATACCTGGTATATTAGAAATAAGAATGTAAATAAAAGATTTATGGAATCAGACCCAATATATCATCTGCTTGAAGAGTTTCCATGGGTAGAGTGGTTATTAAAGATACGTAATTGTAAAGAAGTATTAAATGTTTATAAATCTATTAAAAAAGAATCAACGTTTGAAAAACTTATAACTTTGTAAGCTAAAATTATAATAAATTAGTGTTATATAAGCTCCCCGCCATATTATTATGGAGGGGTCCTGAGGCAGTCCTAAAACAGGACAGTAGGTTCAATTCCTGCTCCCTCCACCACTTTCAACTAGGAGGAGTTTATATGAGCAAACTAATTTATATGATTGGTATACCAGGGTCTGGGAAAAGTACCGTTGCTAAAGAGGTAGCTAAAAAAGAAAGAGCTGTTATTGTTTCTACAGATGACTTAAGAAGAGAAATGTTCTTCAGTGAAACAAGCCAGAAAAAAACAAACCTTCTTTATTACGAGTTATTTAGACGTGTAGAGATTCTACTTTCAGAAGGCAGGAATGTCATTGTAGATGCTACTAACACTGAAAGAGGATACAGAATGTTAGCTTTAAAGCATCTGGAAGCAACAGAAAAAGAGTGTTATTACATTGATACACCGTACGAAGTTTGTTTAGAAAGAAACAGAAGTCGTAAAAGAAAAGTAGAAGAATATATCATGCTTAAAATGTACAAAAAGTTAGACTTTCCAATTCTTGCTGAAGGGTGGAATAAAATTAACATTGTTCATGATAAGCGTCCTTATGACATTACTAAAGAAGAATTTATCGCTTTATTAGCAAATAAAGTTTCTTACGATGAGCTCTTCAAGATGCTAAAGAAAGTTCCGTTTTTTCACACTATGTATGAATTTAACCAAGAAAATCCTTATCATTCAATGCCGTTATGCCAGCATACTTACGGAGTGTTGGAGTATGTGAACGAGTTATATGAAGAAGATGATAAGTTAATCATGCAAATAGCTGCGCTGCTTCATGATAGCGGAAAGCCGGATACAAAGACGTACAAGGAATTAAAAGGTCATTATTCGTATTATGGTCATGAAAAAGTATCCGCACATATTGCGTGTCATTTCTTAATGGAACTAGGGTTCGATGCAGAAACAGTGATGAAAGTAGCAAACCTTGTCCAAATGCATATGAAAATTAACTATGGTGGAGAAGAAGGTGCCAATGAAATTTATCATCTGTTAGGGGACGAAATGTTATGGAAGTTATATTTCTTTTTAGAAGCTGACAGATTTGCTAAGTGAGGTGAAAACAACATGAGAAAAAAATATCCAAGAACTTATCATTTACCATGGTCAAGAAGCAAAACAGATGATGATAGAGTATTGAGAAATACAGAGCATTTTAAAGGAAAAGAAGTAGTTGTAACGGAAAAGATGGATGGAGAGAATACAACTATTTATAATGACTTTATTCATGCCCGCTCACTTGATAGTAAAGACCACGTATCAAGACATTGGGTAAAGATGTTACAATCAACTATTGGTTATCAAATACCTCAAAACTGGAGGATTTGTGGAGAGAACCTTTATGCTATGCACTCTATTTATTATCAAAACTTAAGTAGTTACTTATACGTGTTTTCCATATGGACTGATGAAGACAAGTGCTTATCATGGGATGAAACAGTAGAATGGGCAGAGTTATTAGATTTACAGACAGTTCCAGTGTTATATAGAGGAATATATGACGAAGAAAAGATTAAAGCTTGTTATAAAAAAAACTCTTTGGCTGGCGGAGAACAAGAAGGGTACGTCATACGTCTGGCTGATGAATTTTATTATAATGACTTTAAGCATTCGGTAGCTAAGTTTGTGAGAAAGAATCATGTTCAAACGGATGAACATTGGATGAATAAACCCATTGTACCTAATGTAATATCCAAGCAAAGTAATTAAATGTAGAGACAACTACTTAATAAGTAGAAAGGTTGTTTACTTAACGAGAGGAATGAGAAAAATGTAATGTTTTAGCGCCAACAACACAAATAGCTAATTAAATAAACTTATTATACGTGGATATAGCGTCTGGTGGCGTACTAGTTAGTACTAGTGTCTCTGTTAGGGACTAGGTTCAATTCCTGTTATCCGCTCCAAAAGTTATTTTATACATAGGTTATGTTTACTAAACTGCATGGGATGAATCCATGTGGTTTTTTTATTTTTAAACGCATAAAAACATATAAAAATATTTGACTGGGCGACTAAAAAAAGGTAAAACATATGCAGTTTACACACAAATGTATCAGGTGTGTTATTACGTACAAATAAGGGGGTGTGTTAGATATGATTAAAAAGGTTTTAAAGATTGCATTTGCGTCTACTGTTTTATTCTCTGTTGCTAATATTCAAGTAAGCATGCTAAATACGTTTAATCCAGTAACTGTTGAAGCAAGCAATTATCCAAGCGGTACATTGACACCTAGTACAACGGCTCTAACAGGAAGTTCGGTGACTATTAATGCTCAAGGCTCAGATTCTAATGGGATAAAAGGAATTAGAAAACCAGACGGTAGCTATGTTACAGGTTCGTTTACTACATACGTTGCTAAGACAAATGGGACATATTATTTTGATTTCGAAAACACTTTAGGGAACATTACAACTAAATCAATAAAAATAAATAACATTGATAGCTATCCTCCATTCATCTGGTCTTCCAGTATTGAACCAGAAACAATTACCCGAGGAAATGTAACAATCTATATTAACGCAGGAGACGATGCAGGCGTAAAACAAATTATTTTACCGAATGGTAGTGCAGTAACACATCCAAATGCGTCTTATACAGTATCTCAAAACGGAAACTATACATTTAAAGTCGAAGATTACTTAGGTAGAAGTACAAATCACACAGTGTCTGTTGAAAATATTGATAAAACAGCACCATCATTAACTTCATTAGCATTACATAAAGATATTAATAATTATTATAGTATTGATGTGAAAGCAGATGATGACAATGATGTAAGTACAGTAACGACAAATACGGGACAAACATTAACCGCTGATTTGGAAGATAGCAGTCATTTCTTCATTAACAAAGTGACTAGTGCAAATATGCCTTCTTATATTAATCTTGTAGATACATTAGGAAATATATCAGGTAATATCTCTTTTCTTGATATTCCAACAGTTGTAGCAAAATCAAGAAATTCTGTAAAAGACGATGTAACATTAGAAATTAACGGAACGGGTACATTGTCTTATAAGAAAGATTATAAGAATTACACTTGTTCAACCAAGCCATGTTTAGTAACAGTGAAAGAAAACACTTTAATTACCGCTTATAATCAAAATGGAGCTAAGTACGCTTCTACTGAATATCAAGTAGGAAATATTGATAAAACAACAACTAAATTCACATTAAGCGGAAAAAGAAATGCGAGCAATGCAAATGCCATTAATTTAAGTTGGAATCAGACCGTAACGAATGGAACTATTAAATGTGAAACACCTGAGGGATTAAAAACATTTACTGTTTCTGGTACGTCTTATACCATTAATGGGAAAAACTATGATTACAACTGTTCAATTGAAGCTACGTTAAATGGAACATTAACTAAGTCAAACTGGTTACAGTTTTCTCCGGATTACAATCAGACTGTTGTATTCACTAAGCCAAGCGGCTCAATACCAAACACAACACTATCCAATAACATTAATATCTTCATTGAACAAGATGGAACAGGGGCTACATATTTTATAAATTCAAGATTGAAGAACACTAGCACTTCTTCAATTCCTATCCCTACTGGCTTATTAAACTAAAGTAGAAACAATGAATCATATAATAAATGGATTCATTGTTTTTTTATTTTAAAACTTATGACTTGTAAAAGGAACAAATATAAAAAACTCCAATATAGACATTATAAAAGTATGTATTGAAAGAGATGGTTGGGATGTATACATTAATTGAAGAATTTGAGAATCGATTAAATCAATTGTTTAGCGCATATAAAAATGTAAATGAGCCTCAAATTGACTTTCCCTTTACATATAAGGGCACAAAAATAGAAGATAGAAAAGTAACGGTACAATTTATTGTAAAGGACAAACCCAGTAGGGAATATGAATTAAGTGTAAGTAGCGAGGTGCTTGAGGAAGAAACAATTTTTAATCATGCTGCTGTAAAACTATCTTTATTAAAAGATAGACTACCTTATTACTTTTCAGGTTTATTCAGCGAGAATACCGAACTAAAACTATTTGTTCAAAAAGTAATAGTAGCATCTATTAATTATTGGAAAAGCTTATACGAGGAAAAGGGAATGGGGCTAATTGTTTATTCGACATCGCTTTTCTCAATGGATTATGTGCGTAGTTCTTTTTTAGGCATTCCTGCTAAATCTAGTGAGATTCAACAACACGTTGCCTTTTTATTCAGGCAGTACATAAGTTATTGTAAGCATTGGGAAACAAGTGCCGTGGTAATTAGCTTTCCGACAAACGAATTAGTATTAAAAATAAAAAAAGCGAAAAAAATAGGAATGTTTTTGTGCAATTTTTCATTAAAAAACCCGAACTTTATGTTTTTGCTAGATAATGAGCTATCCAATATGTTTGAATGGTATTTTAAAAGACAAGAGGGGGATGAATCACGCGTGGGTAGTGGAAAACTAGCGCATTATGCAGGCAGAACATTAAACCTTGTTTTACTAGATAACATGGATGAGCTTCTTATTGAATGCAAGGATAGGGAAGACGTAATAGTGCCATTTGAACTTGGTAATCAAGGACTTCTTAATGTCTTAGAAATTATTAAGGAAGAGAGCAAATTATCTAACTTACTTAATCCCCCAATGAAAAACTTCACTTGGTTAATTCGTAAGCAGCTAGGTTTTATGCATTTTCCAAAATGCGAACGCACAGACATAGAAAGCAATTATTTAAAATTAGAAGAAAAATTAGGAGGGTGGGAACAAGTAGAGAAACTATCAGGTTCCATGATTCATACCTGGAGCGACACATTAGAAACCAATGAGCAATACGTAGAGTTATATGACTGGGGAGAAACAAACAAGTATTTTTATGTAAATCGTTTTAAGTATCTTGAAGAATATTATTTCTTTGTCTTCTATCGTATCTCAGGAAAAACAATTAATTTTAAATTGTTTATTGATGAAAAAAAAGAATTAGATGTAATTGATAATTTATATATTCATATTAAGCAATCCTAAATTTTGAATTAGAAAAAATAATGTCAATAAAAATTACCAATTATAGATTTTTTTGTTATAATTCACGGAAGAAAATAAAAACCTTATTATCTGTTAATCATTATAAAGAGGTGGAAACCATGGATAATACAAATAACGAAATTCCTAAACATAGAAAAAAGGTGAAAAAAAGTGCTAAAAAGAGCACACACAAACATCATTACGAAGTTTTATCGCATAAATTAATGTTTAAGTTTGGTAGTATATCTAAGTCGGAAGAAGGTAACTACTGGGTGGAATTAAAAAAACATTGTACGATTTGCAACAAAACTAAAGAATTTACACTCTTTTTAAATAAAGAAGAGTATATGAAACTTTCTAATCGTGATTAATTGAATTACCGCTTAAAGCGGTTTTTACTCAAAGGAGTTTAGAATATGAAACTAGATAACTGTTATTGCTGTGGGAATTATAACGAAAAAGAAGATATGGAATTAATTGGTGGATTTTATTACTGCTATAATTGCTACGATTTTTGTAAGGAATGCAACAAACCTATCCCAACAGACGAAGAGAAACTATGTAAAAGCTGTAGTGGAAGTGAAAAATTCTGATTTACGTCTTATTTTTCGATTTAAATCCAGAAAAATAAATTCAGAAAATATATATTTTTTGAATTTAGCTACAAACTCTATGGGAAATTTGTTAGAATGTTGTAGTATAGAAAATCATAAGAAATACATATTGTCATTTACCTATTAAAAGTAAGTGATTGTTTATCTTTGAAGGAGTGTAACACAATGAAAGACAAAAAATACTGCCCTAACTGCAATGGTGAATTTACTAAAAAACAGGGAACAATGCCACATGCAATTTTTGATAAGGAAATTGATGTTCATAACGTTCCATATTATCATTGTGAGCGTTGCGGTGAAGAAGAATACGTGAACCCACACAAAGTAGACATTCTTATTCGTGATGCATATAGAAATAACTTATCTGAAGTAGAATATACATAATTTAATTATAAGCAAAGGGGCTTTTAATTTAATATGAAATGTATAATAACCTAAACCTTAATGCAGAAAAATGTATTAGGGTTTCTGTATTTAAGGAGAATAAATTCAGAAAGAGGTGAAGGATTATGGAATCAGTCATTGTTAAAATTGTTGCTTCAGCTTTTAGTGTATATCAGTTTTTAATATTTATATACATATTGTCTTCATGGGTACCAGCTGTTAGAGAAAGCAAACCCCTTCGAATAGTAGGTAACATAGTGGAACCTTATCTTTCGTTCTTTAGGCGGTTCATTCCCCCAATAGCTATGATAGATATCTCTCCAATTGTAGCTTTATTTGCACTTAAGTATATTAGGTTGTTTGCATTATTTGGGCTCATTACTTTGCTAAACTATTNTTAAATGTCTTAAAACATATTAACAGAATTCAATTAGTACATAGCACATATTATTGTACTAACTTTAAGCTATATATTAATAATATGAAATTCTTAAAAAAGGCTAATCATTTTTAATGATTAGCCTTTTTTAATTATACAGCCCATGAAATAAAATTCGTAACCGCATTTTCTTCTACTTTAAGTTCTCTAAAATTGTCTATGTAGGTATTTAAAAATTCAATAGTATGAACCAACTCTTTTGTTGTTCCCAAAGCATAATTGTTGTCAACTAAATAATAGTGACTAGATTTCTTGTGGTAAATGGATTTTTCTCTATAAGCATGAAAAGAAGGCGATAAATACGTAGCATTTCCACTATAAGGTGTAACTAAAAAGCTCTCAATTTTAAAACTTTGTTTTATATCTTCAAATGTACAAATATCTATGTCATATATAATACGATATGCTTTAGTCATGCTATCGGCATCGAAAGCGTCAACTGTTGCGTTAACATCAGTAAACTTGACAGAAAAAATATTATTTATCAGCAAAGTAATTTTTTGTTCTTCTTTATTCTCTTCAAAAAAATCATTGATGCAGTTTAATATTTTAATTTTACTCATTTAATTCATCCTTTTTCAAAATAAATAGTACTAGAAAAATAGTTTTTTACAGAAATTATTTTGGGTAATTTTGTATTTTTTAAAGGGTTTCCAAAAAAATGCAAAAAATATGATATAACATAAATAGTTTATTTCATAAAAGAAGGTGATTAATTTGGAAATCTGGAGTAAAAGTTTTGAACCAAACCCAAATTATTCTCCTGCTATGAACGGTATCTTACAACTTAAGAATAACATGCAAGGTAGAAATTTCCTAAGGAAAAGACACTGCGTGCCTAAATACGTAAAGAAAAAATTAAAAAACGCTAATATTGTTATATATGAGCATGCTCTCACAAGGTGGAACAGAAGAGTAGGACCTTACGCTACGACAGAAGAGTTATCTTTAATGATACAACAACTTATAAGGCTTAACCGGGTTTGTTTTAGCGGAGAAGACTATGGATACATAGATAATGATATTCTATTTATTTACGAATGGACGGGGAATAAAGAACTCTCTATCATTACGTTTTATGGAAGAATATCAATGAACATATGCTTGCAAAACTTCTATGCGCTGCGCAAGTATAACAAGCACAAGGTAGACCAATTAAGGTTAGATTTGTGCAGAGAAGAATTAGAGAAGCAAGTGTTTCCTATTATTCCAAGAAGAGCAGTACGGCTCTTCATTAATTCTAAGAAATATGAACTTTCTATATATGAAACACAAGAAAGTGAATGTGGTATTTTTATTGAACAAGGAGAAGGTGTGAATAACGTGCAGGTAATATTAAAAGATGATATAAAACAATTACATAAGGACTATCCAGATGTAGGGAAATATTTTTATTTAGATACTTAGTTTACTTAAAGCAGGAAAATAAGAAAGAGAAAGAGCATGTGTCTTTTAATAAAAAGATACATGCTCTTGTTAACTTATTTTATATTTTCAAGTTCTTTGTAAGTGTCTAATTTACTTAAAGTTTTGTTTAATACATCAAGAGCAGAAAAGTGTAAGCGGTCATCCTCCTGTCGTTTCTCTCCTCGTACGAATGAATCAACGAATGTAAAGCCTTCAGGGAGGTTTTTAAAGCCGTACTTAGCAGCAACCTCTTTTTGCTTGTCAGACGCTTTGTAGCCTTGTTTAAGCCTTCTGAAATGGAAGCTAACCCAGTGTTCAGACTTTTTATGTTCTTCGGTCTCAACTTCAGCTTTCTCCTCATTAATAACTTTCTCTTTATTAGGGCGTTTTAATTGAAGAGGAGTAACCGTTCCTGTGCCTTCTTTTGTAACTAACAAATATTCAAATACTTCTCCACGATGTGTAGTTGTGGGTTGGTTAATTAACTCATAGTCTTTTTCAATGGTAACATCATGTAGTAAACAAAGTGCATACGTAATAAGAGCACATTGAACAGCATTCAACTCATCCCAGCTATTAGGGTCAAATAATGGAAAGAGAACCTCGTTATTTTCAGACATAAATGCATGTGTTTTAATTAGGAGTTCATTCTCATCAGGACCTCCAATAATGGAAATATCTTCAAAAAACATACTGCTAATATTTAATGAATTAAATAATTTATTCTTAACTGGATGCAACCATTTTTTATTAGGAAAAACAAATTTTGCATCAGAAGGAATACGTTCAATAATCCAGTTTGAAATTGTCCGAAGCACACTTTTAATTTGTTCCTCATCATCAAATTTTTGTCCTTTAACATCATACAATGTCTGGTATTTTGCTACTTTACCATCAATTCTTCGCTTTACTTTAGGTAGTGTACTAATAAAAGTTTCGTGTAATAAAAAATCTTCATTTAGTTGATGAGTAGAGTCTTTCAAAAATACGTCAATTTTATTTCCATTTCTTTCAAAAGAAATAAATTCAAAACCAAGACCAGGGGGCATTAAATCCTCCATTTGTTTAAAGTATTGAACAATGAAATAAATGCCATAGAAGAATAGAGAAGGTTCAGATAAACTGTATTTTAAAATTTGACTAACAAATTTCTTATCTCTCACTTCGCAGTTGTAAACCAGTTGTACTTGCAACTCTTCAAGCTTCTCTTCTGCTTTACTATCAAATTCCCCTTTTTTCACCAACTTACTCTGCATTGAACCAACTTTTTTAACATCATTTATCCAATCTTTTTTTGCCTTATTTCCAATTCGCTCAATTTCCTTATCAACAAGAGCTTTTATTTCAGTAGCGAACGGGTGATGTTCATTTTGTAAGCTCCACCGATAAATATAAGGCAAGTTTTCCATTTTCGTGGCGAAATTCTTAAGTTTAGCCAGATACTTCTTTGATTTTTTAACTTGTTCGTTATCAGAACTATCAAGTTCACTAAAATCATCAAGTTCTTCTAAAAAGTCTATTATTTTATAATTTAATTTATAACTTTCCGGTATTTCTTCTGAAAAAATTGATGTATCCATTAAGAAGGTAAAACGAGATTTACCTAAAATGTTTCCAAATAATTTGTAAAATACTTCATCAAGTTCTTTTAGCTCGTCTATAAACCATGAACACTCTTCTTTTACAATATAGTCATTTCCAGTCCAATTTCGCTCAGTTAATGCTAGTTGAAAGAAATAAAAAGTATCGTACCTCCTAGGNTTTTTATAGCTTAACTCTTTTGGTTTTGATAATAATTTCATCCTTTAAATACCTCCATTTTTGTTAATTATACCATACTATTCTAACGTGCTAACTAACAAAATGGTGTGCCTTGAGAGCTTATAATAAGGTGTTTACAGCAAGATTTAAATGAATTATTTTAGCTATTTATAAAATGCTTTGCTCAAGAATAAAAAAATCTCCTACTATAATTTTAGTAGAAGATTTTCGCTGTTTTACTCACTTATTTTTTGTAGTTTTCCACTACATATTCCTCAATCTCTTTTGAAGTAGGAATAGATAAAATATTACTTAATTGTGATTCTATTAAAGGTTTATCTAGTGTTGATATAAGAGACCTTGCAGGTAAAATAGATGAAGCGCTCATACTAAATTCGTCTAAGCCTAAACCTAAAAGAAGGGGAATTGCAATAGGGTCTCCAGCCATTTCTCCGCACATACCTACCCATTTACCTTCAGCATGAGCTGCGTTAATTACCATTTGAACCAAGCGAAGGATTGCCGGGTTATAAGGTTGATATAAATAGGATACTCGTTCGTTCATTCTGTCTGCTGCCATCGTGTACTGAATTAAATCATTTGTTCCAATACTAAAGAAATCAACCTCTTTTGCAAAAATTGAAGAAGCTACCGCTGTAGATGGAATTTCAACCATAATTCCTACTTCAAGTGTATCTGAAACAGCATGTCCTTCTTTTATAAGGTTTAGCTTTTCTTCTTCTAAAATAGACTTTGCTTCTCTAAACTCTTCAATTGTAGCAACCATAGGGAACATAATCTTTAAATTTCCGAATACGCTTGCTCGTAGTAAAGCTCTTAATTGTGTACGGAAAATATCTTGTTGTTCTAAACATAGACGAATAGCACGATAGCCTAAAAAAGGGTTCATTTCTTTTGGTAAGTCTAAGTAGCTTAATTCTTTGTCTCCACCAATGTCTAGAGTTCGAATAACTACAGGTTTACCGTCCATTTTCTCAAGAACTACTTTATAGGAATTAAATTGTTCTTCTTCATTAGGTAGTTCGTTTCTTCCCATATATAAGAATTCTGTACGATAGAGACCCACGGCTTCCGCTCCATTTTCAATAACACCTTTTAAATCTTCTGGAGTACCGATGTTTGCTGCTAATTCAACGTGATGTCCATCTTTAGAAGCGGTTTTTTGATTAACTAGCTTCTTAAGAGCTTCTTTCTCCGATAAAAATGATTCACGTATCTTTTCATATGTAGATAATTCTTCTTGGCTGGGGTTTATTAAAACTTTTCCTTCTTTTCCATCAATAATGATAAGGTCCCCATCCTTAATATTCACTGTTACATTTTTAGTACCTACAACCGCAGGTAGCTCTAGTGAACGTGCCATGATAGCTGTGTGGGACGTACGACCACCAATATCCGTTGCAAATCCTTTAACGTACGTAGGATTTAATTGGGCTGTATCTGATGGAGTTAGGTCATTTGCAATTATAATTGTATCTTCTTTTAATTCAGAAAGGCTAGTCATTTCAACACCTTGTAAATTAGCTAGAACACGTCTAGTAATGTCACGAATATCAGAAGCTCTTTCTCTCATATATTCGTTTTCTAAAGCTTCAAACATACTAATGAAGGTAGTAGACACTTCATGCAACGCATACTCAGCATTTACCTGATTTTCTTTTATGTTTGTTTTAACTGTACCTATTAACTCAGGGTCATCTAGTAATAAAAGATGTGCTTCAAAAATTTCTGCTTTATCAGCACCTAAATCAACAAGTGCTTTTTCTTTAATTTTTGTTAATTGCTCTTTAGATGATAAAACAGCATTTGTAAACTTTGTGAGTTCCGCTGCTATATTATTAATAGTCTTTTTCTCTATATTAAATGTATCTTCTTGTAAAATAAATGCTTTTCCAATAGCAAAGCCATTCGAAGCGGCAATACCAGTTATAATTTTAGTCAATGTAAATCCTCCTCATGTTGTATCATTATAAATTTTAAAAAGAAACTAAAATGTCCTATTCTGCAAAAAATACGAATAAGAAGGTATAGGTCAAATTACTATCAAGTAATTGTCTTCTTTAATGTAAACAAATTAAATAATTTATTTGCTTATTTTCTTACTTGTGATATTAAAAGAAAAACTTGATTTTATTACAAAAGGATATATATTTTAAAAGAATTTAATGTGAAATGGGGTGAACTATGAAACGCAAAGTTTTAAACACAGTTATTGCATCGGCAGCAATATTAGGTGGCTCATTCAGCGGAACAATTGCAAATGCTGCCACAGGTTCACAAGTTGTGAATTTTGCCGAAAGTACAGGACAAGCAAAAAGTAAGACAATAACAATCCCAAAGTTATACAAAGTAAATTCAGTTACTACAGATAACGGGGATGTAACGTATACCGTTAAAGGTAATAACATTACTATTGAAGTTGATAATGGGGACTACTCAAATAGAGAAGCATATACTGACCCTAAAATGTATCAAAAAGATGTGACTAAAACAGTGTCTCAAACGACAGACACTGGAGGAAACAGTTTTGCGAGTACTGCTTCATATAGTGATGGAAGTGGCTATTCAGGAACATTATCCAAAAGTGGCTCTTCAACAAGAACATCTCTGGTTAAATATCCTAATTACGCTACAGATAAATTAATTGCTATAGATGACCAATATCAAACTCCTGATTGGAACCCTACAACAGAAGGAGCTTGGACAAGAACAGGAGTAGTTGGTGATATGACACACGTTAGAAGTGTTTGGTATTACGAAGTAAACCGTTACAGTCAAGGATATTATGTGAAAAGCACAAGCCGAGCAGCAACAGCAGCTGCAAACTGGATAAATGCTGGTGGAACTATTGATGCGCCTAAAGGTGATACGTATGATTGGTGGGATTTTTACAANAATCATAATGGAGATAGTTACTTTGCATGGGATTATACAGGNCCAGGTAATTTGGGTGCAAAGTCTGNCCTAGTGGATACATTTATTACTACNTGGTCATGGNCTAAATGGGTAAGCACTTACGAACAAAATTATGCAGGAACCGTTTATAAAAGCGGTACTAAGTATCGCAATTATACTTATGAATACAATGTAACAGTGAATTATGAGACAGATGTAACTGCGCCAACAGGAAATGTAACAGCTGATGTTACTACTCCAACTACCGGAAATGTTGTATTGACTGCTACAGCAACAGACAGTCAGTCCGGTGTAAAAAGAATCAAACTTCCTAATGGAACATATGTAAGTAGCTCAACAGCGACTTATACAGCTACTAAAAATGGCTCATATAAATTTGATTTCGAAGATAAATTTGGCAACATTTCTTCAAAGACATATGATGTTACTAATATAGATAGAGAGGACCCAACAGGAACCTTTACTCCTAATATTTTACCTTGGACAAATCAAACTGTTTCAGTAGTATTTAAGCCAAGTGATTCAGGTTCAGGAGTTAAGCAATGGAGATATCGTACCTCTAAAGATAGTGGAGCTACATTTGGAGCATGGTCTTCTTATATAACTGGAGGAGCGGATGGAACGATTCCATTAAGCTCAGAAGGTAGATGGAAGGTAAACGTGCAAGTAATAGATAATGCAGGCAATACTAATGACCTTACAAGTGGAAATGATAAAACATCTCAAATTGTAAATTTTGCAGAAGGTAGTAGCCGTACTAGAACACAAACTATTACAATACCAGGATTATCTAAAGTAAATTCAATTAAAGCAAATACAGGAGATGTTACTTATACAGTAAATGGGGATAAAGTTACTATTACTGTAAGTAATGGTACATACGTGAGTAGAGAAGCATATACTGACCCAAATAGATACCCGAAAACTGTTACTGAAACTGTCACTCAAAATACAGAAGATGGTGGAAATGACTTCGCATCAACAATTGAATATGATAAAGATGATTACACAGGAACACTAAGTAAGACAGGTTCTGTAAGGGCATCATCACCAACAAATTATCCTAATTACGAGTCTAAGAGACTGTTAAATGTTAAGGAAGCTAATTTAAATACTGTACCTTCAGACACTATTACGGATGAAGGATACTGGGTTAAAGGAAAACAAATTGGTCCAGTAATGAGAGTTGGTTATGTTTGGTATTATTCTATAGATAGATATAGCGCTGGAAATTACATTGTCAATACCAATGACAAATCTCTTGTACAAACATGGTTGGACAACGGTGGAGAATTCTCCCCGAGAGGAAGTACCTATGACTGGTGGGATTATTACAATAATCATGGTGGTAGCGGTACATTTGGTTGGGATTACACAGGAGCAGGGGCTGACCCTGATAGAAAATCAGTTCTATATCCAGTATATATTGTGTATTGGAACTGGACAAAACAAGTAAGAGATTATAGTCAAGATTATACAGGAACTGTTTATAAAAGCGGAATTGCATATAAAAACTATAAATATGCTTATGATGTAACAGTTGATTATGAAACAAGCGAAGGCACAATTGATATTGACAAAACATTACCAAGTGGAGCATTTAATCCTAACACTACTTCATGGACAAATGATGATATAAATATTACATTTAATCCAAGTGATGCTGGCGGTTCAGGTGTTAAACAATGGAGATACCGTACATCTTCAAATAATGGAAGTACTTACGGAGCATGGTCTTCATACACAAGTGGTGATACAAGTGGAACTATAGCATTGACTTCTGAAGGACAATGGAAGATTCAAGCTGAAGTAACTGATGTGGCAGGTAACGTTAATACCATTACAAGCGGAACTCATAATATAGATAAAACAGCTCCANCTGCTACGTTCAATCCAAATAGTGCATCCTGGAGAAATACAGGCTTAAATGTTAGTACAAGTTTTGGAGATACAGGTGGTTCTAATGTAAAACAATGGAGATATCGTACATCTTCAGATAATGGNAGCAATTACGGGGCATGGTCTGCTTATACTTCTGGTGGAGCTACTGCGACTATTCCGGTAAGTGGTGAAGGTCAGTGGAAGATTCAAGTAANTGTTTTAGATAATGCAGGTAATAGTAAAACTGTTACTAGCGGAAGTTACAACATCGATATGACAAATCCATCAGGCACATTTACACCAAATAGTTCTCCGTGGACGTATAAAGATATTGCTGTATCCTTTGACCCATCTGATACAGGTGGTTCTAATGTAAAACAATGGAGATACCGCACATCTTCAGATGATGGAAGTAATTACGGAGCATGGTCTACCTATACATCCGGAGACATAACAAGCACAATTAATTTAACATCTAGTGGAATCTGGAAAATTGAAGTTGAGGTTACAGATAACGCCGGAAACATAGTAACTGTGACAAGCGGTACTTACTATATTGATAAATCAGTACCTAATGTAACGTACAATCCAAATACTGTATCCTGGACAAACAAGGACGTTTCAGTAGTTGTACAACCATATGCTACTGGTAAATCAGGTATTAAAGATTGGAAGTACAGAACATCTAGTGACAATGGCTCTACTTGGACTGGATGGAGTTCACTAATTACAGGTAATACAAGTAAGACGCTTACTTTCACAAATACTGGTAAACATGTGATTGAAGTACAAGTACAAACTGTAGCTGGTATGGTAAATAACGTGAATAGTGGAATCTACTATATAGATAAAGTTCAACCTGAAGATGACATTAAAGCATCTATCACAAACTGGACGAATCAAAATATAGTATTAACAGCAACTGGTAATGATGCTCATTCAGGTATGAAACAAATAAAATTACCAGACGGCACCATTAAAACAGGAGGCAGCGCAACTTATACAGTGACAGATAATGGTGATTATACATTTACATTCTACGATGTAGCGGGTAATACAACTACAGCAACTTACACAGTGGATACCATTGAAAGAGTTAAACCATTTGTGTGGTACGAAAGTAAAACACCAAATACATCAACTAGTGGAGACGTAACAATTACGATATTCGCTGGCGACACTGATTCAGGAGTTAAACGTATTATTCTTCCTAACGGAACATCTACATATTCTCAAAAAACAGATTATAAAGTAACCGACAACGGCACTTATATATTCACTGTAGAGGATAACGCAGGCAATACACAAACCTATATTAGTGAAGTATCAAATATTGATAAAAACGCTCCAACTATATCTGGGTTAGTATTATATGAATATGATACTAAGAAATATCAAGTCACTGTTGATGCTTATGATAAAGATGGTATTAAATCTGTAAAACTAAATACTGGCGAACAATTAACTTACAATGCTAAAACAAAGTTATACGAAATTAATAACTTAATTATTGCAGACTACACTAAATCTGCTGTTGAAGTAATTGATAAATCTGGAAATAGTACAGGGAACGTATCATTCATGACAGCTCCAAGTGTAACTTTCCCATCTGGTTATGATACTTCAAACGTAATCAAAGATGATGTTGATGTAAAAATAAATGGAGCAAATAAAGTGTCATTTATTAAAAATGGAACTGAGCTAGACTGTTCTACAAAACCATGTACATACACATTTACGAATAATGGAGAAGTAATTGCTAAACATAGCTTAGATTATAAAGCTTACTTAAAAAATATTAAGGTATCTAATATTGATAAGAAAGAGAACAATCTAGTACTAGAAGGCGACAGAAATAAAGATAACAAATTTGAAGTAACTTTAAATTGGAGCCTTAATATTACAAATCCTAAAGTAACATGTGAAAGTGCATCTGATTTAATTACTAAAAATGCTTCTGGACAAACAATAACTTTGACTGTTTTAAATGAAACGTACAATTGTTATGTAGAAGGAACATATGAAGGATACCCTATTAAATCTAATGACTTAACTATTTCACAACTTCTAGATGAAGAATTAAAAGTAGATAGAAGTACATTGAAATATGAAAGCTTAGATACAAACATCCTTATGGAAAAGGGTAGAAGCGGTGAATTCTATATGTTAAATGCAAGAAGAAGCAATTTTGATGATTATAGTGTACCTATTCCATCTTCAATGGCACAATAAATAATAAAAGCCCTTTATCTTCCTAAATAAATAGGAAATAAAGGGCTTTTATTATGCTGAATCATTAAGGAATATTAGAATAAAACACATAAGGCACAAGGCTGATAAAGCGTAGAGTAAAAATCCAATATGTACAAGAAAGGATATTATTTTTTTGAATTTCCTTGGCTCTTTAGAAGCTAAAAACAGACCAAGTACTTCGTAAAGAAGAAACAACCCAAATGTAGTGAAATATTGCGAAANCCATTCACCTTTTCCTGTTGGTGCCAGTGTAAGTGCTAATAATATAAGNGGTATAACAAGTGTATTCAACCAAAAATTATGAATGAGCTTTTTCATAAGTGCTCCTTTCATTAAAAAACATAAATCTATTATTCTTGAAGAGATATAGTTAAGTGCTGTAGGAATTCATCTGTAGACATATCACCGGAAGCATATAACCAGATAGCACCTTCAAAAATACGTGAGTTTGAAAGGGAAACCGTACTGGTAAGTAAATCTATTACTATTTTTAATTTATCCTCCCAATTGGGATAACCTTTAATTTGTTGTATATACGTAAGTAGTTGTTGAATTTGTATTTCCATTATGTAAAGTGCTCCTTTTAATTGCTATAAATCTATTAATACAGTAGCAAATATTTGTATAGTTATTCTGAACTTTTATATTCTAACTAATTTTTTTCTCCATATGTTAAAAAAATAGATTTTATTCTTAAATCCAAAATTATTTTAGTAACAACAAAAAAAGCGGGTGCTTAGATANGGCATCCGCTAATTGTACGTTTATTTTCTTCTTATACTGTAACTAACATTTTAACTTGGTTACTAGTGAAAAATGCAACAACCTCAGTCGCTAGTAGCGGCTTTTTATTAACCAAAAATCCGTTTTGTTCAATGTTATAAACAAATGTATTAGTCATATTAATTGCATATAAATAATAGACTTCTTCAACATTATGGATAACAGCATAACCCTTTTCTTCGTTAACAAAGGTCTTATCAATTTCTTTCATCATTTCAATAAAAGATACTACTACTTGCAATTCACTCATATAAATTCTCCTCAATAAATCTCACATAATAAAATAATATGCATGATTTTTTAATATATTATCATCAATACGAAAAAAAGGTTGAAACTTAAACAGTTTAAAAAAAGCCAGAGTAAACTCTGACTTATTGGTAATACACATCTATATTTTCTTTTCTTTGTAATGCCGCTATAACAGCAAAGAATGTAAATACAATAAAAGATTCATAAAATAGTGCATCTGTTACAAAGTAAAATAGTGCTGAAATGAGTATTCCCCCACCTAAAACAAAGAACGGTGTACGATTCTTTCTAAGTTGAGAGAACTTCATAGTTGCAAGGAATCCCATGCTAATAGAGAACAACAAAGAAATTAAAGTTACACCAACAATATCCATATACCAAGGTGCATCATTAAGTGCTGTACCTTTAATCATAATGAATAATGCTGGAGCTAATGTAACTAAAAACATTGCAAAAAATCTTCGTCTCTTCTTAATTTTAATCATTTCCTTTTTACTAATAGTAGCTGCCATTTTGACAACCTCCTTATTATATTTGATATATTTTACCTTCTATTTAGGAAAAAGGTAGAAAAAAATGAAGAAAGTTGATATATTTAACTAGACTATCTTATGCTCTACTATATGTAAGCTTCTACTCTATTAGAACGACATAAAATTTAATATTAAATAGCGAATTTATAGGGGGGAGAAGCGTTGGGTTCTGTTCAAAGTAAAAAAACTCTAGTACAAAGTATTGAAGTGTTTATTAGAAGGTCGCTATATATTTTCTTGTGTTTTTACGTCTTAAAGTTTGTAGCTTACACCTTTATTCCAGATATGCTAACTACACAATTGGGCAGTGTGCCTATGTATATTCCCGTACTCTCTGCAATTGCTATACCTCTTACAATTTTAATGAGAAACATAGCAAAAAAGACGCTAGATGATACACACAGATTTATGGGCATGGAACAAGAGGACTTTAATGTAATAAAACCAGTTATTCACCGCATAAGTATCGTTGCTTTTTATTTGCTTATTCAAAGTGGAATAATAGCAATTTTNCTTCCGAATTGGGGTAACTATTACGTTAGCGGTGTTCCAATGGCACTAGTGGTTATATTAGTTAACTGCTTTATTATTTATATCTTTTACAACAAGTATATATTTAAGACGTTAAAATAGGCTTCCAATTACAATTGGTAAGCCTATTTTTTCGTATCATTAAAAAGTGTAGTTATGTTTCTTTTATATAATACGTTTATCTAATATGTAGTATTGTTTTTAAAATAACTAGACAGATACTTTACTAGAAGGGAAGGTAAACCATGAATAACAATCCGACACTTGTCTTAAAGTCTCCTCCGGGAGAAAAACTATGTTTTGATACGAGTATTATTCCTACAGGTCTTTTCTATATGGAAAAAATGGATAAAGAGCAATCAGATATAATGAAAGGGAATATACCAGCATCATTCAGGTTATTGACTTATTTATTAGTTAGAAACCAACATATTTTTGAAGTTCGAATGCTTATTGATGAATTGAGCGGAAAGGTCAATAATGGAGAAATAACTAAGTTAATTCCGATGATTTTTGAGTATGACCTAGAAGACATTACAACCAACCTTATTACTTATTTGGAAAATTTAATAGAAGAGGGTTACATAGATTATCTATACTTAAGGGGTTAAAATAAAAAAGCACTATTTAATATATAAATAGTGCGCATGTTTCTATTTTCTTCAACTTAAAATTCAGCAAAGAAATGTTATTATGAAGCAAGAAAATAATTTGTATCTTTGTTGAGACTTAATGCAATACTGTCTATTCCTACAACAATTTGTTTAATCTTAGAACTATGTTCAAATTTTAATACATCCGTTGTGCCATTGTATTTGACGTTCCATTCATTCCAAGCGTATACAAACTTATGAGTAGTTAAATCGATATCCATAATTACATCTCTTGAACGTCTGTCCATTACTACTAGTGAATACTTATTCTTAATTTTAGAAATTTGAATAAATGTGTCTTTAATTCTTTCAAAGAAACAAAAATTATTGTTATTATCTGTAGAAGTTTCGTTTTCAGTTTGGTTTTCCTCAATGTATGATTTATAACAATATTGTTTTTGAGTAAAATTAGTAAGAAATTCTATAGCATTTGAAAGATGTAATTGATTGTTCCAATCGATAATTAGTTCAGTATTTGATAAATATTCTTTTGTATCTAGTCCAGTATTTAAGTCGTTTAAAAGAGTTTTCATTTTCATTGAAATCACCATTCCTTAGAATTTTTGACTATAATAATACAGTTACTTTAAAAGTCAACAAACTTCTTAAGAATACAAAAAATCCTATTGCAATTATGCAATAGGATAAATGAAAGTAATTTCTAATTAAATATCTTTTAGGTCGTATGATTCTCCTAAATAACCTACGTCTTCTCCTACATCCCAAAGTTGCAAAGTAGTATACTTCATTTGTAAAAGTTGATACCACAATTTGTAGTTTTCAGAGAACGAAGGAGTAGAATACGCCATTGTCCATGATTCTTTGCATTTTTGAATCATTTTAAGAGGTAAATTAGCTCTTCTCATTCCTTTTATAGCGTTTGTGTGGCTATTAAGACAAACAATAGTCATTAAGTTATTTTCTTTAAGAAATTGTAGTGCTCTTTTATCTTCGTATAGTGTTGGGTCAAAAGAAATTTCTTGTACTAACTCAGTATTTCCATATCTTATTAATAAAAGAATAAATCCTTCTGGACTTTTAATTATTCTCATATTTGCTTTAAATTCAGTTATTATGCGAACCTCTTCAGGCGTAATTGCTGGATAAAAAATGGAATAAAGATACCCTTGATTCAAATCTAAAGCTTCTAAAATAGCTCCTTCTTTACCCAATAGACTGGCTGAGTTACCGAAATAAGTAAACGTATCTCCAACTTCAAAATTTCTTCCTTCAATTTCAATCATATCTAAGTCTAAATTATTATTGTTGTCCATCATAAAACTCCTTTTTTTCTATAATTCTAACACAAAAGTTTTTTTATGGTAAAAAGTTAGTAACATCCTTAATAAATAGAAAGTCACTAATAGAAGAAAAACCTATTTTTGCTTTTTTTAGATTCTGAATTTGTTAAAATACAAAAAACAAATTCAGAGTTTCATGTGTTAATAGGGAGAATTACAGATGACTAGACGAAAATCACAAAAAGAATATGTCTCTATTTTAAATGTACAAGGGAAGGGTGAATACCAACTTGTTGAGGGGGAAAGTTATGTGAATAACAAGCATAAACTTCAAACTCTTCATGTAACATGTGGGAGAATTACAGATATTTCACCTAGGAACTTCATAGCCGGACAAAGGTGTTTTAGTTGTAGTAAGGAAGAACGTTTACTAGAAAAAAGAAAAGAAGTATATGACGAATTTGCCTCNTTTATANGTGAAAATAATACTGAAGAGTATGAGNTGCTNCCTTTCTCTAAAGTGGAAGAGCTTCAAAAATCAAAAGTTCTATTTAAAATTAAGCATTTAACCTGTGAACGAGTATATGATGTTAGATTTTACGATTTTAAAAGGGGTTCTAGGTGTTTAAAATGTAGAGCATACAGTTCTATTACAAAAACGCACCAGAAGTTTCTTGAGGAATTTAAACAAGCATCAAATAACGAGTACGAACTCCTTGAAGGTGAAAAATATATTAACAATAGACACAAGCTTAAAGTAATACATAAAAAATGCGAACATATTTATAAAATTATCCCTAATAATTTTATAAGAGGAAATTCTCGATGTCCGTTATGTAAAAAAGCAAAAAACAATAAATACTTGTCTAATTTAACTAAGTTCCAGACAAAGGTTAAAGAGCTTGTAGGCGAAGAATATAAGGTTATAGATGCAGAAGGTTATCTAAACAGCAAAAGCAAAGTCTCAATATTACATACAAAGTGTGGTCATATTTACAAAATAATAGCTTCCTCTTTTATTTCAGGTAACCGCTGCGCAAAGTGTACTAAGAAAAAAAGTAACCAAAGGTCTTTTTATAAAAAGACACATCAACAATTTGCTAATGAAGTTAAAGAGATAACAAATAATGAGTATTTGTTATTTAACGATATTCCTTATAAGAATAGTCAAACACATGTAAAATTGATTCATACACTATGTCAGCACAAGTACTTAGTTACACCAGGGAACTTCTTGAGTGGCAAACGTTGCCCTCAATGTAGTTCCAAAAGAAAGAGAAAGCCTGTTAAAAAGACACACGAGGAATACATAAGTGAAGTCTACAATTTGGTTAAGGATGAATACACAGTGGTGAGTAAATATGTTAAATCCACTGTTAAAGTTAATATAAAACATAACAAGTGCGGGCATATTTGGAGTATTGCTCCTAGCTCATTCTTATCAGGAACCAGATGCCCAAAATGTGCTCTTGAAGAAACGAAAAAGCAAAAAACTAAAAGCACAGATTCATTTAAAGCGGAAATATATAGTCTTGTTCATGATGAATATAAGATTCTTGAAGGAGAAGAATATATAAATAACTCAACACCTATAGGCATGGTTCATAATAAATGCGGATATGTTTACAAAGTAAGACCAGGTAATTTTCTTTGCGGAAGACGTTGCCCAAAATGTGCTAAAGCAAACATAGGTGTTGCACAAAGAAAGAGCATTGAGACCTTTTCAAAACAAGTAAAAGAGCTTGGAAATGGAGAATACTGCTTAACAAGAAACTCAGTCTATACAAATACTGACACTCCGCTAGAATTAAAACATAAATCATGTGGTTATATATGGTCTATTTCACCTTCAGCTTTTATTAGAGGCGTAAGGTGCTCATCGTGTAATGGTGGAATAAGAAAAAGTCATGAAGAGTTTCTTAAAGAGTTTGAAAGAGAGAGTAAAGGTGAATACGAGATTTTGGAAGGTGAAGTGTATAAAAATACTCATACGCCTCTTAAAATTACTCATGTTAAATGCGGTACAGAGTATGAAGTTGCTCCATCCAACTTTTTCACAGGCAAGCGTTGTCCTAAGTGTGCATTCACAGGAATGAGTAAAGGTGAAAAAATAATTTCAGAAATTTTTGATGAAAATCAAGTTGAATACACACAACAGCAAACCTTTAAGGGATGCGAATTTAAAAAGCTACTTCGTTTCGATTTTGGTGTTTATAAAAAAGGGAAGATAAGAGCTGTAGTAGAGTATAATGGTCCGCAGCATTATGAAGAAATAGATTACTTTGGTGGTAAGGCTGCTCTGGACCTAAATATAAAGCGGGACAACATAAAGAAAGCGTATTGTAAAGAACATGCTATCCCGTTAATTGAAATTCGCTACGATGAAGAAGTTCTACCAAAACTTTCAACAGAACTAAAAAAGGTAGATATACATATATAAGATTTCATTCGTAATACATACATATAGTCTTAAAGCTGTTTCCGTTTACTGGTAACAGCTTTTTATTTTAATTTAAGTTCATTTTTAATTTCCTGTTCCGTAACCTTAGGTGTAATTTAAATAATTAGGAGATAAATACAATGAATAACAGAGATAAACAACCTAAAGTTAATGTGTTAAACATATTTATGGTTGTATCCTCAGTAGCATTAATACTATGGGTATTAGCCATTATTATAAGCATTGGCTTAATGCCAGAAAAACCAATATTACAAAGTAGTAAACAAGTTGTTTTAAATAAAGGGCTTCTAGAAGAAAGAGTTGTTACAGGCAGAACTACAACTCTTGAATATGTATGTAAAATAGATACTAAGACAACCTTATTTCAGTTTAGGGATAGAGAAAAATTAAATGCTAAATCATTGTGTGATGCTGTAAATGAAAATAGAGAATATATTTTTTCTTATAAACAAAATAAAGGGATTAACTTAATAAGAGACTATTATGTAGTGGAAGATTAAGGGAAAAACCTACGCATGATTTAATCTTAGTGTAGGTTTTTTTGAAAAAAATAAAGTTTTCTGGAAAAACTGACATTTTGAAAATATAAAATGTTATTGTAAATTCAGAAAAACATTTCTGTAAGTAAATTGTTTTTACTTATATGGGAGGGACGAGCCATGGGACATATGTGGTTCGAAGTCTAATGCAAATATATGGAGTTGACATTGTTACTATTTACCTTTGGGGTCTAGTAATAACAGGAACCTTAACTCTCTTATATATGCTGTTTGGAGACCTTATTGAGGCTATTGGAGATATTACTCCAGGCTCTATCTTAAATCCAACAGTTGTATTAAGCTTCTTTGCTATTTTATGTGCTTCAGGGTTTATTTTTGAAGAATCCACAAGAATAGCGAGTTTTACTATCCTTATTATTTCATTACTAATTGCACTTGTGTTTGTAAGTCTTCTACACTTCTTTATTTTAGTTCCATTATCTAAAGCTGAACAAAATACTGCCAGCAGTATTAACGATTTTGTAGGTAAAACAGTGAAGGTTATTACCACTATACCTATGGATGGTTTAGGAGAAGTAGTTATTCCATCTGGATTTGGTACCAACATTATGGCTGCTAAAAGTAAACAAAATATAGAGATATCTGAAGGCATGATGGTGTTAGTACATGAAATAGACGATGGGGTTCTAGTTGTAGAACGTATTGATACATAAGTATTTGTTCTTTGAAATTTTACTAAGTAGGAGGAACAAAAATGGCTTTAATTATTGGTGGGGTTGCGCTAGCAATCGTAGTTATTGGTATTTTAGTATTCGTAGCAAAGTATCACACTGTAGGTCCAGAAGAGGCGCTTATTGTGACAGGAAGTTGGCTAGGAAATGGAGCAAATGTAGTTACTTCTGAAGATGGTAAGAAAGTAAAGATTATCCGTGGTGGCGGTACGTTTGTTGTTCCAGTCTTACAACAAGCAGAACCTCTAAGTTTATTGAACTACAAATTAGAAGTTGGTACACAAGATACAATCACTAAACAAGGTGTACCTGTTAGTGCTCAAGGTATCGCAATTATTAAAGTTGGTTCAACTATTGAAGAAGTATCAACTGCTGCTGAGCAGTATTTAGGCAAAGAACCGGCAGAATTAAAGAACGAAGCAAAAGAAGTAATGGAAGGTCATTTACGTAGTATCCTTGCATCAATGACTCCAGAAGAAGCAAATGGAAACAGAACTCTATTGCAACAAAAAGTAACTGAAGTGGCATCTAGAGACTTTGGTGGTATGGGTCTTCGAGTAGTATCCTTAACAATTAAAGAAATTAAGGATTCAAAAGGTTACTTATCTGCACTAGGAGAACCACAGATTGCTAAGGTAAAACGTGATGCAGCCATTGCCAATGCAGAAGCTTCTAAAGAGGCTCGTATTGAGCAAGCAAGAGCGGAGAGAGAAGCACAAGCTGCGGAACTTCAACGCGATACACAAATTGCAGAGGCTACTAAAGACAAAGAATTAAAAGTTGCTGATTACCGAAAACAACAAGATGTAGCAAAAGCGGAAGCTGACCAAGCTTACCACTTACAAGAAGCAATTGCTAAGCAACGAGTTAAAGAAGAAGAAATGAAAATCCAAATCATTGAGCGTGAGAAGCAAATTGAATTGGAAGAAAAAGAAATTAAGCGTCGTGAGAAGCAATATGATGCAGAAGTAAAGAAAAAAGCAGATGCAAACCGCTACTCAGTTGAGCAATCAGCGGAAGCTGAAAAAGCTAAGAAATTAGCAGAAGCAGATGCAATGAAATATAAAATTGAAGCAGAAGCAAAAGCTCGTGCTGAAGAAGTTCGTGTTCAGGGTCTAGCTAAAGCAGACATTGAAAGAGCTCAAGGTATTGCAAGTGCAGATGCGGAAAAAGCAAAAGGTTCAGCTGAAGCAGAAGTTGTTCGCTTAAAAGGTTTGGCTGAAGCTGAAGCCAAACGCAAAATTGCTGAAGCATTTGAACTTTATGGACAAGCCGCTGTTATGGATATGATGGTTCGTATGCTTCCTCAGTACGCAAGAGAAGTTGCAAGTCCATTAGGTAACATTGATAAGATTACAGTAGTGGATACAGGTGGAAGTGGTAAAAATGGAGGCGCAGGCAAAGTTGCAGGATATGCAACAGACCTAATGGCAACTGTTCAAGAAACTCTCAAGGCATCCACAGGTCTTAATGTAAAAGAATTATTAGAGAACTTCTCAGGTAAGGGTAATGTTCGTCAAAGCATCGATAATCTAGCTAGCGAAATTACAGAATCTAGTAAAACTAAACACGTTGAAGGCGTAGATAGACCTACTGGAAATCTATAAGAGTTAAAAGCGTTAGTATATAAGCAATATACTAACGCTTTTTTTATTTTGTGTATTTAGATTTGTTGTCAATTGATTTAAAATCTAAATGTTGGCAACCACAGGCTCCATCTGGTCTACAATTACATACAAACCACCGGCATTCATTGCAATCAATATTAGAGATTTCACTAACAGAAGATTTGCAGTTCCAACATATTCGTTCATCTACCGGAACTAATTCCATAATGGAAAAAGTTTTAAGAGATTTATGGTTATAATGAATACATGTGATTAAGTCACAATTCATTCCCCATTCGCTAACAGAAACAGATTCAACTTTCCATCCGTATTCATTCCTTGTCTTATTGTATAAGTCTTTAGACTTTATAAAAAAGCGTAAAGGACTTTTCTTTATAAGTATTAATTCTTCGGAGTAAACGCTTAAATACTGAGGTGTAGAAAGACTAGTTTTCTCAAATAAAGGAATTATAAGAAGTGTAGAATTTTTATTTGCATCTTTTGCAAAGGCTGCTACTCTGTAAATTTGGTCGTTTTCTCTTGTTAATTTGACATAATCACCTTTATAAAAACCTTCTACTCTATGTGTATGGGAGCTATTTAATTCAAGTCTACGTGTTTTCCCGTATTTATTAGTTTTTAAAGGCTTTCTTGCATTTTGTATTGATTTTTCATAATTATAATTAATTAGTTGTTTATGAAAATCATACCATGCATTCTCGCTAATTGTGTTTGCTACGTCAGTTGATATGCCAAAAATATCTATTAACTCATTAGAATTAGTAGGTAGTTCATTAGAGTTATCATTGACAGCTTGCTGAAGGTCCTTTCTAATCAAATAAATATCTATTTTTATCTATAATTAAATGTTTAAAAGATATATTATTACTCTTTCTTAACATTATTTCTGAATTTAATATATAATTATATAAAATATAAAAAGGAAGTATGTAAAATGTCAATTAACGTAGTATATGTAACAAATAACCCTAAAGGATTTCAAGATAAAGAGAAAGGAACTCAAAAAAATTCTAATGAGCATAAACCTTTCAGTAAAAAAGAGATTTTAAACCAAATTGAAGATTTAGAAGGTAAGTTTAAGACTAATTTAGATACGCAAAAAACCCTAGAAAGTAAGATTGCAAGTTTAAGTAAGGAATTATTTGGTTTAATGAAGTTTGGCAAACAAAAAGAAAAAATAGCTGTTCTTCAGGGTGAAATCGCAGAGAAAGTTACTGAATTAAATACACTAAAACAAGATAATTTTGAAATGCTTAATGCAATTAATGATTTAGGTAGTGTAAGGTTTATTTTGCAAGAACAAGAGAGAAAAGCAAAAGAAGACGAAAAAAAATTACGTCAATTAGCAATTCAGGCTATTTCAAAAGAGCAAGAGTCAATCCATAATACGTATGGGAAATTAGAAAAATTAAAAATGGATTTACAAAACGGACATGACTTTTTAGAGATGGTTAATGACAATAAATTGAAAATGGGTGATATCACCATTTCTCTTAATTCAGAAAAGAAAAGTAATATTTGATAATAAAGATATAATATTTATGAGACCTATAGTGAATTTATAGGTCTTTTTTTATTGAATAACTTTTTTCTATTTCACCAAAAAAATATTTTTTCTGTTACTATCTTAGAAAAAGCTGTATTGAAGGAGATAATAATTATGAAAAAGTTCATTCAAACGATTGAAAATGCAATTAAACGAGGAAAAGAAAAATACCCAAACGAAGATACGTTTACTATTAGAAGAGATGTTGTAGAAAGAGCTTTAATAAGAGGTGCATATACAAAGTGTGAATGTGTTTCAAAATGTACAAATGATTATGCATACGATGCAGAAACTAATTTTGGAAAAGGGGAAGTTACAGGAAAAGAAGTAGTTGAACGAATTAGGAAAGATACGCAGTGTACTGTTGAAAGAAAAAATGATTATTATGTAGTTTCCATTAATGTTCACGGAAACCTATTTTACGAAGCGTTAGTCCCGTTAAAGACTGATTTAGAAAAAGTAAAAAAGAATTCTGTAAATCCTGAAAAAAACAAGGAAACTCAAATCACTACAGACACACCGTATACTTCTAGCGGACATCAAAAGGTATTATTAAATGGTAACGATACCTACCCTAAAATAGATTGTTATGACAATGTTATTGACGCAAGAGAGCTATTTGCAAAGAGAGCTTTGTCCTAAATGGTTAACTAAGAAAATAAAATATAATAAAAAAGAGTAACTGTTAATTTAACTTAACAAGTTACTCTTTTATCTTTATAGTTTCGGCTATTTTAATCTAATTTGCTTAAAAATAAGTGTGCAGTTTCTTCGTCTAAATCCATTTTCATATATTCACTTGCGTTATATGTTAGTATTACTTCTATTACATCTTCACTCTTAAAGAATCGATAATGAGAATTAGTAAAGTTTTTACTTGTATCTGCCTCTTTACCGTACCCTTTTAAAAGACAAACATATTTTTCAACTGCTTCTTCGTAGCTATCAAAATCTCATATATTGTTTAAAGAGAAATTTTTATTTAATTTTTTTAGTTCCTCAATTCCATTACCAGCTAAATCTAGTGAGTAGGAGTCTTTTTTTCCTTTATATACTACTGCTCAATACGAGCTTAACTCTGAAGGATTTAAACAACTAAAACAAGCAATTAAATAGAATGCTTATAAATTAGATGTGTTTGTTAAAATGACTATAAATTTGACTAAAAGAGAAATGACTTAAATTTAATAAATAATAGGGTGCTGTTCTTTAATTATTTTGTTATTGCTTGCATAAATATGATAAAAAACACCCTTTTTGTAAAGGGTGTAGTAACTTAATTATAATGTCTACCTAAAACTTTTAAGGAGTTGTTGTGCAAAATTAACTCTTTTCTTAGATTCATCTAGTCTTAAATAGCGGCTATCTAAATCTTTTAATCGAACTCTATCTAAACCATCTGCATCTTTAAATAGTTTTACGAAGAATCGTAAATCATCAGTATGTCTACCTTCATTAACGCTTTCGATGTTTTTCCATGCTATTTTATCATCCAAACAGTGATATTCCATAAGGAATTTAATAATTTCTAAGTCATCCTCATACAATTCAAATTCTTCTTCTAATTGCGGAATTATATTCAGTTCAACAAGTTTTTCCCAGCTTTTTCTTCCGTGTATTTCATCTTCCTCATCATTATCTCTACCTATGTCATGATAAATAACAGCTAAGCAAATCTTAGTTGTATCAAAATCGTCTAGTTCATGGGCATTACATAGTGATAAAGCATTCAGCAATACTCGTTGTGTATGAGAATAACCATGTAAACCATCAGGGTCCTTAAAAAGACTTCTATCTAGTTTATCAAGGAATTTATGGTAGTGATA
>Ga0058693_1000062_pt1 | contig 49718 bp, 37 predicted proteins | sample AgamicOrMarz_FD_55217 | JGI IMG/M metagenome (GOLD analysis project Ga0058693, IMG submission 55217) | Agave microbial communities from Guanajuato, Mexico - Or.Ma.rz | ecosystem: Host-associated > Plants > Phyllosphere > Phylloplane/Leaf | place: Guanajuato, Mexico | collected 2012-06-04 | reverse complement strand
CAAGGTGTTTTAACAAATCAAATGGGGTTTTAATAACTGGCTTAAAGCTGAAAGCTTTCCGGAACCCCCAGCCTAGCTGGGGGTTTTCTATAGACAAAAAAGGGCCGCTAAGCGGCCCTTCTCATTTCCCGGGTGTCGGCAATTTTTTATGCTACTTTCGCGACGGCTTCTGTTTCCGGCCGTTTCAGGAAGGCATACACCAGACCCGCCAGCAGCGTACCCGCGACGATAGAGAGCAGGTAGCCCAGCACCGGCGTGATAGCGCCAGGGATCAGCAGCACAAACAGACCACCGTGCGGTGCCATCAGTTTCGCACCAATCGCCATGGAGATAGCACCGGTCAGCGCACCGCCGGCGATACAGCACGGCAGAACACGCATCGGGTCGCGGGCGGCAAACGGGATAGCCCCTTCAGAGATAAAGCACAGACCCAGTACCAGCGCCGCTTTACCCCCTTCGCGTTGACCTTTGTCGAACTTGTTGCGGGCAACAATGGTCGCCAGACCCATCGCCAGCGGCGGCACCATACCGGCAGCCATAATCGCCGCCATCGGTGCGTAAGTTTGCGTACTCAGCAGACCCACACCAAAGGCGTATGCCGCTTTGTTGACCGGGCCACCCATGTCGGTACACATCATGCCACCGAGGATTGCGCCCAGCAGGACGGCGTTAGCCGTGCCCATGGTTTGCAGCCAGGAGGTCAGGCTCGCCAGGATTTTCGCCACCGGCGTACCGATCAGGTAAATCATCGCCAGACCGACAATCAGGCTGGAAACCAGCGGAATGATCAGAATCGGTTTCAGCGCTTCCATACTCGGCGGCAGCTTCAGGCCTTTACTGATGCCTTTCGCCAGGTAGCCCGCGAGGAAACCGGCAATGATACCGCCGATAAAACCCGAACCGGTGCTTACCGCCAGCATACCGCCGATAAGACCCGGGGTCAGACCCGGACGGTCGGCGATGGAGAACGCGATAAAGCCCGCCAGCACTGGCACCATCAGGGCAAAAGCTGAACCACCACCGATTTTCATCAGCGCGGCCGCCAGCGTACCTTCTTCTTTAAACGCGGTAATACCGAATGCGAAGGAGAGCGCAATTAACAGACCACCCGCCACCACCATCGGCAGCATGTAGGAAACGCCCGTCAGCAGGTGGCGGTATGCGCCCGCGCTCTCTGTCTTACCTTCAGCAGCATCAGCAGAGGGTTTACCCGACGGCTGATAAGGCTTCGCTTCCGCGACGGCTTTATCCAGTTCCTGTGCCGTTTTCTTCAGCGCCAGGCCTGTTGTCGTGCGGTACATCGGCTTACCGGCAAATTTCGCCAGGTCGACTTCGATGTCAGCGGCCACCACCACCAGATCCGCCTGCGCAACCTCTTCCGCAGTGATGGCATTGCCGGCACCCACGGAGCCACGGGTTTCCACTTTCACCCACCAGCCGCGTTTTTTCGCTTCGGTTTCGATAGCTTCCGCCGCCATAAAGGTGTGCGCTACACCTGTCGGGCAGGCAGTGACCGCAACAATGCGTTTCGGGCCATTGCTGGTCACGGCTGTCGCCGTTGCAGCAGGCGCGACATACACCGATGCGTGGTTTTTCGCTTCGCTCAGGAACAGTTCCGGGTGGGCGACTGCGCGATTAATATCGCCCAGCCAGACCTTTTTCCCGTCCAGCGCACTGTCGCCTGGCAGCTTGCTACCCAGCACGATAGCCAGTTCCGCTTCGCCTGGGTTATCAATAAATTGCAGATTTGCTTTCTGCGCCGCCGCGCCCAGCAAGGTCTTCGCCATATAGGCGCGGGCCTGCCCGAGTTCGGAGTCGATTATCAGCAGCGTTTTCATTATGCCTCTCCTGCTGTTAGTTGAAGGGTTTTAAGTCAACTCGCGCCATCATCGCGGCTAACTGGGTACGATCGGTAATACCTACGTTACTCTGACTTACCGCCAGTGCAGCAACAGCGGTGGCCAGGCGTAATGTATGTTCACTGGATTCACGCATCAGCAGACCGTAAATCAGCCCACCGACCATTGAATCCCCTGCGCCAACGGTGCTTACCACTTCCATTGACGGCGGTTTGGCGATCCATTCGCCCGAAGCGTTAACCCACAGCGCGCCTTCTGCGCCCAGTGAAATCACCACATGGGCGATCCCCTGTTCGCGAAGCGCATGAGCGGCTTCAATAACGTCCTTCAAGTCTGGTAATTTACGGCCCGCCCAGATTTCCAGCTCACGGCGGTTCGGTTTCACCAGCCACGGCGCGGCTTTCAGGCCAGCTACCAGCGCGTCGCGGCTGCTGTCGAAGATAATGCACGGGCACTGGCTACGCAGGCGCGTCATCCAGTCCGTAAAGGCTTCCGGGCTGACGCCGGACGGCAGGCTACCGCTCACGCAAACCATGTCGAACTGACCAAGCCAGGTCAGCGAATCGTTAACAAAGCGTTCCCAGTCAGCCGGGGTGACTTCAAAACCGGAGAAGTTAAAGTCCGTTACTTCGCCATCTTTTTCCGTCAGCTTCACGTTGATGCGGGTACGCCCCTGCACCACCTGAAAACGGTTGGCAATGCCCAGCTCGCTGAATAGTTGCTGAAAGCCGTCCTGGTTATCTTTACCGAGGAAGCCACCCACGGTGACGTCAATACCAAGGTCTTTCAGCACTTTTGCGACGTTGATCCCTTTACCCGCAGCATGCAGGCCGGTAGTGCGCACGAGGTTAACTTCGCCGCGTTCAATTTCCGGGGTGAACCCCACCAGATCATAGGCCGGATTAAGGGTAATCGTAGCGACACGTCTGCTCATTTATGCGCCCTCCCCCAGACCCGCAGCGATGGCTTCGCCAATCGCTTTCAGCGCCTGTTCAGCATCATCACCCTGCGCGGTGAAACGCAGGCGGTGTCCTTTCTTCACGCCAAGTGCAACAACTTTCATCAGACTACGTCCATTCGCGGGTTTGCCAGTACCGTCAAGGTTGGTGACGGTAATTTCACTGTTAAATTGCTTAATGGTGTTGACCAGCATGGTGCCCGGACGCGCGTGCAAACCGTGTTCGTTACGCACGACAAACTCCTCGCTCAGCAGGTCTTCCGCCACCGCATCGTCACTGCTCAGCAACGCCAGCAGCGTGGCGGCGTCGGCATTCAGCAGCAGGTTGGCTTTATTGTTAAGCAGTAGATCGCTAAGACGCTTGAGTACCGCGACGGGCTGTTCATCGGTCATGGCAACGCTGACCAGCAGCGCCGCACGCTCACCGTCCACCTCGAACGGAGTGGCTGCACGGCTCACCGCAACAGCACTCAGCACGTTGCCTTCAGCACTGTCGTTCAGCCAAATGCCCTGACCCAGGTTCAGCGGTTTCTCGTTAATGGCGCGGGTAACATACGCAGCGTCAACGGCACCCACTTCTTTCAGGCGCGCGGCGTTCAGCGCTTGCAGCGTCGTCAGATCGCTGGCGGCAACATCGAGCGTTAAGGTTTCATTATCCAGCTTGAGTGATGCGCTCAGTTTTTCGCCCATCAGCAGTGCGCGCAACTCTTCAGCAGAGGTGGCGGACTGCAATTGTGCGGCTACGGAATCATCGCTCAGCACATGCGTCAGCTGACGCAGCAGGCCGAGATGTTCATCGGAGCTGGCGGCGATACCAATGGCGACATACGCCACTTGCCCTTCGCTCCAGAGGATGCCCTGCGGGAACTGGAAAACTTTCACACCGGTTTTTAGCACCTGATCGCGCGTGTCGGTGGTGCCGTGCGGAATGGCAATACCATTGCCAAGATACGTGGACGTTTGCCCTTCGCGCGCCAGCATACCGTCGACGTAACCGTCGGCGACGTTGCCTGCTGCTGCCAGTGCCGCCGCAATCTGGCGGATAGCGTCTTCTTTATTGCTGGCCTGCTGGCCTGGATGGATGTCCTGAACGGATAACTGGAACATGTGACCCTCTCTCGCTGACTTGAATCGTTTCAGCTAGGTTGAGAAATAGTGCGTCACCGCCGTTGTTCAGACATAACGCGATGACGCTGAAACGTTTCAAGGAGCATTCACTTTTTTTGCCCCGTAAGCAAGAATTCTCTTATTTGACGTTGCAGAATTTTGAGGTTCAGCACATTTCGGCCGCGCGGGAGGCAAATTTGCTGAAGCAGACTTTCTGTTCAGCAATCCACTTTCAGCTTTCGTCAGCCCTAATAAAAACCCCGGAAAGAGATTTGGATTTTTTGTCGCAAATTTTACTTAGCAGGCTGTGTTTTTTCATGCAACGGCGTACACTCCGCGTCTCGCTATTGGATCTCATTTAACATGCAAAATTCTCCCGCCGCTGCTCGCCCCGGCGCTTTTGATTTCACCTCAACGGCATTCCTGATTGTCGCCTTTTTAACGGGGATTGCCGGTGCGCTACAAACACCGACGCTGAGCCTGTTTTTAACCAATGAAGTACACGTTCGCCCAGCGATGGTGGGCTTCTTTTTTACCGGCAGCGCGGTGATGGGCATTCTGGTGAGCCAGTTTCTTGCCGGACGCTCCGATCGCAAGGGCGATCGCAAAACGCTGATTGTGTTCTGTTGCCTGCTCGGCGTACTGGCTTGTGTGCTGTTCGCGTGGAACCGTAACTACTTTGTTTTGCTGTTTGTCGGGGTTTTCCTCAGCAGTTTCGGCTCAACAGCGAACCCGCAAATGTTTGCCCTTGCGCGCGAGCATGCGGATCGCACCGGGCGTGAAGCCGTGATGTTCAGTTCGATACTGCGCGCGCAAGTCTCCCTGGCGTGGGTGATTGGCCCGCCGCTGGCCTACGCGCTGGCGATGGGTTTTGGTTTTTCCACCATGTATTTGTGCGCGGCGGCAGCCTTTATTGTTTGCGGCGCAATGGTGTGGCTGTTCCTGCCAACCATGCGTAAAGAGCCAAAGCTGAAATCGGCGGTATTAGAAGCACCGCGTACTCACCGCCGCGATGCGCTACTGTTGTTCGTGATTTGTACGCTGATGTGGGGCACCAACAGCCTTTATATTATTAATATGCCGCTTTTTATTATTGATGAACTGCATCTGCCGGAGAAACTGGCGGGCGTGATGATGGGTACTGCGGCCGGCCTGGAAATCCCCACTATGCTGATTGCCGGGTATTACGCAAAGCGTTTCGGCAAACGCTTTCTGATGCGCGTTAGCGCCGTGGCGGGCATCTTCTTTTATGCAGGAATGCTGACGGTGCACACGCCCGTGGTATTGCTTGCTTTGCAGCTGCTGAACGCGGTTTATATCGGTATTCTCGCCGGGATTGGCATGCTCTATTTTCAGGATTTGATGCCTGGCCAGGCGGGTTCAGCCACCACCCTTTATACTAATACCACGCGCGTCGGCTGGATCATCGCCGGTTCGCTGGCTGGCGTGGTGGCAGAGATCTGGAGTTATCACGCGGTGTTCTGGATTGCGCTGGCGATGACGCTGGTTACGCAGGTTTGCCTGAGCCGGATAAAAGATATTTAAGGCGCGGTTTGCTGCTCAAGATCGAGCAGATAAACCATCGCCTGCTCGCGATTTGCGCCGCACATGTCACGGCTGGGTTGCAGCCCGGCGCACACTTTTGGGCGCAGCGGCGAGCCGAAGATTTTGCAGCGCTTTTGCGCGTCGAGCTGAACGCAGGGCGTATTAGCGGGCTTCCCGTCAGGCATGCCGGGTATCGGGCTACTGATAGACGGGGCGGTACAGCAAGCTCCACAGTCCGGGCGGCATTCCATAAACGTTCTCTATTCTCAGGCGCGCGGGGCTGCGCGTGCAGGGCGCAAGCTATCATCTTTTGCCCTGTGAACGCAAAACTCTCCGATTCCACTTGCCTGAAAAGTCCCTCGCGAGTAGTTTGTCGCGATATTTTTGTTATTTTCAATTTACAGGACCCTTGCAATGCCAAGAGCGAACGAAATTAAAAAAGGTATGGTGCTGAATTACAACGGCAAGCTGCTGATTGTGAAAGATATTGATATTCAGTCACCGAGCGCCCGTGGCGCGGCAACGCTATACAAAATGCGTTTTTCCGATGTCCGCACCGGACTGAAAGTGGAAGAGCGTTTTAAAGGCGACGATATCCTTGATACCGTGACCCTGAACCGTCGTTTTGTCGACTTCTCTTATGTTGACGGCAACGAATACGTGTTTATGGATAAAGAAGATTACACGCCGTATACCTTCAATAAAGAGCAGATTGAAGAAGAGCTGCTGTTTATTCCGGAAGGCGGTATGCCGGATATGCAGGTTCTGCTGTGGGACGGCCAGTTGCTGGCCCTTGAACTGCCGCAGACGGTGGATCTGGAAATTGTGGAAACCGCACCGGGTATCAAAGGCGCTTCCGCCAGCTCGCGCACCAAACCGGCAACCCTGACCACCGGTCTGGTTGTTCAGGTGCCGGAATACCTGACCACCGGCGAGAAAATCCGTATTCATATCGAAGAGCGCCGCTATATGGGCCGCACCGACTGATAAGCGTGATGCATGAAAAAAGCCACTTCATTGAAGTGGCTTTTTATTTTCCGACGATAAATCTAATTACAACAGATCGCGGAACAACGTTTTCTTCAGCGCCAACTCAACACCACGCACTTCCGCCATCCCTTTCAGGCGACCAATCGCCGAGTAACCAGGGTTGGTTTTTTTACGCAGATCGTCAAGCATCTGGTGGCCATGATCCGGGCGGAACGGGATCGGGCGCAAATCACCGGCTTTCTTGCGGCGCTGCTCTTCAGTAAGAATGGCGGCAACCACCGACACCATATCCACATCACCCTGCAAATGCGCGGCTTCATGGAACGTTTTCGGGTTATCTTCGCGGCAGGTGGAACGCAGGTGCGTAAAGTGAATGCGATCGCCAAACGTCTCGATCATCCGCACTAAGTCGTTATCCGCACGCACGCCGTATGAACCTGTGCACATGGTGAAACCGTTATTGATGCTGTCTACCGCTTGTTTCAGCCACTGCATATCTTCAAGAGTAGAAACGATACGCGGCAGGCCGAGGATAGGGCGCGGCGGATCGTCCGGGTGAACCGCCATACGCACACCCACTTCCTGCGCAACCGGCACGATAGCGCGCAGGAAATAGGCCATGTTTTCACGCAGTTGCGCTTTGTCGATACCGTCATATTCAGCAAGGCGTGCATGGAACTGCTCCAGGGTATACCCTTCTTCAGCGCCCGGCAGACCAGCAATGATATTGCGCGTCAGCTTTTCCACTTCCGCTTCCGTCATGGCGTTGAAGTAAGCCTGCGCCTGGCGCTGCTCTTCTTCGTTGTAGTCAGCTTCTGCGCCTTTGCGCTTCAGGATATGCAGCTCGAACGCGGCAAAAGCAATCTGGTCAAAACGCAGTGCCTTGGAGCCATCAGGTAGTTCATATTCCAGATCGGTACGCGTCCAGTCGAGGATTGGCATAAAGTTGTAGCACACGGTATCAATGCCGCAGGCAGCAAGATTGCGGATGCTCTGCTGATAGTTGGCAATCCAGGTGTCGTACTGCCCGGTGTGAGTTTTAATATCCTCATGCACCGGAATACTTTCGACCACCGACCAGACCAGCCCTTTTTCCGCCAGCAGCGCCTGACGCGCTTTGATCTCGTCTACCGGCCAGACCTGGCCGTTCGGGATATGGTGCAGTGCGGTCACGACGCCCGTCGCGCCTGCCTGACGCACATCATCAAGCGATACCGGATCGTTCGGTCCATACCAACGCCAGGTTTGTTCCATTGCCTTACCCTCTACAAAGTTGTTATACCAATACACACAAACATATGACGACTACCATACATGCTTAATTGCAGTGGTCAAATCTTCCCACAGCAATGATTGATCCAGCTCACATTCCCCGGATAATTACGGCATACCAATTTTTTTTGCTGTCATATAACTTTACACTGCACATTGTTAATTATTGGTTAATCAGGTGTATATAGATGAAGACAATCGCCTCCGTAACGCTGCCTGCCAGCGTACAGCAACCCCAGTATGACCGCACACAACTGCGCTCGCGAATTGTGCATTTTGGTTTTGGCGCATTTCATCGCGCGCATCAGGCGCTGCTGACCAACCGGGTGCTGAACGCGCAAGGTGGCGACTGGGGGATCTGTGAAATCAGCTTGTTCAGCGGCGATGTGCTCATGTCCCAGTTGCGTGAGCAGGAGCATTTATACACCGTGCTGGAAAAAGGGGCGGACGGAAACCAGCCGATAATTATTGGCGCGGTGAACGAATGTCTGAACGCGAAACTTGATTCGCTGCCCGCCATTATTGAAAAGTTTTGCGAACCGCAGGTGGCGATTGTTTCTCTGACCATTACCGAAAAAGGCTATTGCATCGATCCTGCCAGCGGCAAACTGGATCTGCAGCAGCCGCGCATTGCACACGATCTCCAGCATCCGGGCGAACCGCACTCAGCGCCGGGGATTCTGGTTGAAGCGCTCTCCCGCCGGCGTGAACGCGGGCTGCCGCCCTTTACCGTGCTCTCCTGCGATAATATTCCCGACAATGGCCATATTGTAAAAAATGCCGTACTCGGAATGGCGCAAACCCGCTCACCGGAACTAGCGCAGTGGATAGAGGAGAATGTGAGCTTTCCGGCCACCATGGTGGATCGCATTGTTCCGGCGGCAACAGATGAATCACTGGCGGAAATTGGCGAAGCGCTGGATGTATTTGATCCGTGCGCTATCAGTTGCGAGCCGTTTATTCAGTGGGTGATCGAAGATAATTTCGTCGCCGGACGTCCCGAATGGGAAGTGGCCGGCGTACAACTGGTGCAGGATGTGCAGCCGTGGGAGCAGATGAAGTTACGCATGCTCAATGGCAGCCACTCTTTTCTGGCGTATCTCGGCTACCTGGCAGGCTTCGCGCATATTAATGATTGCGTGCAGGATGACATTTTCCGCACGGCGGTGCGCCGCCTGATGCTCCAGGAACAAGCTCCGACGCTGCGCATTACCGGCGTTGATCTCATCGCCTATGCCGATAGTTTGATCGATCGTTTTTCTAACCCGGCGCTGAAGCACCGCACCTGGCAAATCGCCATGGATGGCAGCCAGAAGCTGCCGCAGCGTATGCTGGACGGTGTTCGGGTACATTTGCAACGCGAAACGCCGTGGCCGTTGTTAGCGCTGGGTATTGCGGGCTGGATGCGCTATGTCAGCGGTGTGGATGACGCCGGTAACAGCATTGATATTCGCGATCCGCTGGCGGATAAAATTCACGCGATTGTGGAAACAAGCAGTGTCGATGAACGCGTAACGGCACTATTGGCGCTTAAAGAGATTTTCGGTAGCGACCTGCCGCAAGACCCGACATTCGTTAATGCCATTCATCACGCCTGGCAGACGCTCAGCACCGAAGGTGCGCATGCGGCGGTGAAGCGCGCACTCGATAATTAACAATTTCTGCTACTTAAGCGGACGGTTAGTGCTTTTACGCCGTCCGCGCCCTTCTCTTTTCGCACTTTTTTCGCCAGGATCGACAGTCACCCTTAGATTTCGTTGACGCCTGGAGCACTTGTGACCAAAACCAACCTCATCACTGGCTTTCTCGGAAGCGGCAAAACCACGTCGATTTTGCATTTGCTGGCCAATAAAGACCCGCAGGAAAAATGGGCCGTGCTGGTGAATGAATTTGGTGAAGTCGGCATTGATGGCGCGCTGCTGGCTGACAGCGGTGCGCTGCTTAAAGAGATCCCGGGCGGGTGTATGTGTTGCGTGAATGGCCTGCCGATGCAGGTGGGTCTTAATACGCTGCTGCGCCAGGGGAAACCTGACCGCTTACTGATTGAACCGACCGGGCTGGGCCATCCCAAACAGATCCTTGATATGCTCACCGCGCCGGTGTATGAGCCATGGATAGACCTGTGCGCAACGCTCTGCTTGCTCGATCCCCGCCAGTTACTGGATGAAAAAGCACTTACCAACGAAAACTTTCGTGACCAGTTAGCGGCGGCGGATATCGTTGTCGCTAATAAACAGGATCGCGCCACGCCGCAGAGCCAGCAAGCACTGGAGACGTGGTGGGCCGAGTTTGGTGGCGATCGCTTACAGGTTAGCGCGACCCAAGGCGTTATTGACGGCGCACTGCTTGATCTTCCTCGCCGTAACCTGCGTGAGCTGCCTTCCAGTGCTGCGCATAACCATGCTCATGACGAGAAAAAAGGTCTCGCGGCATTAAGCTTGCCGGCACATCAGCGCTGGCGCCGCAGCCTTAACAGCGGTCAGGGCCATCATGCCTGCGGCTGGATTTTTGATGAAGAGACGGTGTTTGACACCATCGGTTTGCTGGAGTGGGCGCGGCTTGCGCCGGTTGAACGGGTTAAAGGGGTGATGCGCATTCCGGAAGGATTGTTGCGCGTTAACCGACAGGGGCAGGATCTGCATATCGAAACGCAAAACGTCGCGCCGCCGGACAGCCGCATTGAGCTTATCACCGCCTCGGAGGCAGACTGGAACACACTTCAGTCCGCTTTGTTGAAGCTTCGTTTAAGTCAGTAACACTAACGTTGCCGCCGTGTTAATTGAAAATAGACTCGTAATGAAAACTCGTTTACCGCTCATTTTACTGTTGAACGCCGCAGGACTGGCGCTATTTATTTCCTGGTACTTACCCGCTAACCACGGTTTTTGGTTTCCGCTGGACGCCGCAATGTTCCATTTTTTCAACCAGGGTCTGGTGGAAAACCGCGCTTATTTGTGGCTGGTGGCGCTAACCAATAACCGCGCCTTTGACGCCTGCTCGCTGGTGGCGATGGGCTGTTTAATGCTCTCTTTCTGGTTAAAAGAGGATGCGACCGGCCGACGCCGTATTCTGATGACTGGCCTGACAATGCTGCTGATAGCCGTGGTGATTAATCAACTGGCGCAGCATCTGATGCCCGTCAAACGCGCCAGCCCGTCGCTGTTTTTTAGCGATATTCACCGGGTTAGCGATTTGCTCGACTTCCCCACCAAAGACGCCTCGAAAGACAGCTTCCCTGGCGATCACGGCATGATGCTGCTTATTTTTGCTGGTGTAATGTGGCGATATTTTGGCCGAAAAGCGTTTGGGGTTGCCCTTATTATTTTTGTGGTTTTCGCCTTCCCGCGCGTGATGATTGGCGCACACTGGTTTACTGATATTGCTATCGGTTCTCTTTCGGCTGTTTTGATCGGTCTGCCGTGGTGTTTGCTAACACCACTTAGCGACAAAATTATTTCTGCCTTTGATCATTTCCTGCCCGGAAATAACAAAATTTAAACAACTTTCGATTATCAATAACACGCATTCATCAGGAATCGTTTTCGATTCCTGATGCGTAATCCCGGCTTTTCCCTAATTTTGTCATTTTCTCGTCACGCCAATCTGCCTATAAAAGAGCAATTTGCACGCCATTTAAGCTAAATTGATTATTTTTTATTCAATCCTGAAAATTCACTTTCTGTATCATAATTTCTTATAAAAAATTAAAGAAAACCGCTCGCCATGCCGAAGATGTTCAGGTAACCTCGGTTCGTCTTGTCGCAAAGAGTGCTCTTTTTCTCATTGCGCGTAAATTTGTGCGTTCTTCCACAAAATTACGTCAGAGCATTTGTCTCGATGCATTCAGATAATTAATCTCGCTGCGTTGGCATTTTTTATAACGATATTTATCGTTAAGGACTTCAAGGGAAAATAAGCAACATGGTCAAATCTCAGCCGATTTTGAGATATATCGTGCGGGCGATACCCGCGATTGCAGTAGCGGTTCTGCTTTCAGCTTGTTCTACAAATACCGCAAAGAACGTGCATTCTGAGACGCTTGCTGTGGGCGAAGACAACTCTTCACTGCAAGCCTCTCAGGATGAATTTGAAAATATGGTTCGTAATCTGGACGTAAAAGGCCGAATTATGGATCAATATGCTGACTGGAAAGGCGTTCGCTACCGTTTGGGCGGCGACACCAAAAAAGGCATTGATTGTTCCGGCTTTGTGCAGCGCACCTTCCGTGAACAGTTTGGTTTAGAACTTCCGCGTTCCACCTGGGAACAGCAGGAAACAGGTAAGTCCATCTCGCGCACCAGTTTGCGCACAGGCGACTTAGTTCTGTTCCGCGCGGGTTCGACCGGCCGACACGTTGGCATTTATATTGGTAATAACCAATTTGTTCATGCTTCCACCAGTAACGGTGTCATGATTTCAAGCATGGATGAGCCGTACTGGAAGAAGCGCTACAACGAAGCGCGACGCATCCTGACACGCAGCTAATTGCTTAATGCCGGTTTTCCCTTGGCTGGCGTTAAGTATAAAAAAACACTGCTCCGGCAGTGTTTTTTTATGTCTGCGTTATGCTATACGAATCTTTTCAGGTTATAGTCCGACTCTATTACCACGCCGCCCCGAGCACCTACAATGGGCCCAACGCCATGTTCACCCGCCATTTTTCCGTTAATCGAAAAATTTTGCTGACCAGTCTGCTTATCGGTCTGTTTTCAGCATTAATCGCGAGTGGCTGTCAGTTTTGGTTCGAACAACAACGGCGGGAAGCCCGATACGATACGCTGCTGACTAATATGCAGTCCTGGCTTTCGGACTATCTCAACGATATCCGCGCCACTGCCGAGTCGCTCCAACCACTCACGCTGAATAATTGCCACGCCGTCACCAGCGAGCTTACTTCCCGCGCCGCCTTCAGCATGAACGTGCGCGCTTTTTTACTGGTGAAAGATCGCTACGCCTTTTGCTCCTCGGCCACCGGCGAGATGAGCCTTGCGATGAAAGATCTGGTACCGGAAATCGATCTCGATAAAACCAGCGATATCGTGTTTTTACCCGGAACACCGATGATGCCGGATAAACCCGCCATTGCGCTCTGGTTTCGCAGCCCATTACTCGATCATCGGGGCGTATTCGCTACGCTGAATATCAATCTGACACCCTACAGGCTTTACACCTCGCAGTTGCCGGATTTAACCGGTATCGCCCTGGGTATTGGCGATCAGGCTGTCTCCACGTTTTCCAGCGGGCTTATTAATCTGAGCAATATGCCTCAGTCCCCTTTTCTGACCACCCGGATTGAAGGTTCGCCAATCACACTTTATCTCTACGCAGAAAAGTGGCGTCCGGAAGATATACAATTCGCCGCACTGCTGGGAGCCACCTTTGGCATGCTGGCAGCATTACTGAGCGCTTTCATTCTTAATACGCAATTGCGCCCCGGCAGAGAGATCCTCACCGCGATTAAGCGCGACCAGTTTTATGTCGTTTATCAGCCAGTTATCGGCGCGAAAGATTTAAAAGTGACGGGTATCGAAGTGCTGATGCGCTGGCGGCATCCCACCGCAGGAGAAATATCGCCTGACGCTTTTATTCACTTTGCCGAAGCGCAGCAGCTTATTGTGCCGCTGACATTGCATCTGTTTGATCTCATTGCTCGCGATGCGCCCGTATTACAAACACTACTCCCGCCGGGCGCAAAAATGGGCGTTAATATCGCGCCTGGCCATTTGCATGCCGCCAATTTCCTTGACGACATCCGCGACTTCGCTCACTCCCTGCCCCCGCACCATTTCAGCATCGTACTGGAAATTACCGAGCGGGATATGCTGCGCTATACGGAAGTGACCAAACTGTTTGATTCGCTGCGCAACGAAGGTTATGAAATCGCTATCGACGATTTTGGTACCGGACACAGTGCATTAATCTATCTGGAACGTTTTACGCTTGATTATCTGAAAATCGACCGTGGTTTCGTTAACGCCATCGGCACAGAAACCGTGACATCGCCGGTGCTCGACGCTGTCCTCATGCTGGCCAAGCGGTTAAATATGCTCACGGTTGCCGAAGGTGTCGAAACGCCAGAACAAGCCAGGTGGCTACGCGAACACGGCATTCATTATATGCAAGGCTATTTCTTCAGCCGACCGCTGACGCTGGAGCAATTTGTCGCATGGCATCCGCCAGAGTTCACCAGAATGCTTTAGCGTGAATAATTTCACATCAGACCAGGCCTCCCTTATTATTCAATGATAAGTAGTTAGCGAGCCTGTCGCGTTGCAGGTCAAAGGAACACACCGGATGAAGTTTGTGCGCATTTCAGCTTTATTGCTGGCTTTTGTCGGCCTGACATGTCAGGCGCAAACCATAAAAGAAAGCTACTCATTTGCCGTGATTGGCGAGCCCAAATACGCGATCAATTTTTCCCATTTCGACTACGTGAATCCTGCCGCGCCTAAAGGCGGCAACGTCACGCTGTCCGTGATTGGTACGTTTGATAACTTCAACCGTTTCGCATTACGCGGTAATGCAGCGGTACGCACCGAATCGCTTTACGACGCCCTGTTCACCACCTCGGACGATGAACCGGGGAGCTATTACCCGCTGGTCGCTGAAATGGCACGCTACGCCGATGATTATTCGTGGATGGAGATCAGCATTAATCCGCGGGCAATATTTCATGACGGTTCACCGATCCGCGCCAGCGACGTCGCGTTTACCTTTCAGAAGTTTATGACCGAAGGTGTGCCGCAGTTCCGCCTGATCTACAAAGGCACGACCGTCAAAGCCATTTCGCCGCTGACCGTGCGCATTGTGCTGGCGAAACCGGGTAAAGAGGACATGCTCAGCCTGTTAACGCTGCCCGTTATGCCGGAGAAATTCTGGAAAGATCATAAGCTGAGCGATCCGCTCGCCCAGCCGCCGCTGGGCAGTGGCCCCTATCGCATCAGTACCTGGCGCATGGGGCAATATATTGCCTATACCCGCGTTCGCGATTACTGGGCGGCCAATTTGCCGGTGAATCGGGGGCGCTGGAATTTCGATAATATTCGTTACGACTACTACCTCGATGACAACGTGGCGTTTGAAGCTTTCAAAGCGGGCGCTTACGACCTGCGCAGCGAAGGCGATGCGAAAAACTGGGCGACGCGCTATATCGGCAGCAATTTCAGCCGGGGCTATATCGTTAAAGATGAGCAGCCAAATACCTCCGCGCAGGACACGCGCTGGCTGGCGTTTAACACCACGCGTCCGGTATTTAGCGATCGCCGCGTGCGCGAAGCCGTATCGCTGGCCTTTGATTTTGAATGGATGAACAAAGCGCTGTTCTACGGAGCATACAGTCGCGCCAACAGCTATTTCCAGAATACCGAATATGCGGCGCGTAACTATCCTGACGCCGATGAACTGACGCTTCTGGCGCCGCTAAAAGCGCAAGTGCCGCCGGAAGTGTTTACCTCTATTTATTCGCCCGCGAAATCAAACGCGGACGGCTATGACCGCGAAAACCTGCTGAAAGCCGATAAACTGCTCACGGAATCCGGCTGGATACTGAAAAATCAGCAGCGCGTTAACGCGAAAACCGGCCAGCCTTTCACCTTTGAACTGCTGCTGCCCTCCGGTGGCAATACGCAGTGGGTTTTGCCGTTTCAGCACAACCTTGCGCGGCTTGGCATCAATATGGATGTGCGCCAGGTCGATAACTCGCAGGCCACTAATCGTCTGCGCAGCCGCGACTATGACATGATGCCGAGTCTGTGGCGCGCGCAACCGTGGCCGAGCGGCGATTTGCAAATCTCCTGGAGCTCGCAATACATCGACTCTTCGTATAATGCTGCCGGCGTCAAAAACCCGGCGGTCGATAATCTTATCGCGCAGATCAACCGCTGGCAGGGAAATAAAGAGAAGTTACTTCCGCTCGGACGCGCGCTGGATCGCGTGCTGACCTGGAACTTTTACATGCTGCCAATGTGGTACATGGCAGCCGATCGCGTCGCCTATTGGGATAAGTTTTCCATGCCCGGCATTCGCCCCGTCTACTCGCTCGGGTTCGACACCTGGTGGTATGACGTAAACAAGGCGGCGAAACTGCCCGCTGCCAGACGTTAAGGAGAAGAGATGGGCGCGTATCTCATTCGCCGGTTATTGCTGATCATTCCTACGATTTGGGCAATTATCACCATCAACTTTTTTATCGTGCAGATTGCGCCCGGCGGCCCGGTCGATCAGGCTATCGCAGCAATTGAGTATGGCGATCAAAGCAACCTCCCCGGTAGTGGCGGTGGCGGAATGGGCGCCACACATGCACGCACAGGCGTCGGCGATGCGTTGAGCAATAACAGCCACTATCGCGGTGGTCGCGGCCTTGATCCACAAGTCATTGAAGAGATCAAAAAGCGCTACGGTTTTGATAAACCGATGTACCAGCGCTATTTCAAAATGCTGTGGGATTATGCGCGTTTCGACTTTGGCGACAGCCTGTTTCGCAGCGCGTCGGTGTTGCAGCTGATTAAAGACAGCCTGCCGGTTTCGGTGACTATTGGCCTGTGGGGCACGCTAATTATCTACCTGGTGTCGATTCCCCTTGGCATTCGCAAAGCGGTCTATAACGGTAGCCGCTTTGATAGCTGGAGCAGCGCGCTGATTATTGTCGGCTACGCCATTCCGCCTTTTCTGTTTGCCATCTTGTTGATTATTTTCTTCGCGGGCGGCAGCTATTACGACTTCTTCCCGCTACGCGGGCTGGTGTCGACTAACTTCGACACGTTGCCGTGGTATAAGCAAATTACTGACTACTTATGGCACATCGCTCTACCGGTGCTGGCAACAGTGATTGGTGGTTTCGCCGCGCTGACCATGCTGACCAAAAACTCCTTCCTTGACGAGATCCGCAAGCAGTATGTGGTGACCGCGCGCGCAAAAGGTGTCAGCGAACGCAATATTATGCGCAAACATGTATTTCGTAACGCCATGCTGCTGGTGATTGCCGGTTTCCCGGCGACATTTATCAGCATGTTTTTTACCAGTTCGTTGCTGATTGAGGTGATTTTTTCCCTAAACGGGCTGGGGCTGTTGGGTTATGAAGCCACCGTCTCGCGGGACTATCCGGTGATGTTTGGCACACTCTATATTTTCTCTTTGATCGGCCTGCTGCTGAATATCCTCAGTGATATCACCTATACGCTGGTGGATCCGCGAATCGATTTCGAGGGGCGCTGATGATTCAATTAAGCTACATCAACCGGGCGCGCTGGGCGCGTTTTCGCCATAACCGCCGCGGCTACTGGTCGCTGTGGATTTTCCTGGTGATTTTTATTCTGAGTTTGTGTGCCGAGCTGGTGGCTAACGATAAGCCTCTGCTGGTGCGCTATCAGGGGCACTGGTTCGCGCCCGTGATGAGAGATTACAGCGAAAGCGACTTTGGCGGTCCCTTCGCCACCCCTGCTGATTACCAGGATCCGTGGCTGCAAAAGCAGCTTGAAGAGCACGGATGGGTGCTGTGGGCACCGGTGCGTTTTGGTGCGCGCAGCATCAACTACGCCACCACGCAGCCCTTCCCTTCCCCGCCTTCGGCGCAAAACTGGCTGGGTACTGACGCGAACGGCGGAGACGTGCTGGCGCGACTCCTTTACGGCACACGCATCTCGTTACTGTTCGGTTTAATGCTAACCCTCTTTTCGAGCGTTATCGGTATCCTGGCCGGTGCAGTACAGGGCTATTACGGCGGCAAAATCGATCTGCTCGGACAGCGCTTTATTGAAGTCTGGTCGGGGTTGCCAACACTATTTTTAATCATCTTGCTTTCAAGTGTGATCCAGCCAGGTTTCTGGTGGCTTCTCGGCATCACGGTGGTATTCGGCTGGATGACGCTGGTGAGCGTCGTGCGTGCCGAATTTCTGCGTACGCGTAATTTCGACTATATCCGCGCCGCGCAGGCCATGGGCGTGGGCGATCGCGGCATTATCCTGCGTCATATGCTGCCCAATGCGATGGTCGCGACGCTGACGTTCCTGCCGTTTATCCTTTGTGGCTCGATCGGCACGCTCACGTCGCTCGATTTCCTCGGCTTTGGTCTGCCGCTCGGCTCACCGTCGCTCGGCGAATTACTGCTGCAGGGGAAAAACAATTTACAGGCACCGTGGCTGGGTATCGCCGCTTTTGTCTCTACCGCGCTGCTGCTTTCGCTACTGATTTTTATTGGCGAAGCCGTGCGCGACGCGTTTGACCCCAATAAGGCGGTGTAATATGGCGACTCCCCTGCTCTCTGTCGATGCGCTGAGTATTGCCTTTCGCCAGCGTGAAACTCTGCATCCTGTCGTCAATGACCTCTCCTTACGGATTGAGGCGGGCGAAACGCTGGCGCTGGTGGGCGAATCCGGTTCCGGTAAAAGCGTTAGCGCATTATCGATCCTGCGCCTGCTCCCTTCACCACCGGTGGTTTACCCTTCCGGCGATATTCTGTTTCATGGCGATTCGTTATTGCATGCCAGCGAAAGAACCTTGCGCGGCGTGCGTGGTAATAAAATCGCCATGATTTTCCAGGAGCCGATGGTCTCCCTGAACCCGCTGCATACGCTGGAAAAACAACTCTATGAAGTGCTCTCGTTGCATCGTGGTATGCGGCGTGAAGCGGCGCGGGCAGAAATTCTTGATTGTCTGGATCGCGTGGGCATCCGCAACGCCCGCGCGCGCTTGGGCGATTTCCCGCATCAGCTTTCCGGCGGCGAGCGCCAGCGCGTGATGATCGCCATGGCGCTGCTCACGCGTCCTGAACTGCTGATTGCCGATGAGCCAACGACTGCACTTGATGTCTCTGTACAGGCGCAAATTCTGACGTTATTGCGCGAACTGCGCGATGAGCTGAACATGGGGCTGCTGTTTATCACCCACGATTTAAGCATTGTGCGTAAGCTGGCGGACAATGTGGCGGTGATGCAAAACGGTCGCTGTGTCGAGCAAAACAGTGCACATAGCTTGTTCAGCGCACCGACGCATCCGTATACGCAAAAGCTGCTCAATAGCGAGCCCAGCGGCGAGCCCGTCGCCCTTCATCCCGATGCACAGCCCTTGTTGCGGGTCGAAAATCTCGCCGTTAGCTTCCCTGTTCGCAAAGGGATCTTTAAGCGCGTGGTGGATAACAACACGGTGGTGAAGGACATCAGCTTTACGTTGCGCCCCGGTGAAACGCTCGGCCTGGTGGGAGAATCCGGTTCGGGGAAAAGCACCACCGGCTTAGCGCTGCTGCGTCTGGTAGCCTCGCGCGGGACGATCCTGTTTGATAACAAACCGCTGCATCAATGGAACCGCAAGCAGATGCTGCCGGTGCGCCATCGCATTCAGGTGGTCTTTCAGGATCCGAACTCATCCCTGAACCCAAGGCTGAACGTGCAGCAAATTATCGAAGAGGGGCTGCGAGTGCATCACCCGGAATTATCGCGTGAACAGCGCGAACAGCGTGTGATCGATGTGATGCGTGAAGTCGGACTGGATGCCGAAACACGGCACCGCTTCCCCGGTGAGTTTTCCGGCGGCCAGCGCCAGCGTATCGCTATCGCCCGTGCGCTGATCCTCAAGCCTGAGCTGATTATTCTCGATGAACCGACATCGTCGCTGGACCGCACTGTGCAGGCGCAAATTCTCGCGCTGCTGAAATCACTGCAGGAAACCTACCGGCTGGCGTACATCTTCATCAGCCACGACCTGCAGGTTGTGCGCACCTTGTGTCATCAAGTGATTGTGCTGAAAGAGGGTGAAGTAGTGGAACAAGGAGAGTGCCGACATGTATTTGATGCGCCTGCCCAGGCGTATACACGCCAGCTTCTGGCATTAAGCTAAATCAGAAAGGATTTTGTCCGGAGAAGGGTTCCGCGATGGCAACGCCGAAATTTTTCAGGCGGCACGTCGCTGCGAACTCGTCCTCGCAGTTGACGAACAGACACGGTTCCCCTTCGCACTCAAGCACGGAGCAATTCACTTCGATATCGCTCAGCGCCTGGCTGAGTTTGTGCATGACAGGCCATGCGTTGTCGCCATCCGGGCTCAACAGTTTTAAGGCGACAAGCGTGTCGTCCGCTGACTGACCATTTTGCGGAATCGGTTCAACTTTGGCACCTGCAAAACCCTCTAACCAGCGATAGCACTGGGGCAGACGGTGGATAATGGAGAGCTGTAATGTATTCACGTTCTTTCCCCGGAAGTACTTTTACTTCACAAATATTTCACACTTATATTAACACACTATTGACAATTCATCCTGTCAACCACGCAGAAATGACGGCATCCCGCGCGGCGTGTGGGGTAGTCACTCATTTATCAGGATTTTATGGGTAAGCGACAGACCCGGTTTCGGGGTATATGTACCCGTTTCTGCGATCTAACTCAACCTTTTTCACTACAATGATGTGACTTTTTACACGAACGGATTTTACATAAAATAAACAAATGCGTGGAATGGTAAGTTGTTTCTGGTTGACATGTATCAAAAAAGGGAGCGTTTTTGCTCCCTGTTCAGGTAGGTTACGCCGGTTTTTTCGCCCGGCTGGCGTAGAGATAGAAGAGAATCGAGCAGGTAGCGCAGAAGGTAATTGACCAAATCATCGGCCAGGCGGTGTTAAAGGTCGCCATCGACAACAGCGCACCCACAATGGCGCCAATGCCAAAACGGAACGTCCCCGCCAGTGATGACGCCGTGCCCGCCATATGCGGAAACTCATCCAGGATCACCGCCATCGCGTTTGAAGCCACCAGCGCAACGCAGCCGACAAACGCCGCAACGCCCAGCACCAGCGACCAGAAACCGACATCCAGCAGTGCAGTCACCACCATCCACAACGCCATGGCAAATTGCACCCACAACCCGCTGCGGAACATGTTCAGTGCACCAACGCGGCGAACGATACGACCATTAATCATCGTCGTCACAAACAGGAACACAATGTTCAGCGCAAAGTAGTAACCAAAATCCTGCGGCGAGATATGGTTAATTTCGATATAGACAAACGGTCCGGCACTGAGAAAAGAGAACATACCGGCAAAGCTGAAACCGCTCGCCAGCATATAGCTCAGTACGCGTTTATGGCGAAACAGCGACGCGAAGTTACCAAGCGTGGTGCGGAAATGAAATTTTTGCCGTTTTTCAACCGGCAGCGTTTCGCGGATAAAAAAGACAATCATTGCCGAGACCAGCAATGCGGCAATCGCCAGGATCCAGAAAATAGCGTGCCAGTTGAACCACACCAAAACTGCACCACCAATCATCGGTGCCAGCAGCGGCGCAATAGTGGTCACCAGCATGACAAACGACATCATGCGGGAGAACTCCTCACGCGGATAGATATCGCGCATCAGCGCGTTAATCACCACGCTTGCCGCAGCCGCCGCAAGACCATGAAAAAAGCGCATGGTAATCAACTGCTCAATGCTCTGCGCCAGCGCACAGGCAACGGCAGCGGCGGCAAAAACCAGCGTGCCGCCGAGAATAACCGGCTTACGCCCGATGCTGTCGGCCATCGGCCCGTATAACAACTGGCCGACCGCAAAGCCCAGAATATAGGTGCTCAGCGTCATCTGCGCGCTGCCCGCCGGAACGCCAAACTGTTCGGCAATCACCGGTAGCGCGGGCAGATACATATCGATGGATAACGGCATCAGCATGGCCAACAGGCCAAGAATAAACACAATGCTCAGTGATGAGTGTGGCCTGCGGGTCACGTAAATCTCCTGAATTAGCGGGGTGGCATGCCAACGCTGGCAATTTCGTCTTCGGTTAATGGCCGGTATTCGCCCGGTTCGAGATCCGCGTCAAGCTCAATCGCACCAATGCGCTCACGGTGCAGGCCTACTACATGGTTGCCGACGGCGGCGAACATCCGTTTTACCTGGTGATAACGCCCTTCGCTGATGGTCAGACGTACCTGTGTCGGCGTGATAACTTCCAGCACCGCAGGCTTGGTGAGATCTTTTTCATTATGCAACTGTACGCCACGGGCAAACTGCTCAGCGGTGTCATCTGCCACCGGTGATTCAAGCGTTACCAGATAGGTTTTTTCGCAGTGATGGCGCGGCGAAGTGATGCGGTGCGACCATTGACCGTCGTCGGTCATCAATACCAGACCGGTGGTATCAATATCCAGGCGCCCTGCCGCATGCAGCTTATGCGCCACCGGCTCATCAAGGAAATAGAGTACCGTCGGGTGATCCGGATCGTCCGTCGAGCAGACGTAGCCTTCTGGTTTGTGCAGCATAAAGTAGCGCGGGCCATTTTGCTGAACGAGGGAATTGCCGTCGTATTCAACCTCGTGTTCGGGTTGCAGTTTAAAGGCGGTATCTCTGACGATCTCACCATTAACCGTAACGCGCTGGCCGCGGATTTCACGCCCGGCAATAGCGCGGCTGACGCCGAGTTGCTGAGCGATAAACTTATCAAGTCGCATGAAATTTTTTTGCCTGTATGGTGCTGGGTGCGGGCAATGCGCCCGAAAACAGAAATGAGTACCTGAACAGTATAACGAGCATCACAGACCGCTCAAAGGAAAGATTCGTGGCATACTGTGCAGCGTGAATGTGTAACCTCTGCGAGATAATGACTTTTACTTTACGCCCCTATCAACGCGAAGCGGTGGACGCCACCCTCGCCCACTTCCGTCAACATGCCGAACCTGCAGTCATTGTGCTGCCCACCGGTGCAGGAAAAAGCCTGGTTATCGCCGAACTGGCGCGGCTTGCGCGCGGGCGCGTATTGGTGCTGGCGCATGTTAAAGAGCTGGTGGCGCAAAACCACGCGAAGTATGTCGCGCTTGGGCTGGAGGCCGATATTTTCGCCGCCGGTCTTAAAAGCAAACAGAGCCACGGCAAAGTGGTGTTTGGCAGCGTCCAGTCCGTCGCGCGTAATCTGCCGCAGTTTCAGGGTGAGTTTTCCCTGCTGGTGGTCGATGAGTGCCACCGCATCAGCGACGACGATGACAGCCAATATCAGCAAATCCTCAGCCACTTGCGCGAAGTGAACCCTCACCTGCGTTTGCTAGGCCTGACGGCGACACCTTTTCGCCTCGGTAAAGGCTGGATTTACCGTTTTCACTATCATGGAATGGTGCGCGGTGATGAAAAAGCGCTGTTTCGCGACTGCATTTATGAACTGCCGCTGCGCTACATGATTAAACACGGTTACCTCACACCACCAGAACGGCTGGATATGCCGGTCGTGCAGTATGATTTCAGCCGTTTGCAGGCACAAAGTAATGGCCTTTTTAGCGAAGCGGATTTGAACCGCGAACTGAAAAAGCAGCAGCGCGTTACGCCGCACATTGTTAGCCAGATTGTCGAATTTGCGCAGACGCGCAAAGGGGCGATGATTTTTGCCGCCACCGTTGAACATGCACGCGAGATAACGGGCTTGTTACCTGCCAATGACGCAGCGCTAATTACTGGTGAAACCCCCGGTCCGCAGCGTGATGCCTTAATCGAAGCCTTCAAAAAGCAACAATTTCGCTTTCTGGTCAACGTAGCGGTGCTGACAACGGGCTTTGATGCGCCGCATGTGGATTTGATAGCCATTCTGCGCCCGACAGAATCCGTCAGCCTGTATCAGCAAATTGTCGGCCGCGGCCTGCGCCTCGCACCGGGAAAAACTGACTGTTTAATCCTTGACTACGCGGGCAACCCGCACGATCTCTACGCCCCGGAAATCGGCGCGCCAAAAGGAAAAAGCGATAATGTGCCGGTGCAAGTGTTCTGCCCGGCATGCGGTTTTGCCAATACATTTTGGGGAAAAACCACCGCCGACGGTACGCTGATTGAACATTTCGGTCGCCGCTGCCAGGGCTGGCTGGAAGATGTTGACGGCCACCGCGAGCAATGCGATTTCCGTTTTCGCTTTAAAAACTGCCCGCAGTGCAATGCAGAAAATGATATTGCCGCCCGGCGCTGTCGCACCTGCGATACGGTGCTGGTCGACCCGGACGATATGCTAAAAGCGGCGCTGAAACTGAAGGATGCGCTGGTGCTGCGCTGCAGTGGCATGACGTTGCAACAGGGTACGGATGAAAAAGGCGAATGGCTGAAAATCACCTATTACGATGAAGATGGCGCGGATGTCAGTGAGCGCTTCCGTCTGCAAACCGCCGCGCAACGTACCGCCTTTGAGCAACTCTTTATTCGCCCACACACTCGCACGCCAGGCGTGCCGCTGCGCTGGATTGTCGCAGCAGATATCGTGGCGCAGCAGGCGTTATTACGCCCCCCTGATTTCGTCGTCGCGCGCATGAAAGGCCAGTACTGGCAAGTGCGGGAAAAAGTGTTCGATTATGAAGGCCGTTTCCGGCGGGCACATGAATTACGGGGATAAACGCGCTTTTGATTGATGTATCGAACATTCAGGGATAGAATACCGCCCGCTTTTGCATCCGCAAAGCCGATCATCTGCCTGTTGCTGGGTCGCCTGTAACAGGATTATTTAAGAGAGATTCAAATGTTTACTATTAACGCAGAAGTACGTAAAGAGCAGGGTAAGGGTGCGAGCCGCCGCCTGCGTATTGCTAACAAGTTCCCGGCTATCGTTTACGGTGGAACTGAAGCGCCAATCGCTATCGAACTGGATCACGACAAACTGTGGAACATGCAGGCGAAAGCTGAGTTCTACAGCGAAGTTCTGACCATCGCTGTTGATGGCAAAGAAGTAAAAGTGAAAGTTCAGGCTGTACAACGTCACCCGTACAAAGCCAAACTGAACCACATCGACTTCGTTCGCGCTTAATCGCCGACAAGTTGAAGAAACCCCGCTCCGGCGGGGTTTTTTTATGCCCGCTCGCTACCGATAAGCGGCTGGCCCATACGTGAATAATCCTCTTTCACTGCCAGCTCGCATTTAAGCTGGTTGAGCAATGTTCGCGCGCAGTAATGTGAAATCGATACCCGGGCTAACGGCTGCCGTGGGGCGTAAAGCAGACAACCTGCCCGCACGGGCAGGTTCAGAGGATCACTTCCCGCCGGACAAGCGGCGTTGCAGCTGGTCGCGCAGATTCGGCGGCGTACCTTTAATGGTCAGCGTATCGGTCGCCGGATCCCAGAAAATGCGCTCACCGAGTAGTAAAGCATCAAAATTGATGGTCAGGCCGCCACCGCTACCGGCATATTTGGTCAGTTGACGCAGCGTGCTGCGATCCGCCGGGAAGCTCTCTTCCAGCTCGTAGCCCTGACCTGCGGTGAACTCCTCGAAACTGACTTCGCTCACGCCTGCCAGTTCTTTGGAGAGCGAGGCCAGTTCAATCTCTTCGCCCGCCTGCAACTGCTCGTTACAGTAGGTGTAAACCTGCTGGCGCACCGTCTGGCGTTCTGATTTGTCCAGCTCCGCCTGGGCGGTAAAATCGTCCACCGCTTGCAACAACCCGCGGTTCTGCGCTTTGGCGTTCAGCCCTTCGCTAGCCCCGAGGAAATCCATAAAGAAATCGGCGACTTTTCGCCCTACCCGGCCTTTCAGAAATGTCAGGTAGCGCGTCGACTCCGGATTGGTTTCCCACTCCGTGAGATCGATACGCGCGACGATATCCGCATGATTAATATCCAGATAGTGTGTAGAGCTGATATCCAGATGTTCATTAACACGCATGCTGCTTAAGTTGTTCAGCACCGCGATCAGCAGATATTCCACCGCCAGGTAGCGGTAGTGGCAGAAAAGCACAATACCGCCATCAGCGAACGGATATTTTGCCAGTTCATCACGTAAGCGCCCGGTTGCCGCACGGCTGAAGGCCTGAAACTCTTCTTCACCCTGGCGCTGAAGACGCAGCGCTTGTGCCAGCTCGCTCTCATCGTTAAACAGGCCATAGGCTTTATTTTTCGCACTGTAAACCCGGTGTAATTCAGCGACCATCTCTTCGACAGGCGCGGTGGGTTCCAGCAAAGAATCGCGCAGCACCAGTTCGAGGGTTTGCTCATCACGTTTGATAAGCTGGTGCAGGGCAATCTGGTTGATGTCCAGACTCATGATAAACTCTCCTTTTAGACCGGCGGTATTCAACCACCACCAACGCGACTGTGCAACTGCTGATAAAAAAGCAGAAAAAAAGCTGTTGCTACGGTAATATGTTGCCCTTTCATGAACAGACTGATTTCGATTTATGCCACAAATCTCCCGCTACAGTGATGAACACGTTGAAAAGCTTCTGAGTGAGCTGGCTAACGTACTGGAAAAACACAAAGCACCGACCGATCTATCCCTGATGGTGTTGGGCAATATGGTGACGAACCTGATTAACACCAGCGTCGCCCCCGCACAGCGTCAGGCTATCGCGAAGTCTTTCGCGCAGGCGTTACAATCGTCCATCGGCGACGACCAGGCGCATTAAGGGAAATATCGACAGTTTATGGTGACTAATCGTCAGCGCTACCGTGAAAAAGTCTCCCAGATGGTAAGCTGGGGGCACTGGTTCGCGTTGTTCAACATTCTGTTGTCCATCGTGCTCGGTAGCCGTTATCTGTTTGTTGCCGACTGGCCGACCACCCTCTCCGGGCGTATTTACTCCTATCTGAGCGTGGTCGGGCATTTTAGCTTTTTGGTGTTCGCCACCTATCTGCTGGTGCTGTTTCCACTGACATTTATTGTTATGTCCCAGCGGCTGATGCGCGTGCTGTCCGCGCTACTGGCAACCGCCGGCATGACGCTGTTGCTGATCGACAGCGAAGTTTTTACCCGGTTTCACCTGCATCTCAACCCGATCGTCTGGGAACTGGTCATAAACCCGGACCAGAACGAAACCGCGCGCGACTGGCAATTAATGTTTATCAGCGTACCGGTGATCCTGCTGATTGAAATGTTGTTTGCGACCTGGAGCTGGCAGAAACTGCGCAGCCTTACCCGGCGTCGCCATTTTGCCAAACCGTTGGCCGCTTTTTTCTTCGTCGCCTTTGTTGCCACCCATGTGATGTACATTTGGGCCGACGCCAATTTCTATCGCCCCATTACCATGCAGCGGGCGAATCTGCCGCTCTCCTACCCGATGACCGCGCGTCGTTTTCTGGAAAAACATGGGCTACTGGATGCGCAGGATTACCAGCGTCGCCTTGTTGAACAAGGCAACCCGGAAGCGGTATCGGTACAGTATCCGCTAAGTGATTTGCGTTACCAGGATATGGGTTCCGGCCAAAATGTATTGCTGATTACCGTCGACGGTCTCAACTATTCACGTTATGAGAAACAGATGCCGCAGCTGGCGAGTTTCGCCCAGCAAAACGTCACGTTTACGCAACATATGAGTTCTGGCAATAGCGCTGACGGCGGCTATTTCGGCCTGTTTTATGGCATATCGCCAAGTTATATGGATGGCGTGCTGTCGGCGCGTATTCCGGCGGCGCTTATTACCGCCTTTAACCAGCAGGGTTATCAACTGGGGCTGTTCTCTTCAGACGGTTTCAGCAGCCCGCTCTATCGCCAGGCGCTGCTATCTGATTTTTCGCTGCCCCCGGCAAAAGTGCAGAGCGATGAGCAAACCGCCGACCAGTGGATTAGCTGGCTCGGGCATTATGCACAGGAAGATAACCGCTGGTTCTCGTGGATTTCACTAAACGGCACAGCGTCTGTTGATATGTCGCAGCCAGGCTTCGCCCGGAAATATGGCAAAGCGGCGGCCAGTGTCGACGATCAAATCGCCCGTGTGCTGGATGCCCTGCGCGCCTCCGGTAAGCTTGATGATACGGTGGTGATTATTACCGCCGGACACGGCGTTCCGGAAAGCAAAGAAGATAACCATTTTGACTGGTCACGCAGCCGGTTACAGGTGCCGCTGGTTGTGCACTGGCCGGGAACGCCGGCGCAACGCGTTAGCAAATTAACGGATCATAAAGACATCATGACCACGCTGATGCAGCGACTGTTGCATGTCAGCACGCCGGCAAGCGAGTATTCACAAGGCCAGGATATGTTTACCGCCGCGCGCCGTCATAACTGGGTAACCGCTGCCGATAGCGACGTGCTGGCAATTACCACGCCAGAACTAACGCTAGTGCTGAATCAGAATGGGAATTACCAGACCTGGAATGCGCAGGGTGAGAAAATTCGCGATCAGAAACCACAACTCAGTTTACTGCTGCAGGTTCTGACGGATGAAAAACGTTTTATCGCTAACTGATTGATTAATTATGAATCACTCAGCCTGTCCTTAGCTTGCAATCAGCCATGAAAAGGGTACTATTAGCGCCACATGTCGGCACGTAGCGCAGCCTGGTAGCGCACTGTCATGGGGTGTCAGGGGTCGGAGGTTCAAATCCTCTCGTGCCGACCAAAAAACCTCAAGAAAACCAACCCATTGCGGTTGGTTTTTTATGCCTGTGATTTGCCTAAGGTAAAACAAAGGTAAAATGAAGGTAAAACGTGTGGCTTGTTACTAAAAGCAGGCTATTACGAAGCGTCAACCACCGTGCAATTGACAACACTCCCGCCCTGATAGGTCAGTTTGAATTTTTGTCCGACTCCTGGAATGGATTTATCCGGCAAGGAGAGCGAATAGCCATCAGGTAGAATGCGCGTTGACTCTTCAACCAAAAAATTATTGATATCCACTTTCCATTGCGGGCTAAATATATTACCGCGAGCATTCACGCAATCCGCTTTTAAATTATATATTCCTTTGCGCCCATATGAGCCTTGCGCGGTAAGTTTGCTATCCGCGGAATTGTCATCGAATTGATCAAATATATTCGCTTTCTTATTCTGGTTACTATCTTGCGGCTGCTCTGTTTTACGTTTAGCCGTGGGTTTAGCCGCCGAGATTTGGATCTGTTTTTGAAGCGCAGCTATCTTTTCATCTTTATTGTCTAGTTGTAAGCGCAACGCATCGATACTCTCATTCATTGAATTATTCGCAGCAGCACCGCCAAAAACATAACCACCAACAGAGGCTACTCCTGTTAATAAAATCAGGGTCTTTACCCAACCGCGCAAGTCGCTCAGCTTTTCGCCTTGCCGTTTTATGGTTTCCTGCGCCGCAGTCGCAGCCGGGCCCAATACGTTTAAATGTGCCTCGTGTTCTTGCGAGATACGGTGCCATTTTATAGCAAGTTCCTTGGCTTCACGCAGATCAGCATAATTGCCTCCGCCTTTTCTGGCAGCTTCTAACTCACGCTCCAGGCGCGAGGTGGCATGGCGCATACTTTCACATGTTTGTTGCAAATCAGCATATTCAGATCTCAGTAATTCCAGCTCGGCATTCCGTTCATCTTTCGAGGCCAAAAAGTCTTTCGGATTCAGTCCCTCTTTCTGCATGCTATTGGCAGCCATTTTAAGTGCCTGTGCCGCTTCATTTGCGCTGGAGTTATTCAGTGCTGAACTGATCAGCTTATTTATTTTAGAAGTCATTATGTTTACCTATAGAACAATCCTGTTCATATTTATCGCACCATCTTAAAAGACTGGCGATTCTAACAGGAAAACGCCACGACTTAAGCCATATATCAGGAATATCTGAACCGTTAATTTTTATTTCCCATTGAAATTATTTAGGATCAATATTAATTATACTGAAAAGTAATTGCAGGCTTAAAACGATTAACTACTTCCTTCACGTGAAATACAAACGAAATTAATCTGCCTTGTGCATAAAAAAATCCCGGCGATTTTGCCGGGATTTTCACTTTGCAAAAGAAATTACAGCGCAATATCCGCAACCTGCTCGCCGTCGTTGTGCGGCTGTGTTGTCGGTTTTTGCACTGGCGGCGTGATATCTGCCACCAGCGACTCGTCGCATTTCAGTCCGAGGATCTCGCTGGTGTAGCGCAGCTCCTGGTCGGCGGCTTCAATGTTGCCATTCAGCTCGGTGCCGAAAGAAGGAATGATCTCTTTCAGTTTTTCCTGCCAGGCATCAGAAGCGAAACGCTCAGCAAACACTTTTTCCATCAACTCCAGCATGATTGGCGCTGCGGTCGAGGCGCCTGGTGATGCGCCAAGCAGCGCGGCAATGGTGCCTTCTTTATCGCTCACAACTTCGGTTCCGAGGCGCAAAACACCGCCTTTTCCCGTTTCGCGTTTGATAATCTGCACGCGCTGACCCGCCTGCCACAAACGCCAGTCCTCTTTCTGCGCCAGCGGATAGTACTCACGCAGCGCGTCGAAGCGGTCGTCCTCATTTTGCAGCACCTGGTTAACCAGATATTTCACCAGGCTGAAGTTGGTCATCCCCACGGTCAGCATTGGCAGAATATTCGACGAGTTAGTCGAACGCAGCAGATCCCACAGAGAACCATTTTTCAGAAAACGCGTCGAAAACGTAGCGAATGGCCCAAACAACAGCACGCGTTTACCATCGATAATGCGCGTATCAATATGCGGTACTGACATAGGCGGCGCGCCCACGGTCGCCTGGCCGTAGACTTTTGCCAGATGGTGGTTGACCACCGCCGGGTTTTCCGCAACAAGGAATTGCCCGCCAACCGGGAAGCCCGCATAGTCTGCCGCTTCCGGAATTCCGGATGCCTGCAACAACTTCAGCGCTGCGCCACCGGCGCCAATAAAAATAAACTTCGCCTTGATGACCTGTTCCGCGCCACTTTGCAGGTTATGCAGCGTCACATTCCAGCTGTTGTCAGCATTGCGTTTGAGGCCGCGCACTTCCGTGCCCAGTTGCAAAGCGAAGTTCTCTTTTTTCTGCAATGAACCAATCATCTGGCGCGTCAGTTCGCCAAAGTTCACATCGGTGCCGATTTCGGTACGCGTGGCGGCAATTTTTTGCCTGGCATCACGCCCTTCCATCACCAGCGGCGCCCACTGTTTGATCTGTTCGGCATCTTCGGAATAGCGCATACCGCGGAACAGGGAACACTGCTGCAACGCTTTGTAGCGCGCACGCAGGAAGTTCACGTTATCATCGCCCCAGACGAGGCTCATATGCGGCACGGTATTGATAAATGAACGCGGTTCGCGCAAAACACCGGTTTTCACCTGATGCGCCCAGAACTGGCGAGAAATGCGAAATGCTTCGTTGATTTCAATCGCTTTTTTAATACTGACAGAGCCGTCCGCGCTGCGTGGGGTGTAATTCAGTTCCATTAAGGCAGCATGCCCGGTTCCGGCATTATTCCAGCCGTTCGAGCTCTCTTCCGCCAGGGCATCCAGCCGTTCTACCATGGTAATCGACCAGGTGGGTTCGAGATCCTGCAACCAGGTTCCCAACGTGGCGCTCATGATCCCACCACCGATTAAAAGCACATCTGTTTCCTGCTCTTTCGATGCGGACATTTTTGCTGCTTTTGAGACAGCATTAAGCCCGACAGCCATCGAAAACAGCCTGGCAGTCATTTTTTTCATGATGATATTGCCTTACTTTTAGTGCTGCTTTATTCGCATTTATTGAGGGTAAAGTAGTTAGCATCCCTACCGTAGCACTTAAAAAGTGAGATTTAAATAATGTTTAAACATTAAATATTCATTGTATTAATGTTACTAATAAGTTGATTTTTTGCATTAAATTTAACACTTATTGCTGGTCACATTGGCTGGAAATCTGCTATCATCCCCCGCTTTGCTGAACGCAGGGATACTGTTTGTCACTGTTTTTCTGGCAGCCCTCACCTGCGAACCTTTATGACTGAAAAAACAACCCATTCTGCACTGCGCGTAAGCCACCTCCTAAGCTCACCACAGCTTTTTACCCGTGAAGTTCTGGCAGGCGTTATCACCGCGCTGGCGCTGATCCCGGAAGTTATCTCATTTTCTGTTATCGCAGGTGTAGACCCGAAAGTAAGCCTGATTGCATCAGTAGTGCTTTGTTTTAGCATGTCTTTGCTCGGCGGGCGCCCGGCAATGGTCACGGCGGCGGCGGGATCAGTCGCGTTGGTTATCGGTCCGATGGTTCATCAAAACGGTGTGGAATACATCTTGCCGGCGGTTTTACTCGCCGGTGTGATCCAGATTATTTTCGGTCTGAGCGGAATGTCGCGGCTGATGCGCTTTATCCCACATGCAGTTATGACCGGTTTTGTTAATGCACTGGGAATTTTGATTTTCTTCGCTCAGGTGCCGCATTTCTGGCATAAAGATCCCCTGATTCTGGCGCTGTTCGCCCTGACCATTCTGATTGTGCTGTGGCTCCCGCGCTGGGTTAAAAGTATTCCTGCACCGCTGGTGGCGATTGTGCTGCTCACGGCGTTCACCGTTTTTACCGGTCAGTTGCTGCCCACCGTGGGGGATGAAGGTTCTATGCAGGGCGGTTTGCCAGGCCTGACGCAATGGCTGGTGCCATTGAATCTGCATACGCTGAGCATTGTCTGGCCGTGTGCGCTGAGTATCGCGTTTGTCGGCCTGATGGAGTCTCTGCTGACTGCCAATTTGGTCGACGATCTGACCCATACGCCATCGAATAAAACCCGGGAAAGCACCGGGCTTGGGATCGCGAATATTCTGGCGGGTTTCTACGGCGGAATTGCAGGCTGCGCCATGATCGGTCAGACCATTGTCAACGTGGAGATGGGCAAAGGCCGCACGCGTATCTCGACCCTTGCGGCTGCGCTGGTGCTGTTGTTGCTGGTAACGGCATTAAGTAATGTGATGGCGAAAATCCCCATGGTGGTATTGGCCGGGATTATGGCGATTGTCGCGTTTAAGACCTTTAACTGGAACAGTTTGCAACCTGCGACGCTAATGCGGGCACCGGTTGTTGAAACGCTGGTTATGCTGGTCACCGTGGTCGCCACCGTCAGCACCGGTAATCTGGCTATCGGCGTTGTTGCCGGGCTGGTTACACTGGCGATTACGCCAGCAGCGCTGCGGGAAAAAAGCCTGTTTACAGCAAAAAAATCGTCGCCAGCCCAAGAAAAATAAAGAAGCCGCCGGTATCGGTAATGGCGGTGATCATCACGCTGGAGCCGACCGCCGGGTCGCGCCCCAGCCGGGTCATCACCATCGGGATTAATACCCCCATTAGCGCCGCCATCAGCAGGTTCAACACCATTGCCAGCGTCATCACGCCGCCCAGCGCCGCATCGTCGTACAGCCACCAGGTGACACCGCCCATAATCCCGCCCCACACCAGGCCGTTAATCAGCGCCACACCCATTTCACGCAGAATAAGAAAGGTAAAGTTTCCCGGCTGAATGTTCTGCAAAGCCAATGCGCGAACAATCATGGTTATGGTTTGATTACCCGTATTGCCGCCGATGCCAGCGACAATCGGCATCAACGACGCCAGCGCCACCAGTTGCGAAATGGTATGTTCGAAACCATCAATGACACGTGATGCGATAAACGCAGTACACAAGTTGGTTGCCAGCCATACCCAGCGAGTTTTCACCGCTTTACTTACCGGGGCGAAAACATCTTCCTCGGTACTTAAGCCCCCCATCTGGCGCATATCGTTGTCGGTCTCTTCGTACACCACATCAACGATTTCATCGATGGTCAAACGCCCCATCAGCATGCCGTTTTCATCCACCACTGCCGCGCTGAGTAAATTGTCACGTTCGAAGGTGCGCGCCACTTTTTCCGCTTCGTCTTCGGGTGAGAAGGTGACCGGATCGGCATCCATAACCTCGCTCACCCGCCGTCCGGCGGCGTTAAGCAGGATAGTTTGCAGCCCAAGCTCACCCATTAGCCGGTTATCACGTCCGATAACAAACAGTTTATCGGTGTTCTCCGGCATTTTACCGAGACGGCGCAGATAGCGCTGGACAGCCGCCAGCGTGACTTCCGAGCGGACAGTGATGACTTCAAACGCCATAATTGCGCCGACGCAATTTTTGCCATAGCGCATGACCTGTCGCATACGGGCGCGCTCTGACGGCGGCAATGTCGCCATCAGCCGCCCGGTGAGGTTACGCGGCAGATGCTGCACCAGCCAGATTTGCTCATCGATATCCAGCGTATCGAGCGCGTCCAGCAGCGCACGGTCGCTCATCTCATCGATCAGGTCATCCCAGACATTTTCGGACGCTTCAAGCAGCACTTTACCGCGCTTATCATCATCGATTAATCGCCATAACGCGTGGCGCTCAACCACCGGTAGCGCTTCAAGGGTGTCAGCCAAATCCGGGGGCGGCAGATGCGAAACCAGCACTTTCACTTCGGCGAGATCGTGCTCAAGCTCGGCACTATCGACCTGCTCAACCAGCGTGATTTCGCCAAGCAGCGCGGCGGTGAGCGGTTTATGGGTGGTGAGCAGCCAAATCAGCCGCGCACGCTCTTCGTCGCGCAGTTTGACGCTGTTTTTTTTGATAACTGGCATTGGCCGGTCCCTGAATGTGGCAAAGCGCTCCGAAGCCAGAGCGACGTAGCCTTAAGCATAGCGGTAGGTTTTGTAAAAAATAATAAACAGAGCAGGCGTTTGGATAAAAAACCAGCGAACGCCCCCTCGGCAGAAGGGGCGTTTCTGTCAGGCGGTACGTGCTACTGCGTCGCGGGAAGCGTGCGCACGCTCTTCACCCACCAACTCGGTGAGCTGGCCGTTGCGCATCTCCAGCAGGCGATCGGCATGCTCGAAGTAGTGATCGTCATGGCTGATGGCAAAAATGGTTTTGCCCATCTGCTGCATTAACGGAAGTAATACCTGGTAGAAATCGCGGCGGAAATGCGGGTCCTGATCCGCCGCCCATTCATCCAGCAGCAAAATATCGCGCTCTTCCGCCAGTGCCAGCAGCAGCGCGACGCGTTTTTTCTGCCCTTTCGACAGCTTCAGATTGAGGATCTTGCCGTTGTTCAGCTCCAGCTTGTGTGACATTTTCAGTTGCTCAAGCCACTTTTCCACCAGCGCCGGATCCGCCTGCTTGCCTTCCGGCCCCAGCAGGTCGTCAAACAACCAGACGTCGGTAAAGACCGCCGAAAATAATTTGCGGTAATCTTCCGGTTTATCCTGCGCCATCGGTTTGCCATCAAGCAGGATCTCGCCGGAAACCGGCTGATACAGCCCGGTTAACAGCATCGCCAGCGTCGACTTGCCGCTGCCGTTGCCACCAATCAAAAACACCAGCTCGCCGCGATTCAGTGTCATGTTGACGGGGCCAATCGCGAAGTCGTTGTCCTGATATTTAAAGGTAACATCGCGCAGCTCCAGCGTTTGCCAGTTCGGGAAAGCTTGCGGGCGAGGAAACTCGGCTTTATAGGGTGCCAGCGCAAACTGTTTGAGTTTTTTGAAAGCCACCTGCGCACTAAGTAGCGTGGGCAAGGCACCCACTGCTGACAGCAGCGGCGTGCGCAAAAACAGCAGCGTCAGGGAATACGTTGCGGCGACATTGGTATCCGCCCAGCCGAGGCTGTTTGCCATCCAGAACACCAGGCCGATTGCGCCCAGCATCATAATGTTCGACCAGTTTACCGCGCTTAAATGGAACGTATCGGCGCGAATAATATGATGGCGATACTCACGCGCATCCGGCAGGTACATCTGGTCGAAAATGTGTTCCGCACGTTCGCGGTTGAGATTCAGCTCTTTGCGTCCTTCCAGCACGGTCTGGAAATCGTTGTACAACTTGTCTTCTGTTTCGCGCAGCCTCGCCATATGTTTGTACACACGGGAAACCAGCACGAACCCGCCCCAGATGGTCAGCGCCATCCACAGCACAGTGATCAGCAACATTTTGCCGGAGAGCATCGCCAGGTAGATACAGGAACCGACGGTCAGAATAATGCCCTGCACCAGTTCCGGCAGGCGCACAAAGGCGATGGTGATATTACGCACATCGCTGGTCAGACCGGCCAGCAGCGCGGCGCTACCCAGTTGTTCAATGCGTTCGACGGGGGTGTCGAGAATACGTTTGATAAATTCACTGCGCAGACGGAAGACAAAATGGTGACCGAGCGTAGTCAGCGCCAGTTGCGATCCCAGCGTCACCGCCATCAGTAACAGCAACAGACCGAGAAACTCCGGTAATACGGTCAGTGATATATCCACCGTTTCAATCAGCCGCTGGTTAATAAAAGCAATCAGGCCGATACCAAACGCGGCGCTCAGGAGGGTAAGCGCGAGCACACCGACAAAAGGCCAGCGATACTGACGCCAGACAAGAAGGAGAAGTTCCATAACAACACCCGGTCAACAAAATCAGCCAGCAGTTTAAACGGCTATCGGGTTACATCAAGAATAATTCTTATTTTTATTCGCCATTGCCTGCCTGGCGAAATGTCAGGTTATAGCGGCACTCGCCGGTCGCCGGATGATAGCCGCCTTTTAGCGGCGCAATGCCGTGGTAAAAGAGCCGCGACTCGCCGCCCCATACGACAACATCGCCGTGTTCAAGCATCAGCCGTTGCAGCGGATCGCTACGTTTCAGCCCGCCGAACTGGAAAACGGCCGGTAAACCGAGCGACACCGACACAATCGGCGCACGCAGGTCGGGCTCATCTTTATCCTGATGCAGAGACAATTTCGCACCCGGCACATAACGGTTGATAAGACAGGCATCCGGACGGAAATCCGGATAACCCGCCGCCTCGCTCGCCTGCTGGCACAACGCGGAAAAAGCCGCAGGCATCGGCGGCCACGGCTGTTGAGTTAACGGATCGACCGGCGCATAGAGATAACCACGCTTGTCGGTGGTCCAGCCGAGTTTGCCACAGTTGGTCATCGCCACCGACATGGTATAACCGCCAGGCGTGACCATATGGCGCAGCGGAGACTGGCTAACCACCTGCGCAATACCGCGTAACAGTTGGTCGGCGGGTGCTAATGCAAGGCGCCGCAACACAACAGCGCCCGAGGCCAGCGGCTCCTGCCAGGGTTGTTCTCCGGAAAACAGATCGAGCATTACGTCTCCCCTTTGTTACGTTCTCGCTGGAGCAACTGGGCTTTGCGCGCCATCCCCCAGCGGTAACCGGAAAGCGCGCCATCGCTGCGCACTACGCGATGACAAGGGATCACAATTGCCAGTTTGTTTGCGCCGCAGGCGCTGGCAACCGCCCGCACCGCTTGCGGTTTACCCAGCTTTTGCGCCAGTGCCTGGTAACTTACCGTCTCACCAGCGGGTATTTCGCGCAGTGCTTGCCATACCTGTAACTGGAAAGCGGTGCCGCGCAGATCGAGCGGCAGCGTAAAGGGGGCATCGGCATTGTCGAGCCGCTTGATAACCTGCGCCACACGTTCGCTGAACGCATCATTTGCCTGCGCACGCTGAGCGCGCGGGAAGATCGCCTGCAACTGGGCAAGAAGCTGCTCGTCACTGTCGGCCAGTAAAATGGCGCAAATTCCACGTTCGCTCTCCGCCACCAGGCAGCGTCCCAGCTCGCAGTCGCTGAAGGTATACCAGACATCAGTTGCATCGCCGCCGCGGCGAAACTGCTGTGCCGTCATCCCCAGCGATGCATCGGCCTGGCGGTAATAACTGCTGCTATCCGGGAAGCCGGCAGCCAGCACGGCGTCGGTAACGGTTTCACTGACAGTCAGGGTGTTGCGTAAGCGGCGAGCGCGAAAAGCCAGTTGCCAGGCTTTTGGCGTCATGCCGGTAACGGATTTAAATAAACGGTGAAAATGATAAGGGCTAAGCGCCACTTCGGCGGCCAGTTGCTCCAGCGTGATGGGCATATCCTGCTCCAGTAAACGGCAGGCTTTAGCCACTTTATCCAGCCGCTGTTGCTGCGGGTGGGTTTTATCCGGCTGGCAGCGCTTACAGGGGCGAAAACCAGCGTCCTGCGCGCTCTGCACATCAGGATAAAAACGCACATTCTGGCGCAGGGCATGGCGTGCCGTGCAGGAGGGACGGCAAAAAATGCCGGTGGTCAGCACGGCAAAGACAAACTGACCATCGGCCTGCGCGTTACGGGCCAGCACCGCTTGCCAGCGCTGTTCATTTAATAATGTGGTGTCGTTCATGTCAGGCTCCTCATGTAAGCTTAGCCTCACTGTGCCCGTATGCGCGGATCCAGACACCCGCAATCTTGCGGTTTAATTTTTTTCACTTAGCAGGAACGCGGAAAACTGCGGCGACATCCAGGTACGGAAACCGTCGCCGTCTTTGATAATCATAAATACCGCCAGCCCTTCCCGCTTCACTACCTCTTTTGCCTGCTCGGTGCCAAGCACCATTAAACCGGTGTCCCAGGCATCCGCTTCCAGCGCCGTGGGCGCGATAACCGTGACCGACACCAGCGCATGCTGGATTGGCCGCCCGCTACGTGGATCGATGATGTGTGAAATGCGTTTGCCGTCCAGCTCGTAATAGTTACGGTAGCTGCCAGAGGTGCTAATACCATGGCCGTTGATATCGACAACCGCCTGGGCAACGTTCTCACGATCGGTCGGTTTCTGTATCGCCACGCGCCACGGCTGGTCTTGCGCGTTCATGCCCCGGCTGGCTAACGCGCCGCCGACAGAAACCAGATAACGCGCGATCCCTTCCTGCTCCATTAACTTTGCCAGGTGATCCGCCGCGTACCCCTCGCCTACCGTCGAAAGGTCAACAAACAGTTCCGGCAGATCTTTTTGCAGGAATTGCTCCCCGGCGCGGTTGATCACGGTTAAATGCGCTAAACCGGTACGCGCTTTCGCCGCATCAATTTGTGCCTGACTCGGCGTTTTTACCGGCTGTTTATCTGGGCCAAAACCCCATAAATTAACCAGCGGTCCGACAGTGATATCCATCGCGCCATCCGTTTTTTCACCGACACGCAGCGAGGTGGTGACAATATCCGCCATCGCAGCGCTGACCGGCCACGGCGCGGTGCTGGTCGAGTGGTTAAAACGCATCAGCGCGGAGTCGTCCTTCCAGGTCGACATCAGATGATCGTCAGCATCCAGCTGCGTTTGAATTTTCTGCTGCAGGGTTTGCGCCTGTTGCGGGCTGATATCGACTACACTAACGCGCCAGAAAGTGCCCATGGTTTTGCCTTCCAGCACGGTGGGCTGTGCCTTGCTACCGGTGTCGCAACCGGTCAGTAACAACAACGCCGCGACTACCCCGGCACGAAGAAAAATCATCTCTGTCTCTCGTTATTTGTTAACCCGCGGGAAGCCTACACTAAAACGCAAGCTTTGGCCGACGCGGAACATAAAAAAGGGGCCTTTCGGCCCCTTAATAATCACGCTTGTTAACTTAGAACTGGTAAACCAGGCCCAGAGCAACAACGTTGTCGGTGGCAATGCCAGCGGCTTTGGTGAAGTCGTTGTCGTCCAGCAGGTTGATTTTGTAATCAACATAGGTGGACATGTTTTTGTTGAAGTAGTAGGTCGCGCCAACATCAATGTATTTCAGGATATCCTGGTCACCGAAGTTAACAGTGCCGGTATTGTTGCTGACATCCTTACCTTTAGATTGCAGGTAAGCGATAGACGGGCGCAGACCGAAGTCGAACTGGTACTGAGCAACCACTTCGAAGTTCTGCGCTTTGTTGGCAAAACCGTATACATCTGATGGGGAAGAGCCATTGGAAGTACCAAAACGGGTTGCGTTATAGGTCTGAGAGTACTGTGCTGCCAGGTAAATATTGTTGGCGTCGTATTTCAGGCCGCCGCTGTACACTTCAGCGTGATCGCCTTCGCCGTAGAGATTTGCGTTTGACGCGTTCTGATCAGCAGTACGTTTGGAAGAGGACATCGCGCCGCCCACGCTGAAACCTGCGCCCAGATCGTAAGTCAGAGATGCGCCATAGCCGTCACCATTCTGGTTCAGCAGGCTGCGGCCGTTGGTGTTCTCACCGCTTACGCTACCGTTTTTACCCTGGTATTGCAGAGCAAAGTTCAGACCATCAACCAGACCGAAGAAGTCAGTGTTACGGTAAGTTGCAACGCCGTTAGCACGGGACTGCATGAAGTTATCTGCACCGTAGGTATCGCCGCCGAACTCCGGCAGAACGTCGGTCCAGGAAGTGACGTCGTAGATAACGCCGTAGTTACGACCGTAGTCGAAAGAACCTGCATCAGCAACGCGGATACCGGCGAAAGCCAGACGAGTCCATGCCTGGTCGCTTGCACCTTCTTCGCTGTTCGCCTGAATGTTGTATTCCCACTGACCGTAGCCGGTTACCTGATCGTTAACCTGCGTTTCGCCTTTGAAGCCGAAACGGACATAGCTCTTATCGCCGTCGGAACCGTTGTCGTCAGAGAAATAGTGCAGACCGTCTACTTTGCCGTACAGATCTAATTTGTTGCCATCTTTGTTGTAAACTTCAGCCGCATTTGCTGCGCCTGCTACCAGCAGAGCCGGTACCAGGAGGGACAGAACTTTAACTTTCATTTTATTAACCCTCTGTTATATGCATTTTTATTGCCACTGCTTGCCGATTAACCCTCTAATCAGCTGGCAAAATCATTGTGCTTAAAATAGAAAAATAATCCAACGAGAATATGATACGAAAACTTTGAAGATGTTTCATACATAATGATAGATGTTTCATTTTGTAAATTTGAGGGAACTTTTTTTCGCACAAATAGCTAAACAAATACGCACAAATAATCAAACAACAATAAAAAATCATTTAAAAACAATATAATAAGACAAATAAAAATCATAGCACTGAATGCAAAACCATAATCTTCAATCGCAACTAAAATATCTAACGCTATCATCATTAACTTTATTTATTACCGTCATTCGAATCTGAATGTCTGTTTACCCCTCTTATAACCGGATGCTTCGCATTCGGTTTTTTTTTACTCTTATTTACGTAAGCTGAATAATTATTTAGATATAATAACGATTTGTAACGACTATTAATTAATCAATTACTGTGCCAGATATTTCTCATTGACACATTCACCAAATTAATCGTTTGTTATTTATCGCGTTCTTTTTGCAACCAACCGGTAAATATATGTACAATTTTTCCAGGTTGTACATATTTGCCGCTGCATTTGGTCGATATGTCTATCCCCATGTTTTCGAGATTGAAACGGGAAAGAGAGTCTGGAAATTCATTCATTAACCGATATACTGCCTGCTGTACACTGCTCTGCAACACAACATCTATACGTTCGCCGCATGTTTCAGGCGGCTATTACGGCATGGCAGCAACATTGTCTCAGCGAACGCTGAGTGTTAACAGCAGTGTTGTCATAACGGGTTCCACACAAGAATGAGTCGATCGGACACAATGATCCCTGGCAAATTTTCCCTGATACCGGGCAACATCACCCGTTACTTTCTTTTGTTGATTATCGTCCTGTTGGTGACAATGGGGGTGATGATCCAAAGTGCGGTCAACGCCTGGTTAAAAGATAAAAGCTATCAGATTGTCGATATCACCCACGCTATTCATAAGCGTATCGACACCTGGCGCTACGCAACCTGGCAAATCTACGACAACATTGCAGCGGCCCCTGCCGCTACGTCTGGTGAAGGTCTGCAAGAAACGCGCTTAAAACAAGATGTTTACTACCTGGAAAAACCACGGCGTAAAACAGAAGCGTTGATTTTTGGTTCCCATGACAGTTCGACGCTGGAGATGACGCAGCGGATCTCCACTTACCTCGATACGCTCTGGGGCGCGGAAACCGTGCCCTGGTCGATGTATTACCTCAACGGCCAGGATAACAGCATGATCCTGGTGTCGACGTTGCCGCTAAAGGATCTTTCGTCCGGTTTCAAAGACAACACGATCAGTAACATTGTCGATTCCCGCCGTGCGGAAATGCTGCAGCAGGCGAATGCCCTCGATGAACGCGAAAGCTTTTCATCTCTGCGCCATCTGGCCTGGCAAAACGGCCATTATTTCACGCTGCGTACGACATTCAACCAGCCAGGCCACCTGGCCACGGTGGTCGCATTCGACTTGCCGATTAATGATCTGATCCCACCCGGTATGACGCTGGATAGCTTCCGTCTCGATCCGGACACCACGCAAGCCAACACGCGCGGGCAGGATAAAGAAACAACCGACAGCGTTGCCGTCAACTTTAATAGTTCACGCATTGAGATCTCCTCGGCATTAAACGGTACCGGGCTGCGTCTGGTCTGGCAGGTGCCATTCGGAACACTGCTGCTGGATACGCTGCAAAATATTCTGCTGCCATTACTGCTGAATATCGGTCTGCTGGCGCTGGCGCTGTTCGGTTACACCACTTTTCGCCAGATGCCAGGGCGTAAAACCGATGGTCTGGCAACGCCTGGGGCGAGTAACGAACTGCGCGTGCTGCGCGCCTTTAATGAAGAGATCGTGTCGCTGCTGCCACTGGGGCTGCTGGTGCACGATCAGGAAGCGAACCGCACCGTTCTGAGCAATAAAATCGCCGATCACTTATTACCGCACCTGAATCTGCAAAATATTACGGCCATGGCCGATCAGCATCAGGGCGTGATTCAGGCCACCATTAATAACGAACTGTACGAAATTCGTCAGTTCCGCAGCCAGGTCGCCTCACGTACGCAGATCTTTATTATTCGCGACCAAGACAGAGAAGTGCTGGTTAATAAAAAGCTCAAGCAGGCGCAACGGCTTTATGAGAAAAACCAGCAAGGCCGCGCAAGCTTTATGAGTAACCTAGCCGAGTCGCTGAAACAGCCGGTTAAATCGCTGGCCAGCGAAGCCGCAGCGTTGCAAAGCCAGGAAGGCAACCTTGTCGCGGATCACGCCGACAGGCTGGTTCAGTTGGTCGATGAAATCCAGCTGGCGCATATGCTGGAAAGCGACAGCTGGAAAGGTTCGTCTACACTGTTCTCGATTCAGGATTTGATTGACGAAGTAGTGCCGGAAGTCCTGCCGGTTATCAAACGTAAGGGTCTGCAACTCTTAATTAATAACCCGCTTCCGGCCAATGAAGAGCGTCACGGCGACCGCGATGCACTACGTCGGATCCTGTTGCTACTGATCCAGTACGCAGTCACAACTACGCAGATGGGCAAAATCACGCTTGAAGTGAATATGGACGAATCGGCAGAAGACCGCCTGACCTTCCGGATTCTCGATACCGGCGTGGGTGTGAACGCCAGTGAAATCGATAACCTGCATTTCCCTTTCCTAAACGATACGCAGGGTGACCAGTACGGGAAAGCGAACGCCCTCACCTTCTGGCTGTGCGATCAGCTGGCACGTAAGCTTGGCGGGCATCTGAATATTAAAGCGCGTGAGGATTTGGGCACCCGCTACTCACTCCATGTGAAAATGGCGGCACGTCCACAACAGGCAGAGAGCGAAGAAAAATTACTCGATGACGTGGTGGCGATGATTGATATTACCTCTAACGAAATCCGTAATATTGTGGTTCGCCAGTTGGAAAACTGGGGAGCGAGTTGTATTTCCCCGGATGAGCGGTTATCAAGTCAAGAATATGATCTCTTTTTGACAGATAATCCGTCTAATCTTACTGCCTCAGGCTTGCTTTTAAGCGATGATGAGGCAGGCGTGCGGAAAATTGGTCCAGGCCAATTGCGCGTGAACTTTAATATGAGCAATGCAATGCAGGGAGCAATATTGCAACTCATTGAAGAGCAACTGGCGCAGGAGGATGTACCGGAGTCGCCTTTGGGGGGTGACGAAAACGCCGAGCTCCACGCCAGCGGCTATTACGCGCTGTTTGTTGACACAGTACCCGATGATGTTAAGAGGTTGTATACTGAGTCGGCGCTGCGCGATTTCGCGGCGCTGGCGCAGACGGCACACCGCCTGAAAGGCGTGTTTGCCATGCTTAATCTGGTACCTGGTAAGCAGTTGTGTGAAACGCTGGAGCAATTAATTCGCGAGAGCGATGTTCCAGGCATAGAAAATTACATCAGCGACATTGACGCTTACGTCAAGAGCTTGCTGTAGCAAGGTAGCCTAATACATGAACAATATGAACGTAATTATTGCCGATGACCATCCGATTGTACTGTTCGGTATTCGCAAGTCACTCGAACAAATCGAATGGGTAAACGTTGTCGGTGAATTTGAAGACTCTACAGCGCTGATTAACAACCTGCCGAAACTTGAGGCAAACGTATTGATAACCGATCTGTCAATGCCGGGCGATAAATACGGCGATGGCATCACGCTTATCAAATACATTAAACGTCACTTCCCGACGCTGTCGATTATTGTGCTTACCATGAACAATAACCCGGCAATCCTGAGCGCAGTGCTGGATCTGGATATTGAAGGTATCGTGCTAAAACAAGGCGCGCCGACAGACCTGCCAAAAGCGCTGGCAGCACTGCAAAAAGGGAAGAAATTCACACCGGAAAGCGTCTCCCGTCTGCTGGAAAAAATCAGCGCTGGCGGTTATGGCGACAAACGTCTGTCACCGAAAGAGAGCGAAGTGCTGCGCCTGTTTGCCGAAGGTTTCCTGGTAACGGAAATCGCCAAGAAGCTGAACCGCAGTATCAAAACCATCAGTAGCCAGAAGAAATCAGCAATGATGAAACTGGGTGTCGATAACGATATCGCGCTGCTGAACTATCTTTCCTCCGTCACCCTGACGCAGACAGAAAAAGAGTAACCCCGCAACCCCGGCACCTGCCGGGGTTCTTTTTTATACCCGGCTGTTTCGTACCCGCGCGGCATATGCTGCCAGCGTTTGCTTGAGAATATCCAGCGTTACCGGCTTCGACAGGCAGCTGTCCATACCCGATTCCAGACAGCGTTGTTTCTCTTCGGCCAGCGCGTTCGCTGTCACACCAATCACCGGCAGCGTTAGCCCTAACTGGCGAATACGTTGTGTCAGGCGGTAACCGTCCATATTCGGCATATTGACGTCACTGAGCACAATATCGATAGGATTTTTACTCAGAACATTCAGCGCATCCACGCCATCATTGGCCGTTTTACACTGATAGCCCAGCGATCCCAGCTGATCGGCCAGCAGGCGGCGGTTAATCGGATGATCGTCCACCACCAGAATCATCATGTCATCGTTACGCGCCGCTTCGCGGGTCTCGGCCGGAAGCGCGTTGCTCGCCTGCGGCTCGATAACCTGAACGCGGTAAATGCGCCCCAGCAGCGCCAGCAGATCGTGGGGCGACGCGACGCTGTGCAGCCATTCACCCGGCGCACGCTCAACGGGAATACCGATATGGCGACGGCAGAAAATAATGGCCGCGCGTCCGGTCCACGACGCGGAGAGTTCATCATCGGTGATCAACGTATCCTGATTGCCCAGCGCGCGTCCGTCGTACTGCTTCACCTGAATACCGTTCCATTGCAGTAATGTCTGCAGATAACCCGACAGCCAGGCATTACGCACCGCCAGCCAGCAGCACGTATCCGCCAGGCCATCGACATCGGCGCGAACCGGCGCCACTGCGCTGTAAAGCGGAATACGAATTGTGAACTGGCTACCCATGCCCGGCTCGGTATCAACGGAAATATCGCCATCCATCATGCTGATCAATTTTTCACAAATCGCCAGCCCCAGCCCGGTGCCCTGGAAGTTACGCTGTACGCCGGTTCCCACCTGGAAGAAAGGATCAAACAGACGCACCACCTCTTTACCCGGGATCCCCACACCGGTATCACGTACACGAATGCTGAGATAATCCGCATCACGATGCACATGCAGCACGATACAACCCATATCAGTGAACTTAATTGCGTTGCTGAGCAGGTTGGAAATCACCTGCTGTAAACGCATCGGATCGCCATTCAGCGCCATCGGCACATCCGGTTCAATAAAGCAGTACAGCCCCAGTTGCTTACGTACCACCAGCGGTAAATAGTTGGCGGTGATATGGCTCATCACTTCGCGCGGGGAAAACTCGCGTGGCTCAATTTTCAACTGTTCCGATTCAATTTTCGAGAAATCGAGAATATCGCTGATAATTTTCAGCAACAGACTCGATGAGTTGTTCATTGCAGTGACTAACCTGTCGACCCCTTTCGGCAGCTCTTTCGTTTGCAGCAGATCGAGGTTACCGATAATACCGTACAGCGGCGTGCGCAACTCATGGCTGACTGTCGCAAGGAACATCGATTTCGACTGGCTCGCCTGCTCCGCCGCTTGCGCCATCTCCTGCAACGACTCTTCCATCTTCACGCGGGCAGAAACATCCACCAGCACGCAAATCGCCACGTTTTCATTGCGATAACGTGAATGAACAAAGCTAATTTGCAGATTGGTATTATTGCTGGTCAGCACATCAACGAAATTGACCTGCTGACCACAGATAATTTGCGTAAGCCGCTGCCTGTCTTCATGCGTCAGCATGTTCAGATAGTTGTGCGCCAGCTCGTTACTGAGGATGTTCGTGCCGTCCTGAGTGCGCAAAATGCAGATCCCCACCGGCGCGGAGGCGACAATTTTACGGTTGAACTGCTCATGCTCTTCCAGCCGCTGGGCATCATTTTCCGCCGGAATAAAAATCCGCCGCTCGTACATGCGCGCAAGCGTAAACAGCGCCACACCGACCAGCACATTCAGCAATACCGCATTAAGGATCAGCATGCGAATGCGTTCCAGCACCATATCAACCGGTACGGAGTAAACCACGCTCAGCGATGACGGTGGCAGGCTCTTTTTCAGGATCAGCTCGCGGAAACCCGAGGTATAACCAAACCACGAACGTTCCTGCATCCAGCGCGGATCGACAACAATGCCGCTATCCTGGCCGGTAAGGGAAATCAGCGCATGTCCATTGTCATCCAGGATAGTCACACCCATCGGCAAGCTACCCGGCGTGAAAAAATTTTCCATGCGAATGGACTGTTCCGTACCCAGCAGCGCTTGCAGGCGGTTGCCGAGGTAAACCGGCGTCAGCGCATAGAAATAACCGATTCCCGGACGTGGCCCCTGGCTCATCCAGTAGACGTTGTTACTGCGCTCATCCTGCGGAGCGTTACGGTATTTAACGATACGCTCATGCAGGCTTTTCAGCGTGTCGTCGCGTTCAACGGGGAGATCGCGCAGGCCGAAGTCAGCCATGCAAAGATTGTCGCTGCCGATCAAAAACACGCGGTTTAGATCGTAAGCGGCGGAGAAATTGTCGCGCCAGTAGCGCATAAACCACGCTAGCGACTCCAGCGAGCCGCGCCAGGAGCTGCCCATGGCGGAGCAGTCTGAATCCGGGAACAGCGGTAAAAATGTCGGGACTTCGGTTTTGTCGTCGCGGTTGCGCGAGGTCAGAATACCGTTTTCCGCCGTCAGACGATTTTCAGCGATGTACTTCAGCTCTTTCATCACGTCAGACGTGCGCTGGATGTAACGCTGCGCCTGATCGGAGCTGAGGTTAAATTCCTGGCGAATTTCCGACTCTTTGTCATGCAAGGCGTTAACGATATAAAAGACAGAAAAAAAGGCAATCAACAGCCAAAGCAATAGCGCCAGCGCCCTGAACAGATAGCGGGAGACTTTCAGGGTACTGCGAAACGAGACGAGGTATTTCAACCTGGGGAAACTCCGCCACAAGGAAGTTAAAAAAGAGTGTGATTAAGGTAGCGATAAATCGCAAAGGCCGCAACGGCAATGAAAAAGGGCCGGAAACCGGCCCTCATAACGCATTACTCGGCGTCGTCCTCCGCCGCGTCGTCGTCGGTATCGGTATCAACTTCCGGCGCGATATCATCATCGCCTTCCGCCACGCTACCGTCGATGGAGTCTAACTCTTCATCATCTACCGGCTCAGCAACACGCTGCAGACCCACTACGTTTTCATCTTCCGCGGTGCGGATCAGAATAACGCCCTGGGTATTACGCCCTACCACGCTTATTTCCGAGACGCGTGTACGCACCAGCGTACCGGCATCAGTGATCATCATGATCTGGTCGCAATCATCAACCTGCACCGCGCCGACCACTGCGCCGTTACGCTCGGTGACTTTGATGGAGATTACGCCCTGGGTACCGCGGGATTTGGTCGGGTACTCGGTTTCCGCCGTACGTTTACCGTAACCGTTCTGCGTTACCGTCAGGATTGCGCCTTCGCCACGCGGCACGATCAGCGAAACAACGCTGTCTTTTTCCGCAAGCTTGATACCGCGAACACCGGTCGCAGTACGCCCCATTGCACGCACAGCACCTTCTTTAAAGCGCACCACTTTGCCCGCCGCAGAGAAGAGCATCACTTCGTCGCTGCCTGAAGTCAGATCGACGCCAATCAGCTCATCGCCTTCGTTCAGGTTGACGGCAATGATACCGGCAGAACGCGGACGGCTGAATTCGGTAAGCGCGGTTTTCTTCACGGTACCGCTGGCAGTCGCCATAAAGACGTTGACGCCCTCTTCGTATTCACGCACCGGCAGAATGGCGGTAATACGCTCGTTCGGCTCCAGCGGCAGCAGGTTGACGATCGGGCGACCACGCGCGCCACGGCTCGCTTCCGGCAACTGATAAACCTTCATCCAGTACAGACGTCCACGGCTGGAGAAGCAGAGGATGGTGTCATGGGTGTTGGCCACCAGCAGGCGGTCAATAAAGTCTTCTTCTTTAATACGCGCAGCCGATTTACCTTTACCACCTCGGCGCTGGGCTTCGTAGTCGGTCAGCGGCTGATACTTCACATAGCCCTGGTGCGACAGCGTAACCACCACATCTTCCTGATTGATCAGGTCTTCGATGTTGATATCGGCAGTGTTAGCGGTAATTTCGGTGCGACGTTCGTCGCCAAACTGTTCGCGAACCAGTTCAAGCTCTTCGCGGATTACTTCCATCAGGCGTTCAGCGCTGCCAAGGATGTGCAGCAGCTCAGCAATCTGCTCCAGCAGCTCTTTGTACTCCTCGAGCAGTTTTTCATGCTCAAGGCCGGTCAGTTTCTGCAAACGCAGATCCAGAATCGCCTGTGCCTGCTGTTCGGTCAGATAGTATTTACCATCGCGAATACCGAACTCCGGCTCCAGCCATTCCGGACGCGCCGCGTCATCGCCCGCACGTTCCAGCATGGAAGAGACATTGCCCAGATCCCACGGTTGCGCGATCAGGCCCGCTTTTGCTTCAGCCGGTGTCGGCGCGCGGCGGATCAGTTCAATGATCGGATCGATGTTTGCCAGCGCCACGGCCAGCGCTTCGAGGATGTGCGCGCGGTCGCGAGCTTTACGCAGTTCGAAAATCGTACGGCGCGTCACCACTTCACGGCGGTGGCGCACAAACGCGGCCAGGATTTCTTTCAGCGCCATGATCTTCGGCTGACCATGGTGCAGAGCAACCATGTTGATACCGAAAGAAACCTGCAATTGCGTCTGGGAGTAGAGGTTATTCAGAACCACTTCACCCACGGCGTCACGTTTGATTTCGATAACAATGCGCATACCGTCTTTATCAGACTCGTCGCGCAGCGCGCTGATACCCTCAACGCGTTTCTCTTTCACCAGCTCGGCAATCTTCTCGATCAGGCGCGCTTTGTTCACCTGATACGGAATTTCGTGCACGATGATCGTTTCGCGGCCGCTTTTCGCGTCGGTTTCTACTTCCGCGCGCGCGCGAATGTAAATCTTGCCGCGACCGGTGCGGTAGGCTTCTTCGATGCCACGACGACCATTGATGATCGCTGCCGTCGGGAAATCTGGCCCCGGAATATGCACCATCAGCTCTTCAATGCTGATGTCTTCGTTATCAATGTAGGCCAGGCAACCGTTGATCACTTCCGTCAGGTTGTGTGGCGGAATGTTAGTTGCCATACCGACTGCAATACCGGAAGAACCGTTCACCAGCAGGTTCGGGATCTTGGTTGGCATCACATCGGGGATTCTTTCGGTGCCGTCATAGTTATCGACGTAATCAACCGTTTCTTTTTCCAGATCGGCCATCAATTCGTGGGCAATCTTCGCCAGGCGGATTTCCGTATAACGCATTGCCGCCGCAGAGTCGCCATCGATGGAACCGAAGTTCCCCTGACCATCGACCAGCATGTAACGCAGCGAGAACGGCTGCGCCATACGGACAATGGTATCGTACACCGCGGAATCACCATGCGGATGGTACTTACCGATTACGTCACCAACGACACGGGCAGATTTTTTGTAGGCTTTATTCCAGTCATTGCCCAATACGTTCATGGCGTAAAGTACGCGACGGTGAACCGGTTTCAGGCCATCTCGGACATCCGGAAGCGCACGGCCAACAATGACCGACATCGCATAGTCCAGATAAGAGTTCTTCAGCTCTTCCTCGATGTTAACCGGTGTAATTTCTCTCGCAAGGTCGCTCATCTAACCGCTATCCCTCTACTGTATCCCGGATTCAAAGGTCGCAAAT
>Ga0058693_1000044_pt1 | contig 63103 bp, 49 predicted proteins | sample AgamicOrMarz_FD_55217 | JGI IMG/M metagenome (GOLD analysis project Ga0058693, IMG submission 55217) | Agave microbial communities from Guanajuato, Mexico - Or.Ma.rz | ecosystem: Host-associated > Plants > Phyllosphere > Phylloplane/Leaf | place: Guanajuato, Mexico | collected 2012-06-04 | reverse complement strand
TACACCTCCCCTGTGACAATGGTATTTTCGTTAGCATCTAGAAAAATATGAGAAGATCCATAAAATGCATTCCTAGCAGAGGAATATGGTAGTAGCTCCTTAATGTTTTTTCTAATCATTATTTTTATTTCTTATTCTAGATTGAACAGAAAAAGCATGGGCATTAAGGACTTCAGAAACTGACATAGTTTTCACTGTTTCTGAAATTTTCTCCAACCCTTCTTTAGAAAGCTTTTGGAAACTTATTTTTTTTAGGAAACTATCCATTGATAGACCCCCGAAAGTTCTTGCATACCCTTTAGTAGGAAGAACATGATTTGGACCTGAAGCGTAATCCCCAACGCTTTCAGTAGAATAGGCTCCTAAAAAAACAGAACCTGCATTTCTAATTTTTTCAGAATATCTATCTGATTCCAAAAAGTTTAGGATTAAATGTTCCGGAGAATATTGATTGGCTATATCAATCCCTTCTTCTAAAGAAGGAACAAGAATAATGCAACTATTTTTAAAGGATTCTTTAACAAGAAACCTCTTTGGTAGATTATATATTTTTCTGTTTAGTTCTTTCTTTACGCTTTCTCCCCAATATTTCTTGGGTGAGATTAACACTATCTGGCTATTAGTTCCATGTTCAGCTTGAGATATCATATCGTCTGAAACATATTTTATACTAGAAATTTCATCAGCTATTATCCCTACTTCGGTTGGACCAGCTGGCATATCTATGGAAACCAAACATTCTTGGGAAAGAATTTGTTTAGCAATAGTAACAAATATGTTACCAGGTCCAAATATTTTATCAACTGAAGGAATACTTTGTGTACCAAAAGTCATTGCGGAAACAGCTTGTGCTCCTCCTGTTTTATATATTTTTCTTATTCCTACTCTTCTTGAAGCGTAAATAATATTAGTATGAATATTTCCACTAAAATTTGGGGGGGTACATAAAATAATATTTTTGCATTGAGCTAATCTAGCAGGAATTCCTAACATTAGAACAGTTGAAAATAAAGGAGCAGATCCGCCTGGTATATAAAGTCCTACCTTTTCTATAGGAAAGGTTTTATGCCAACAAAGTACTCCTGAAATTGATTTTAACCTTATAAATTTATGGTATATTTGATTCAGGTTAAAAAATTCTATGTTTTTATAAGCTTGTTCTATGGATTTTTTAAAAGACTTTGATACTAATTTTATAGAACTTTCTATATCTTCTTCTAGAACCTGGATATCTTTACAAGAAGAACATCTATCAAATTTTTTTGCATAAAATTTTAGAGCAGAATCCCCATTTATTTTTACCTTTTTTATAATCTCTCGTACTTTTGAGATTAAAATACTACGATAATTTTTTGTGGGCCTTATTTGAAAAGTGGGATTAGGATAGGTTTTTATTTCCATAATTTTAATTTTATTTCCATAATTTTCTTTCCATAATTCTACATTAAAAATTCTTTAATAATTCTAAAATTTCTTAATAAATAATTTTTTCGATAGGCATAACGAGAATATTAAAAACACCAAAAATTTTTAAATTTTCAGCCACTCTCCAAAACTCCTTTTCGCTAATTACAGCATGTATTACACATAATTGAGAATTGATTAATAATGGAGATATAGTTAGAGTTAGATTTTTAGGTAAGTACGTAGGTAAGTACGACATTATTTTATCTAATTTCTTTATCGGAGCATTCAATAATATGTATTTATTATTTTTAGCATTTCTAACAGCTCGGATACGAAAAAGAAGTTCTTTCATTAGTTTTTTTACTATTGGATCTTCCTCTATGCTGCTAGAGGAAGCTAATATAGCCTCTGATTGCAAAAGAGTCTCCACTTCTTTTAGTCCATTCATAAATAGTGTAGATCCACTGCTTACTAAATCGCAAATGCAATCGGATAATCCAATACTAGGAGCTAGTTCTACTGAACCGCTTATTTCTTGAATTTCTGCATCAAGACTATGCTTTGTCAGAAATTCTTGAACAAGAATAGGATAACTTGTGGTAATTCTCTTTCCGTTTAGGTCTTTGATTCCTTTATAATTGAGTTGTCTAGGAATAGCTATAGATAAGCGACACTTGCCAAAACCCAGTCTTTCTTTAACTTGTATTCTTTTCCTTTTTTCCGAAAAAATATTATCGCCCACGATTCCAATATCTGCTATACTATCCTCTAGATATTGGGGAATATCATCATCCCTTATAAAAAAAATTTCCAAAGGAAAATTTAACGCAAAAGCTTTTAATTGATTCTTTCTGAATTGTATATTTATCCCACATTCTTTAAGAAGTTTAAGAGAATCTTCATAAAGCCTTCCTGATTTTTGAATGGCTACTTTTAGTTTATTCATATGTGCTTTATTTTAAAAATTTGTAAAAAGGATCCATACCTATATGGGTATATAGGTATAACAGGATCTAAAAGCGAATCTAATAGGTTACTCCTTCTTCAAGCTATATATACAGATAAAATAAAAATTAAAATTGATAATCTTTCCCACGCTTCTGATACTAATCTATTAAGAATAGCTTTAAAAAACTCAAAATCCTTAATTAACATTGAACATGCTGGAACGTCTATGCGTTTTTTAACGTCTTATTTTTCTATTAAAGAAGGGAGTGAAATTATTTTAACTGGTTCCCAGAGAATGAAACAAAGACCTATTTCAGTTTTGGTTAATGCTTTAATAACCCTGGGGTCTAGGATCTTTTTTTTAGAAAAAGAGGGATTCCCTCCACTTAAAATATGTGGAAAAAAAATCTCTGGATGGTCTGTACCGATCGATCCTAAAATTAGCAGTCAATATATAAGCGCACTTATGCTAATAGGTTCTCGCCTTTTAAATGGATTAAAACTTTTCTTTTCTATGGAAAAGATAACTTCATCCCCTTATGTTCAAATGACTTTGAATCTTTTGAAGAAAACCGGTATAAAAATCTCTTGTAGTAAAAACTTTATTTGTATAAATCCCACTAAAAAACTGAATAGGAAAGTTTTTTCTGTAGAGTCTGATTGGAGTTCAGCATCCTATTACTATGCTTTGTCTGCTATTTCTAAAAAAGTAAAAATTAGAATGAGTTACTTTGAAGAAAAAAGCTATCAAGGGGATAGTTTTGTCGCATATATATATAGAAAATATTTCGGAATAAATACTATTTTCACATATGGTAAAATGATATTAAGTAGTCAAAGAAATAACTTTCTCCATACTTTTTTAGAACTAGACCTAAATTCTATGCCTGATATTGCTCAAACTATTGCAGTTACTTGTGCTGCTTTACGTAGAAAATGTTTTTTAATAGGCCTTGAAACTCTAAAAATTAAAGAGACGAATAGGCTTAAAGCCTTGCAAAAGGAGCTATTTAAAATAGGCGTCCTATCTATTATTACCGAAAATTCCTTCCAAATTATTAGTTTTGAATACAAGAAAGAAAATCTTTTTTTTATAAAAACTTACGAAGATCATAGAATGGCTATGTCGTTTGCTCCTTTCTCTATTAGAGATCCTCTTAATATAGGTAAACCTGAAGTAGTTGAAAAATCATATACCCATTTTTGGAATGATTTGCGTTATTTTGGGTTTGGGATTCATTAATATAATAAAGGCCCATTCGTCTATTGGTTAGGACATCAGATTTTCATTCTGAAAAGAGGGGTTCGATTCCCCTATGGGCTGCTTAAATACCTTTTTGTAATGGCAAATAATTCTTCAGTTTTAAAAAATAAAAAAATTAGTGTTCGAAACAGATATTATTTTAAATCTATACGAACAGCAATAAAAAAACTTAAAAAAGAGGAAAATAGGAATAAATCGTCCTTGGATTTTTGTTTTCGAAAGACAATTTCTATGATAGATAAACTTTCTAAAAGAAAAGTTATTCATAATAACAAGGCTGTAAGGATGAAAAAACAATTATTTTACATAGTGTCAAAAAATATAAAAAATAATGAAAAAATATGTAACTAAGGAAGGATTTCAAAAACTTAAAGAAGAAATTGAAAAATTAGAGAGTATAGATCGTGTAAATATTTCCAGAAAAATAGCTGAAGCTAGAGATAAAGGAGATATTTCAGAAAACGCTGAATATGATGCAGCTAAAGAAGATCTAGAATTTTTAGAAGCACGTATTGCTACCCTAAAAAAAAGCTTTGCTAATGCAAAGATTATAGACGTTTCTAAAATGGATTATTCCAAGGTTTCTATACTCTCTAGAGTAAGAATAAAAAATCTTAATTCTGGGGATCAGGTTATTTACACCTTAGTTCCAGAAGAGGAGTCTAATCTTAAAATTGGTAAAATTTCGGTAAATTCTCCCATTTCTTCGGGCCTATTGGGTAAGAAAGTTGGGGATATAGCTCATATAAAGTTACCTAATGGGAGAGTAATCGATTATGAAATACTAGAGATTTTCAAATGAAATGAGATCCTTTTTGTTAAGGATCTACGTAATTTTAAAAAAAAAATGTCCTTCTCAAAAATGTCTTTTATGTCTCATATCGAAGTTCTTAGAAAACATATTATTCGCAGTCTATTTTCTTTATTTTTAGGCATGACTGCTGTTATGTTAAATAAAGAACTCTTCTTCGATAAGATTATTTTGGCACCAGCTAAATCTAAGTTTGTTACTTATCGTTTTTTTAGGATGATTGATAAAGGAAAAAAAAATTTTATATTGCCTGAGGATTTGCATCTTCAAAACAGATGGCTTTTTGGTCAATTTAATGCATATATAGGAGTATGTTTAACTGGAGGAGTTATTTTATCATTTCCGTATATAATGTATGAATTCTGGCGGTTTATAAAACCGGGTCTTTCTAAGAAAGAAAAAAGTTTTTTTATCAAAATTTTTATAACAACTTCTTTACTCTTCTTGTTTGGCATCCTTTTTGGATATTTCGTTCTCTCTCCAATGACCATTCAATTTGCCTATGTATTCAAAGTAAGTCCTATTTTAAAAAACGTTTTTGATTTATCCGATTATGTTAATACCATTATACAATCTACACTATCTATGGGATTAACTTTCCTTCTACCAATTTTTGTCTATTTTTTTACTAAAATTGGATTAATTAATCAAAATTTTTTGCGTACATATAGAAAACATGCTTTTTTAGTTATTTTAATTATATCTGCAGCTCTAACACCTGGAGATGCTCTAAACATGTTTCTTGCAGCGATCCCTATTCTTCTTTTATATGAGTTAAGTATTAACGTTTCTTATAATGACAAAATCTGACGTTCATTTTCTCTTTTCTTGATAACTTCCCGTTTATCATATATTTTTCTACCTTTTGCCAGAAAAATTTGAAGTTTAGCATATCCTTTTTGATTGATAAATAATTTATTAGGAATAATTGTTAATCCAGACTTTTCTGATTTTTTACTAATTTTTATTAATTCCTTTTTCTTCAAAAGAAGTTTTCTACTTCGATTAGGTATATGATTTAAATTAGCTCTATACTCTGAAATGTATATATTAATAGCATACAATTCCCCATTTTTCATTTGACAAAAGCTTTCGGAAATATTTGCTTTATTTTGTCTTATGGATTTGATTTCAGTTCCTAATAATTGGATACCAGCAACATATTCTTCAATGAATTCATATTCAAAAGAAGCTCTTCTATTTTTAATACAGTTTTTCAATGTATTTTTTATTTTATTCATAATTTTTCTCTGTGATGCTGAAAAACTTTAAGAAATTAAACAACTTAATAGATTATGTACGCAAATAAGAAGAGAACGATATGGTACATTCAGCATTCAAATTAAGATGGGCTTTAACAATCCAAATCATCCAAATCTTTTTTGTATTTCAAACGGAGAGTACAACACATGGCATTTAATGCGTTTGGGTAACGCTTTATCTGCTTCCAGGTTAAAGGCCCATTTAGGTCATACTACAACATCTCCCTATATGGGACATATTGCGGACATTTAGCTCAGTTTGGTTTAGAGTCTTACTTTGACAGAGTAGGGGCATCGGTTCGAATCCGGTAATGTCCACTTCACTGTTCTTCTTCTTATTATGTATGTTATTTTAGATACAGAAACTTCAGGTTTACCTTCACCTAAAAATTTTGAAAATTGGCCTTGTATAGTACAAATTGCTTGGCAATGTTATAATACTTTGGGAGAACTAGTTGAGTTTAAGAATTTTTTTGTTAAACCTGAAGGTTTAGACATTCCTTTTAATTCAACAAAAATACATGGGATAACTACTGAAAAAGCTAAGTCTGTCGGAGAGGATCTTTTTTTTGTTTTAAATTGTTTAGAGCAATCTCTAGAAAATAGTAAATTTGTTATTGGGCACAATATAGAATTTGATATAAATGTTCTTTATTGTGAATTTTTTAGAAAAAATATTAAAACTTCCATTTTTAAGAAAATCTTCATTGATACTAAAAAGGCTATTCCTAGTTTGAGAATGAATAAATGGCCTACTCTTAAAGAACTTTATCAAAAACTATTCAGAAAGGAACTTTCTTTAACCCATAACGCTATTCATGATGTAACGGCTACCTCAAAATGTTTCTTTGAACTAATTCGCATAGGAGTTCTATCTTTCGGAGTATTTGGAATTAAATTGCTTGAAAAATTTAAAAAAAAGCAAAAAGAATTTATTGATTCTTCCTTCTTCCCTATCTCTTTTAAAAGGGAAATAAAAATAGAATCTGAATCATCTAATGAACTGCTATACGCAAAGAATTTTTCTCACTTGCATAATCATACTTGTTTTTCTATTCTGTGTTCTACTATAGATGTAAGATCCTTAGTTAACAGAGCAGTTGAACAAAATATGCCAGCTGTAGGGATTACAGATTATGGAAATATGATGGGTGTCGCTTATTTTATGGAATCTATTCGATTAGCTAATACTGAAATAAATAAGTATAATGAAAAATCTAAAAAGTATGGGAAGAGAAACATTAAAGGAGTTATTGGGTGCGAAGTTTTTATAGATATAAAAAATTCAGAAAAATATTATCCTCAAGTACTTTTAGCTAAAAATAAAAGAGGATTTAAGAACTTATCAAAGATAAGTTCTTCTGGATTTACAGATAGGGACTCCTTTGGAATCCCAAAGGTTAGCAAAAGCATTATTAAAATTTACAAGGAAGAACTTATAGCTCTTAGTGGAAATATAAATTCTGAAATTCCATCTACAATCTTGAATAGAGGTTGTATAGAGGCAGAAAAAGTTTTTTGCAGGTGGCACGAATGTTTCGGGTCAGATTTTTATGTAGAATTACTTAGACATGGTCTTGAAGAAGAAGATTACGTTAATAAAATTTTACTTAAATTAGCAAAAAAATATAGAGTCAAATATATTGCTCAAAATAATATTTTTTATCTAGATAAAAAAGATTCTGATGCTCAGGATATTTTACTTTGCGTACGCAAAGGAGAAAAATTGTCTACACCTATAGGAAAGGGTAAAGGGTTTAGATTTGGATTTCCAAATAAGGAATTCTATTTAAAAACATCAAAACAAATAGAAAATATTTTTTCAGATATTCCTGAATCTTTCAATTATTTAGAGGAGCTTCTTGAAAAGGTAGAGGACTATGATATTATGCAGAATATTTTACTTCCTAAGTTCCAAATTAAAAAATCTTTTAAAGACCCTAATGAAAACGCTTTTTTGAAACACCTTACTTATAAAGGAGCTAAGTATCGTTACGGTAAAATTACGAGCTCTATAAAAACTCGTCTAGAGTTAGAGTTAGATATTATAAAAAAAACTGGTTATCCAGGTTATTTTCTTATAGTACAGGATTTTACATCTCAAGCTAGAAAAATGGACGTTTCGGTTGGACCTGGAAGAGGATCCGTAGCAGGATCTGTAGTTGCCTACTGCATAGGGATTACGGATATAGATCCAATTAAATACGGTTTACTTTTCGAGCGTTTTTTGAATCCAGATAGGGTTTCGATGCCAGATATTGACATAGATTTTGATGATAGAGGCCGTGATAAAATTATCAAATGGGTTGTAGAAAAATATGGTACTACTCAAGTAGCTCATATTATTACATATGGTACTTTGGCATCAAAATTATCTATACGAGACACAGCTAGAGTTCTAGGGTTACCTTTATCTGATGTAGATAGAATAACCAAAATGATCCCAAATATTTCCTTAAAAAGGCTATTTTCAGAATCAGAAAATATTTCTTCTCTAAACCTTTTTAAAAGTGAAATAAAAAATGTAATAAAGATTAGAAAAATTTACGAAAATTCTGGATTAGAATCTTTAACACTTCGTCAAGCTAAGATTATTGAAGGATCTATACGAAGTACAGGAATACATGCTTGTGGAATTATTATTGCACCTTCAGATATAAGAGAACTTATCCCAGTTTCTGGATCTAAGGATTCTGAATTGATAGTAACCCAATTTGATAACGAGGTAGTAGAAAGTGTAGGACTTCTTAAAATGGACTTTCTTGGATTAAAAACTTTAACTATTATTAAAGATGCTTTGAACCTAATAAAAAAAAAGAATACTGAACCTGAATTAGATTCTTTTCCTTTAGATGATATAGAAACTTACAAACTTTTTCAAAAAGGGGAAACTGTAGCAGTTTTCCAATACGAATCTACTGGAATGCAAAAGTATCTTAGAAAACTAAAGCCGGATACTTTTGATGATCTTATTGCAATGAATGCATTATATCGTCCTGGTCCTATGCAATATATTCCAAATTTTATAGCAAGAAAACACGGATTGGAGCCGATAACTTATGATCTACCTGAAATGGAAGAATTCTTAAGTAATACTTACGGCATTACTATTTATCAAGAACAAGTAATGCTTCTCGCTGAAAAACTAGCCGAGTTTAGAAAAGGTCATGCTGATCTTTTACGAAAAGCTATTGGAAAAAAGCAAAAAAACATACTGGACAAAATGAAAGAACGATTTATTGAGGGAGCAAAAAGAAAAGGTTATTCTCAAAAAATTTTAGAGAAAATTTGGAAAGATTGGGAATACTTCTCCTATTATGCCTTCAATAAATCTCATTCCACTTGTTACGCTTATATTGCTTTAGAGACAGCTTATTTAAAAGCACATTTTACAGAAGAATACATGGCTTCTGTATTGAGCAATAATTTGAATAACCTAAAAGAAATAACTCTTTTTATGGAAGAATGTAGAAGGATGGGAATCCCCATTTTAAGACCTGATATTAATGAAAGTGATTATGCTTTTACAGTAACCAAACATGGAGAAATTCGTTTTGGTTTGGGTGCTATTAAAGGTATAGGAAGATCGGTCCTATCGGAGATAATCTACGAGAGAGAAAAAAACGGTATATATACTTCAATATTCGATTTTGTTAAGCGAATTGATTTAAGGTTAATTAATAAAAAAGTTTTGGAAAACTTTATTTTAGCAGGAGCTTTTGATTGTTTTGAAACAATTAACCGTGCACAATATTTTAAGGAAGAAAAAACACTAGAGAAAATTATCCTATTTGGGTTAAAAAATAGGAATAATAAAAAAAATTCAGAGCCAATTTTGGCATATTGCAAACCTTGGCCTAAAATAATAAAATTAACCAAAGAAAAAGAAGTTTTAGGTATTTATATTACTTCTCATACACTAAAGTACGAAATAAAAAATTATGTCTCTTTGTGTGAGATAAATCATAATAAAAATAATTTAATTGGTAAAATACTTAATGTATGCGGAATTGTTCTTAAATGCGAAAAGAAAATATCTCATAAAAGCGGTAATAGATATGGTCTATTTTCTTTAGAAGATCAGAAAGGATGCATAGAGTTCCGTATTTTTGGAGAAGAATATTTAACTATTCTTCAGAAAAATGCTCTTATTCACCTTAAGACTATTCCAATACAAAAACAAAATGGGGAAATTTATTTTCGAATCCTTCATATACAGCTTTTGCAGTCTGTATTAGAAAATATGACAAATAGTTTAATGATTCGAATAAATGTGGATAAACTTAATGAAAGTATGATAAATCAGTTAAAATCCATAATAAAAAACGGAAATAAAAAATTTTACATAAAAATTAATAGTAAAAAAATAAAATTAATGTTCATTTCTAAGGATTTGAAGATAGATAGTATTTTTTTAAAAAAATTAAAAGATGACCTGGGAATTACTCCATTTATTGAATAGTCACACAATTTCAAATTGTGAGCTTTCTTTCCCATCTTTCAAACGAATTCCCAAACGAGACATCTCAAAACGTATATAATCTGATAAATACCAATTTTTTTCAAATCTTGCCCTATTTCGAACTTGAATGATCAGTTCAATTAAATTTTTGGAATAATCGTAAATTATAGGTTGATTTTCATCTATAAGTTCTAAACCTAGAACTTCAAAAAAAAAGTCATTCATTGTTTTTTTTAAGATAATTAAGTCCTCTTCTACGAGTTCTGTTTTTTTCTCTATGCAGCTAACTGCTTCAAAAAGAAGCATAATTAGCATTGGACTATTAAAATCATCATCTATTGCTGCATAACATTTTTCTCTCCAAGATAGAACATCAAAAGTAGATTTTTTACCAATAGGTAAGTTTTTCAAAACTTTAAATGAGTCAATCAGCCTATAATAAGACCTTTCTGCAGAAAAAAGGGTATCAGAAGAAAAATCTAATTGGGTTCGGTAATGAGTCTTAAGAAGAAAAAAACGGATAATACTAGGATGAATTCTTTTAAATAGAGTTTCAGGAAGGAATATATTCCCAGTTTTCTTGCTCATTTTTTGTCCTTTGATAGTTAGCAAGTTGGTATGCATCCAATATTTTACTGGAGACTTACCATAAAGTCCTTGTATTTGAGCTATTTCGCATTCATGATGCGGAAACTTTAAATCTATTCCTCCCCCATGTATATCAAAACTTTCTCCTAAATATTTTGTACTCATAACAGCACATTCTGTATGCCATCCAGGAAATCCTTGTCCCCAAGGGGATGGCCAACTCATACTATATTTTGAGGTAGCTTTTTTCCAAAGCGCAAAATCTTCAGTATTGAACTTTTCTTCTTGTTTTTTTAAAGATAAACGACTTTTTGTAATTTCTTTTTTTCTCTTACTTAAAACTCCATAGTGATACCATCTTTCAAAAGCCTTTATTTCGAAATAAACTGAACCGTTTACTTCATATGCCAGTTCTTTTTCCAGAAGCTTTTTTATCCATTCAATTTGTTCTATGATATGGCTCCTAGCATAGGGTTCTATGCTAGGAGGAAGAACATTAAAAAAACTTAAATTTTTATGAAAATCCAAACTATATTTTTGAATAATTTCCATTATTTCAAGTTTTTCCATCTTAGACTTTTTAGCAATTTTGTCTTCTCCATAATCTGAGTCATTTTCCAGATGTCCTACATCAGTTATGTTACGTACATAACGTACTTTATATCCCAAATGTTTAAGATATCTGAATACAAGATCAAAGAAAATAAATGTTCTACAATTTCCTAAATGTATATAACCGTAAACAGTTGGACCACAAACATACATTTTGATGTAATCAGAATTTTTTGGTTTAAATGATTCCTTCTTTCCACTAAGCGAATTGTAGATTTTTAAATGATTCTTTTGAATTTTTTCCATCATTTTAAAATTTTGTGTCTGGCTCAGCCAAATTTATTGACTTTTATGATAACCCCCCGTTCTGAAAATTATTCTAAGTGGTATAATGAACTAGTCTATAAATCCGGTTTAGCAGAAAATTCTGGTATACGTGGATGTATGATTATTAAGCCATACGGGTTTAACATATGGGAAAAAATTCAAGATGAACTTGACATCAGGTTAAAATCCACAGGATATGAAAATGTCTATTTCCCTTTATTTATTCCTAAATCCAATTTTTTAAAGGAAGCTGATCATGCAAAAGGTTTTTCTAAAGAATGTGCTATAGTTACTCATTATAGGTTAAAAAAAAATAAAAGCGAAATAATTATCGATCCGGATTCTAAGCTTGAAGAAGAACTTGTTGTAAGGCCTACCTCAGAATCTATTATTTGGAACACTTACAGACGTTGGATTAAATCCTATCGGGATTTACCCATATTGCTCAATCAATGGTCCAATGTTGTTCGTTGGGAAATGAGGCCACGCTTGTTTTTAAGAACTTCTGAATTTCTTTGGCAAGAAGGCCACACTGCGCACGCTTCTTCTCTTGAAGCGTGCAGAGAAGCTCAAAAAATACTAGAAATCTATAAAGATTTTATAGAAAATTTCCTGGCTATTCCAGTAATTAAAGGAATTAAAACTCCGTTAGAACGTTTTTCTGGAGCTGAAGAAACTTATTGTATTGAAACGATTATGCAAGATAATAAAGCGTTGCAGCTTGCTACTTCCCATTTTTTAGGACAAAATTTTTCTAGGTCCTTTAATGTCAAATTTATCAATAAATATGGTATAAAAGAATATGCTTGGGCTACATCTTGGGGTATATCTACTCGTTTAATAGGAGCTTTAATAATGACTCATTCGGATGATAAAGGTCTCGTTTTGCCCCCTACTTTAGCCCCTATTCAAGTAGTTATTGTCCCAGTTTATAAAAACTGGAAACAGTTGAACGAAATCTCTTGCATAGTTGATTCCATAAAGTCTTTACTTAAATATCAAAAGATTAGTGTTCTCTATGATGATAGAGATTCTTATAGTCCAGGATGGAAATTTAACGAATATGATATGAAAGGAATTCCTTTACGGATTGTAATTGGTCCCAAAGATTTGGAAAAAGGTACAGTTGAACTTATCCGACGTGATACCTTACAAAAAAAAAAATTATCTCTAGAATCTTTAGACACCCATATTCCTGATGTTCTAAAAAAAATACAAAAAGATCTCTATCATAGAGCATCTTATAGGAGAGATAGATCTATAAGATGTGTGAATAATTATGAAGAATTCAAAAAAATTCTAGAGGAAAAAGGAGGGTTCCTTTTATCACATTGGGATGGAAGTTCTTCAACCGAGAAAAAAATAAAATTGGAAACTAGAGCAACTATTCGTTGTATACCGATAGGCTTTCCTAAAGAATCCGGTAATTGTATTTATTCAGGGAACATTTCGAAACAAAGGGTCCTTTTTGCTAGAGCTTATTGATAAAAAAAGAGATCATTTTAGGCATTGATCCAAGTCACTCAGTGATTGGATTTGGATTAATTAAAGTTTATCAAAAAATTGAATTACTTCTTATTGAAGAACTTTTTTTAGGTAGATTAAAAAAACCGAATTCTAGGTTAAAAAAAATTTTCGAAAAGACTCTTTACCTTATAGATGCTTTTCATCCTAATGAGTTAGCTATTGAAGCTCCATTTTTAGGAAAAAATATTCAATCTATGTTAAAACTCGTACGAGCCCAGACTGGAGCGATTGCTGCAGGTTTATATAGAAATTTGTCAGTTGTTGAATATTCCCCTAGAACAGTAAAAATGGCACTTTCAGGTAAAGGGTACGCTTCCAAAAAACAAGTTTATGAAATGTTAAAGTTTTTTTTTAAAGGAGAAAATTTTCCTAAAAATAAAAAAAATTTTGATGCAAGTGACGGGCTTTCTGTCGCTATATGTCATTTTCTAAATAAAAATTTTCCTATTCGAAGAATTGAAGGATAATGGTATTTGTTACTGGAGCAGAAAGTTCAGTAGGAAGTTATATTTTGTTAAATCTTCTCCAAAAAGGAATAAAAGTTCGCGCTTTAAAGAAAAAAAATACCTGTTTAGATAATTTTCTTTTAAAGAAATTTTTGGAAAAAGTTGAATGGGTTGAGGGAGATATCATAGATATCCCTACTCTACAAGATAGTATTGATGGTGTTAGAGAAGTTTATCACGCAGAAGAGATAATAGCTTTTTCTAAAAAAGACATTGAACTTTTAGAGAAAATAAACATAGAAGGAACGTCTAATATCGTTAACATTTGCCTAAATAATGGGGTAAAAAAATTTTGTTATATAAGTTCCACATCAACTTTAGGTAGACCTAATAATGAAGGATTCATAACAGAAGATTCTTTTTTTGAGGAAGATGAGCATTCTTATTATGGAAAATCTAAATTTTTTTCTGAAATGGAAGTTTGGAGAGGAAGATCTGAAGGCTTAAACGTGGTAATTGTTAACCCTAGTATTATCCTAGATCCATTTTTCTTTGGTTGTGGAATCATAGAAATGAAAAAAGATCTTCGTTTAAAGGGAATGAATAGTTTCGTATCTGCTCTGGATGTAGCTAAATGTTGTATACAATTAATGGAAGAAAATCATTTTAATGAACGTTATATTCTCAACTGCGAAAATATTGAAAATATTTACTTAAAGAGAATATTTTCATACAGCAAAGAACGCTGTAAAAAATTTAAAATAGAATATCCAGACATCTTCCCTACTTTATCTAGAAAAGATCTCTTACTCTTGGAGCAAATTCAGAAATTTCCATATAAAGGGCTTTATTCAAACGAAAAAATAAAAAAAACCCTTAGGTTTCAGTTTCTTCCTATAAAAAAAATTTTAGACGAATATTTGGATTTTTTAAAATTAACTACTTTATGAATGTAGAAATAAGAATAGCAATACCTGATGATTCTAAATATATTTCTTTAATTTGCGAGCAAATAAAGGATTCTGCAAGGATAAGAGGTACAGGAATCTCGAAAAGAGATCCTGAATATATTAAAACTAAAATAATAAATGGGGATGCAGTTCTGGCTTTTTATGATAAGCAGATTGCTGGATTCGGTTATATTGAAGTCTTTCAGAAAAAACAATTTGTAGCGAATTCTGGACTAATCGTATTTCCTCCATTCAGACAGAAAGGATTAGCAAAATCCATTAAATCTGAAATTTTTAAACTTTCGAGAAAAAAGTTTCCTAAAGCGAAAATATTTAGCATAACCACGAATTCCTCCGTATTTAAAATAAATACGGAATTAGGTTTTGTTCCTGTATCATTTAATCAGCTTACACAAGATGAAAATTTTTGGAAAGGATGTAAAAGTTGTACAAATTATGACATACTCATGCGAAATCAAAAAAGAATGTGTTTATGTACAGGCTTATTATATGATCCTAAAAATAAGGAAGAAAAGAGAGAAAATAAGGTAGTCTTAGCTTATAGTGGGGGATTAGATACTTCGTACTGCTTGAAATTTCTTATTGAAGAAGGATACGAAGTGCATACGGCTATGGTAAATACTGGAGGCTTTTCTTTCGAAGAACTAAAAAACATTGAAAATAGGGCGTTAAAAATAGGAGCTAAATATCACCAGAACATTGAAGCAACCAAAGAGTATTATTGTAGATGTATAAAATACCTAATATTTGGCAATGTATTAAAAAATAATACCTATCCGCTTTCAGTTAGTTCAGAAAGATTTTTCCAAGCCATAAAAATTGCAGAATACGCTAATTCTATAAAAGCTAAAGCTATTGCACATGGAAGTACTGGAGCTGGAAATGACCAAATTCGCTTCGATTTAGCTTTTCAAATACTTTGTTCTGATAAACTTATTCTAAGTCCCATTAGAGAGAAAAAACTTTCTCGAAAAGAAGAAATAAAATATCTGCAAAAAAAAGGCCTGGAAATCACCTGGGAGAAATCCAAATATTCTATAAATAAGGGTATTTGGGGAACTAGTATAGGGGGAGCTGAAACTCTCAATTCGGATAAAAATATTCCAGAAGAAGCTTATCCTACTCCTTTAAGAAAAACTAATACTGAGAAAATAGAATTAGAATTTGAAAAAGGAGAGTTTGTCTCTCTTAATAAAAGAAAGGGAAATCCTGAGGAAAACATTCTTAGATTAGGAGAAATTTCTTCTTCTTTTGCTATTGGAAGAGAGTTTCATGTAGGAGATACTCTACTTGGTATTAAAGGTAAAGTAGCCTTCGAAGCGCCAGCTGCTTTAATCATTATTAAAGCTCATCAGTTTCTTGAAAAGCATGTTTTGACAAAATGGCAAATATATTGGAAAGATCAACTAGCTAATACCTATGGAACTTTACTGCATGAAGCCCAATATCTAGATCCAGTAATGAGAAACATTGAAGCTTTTCTAGAGAATAGTCAAAAAAGAGTAAGCGGAAAAGTAACTGTACTTTTACATCCATATAGATTTGAATTAGTTGGTATTTGTTCTGAATTTGACATGATGCAATCTAAAGTTGCACAGTATGGAGAAATGAACCATTTCTGGTCCGAAAAAGATGTGAAAGGGTTCACCAAAATTTTTGGAAATCAGATGAAAATTTATCACAGCATTAAATGATTAAAACTGGCATTATAGGAGGAGCAGGTTATACTGCAGGGGAATTGATTCGGTTACTATTAACTCATCCAAAAGTTAATATCACTAGCGTACTAAGTGTTAGGGAGATAGGAAATCCTCTTTATTCAGTTCACTTTGATTTACTTGGGGAAACTGAAATTAAATTCACCAAAAAATTAGATGAAGATGTTGATGTCGTTTTTCTATGTCTCCATCCTGGAACTTCTAGAGAAGCTCTAAAAAATATATCTGATCGCTCAAATGTAATAGATTTAAGCAATGATTTTAGATTAAAGGAACATTCTGCATTTGGAATGCGATCATTTGTCTATGGATTACCGGAACAACAAAGATCTATAATTAGAAAGGCTAGATGTGTTTCAAATCCTGGTTGTTTTGCTACAGCTATTCAGATAGCTATTTTACCTCTATCCTATGCTCAATGTTTGAAAAGTGATATTCATATAAGTGCTATTACCGGATCAACTGGGGCAGGAAAGGCTCTAAATGAAAAAATTCATTTTAGCTGGAGAAATAATAACGTTTCCTCCTACAATATTTTTATCCATCATCATTTAAATGAGATTAGAGAAGTAATTCATCGATACCAAAAATCTTTTCATAAAGAAATTTTTCTAGTGCCATATAGAGGCAATTTTTCACGTGGAATTCTTTCAACGGTTTATACCGATACACATCTTTCTCTAGATGATAATAAAGATCTATATCAGAATTATTATAAAAAACATCCATTTGTTTCTCTATCAGAAAGAGAACTAGATTTAAAGCAGGTAATAGGCACTAATAAATGTTTTTTACATTTATCTTTGAAAAATGGAAAAATTATCATCACTTCCATAATTGATAATCTATTAAAAGGTTCTTCAGGTCAAGCTGTACAAAACATGAACATAATGCAAGGATGGGAAGAGGATTGTGGCTTAAAATTAAAACCTTCACTATTTTAGAACATGATCCACCAAAGATTATTCAACGTTTATAATTCTATTCCCATAGAATTAATAAAAGGTTACGGGTCATACTTATTTGACAAAAATGGACAAAGGTATTTAGATTTTTATGGTGGACATGCTGTGATTTCAATTGGACACTTACATTCACATTATGTAAAAGCTTTAAAAGCCCAAATAAATCAAATTACTTTCTATTCAAATTATGTTCACATACCTAATCAGGAAAGATTATCAGAATTACTATGTAAGGTATCTGGATATGAAGATTATAAACTTTTTTTATGCAATTCTGGGACTGAATCTATAGAAAATGCTCTTAAAATTGCTTCTTTTCATAACAGAAAAAAAAAGATCATAGCTTTTAAGGGTTCTTTTCATGGAAGAACAAGCGGCTCAGCATCTATTACTGATAATACAAAAATTTTAGCCCCATTCAATTCTAAGCATGAAGTACTTTTTTTAAACTATAAAGATTTGTTATCTGTGGAAAAAGAATTAAGAAAAAGGAACGTTTGTGCTCTTATTACTGAAGGAATACAAGGAATCTCCGGAATAATTGATCCTGGAGATTTTTTTTTACGAGAAGTACAAAATCTGTGTAGACACTATGAAACCGTTTTCATACTGGATGAAATCCAAAGTGGATATGGCAGAACTGGAGATTTTTTTGCCCATCAGCGTTCTGGGGTTACACCGGATCTTATATCTTTAGCTAAAGGTATGGGAAATGGGTTTCCGATTGGTGGAGTGCTAATTCACCCCAAATTTGAAGAATTTAATGGAATGTTGGGTAGTACTTTTGGAGGAAATTATTTGGCTTGTGTAGCAGCTATTTCTGTTTTGGAAGTTATTAAAAACGAAAACCTTTTAAAAAACGTTAAAATAATCGGAGAAGAATTATTGAAACACTTGCTAGATATTCCTCATATTGAGGAAATAAGAGGCCGGGGATTCATGATAGGATTGCGTTTTAATTTTCCTGTAAAAAAATTAATAGAAGTTCTGATAAATAAGGAAAAAGTATTTGTTGGATTTTCTTATGATCCTTACGTTTTAAGATTATTCCCTCCCCTAAATATAACAAAAGATCATGTAAAATTATTCATAAAAAAACTGGTCCGTTCTTTGGAATCCTAAAATGAAAAAAAAAATTGCTTTTCTTCATCTAGAAAATGGAGAAAAATATGAAGCATATCATTTTGGTGCACCTATATCATCTTATGGTGAAGTAGTTTTTAATACGACAATGACTGGATATGTGGAAAGCTTAACAGATCCTTCCTATTTTGGTCAAATCTTACTTTTTACCTATCCTAGTATAGGAAACTATGGGGTACCTATTTCTCCCTTATACAACAAATTGATCTCTAGATTTTATGAATCAAATAAAGTTCATGTTTCAGGTTTGCTTGTTTCAGATTATTACCATTTTAATGGTAAAATGTTTCAAAATCTATCCAATTGGTTAAAAGAATATAAAGTTCCAGGTCTTTATGGATTGGATTCTAGATGCTTAACGAAAATACTTAGAAAACGAGGGACTATGCTAGGAAAAATACTCTGTAATGAGAAAAACATTCCCTTTTTCGATTCCAGCAAAGAAAATGAGAAGATATCCATTAAAGAAAAAATTATTTATGGAAATGGTCGATACAAAATATTACTAGTTGATTGTGGAGTAAAAAACAATATTCTACGATGTTTGCTTCGACGAAATTGTTCAATTATTCGTGTACCTTGTAATTATGATTTTACTAAGGAAAAAGATTTTGACGGAATCTTTCTTTCCAATGGACCTGGAAATCCTAAGGTATACCAAGAAACTATTCTACATCTTAGAAAAGCATTAAAATGGAATAAGCCTATTTTTGGCCTTTGTCTAGGTAATCAATTACTAGGTGTATCAGCTGGCTCTGTAACGAGAAAACTTAAATATGGTCATAGAAGCTACAATCAACCAGTAATAATGAGTGCTACCAATAAAGCATACATTACCTCACAAAATCATAGTTATGTGATTGATTCCAAAATTATTCCTGATCAATGGAAAATATTCTTCAAAAATCTAAATGATCAAAGTTGCGAGGGTATAATACATAAAAAAAAACCATTTTTTTCTGTGCAATTCCATCCTGAAGCTTTTGGAGGTACAAATGATACTGAATTTTTGTTTGATTATTTTATTGATCTAATTAAAAGATCCAATGAAAATTAAGAAAGTTCTTCTAATAGGTTCAGGTGCATTGAAAATTGGAGAAGCTGGTGAATTTGATTACTCTGGAACTCAAGCATTAAAAGCCATTAGAGAGGAAGGAATTTTTACCGTCCTAATTAATCCTAATGTTGCCACAGTCCAAACTTCCGAAGGAATAGCCGATAAGGTTTATCTTTTGCCTCTACATGCTTATTTTGTAGAACAGGTTATACAAAAAGAAACCCTAGATGGTTTAATATTGTCGTTTGGGGGCCAAACAGCCCTTAGTTGTGGTATAGAACTCTATAAAAAAGGAATTATTGAAAAATATAAACTAAAAGTATTAGGAACTCCAATTAAGTCTATTGTTAGAAGTGAAGATCGTGCCCTTTTTCGTAAAGAACTCCAAACTCTTGGAATAAAAAATGCAAGAAGTGTAGCAGCGGATTCTATTGAAAAAGCTATGAAAAAAGCTGAAGAAGTGGGATTTCCAGTGATAGTTCGTTCTTCTTATGCTTTGGGCGGCTTAGGAAGTGGATTTGCGTATGATATGGATGAACTAAAATTTATAGCAGGAAAAGCTTTTTCGTATACGAATAAAATTATTATTGAGGAATCTCTTAAAGGATGGAAAGAAATAGAATATGAAGTTATTCGTGATCGTTTCGATAATTGTATTGCTGTTTGCAATATGGAAAATATTGATCCAATTGGTATTCACACTGGAGAAAGCATTGTAGTAGCGCCTTCTCAGACCTTGAGTAATTCCGAATATTATCATCTAAGAGAGATTTCTATTCGAATTATTCGTCATTTTGGTATCATTGGAGAGTGTAATGTCCAGTTTGCTTTATCTCCAAATTCAGTAGATTACCGCGTAATTGAAATTAATGCACGTCTTTCTCGCTCAAGTGCACTTGCCTCTAAAGCAACTGCTTATCCATTAGCTTTTATAGCTGCTAAACTTGCATTAGGTTATGGATTACATCAGCTAAATAACGTAGTAACTGGAATTACTTCCGCTTTTTTTGAACCAGCTTTAGATTATATAGTTTGTAAATTTCCACGTTGGGACCTTAAAAAATTTGATGGTGTTTACCAAAAAATTGGAAGTAGCATGAAAAGTGTTGGAGAGGTAATGTCTCTCGGAGGATCTTTTGAAGAGGCTTTCCAAAAAGGTCTTCGTATGCTTGATCTAGGCCTCCTAGGTTTTATCAATCAGAAAAAGCTTTTTTTAACGACCCATGAAATGATTGAGGAAATGCTGAAAAACCCAACAGATAAACGTATTCAAGTAATAGAATCAGCTTTTTATGCTGGATTTACTATTGAGGAAATTCATCATCTTACAATGATAAATCCTTGGTTCTTGAAAAAAATAGAAAGTTTGTTCCAAACAAAAAATAATTTTATTTATTATGGAAATTGGTCTAAAATTCCATATAAATCTTTAATAGAATCTAAAAAGCAAGGATTTTCAGATGAACAGATTGCAAGTTTTTTTGTTCAGGAAGAAGAAATACAGAGAGTATCAAAATATATCAGAAAAAATAGAAAATCTCTATCAATTATTCCTTTTATACGCAGAGTTGATACATTGGCTGCTGAGTATCCTGCAAATACGAATTACCTTTATCTAAGCTATCACGCATCTGAACATGATGTAGATTGCAATAGAAAATCCATCCTAATTTTAGGATCAGGTGTATATCGCATTGGGAGCAGCGTGGAATTTGATTGGTGTAGCGTAAAAACCCTAGAAACTATTAAAGAAATAGGATTTCAATCTTTGATGATTAACTATAATCCAGAAACAGTAAGCACGGATTTTGACAAATGTGATAGGCTTTATTTTGAAGAGCTTAGTATTGAACGTATTTTAGATATTCTAGAACTAGAAAAACCTTTAGGAATAATAGTATCTATGGGGGGACAAATTCCCAATAATTTAGCTTTAAAACTCTATAAAAGCGGTATTCCTGTATTAGGTACTTCTCCTATTTCTATTGAAAAGGTGGAAAACAGACATATTTTTTCTAAGTCTTTAGATAATCTAGGAATTAGTCAGCCATTTTGGCAAGAATTCTCTGATTTTTCTTATGCTGAAGATTTTACTAAAAAAGTGGGATTTCCAGTGATAGTGCGTCCTTCTTATGTTCTATCTGGTGCATCAATGCAAGTAGTTTACAATTCTGATTATTTTAATTTTTATCTTAAAAAATCTGGAAAAATCGCTCCAGAAAATACTATCGTTTTAAGCAAATTTATTGATAATGCTAAAGAAATTGAATTTGACGCAGTCGCTGTTTTTGGAAAAATTTTTTTTTATGCAATTTCTGAACATGTGGAATTTGCTGGAATCCATTCAGGTGATGCTACTTTAATTTATCCACCAAAAAATATTGGGTTCTCTTCTATAAAAAAAATAGAAAGACTATCTAAAAAAATTGCTAAACATTTTAATATTTCTGGTCCTTTTAATATCCAATTTTTACTTAAAGATGATCATATTCAAGTAATAGAGTGTAATTTAAGGGCATCGAGAAGCTTCCCTTTCGTTTCAAAAGTTTCGAATATTAACATGATCGATTTCGCTGCAAAGGCTATTTTTGGTAAAAAACTTTTTTGGAAAAATAAAAATTTAAATATGAGTTTTTTTGGGGTGAAAGCTTCTCAATTTTCTTTTTCTCGCCTACATGGATCTGATCCCATTCTCGGAGTTGAGATGACTTCTACTGGAGAAGTGGCAAGTCTTGGTATAAGCTTAGAAGAAGCTTTAATGAAAGCGATGTTCTCGGTAGGATACAGAATTACTGAAAAAAACATTTTCATTTCAGAAAATGCCTTATTTTTCGAAATTGAAGCATTAAAAAACTATGTTCTATTTGCTACATGGAAGTCTTGGAATTTTTTGTATAATCAAGGTATAAAATCCATTTTTTTACATGGGTCGAAAGAGATTATGAAAGTAGAAAAACTGGATATTGTTATTAACGTTTCTAAAAAATTAAGAAATTTAGATGATGATTATGTCATTCGTAGGGCTGCAATAGACTTAAACATTCCCTTAATTACTGATTGCTGTTTAGCAAAAACTTTTATAAATGCTTTTTGCAAACTATCGATAGATGATCTTTATCCAGTATCTTTAGATACTTACAATGAACCAATTTCTAAGTCTAGAAGATGTAGAGGATTTATGGATACTCATTGAAAAGGTTAAGTATTTCAAAAAAAATCCTTATTCTTTCCAAAAAATGGGAGAAAATAAAGCTATAGGTTTAGTTTTTTTTAATCCAAGCTTACGTACTCGTTTAAGTAGTCAAAAGGCCGCTTTTAATTTAGGAGCCAATATTTGGATCTTAAATGCAGATAATGATTCTTGGAAAATTGAAATGAATGATGGAACTGTAATGGAAAAAAGTCAAGAACACATTAAAGAAGCTATCTACGTAATGAGTCTTTATTGTGATATTTTAGCTGTACGCACTTTTCCAAAATTTTTAGATAGATATTATGATTACCAAGAACTTTTTTTAAAAAAAATAAAAAATTATTCTAGAGTGCCTGTAGTTAGTCTAGAGAGTGCAACTTTACATCCTCTGCAATCCTTAGCTGATGTAATTACCATTGAAGAATTTCGTCCAACGGAAAAAAAAAGGATTAAGGTTGTATTAAGTTGGGCTCCACATGTAAGAGTTTTACCTCATTCTGTCCCTAATTCTTTTTTGCAATGGGTTTCTAAACTTTCGGAAGTTGATTTAGTTATTACACATCCAAAAGAGTATGAACTAGATAAACGTTTTAGTCAAATGGCAAAAATAACTTATGACCAAAAGGAAGCTTTTGAAGGAGCTGATTTTATTTATGCCAAAAATTGGAGTAGCTATTTATCCTACGGAAAAATACTTTCTCAAGATACTAATTGGAGAATTACAAAAGAAAAAATGAGTTTAACTAATAATGGTAAGTTTATGCATTGTCTGCCAGTCCGAAGAGGAATAGTAGTAGAAGATTCTGTACTAGATGGAAAAAATTCTCTTGTTTTTCAACAAGCTGAAAACAGAATTTTTTCGACACAAACAGTTTTCATTGAAATTTTAAAAAAAATATTAAGTGATTCATTTAATAAAAATAGGAGGAAATATTATCGATAATGTAGATCTGTTAAAGGATTCTTTAACAGCTTTTCATCATATTGAAGGAAGAAAAATATTAATTCATGGAGGTGGAAAAATATCCGGAAAAGTTTCTGAAATATTAGGCGTTTCTTCTTATTTCTTTAATGGAAGACGAATTACTGACGATATTACACTTGACATAGTTACTATGACATATGCTGGACTTATTAATAAAAAAATAGTGTGTTTTTTACAATCTTTAGGTTGTCCTGCTGTAGGACTTTCTGGAGCAGATGGAAATTTTATTAAAGCATTTAGACCTTCTTTCAAAGAAAGAAATTATGGGAATGTAGGAAATTTAAGTAAAAAAAGTTTAAACCTTCCTTTTCTAAATTTCCTTATTGAAAAGGGATTTATTCCTGTTATGTGTTCAATTACCCATAATGGAAATGGTGGTTTGCTTAATACTAACGCAGACAATATTGCAGCAAATGTGGCTGAATCTCTAATTCAGCATCATAAGGTTAGTTTATACTATGTATTTGAAAAAAAAGGTGTTTTACTTGATCTAAAAAATGATAATTCATTTATCCATAAAATGGATGAAAATACCTTCCAAGAATTGAAAAAAAAGAAAGTAATTGCAGATGGCATGATCACTAAATTAGAAAGTGCTTTTTTAGCTTTAAAAGCTGGAGTTACTCTAGTAAAAATAGGTCTTTTTATAGAGAAAAAAAAATATGGAACAATTTTAACACTAACAAAAAGAAAAATATGGCAAAAGAAATAAATTTAAAAAAAGTTATTTTACAATCTAAAACTCCTGTTATCGTAGATTTTTGGGCACCTTGGTGTAGTCCTTGTCTGTCTCTATCGGCCGATATAGACGAATTAGCAGAAAAATATAAAGGAAAAGCTTTTATTGTAAAAGTTAATGTGGAGAAACATCCTGAAATTACTTCTGAATACAAGATACGAAGTATCCCTACTCTAGTTTTTTTTAAAGGGGGAAAAGAAAAATATAGACATATTGGATATGCAAAAAAAAGTATTCTGGAATCTAAATTAGAAAATGTTTTTGAAGAAGATTTTTTTTAAAGATTTTTTTATTTTAGGTCTGATAGTTCAGTTGGTTAGAATACGCGCTTGTCACGTGCGAGGTCACGGGTTCGAAACCCGTTCAGACCGCAAAAGAACCCGTTCATCCAGCATAAATATTGTACCTGAGGCGGGAATCGAACCCGCATAACCAATAAAGGCTACCAGATTTTGAGTCTAGCGTGTCTACCAATTCCACCACACAGGCATTAAATAAAATATAATAAAAGATAAATCATAAATCAAATGAGTAAAAAATTACTGAAAAAAGTAAGGGTACGCTTCGCCCCTAGTCCAACTGGCCCTTTACACTTAGGGAGTCTAAGAACAGCTCTGTATAACTACCTGTTTGCTAGAAAAAACCAAGGAAGTTTCGTTTTGCGAATAGAGGATACAGATACGGAAAGATTAGTTTCAGAATCTGAATCATACATATCTCAGGTTCTTGAATGGTGTGGAATAATACCTGATGAAGGGCCATTTTTTGGAGGAAACTTTGGTCCGTATAGACAATCAGAGAGGAAATATATTTACATTTCTCATGTAACCCAACTTATAAAAAAAGGTTTTGCTTACTATGCTTTTGATACCAATCAATCTCTTGCTAGAATTAGAAATGAATTTCAAAAGAATGGAGAAAAATTTATTTACAATTCTAGAATTAGAGAAAAAATGGAAAATTCCCTTTCGCTTCCATACAAGGAAGTGCATCGTAGATTAGAAAAGCCTTATGTAGTACGGTTTAAAACCCCTTTCAAAAACGAATGTTTGGAAATATATGATGAAGTACGAGGAAAGATTCATATAAACACATCTACCCTAGATGATAAAATTCTTCTTAAATCAGATGGTATGCCTACCTATCATTTGGCTAATATTATTGATGATCATTTAATGCATATATCCCATGTTATTAGGGGAGAAGAATGGTTACCATCAATGGGATTTCATTGTCTTTTATATAGATCATTTGGATGGGAAATTCCAAAATTTGTTCATTTACCATTGATTTTAAATCCAAGAGGAAAAGGAAAGTTAAGTAAACGGAATAAAGGAAAATTAGAACTACCGATATTTCCTATTCAATGGAGAGACCCTGAAACTGGTATAGTTATACGTGGATATAGAGAATATGGTTATTTACCATCCGCTATTATCAATATGCTTGCTTTTTTAGGATGGAATCCTGGAGAAGGGGAAGAATTTTTTCTAATGAATGACTTAGTTAGAAAATTTTCTCTGGAAAAAGTTGGAAAATCCAGTGTCTATCTCAGTATAGAAAAAGCTAGATGGTTCAATCACCAACATCTGCAAAAAAAAACACTTGACGAAATAAGTGCTCTTTTTCGAAAAGATCTTGAAAAACATCATATAAAATCTGATGAAAATTATATACGAAAGGTTATAGAATCTGTAAGAAAAAGAGTTTGTTTTATTCATGAACTTTGGGAACAATCATCGTATTTTTTCATATACCCTAAAAACTATGATAAATGTTATCTACAAAAAATTAGATCAAGCAGATACTGCTTAATCGTAAAAGATTTAAAAAAACTCTTGGAATCTGTAGAAGATTTTAAAGAATCTTTTTTAAAGATAAAAATAAAGGATTTTTCTAAAAAACATAACATAAGTTCTGTTTTTTTTAAAAAAAATTTGAGACTTGCCTTAGTCGGCCGTTTGCAAGGAGTGGGCATTTTTTTCCTAATGGAAATGATAGGAAAGAGAGAAACACTAAGTAGAGTAGAGTGTTTTTATAGAGCATTACATGATAGTGTTTAATTTAATTTTTTTCTGTTCTAAAATTTCTCCAAAATTATGAGTCTATACAAACTTCTTCATTCTTCTATTGGTGAAAAAATTTTGATGGCATTTACTGGTTTTTTTTTGATGATTTTTTTGTTTGTGCATTTATGCGTTAATCTTTCACTCTTTTTCGGAGAGAAAGCATTTAATAGTGCAGCCCTATTTATGGAAAGTAATCCTTTTGTTCAAATTTCTCAGTATATGTTAGCATTTTTTTTTATTCTCCACATTTTCTTAGGAATTCTTCTTCATTTAAAAAATATAAAAGCAAGGGGAAATGTAAATTATACTTATACCAAATGGGATGCTCATACTCCATTTAATGCTAGGACCATGATTTTTTCTGGTATCCTAATTCTTCTTTTTTTAATCCTACATTTAAAAAATTTTACTATTCCTTTGAAAAACGATAAATATGGAAAAATAAACAACTATCAATTGGTCATAAGTTTATTTAAGAATCCAGTTTATACGTTTATTTACATTTTATCTTTCGTTATTTTATCTCTCCATTTAAGTCATGGATTTCAATCATCATTTAGATCGGTAGGAATTTTTCAAAAAAGTTATATTTCTACCATAAAAAAAATAGGTTTTATCTATTTTTGGCTGATATCTATAGGTTTTTCTAGCATCGCTCTTTGGTTTTTCTTTAGAACCTAGGTTCTATCATTTTTAATACTATGAACAATAATGTCTTAGATCCAAGAATTCCTTCTGGATCTTTAGAAGAAAAATGGAAGAATCATAAATCTGCCTTAAGGCTTGTTTCTCCAAATAACCGGCAAAAAATGGAAATAATTATTGTAGGTACAGGATTATCTGGAGGATCTGCTGCAGCAACTTTAGCTGAATTAGGGTATAAAGTCAAATCTTTTTGTTATCAAGATTCTCCACGTAGAGCACACTCTATAGCAGCACAAGGAGGAATTAATGCAGCAAAAAATTATCAAGGCGATAATGATTCCGTTTTCCGTCTTTTTTATGACACTATAAAAGGAGGTGATTTTCGTTCAAGAGAAGCAAATGTTTATCGTTTAGCAGAGATATCTGCTAATATAATTGATCAATGTGTTGCTCAAGGAGTCCCTTTTGCTAGAGATTATGGAGGATTTCTTGAAAATAGATCTTTCGGGGGCGTTCAGGTTTCAAGAACTTTTTATGCCAAAGGACAAACTGGACAACAGTTACTTTTGGGTTGCTATTCAGCTATGTCTAGACAAATTGGCAAAGGTAGCATAAAAATATACAACCGACATGAAATGCTGGATTTGGTGATTATTGATGGAAAAGCCAGAGGGATTATAGTGAGAAATTTGATTACAGGAGAGATTGAAAGACATGCAGCTCATGCTGTAGTTCTTGCATCAGGTGGATATGGAAATGTATTTTTTCTTTCAACGAACGCTTTGGGTGCAAATACAACGGCTATTTGGAAAGCTTACAGAAAAGGGGCTTTTTTCGCTAATCCTTGTTATACGCAGATTCATCCAACTTGCATTCCTGTACATGGAACTTTTCAATCCAAACTTACTCTTATGTCTGAATCTTTGCGTAATGATGGAAGGATATGGGTTCCTAAAAACAAAGAAGATGCTAGAGACATAAGAAATGGTAGAAAGAATCCGGAAGAAGTATCTGAGGATCAGAGAGATTACTATTTGGAACGTAGGTACCCGTCTTTTGGAAATCTTGTTCCTAGAGATGTAGCATCTAGAGCAGCTAAGGAACGATGTGATGCTGGTTTAGGAATTGAAAATAACGAAACTAATGAAGGAGTTTTTTTAGATTTTTCATCAGCCATTCAAAAATATGGAATAGAGAAGGCTAAAGAGCTAGGCTGTAATAGTCCTTCTGAAAAAGAAATTTATCTTTTAGGTGGTAAGGTTATAGAAGATAAATACGGAAATCTCTTTCAGATGTATGAAAAGATTACTATGGATTCTCCTTACAATAATCCAATGAAAATTTATCCGGCCATCCATTATACTATGGGAGGCCTTTGGGTGGACTACCATCTAATGAGTACTATACCTGGTTGTTATGTAATTGGAGAAGCTAATTTTTCAGATCACGGGTCTAATAGACTAGGTGCCTCTGCTCTAATGCAGGGATTAGCTGATGGATATTTTATTCTACCATATACTATTGCTGATTATTTAGCTGATGAAATAAGCACCGGGCCCATTTCAGTAAATAATCCTGAATTTAAGAAATCTGAGGCTGCTATACGGAATCGTTTAGATTATTTTTTAAAGAGAAAAGGTAGTTATACTGTAGATTATTTTCACAAAGCATTAGGTCAGGTAATGTGGAATAAAGTTGGGATGTCCCGTAATGAAAAAGGTTTGAAAGAGGCTATTTACGATATTAGGATTATTCGTGAATCTTTTTGGAATAAAGTTAGGGTAACTGGAGATATGAATAATTTAAATCCTGAACTAGAAAAAGCATGTCGCCTTGCTGATTTTCTTGAACTAGGAGAGCTTATTGCTATGGATGCTTTAGCCCGTCAGGAATCTTGCGGGTGCCATTTACGGGAAGAGTATCGTACTGAAGAAGGAGAAGCTCTTAGAGATGATGCTAATTATGCTAATGTTTCAGCCTGGGAATATAACAACACGGTTCTGCATAAAGAACCTCTTAATTTTGAATTTGTCCAATTAACTACACGTTCATATAAATAATACTTTTCTATGAAAAAATATTTAAGCTTTATTCTAAAAATTTGGAGGCAAAATGGTCCATATGAATCTGGGAGATTTGAAACCTATTCAGTAGATAAAATTTCCTCTGAAAGTTCATTTTTAGAAATGCTCGATTATCTAAATGAACGGCTAATTTTGGAAGGTTTAGATCCAATAGCTTTTGATTATGATTGTAGGGAAGGAATATGCGGAATGTGTTCTCTTTATATAAATGGGCAAGCGCATGGCTCAGATAGTTTTTTGACAACTTGTCAATTACAGATACGATCTTTTAAAGATGGGGAAACGATTTCCATCGAACCTTGGAGAGCCAAGTCTTTTCCAGTTATTAAAGATCTTGTAGTTGACCGTTCTGCTTTTGATAGAATTATGGCTAGCGGAGGATTCATTTCCGTTCGAACATCTGGGAAAACTATTGATGGAAATTCTATTCTTATTTCTAAGATAAATGCCGATAAGGCTTTCGATGCGTCTTCTTGCATTGGGTGCGGAGCTTGTGTAGCAACTTGTAAAAATTCCTCAGCAATGCTTTTCGTTTCTGCCAAAGTATCCCATCTGGCGTTTTTACCTCAAGGTCAAATTGAATCTAAACGTCGTGTTCTTAAGATGACGGAACAAATGGACAAAGAAGGTTTTGGAAATTGCACAAATACCGGAGCATGCGAAGTTCAATGTCCGAAGGGAATCTCTATAGAAAACATCGCTAGAATGAATAGAGAATTTTTAAATGCTTTATTTGCAGAAGATTAAGTAATTGCTATAGTTTTTTGGCTATTCTTAATCTAGCACTTCGTGCACGATTATTCCTTTTTATTTCTTCATTATTTGGAGTAATAGCTTTGGAATAAATAGATTGCAAATGATTATTTTTTTTTTACCGAAAAAATCTTTTTCTAAAAAACCTTCAAACGATCCTGTTTTGAAAAAACGTTTAACCAAACGGTCTTCAATAGAGTGATAGGAAATTACAGAGATCCTTCCTTCTTTCATCAAAAAAGAACTAGATTGAGTCAATAGTTCTTTTAATGCGTTGATTTCATCGTTTACTTCGATTCTAAGTGCTTGGAAAAGTAGGGCAAAAAATTTTTGCTTTTTAATTTCTTTAAATAACTCCATTAAATCAAATGAAGTTTCTATATTTTTTTTTGCACGTTTTTTTACTATTTTCTCAGCAAGTTTCTTGCTGTTTTTAAATTCTCCATATTTATGGAAAACTTCACTCAATTTTTTCTCTGAATAATATTTCAGTATTTCTTTAGCTGAATATTTAGAACGCAAGTTCATTCGCATATCAATAGGGTAATTAAAACGAGTAGAAAAACCCCTATTTGAGGAATCAATTTGATTCCCAGAAACTCCTAAATCAATGATAATACCTGATACGTTATTTATTTTTTTAAGGTTCAAAACCTCTTTTATCGATCTAAAATTTTTATGAAAAATTTTTAATCTTTTGTCTTTAATTGGGTTTTTTTTTATCGCTTCTTCATCTTGATCAAAAGCTAATAGCCTACCCTTTTTGGTTAGTTTTTCCAAAATTGCCCTAGAATGTCCTCCTCCCCCATATGTTGCATCAACATATGTACCTTCTGGATCAAAAACCAAATTTTCTGTGCTTGAATTTATTAGTACAGGTTTGTGATATATATTTTTTTTCATTTTGTTTTCAATTAAAGTATGAAATTTACGCTTGCTATAATTAAACCTGATGCCATTCAAAACGGATATGGAGGTCTTATTTTAGAGAAAATAATATCTTCTGGATTTAAGATTCGTTCTATAAAAATGATGATGTTTTCCAAAAAAGATGCCCAAGAATTTTATTATGTTCATAAATATAGGTCTTTTTTTGAATATTTGGTTGATTTTATGAGTTCACATCCAATAGTTCCAGCTGTTTTGGAAAAAAAAAATGCTGTTTCAGATTTTAGATTGCTTATTGGAGATACAAATTTCAAAAAAGCAAAAGAAGGAACCATTCGAAAATCTTATGCTAAATCTTTAAAGCGTAATTCTATTCATGGATCTGATAGCGATGTAAGCGCTATTAGGGAAATTAATTTTTGTTTTTCTGAACTAAATTGCTTTTAATCATATGAAGATGATTCTCTATCCAACGAATTTTTTCAATAGTGTCAAATTCTTTTTTTCTTTCTCTTTCTATAATTTCTTTTGGAGCAAAAATAATAAATTTTTTGTTTGAAATATTTTTTCTAATTCTTTCTAATAAGTTTCTATAATGATGAAGGTCTTTTTCTAATTTTTCTTTTTCATCTATACGTTTAAAAAAGATCTTTTTTAGATGGTATTCATCTGGGCCCAAAAAGAACGAAATAGTTTCATATTCAGAGATAGGTTTTTTATTAACGTATTCTATTTGAGAGATTCCTCCTAATTTTTTAATAATGGATAGATTACACCTTGGTTTTTGAGTTAAAATAAACATATATAATTGCTCTTTTTGAGATATTTTATTATATTTTCTCAAAAATCTAATTTTCTTGATAATTTTAGCATAATTTTCGAAATATTCTAATATCTTTGTTTGATAATTTTTTTTTTTAGGCCAATCAGAAACCATTAAAGCTGAAGCTGATCTAATCTTGATATTTTGCCAAATTTCCTCTGTGATAAAAGGCATAAAGGGATGTAAAAGCTTCAGCAAATTTTCAAAAAATTCAACGGTTTTTGAAAATACTTCACTAGGAATATTTTTCCCTTTATCTGGTTTTACTAGTTCTAGATAACAAGAACAAAAGTCCTCTCTAATCAGTTTGTATAAAATCATTAATGCTTCAGAAATCTTATAATCTTCAAAAGATTTCTCTATCTCTTCAAGAGCTTGATAGAATCGATGACTGAACCAGAAAACTCCTAGTCTTGAAAGCTCAGACGAATAGATATGATTATCCCCTAAAGATTCCTCCCATTGTTTAATTAATCTAAATGCATTCCATATCTTGTTAGAAAAATTCCTACCTTGTATACAGAGAATTTCGTCAAAACGCAAATCATTACCTGCTTTCGTGCACAATAGCAATCCTGCACGAACTCCATCAGCCCCATATTGATTTATTAAATCAACAGACTCTGGGTAGTTTCCTAGTGATTTAGACATTTTTTGACGTTGATTATCTCTAACAATTCCTGTAAAATAAACCTTATTAAAAGGCTTTTCTCCTAAAAAAGAATACCCAGCCAGAATCATTCTTGCTACCCAAAAAAATAAAATATCTGGAGCGGTAACCAAATCTTGTGTTGGATAATAATATAAAATGTCTGACCTATCAAAAATAGATATTGGCCAAAGCCACGAAGAAAACCAAGTGTCTAGTACATCAGGATCCTGTTTAAGGCATTCTATACTCTGGTTGTTCGTTTTTATACGAGCTTCTTCTGCATTACTTGCTACAACAAAAGCATTATCATAATAGTAAACTGGAATTCGGTGGCCCCACCAAAGTTGCCTAGAAATATTCCAATCTTTTAAGTTTTCCATCCAATATCTGTATACATTTTTTAATTCTTCTGGATAAAATTTAATTTCTCCTTTTTTCACAGCTTTCAAAGCATTTTTCGCTAATGGTTTTACTTGAAGAAACCATTGCATAGACAGTCTAGGTTCAATAATAGAACGACTACGTTCTGAAATTCCTATTTTATGAAAATGTTCTTCCATTCTTACTAGAGCGCCCATTTTCTCTAGATCTTTTATGATAGCCCTTCGTTTGTATTTACCCCCTTTTATAAATTCTAAACCATGTTTTTCAGCTAATGCTTTATCTGCAAAATCATGAGATGGAGTTACCTTTAAACATCCCGTACCAAAACTCATTTTTACATATTCATCTTCAATAATAGGGATTAATCTTCCTAAGATAGGAATAATCGCTCTACGATTTTTCAAATGAAAAAAACGTTGGTCGTTAGGATTAACGCAAATAGCAGAATCTCCAGTAATGGATTCTGGACGTGTAGTTGACACTACAATAAATTCTTCTGTGTTTTCAATAAAATATTTTATGTAATAAAGTTTACCAGAACGTTCTTCATAAAAGATTTCTTCATCTGAGAGAGTAGTTTTTACTTCAGTGTCCCAATGTATCATTCTATATGCTCTATATATTAATCCTTTTTTATAAAGAGCTATGAAAGCCTGGGTAACTGATTCAGAAAACCTTGAATCTAGTGTAAATCTACTTCTTCTCCAATCACAGGAGCATCCTAGTCTTTTTAATTGGTCGAAAATGATATTTCGATGTTTATTTGTCCAATTCCAAACTCTGGCTAGAAAAGCTTTTCTTCCTAAATATTCTTTAGAAATACCTTCTTTTTTTAGTTGATTTACCACTTTATTCTCCGTAGCAATAGATGCATGATCAGTTCCTGGAATCCAACAAACATTGTAATTACGCATTCGTGCTCTTCTGGCTAATACATCTTGTATGGTATTGTTTAGCATATGTCCCATGTGAAGTCTTCCTGTAACATTTGGAGGAGGAAGCACCAATGTATAAGGCTTTCTTTTATCCGGCTTTGAATAAAAAAAACCTGATTGTATCCATTCCTTATAATGCTTTTCTTCAACAGACTTTGAATTGTATTTTGCAGTAATTTTCATTTAAAATTAGTATAGTAACATGCCATTAAAAAACCTAATAAAAAAAGCTTAGCATTTAATCAAATAGAGAACATACGTATTATTTCTTATCTTATAAAAAATACAGGACGCTTTATCGCATTTCGTTAAAATGAGGAAAGTCCGGACACTAAAGTTCTTACGCACCGGATAATTACCGTACGCTAAAAGCGAGGACTAGTGCAACAGAAAGAAAATACAGTTAGGCTGTAGTGAAATCAGGTAAACTCTGCGTGGTGTAATGCCATGTATACTGGCATTGTAGGTAGTCTAGCCGTTTTTGTCAAGGGGTAGGCAGCTGTAGGTAAGAAGTAATTCTTCTCAAAGAGAAATGATAAAGCTAGAGGACAGAATCCGGCTTATAGTCCTATAGGTCCCATAGCTCAGACGGTTAGAGCATCTGACTCATAATCAGAAGGTCGCTGGTTCAAACCCAGCTGGGTCCACTTTTTGCTAATAGAGATTTTTCAATAAACTTGTTATTCCGGTTTCTAGATTCAAAAAATAGGTTAGTTCTTTAATAAAAAGTCTCTTTTGTTTCATATTATCTCTAAATCTTACGGTGATACTTTCATCTTGAAAACTCTCATAATCAATAGTGATACAAATAGGAGTGCCTATAGCATCTTGTCGACGATAACGTTTTCCTATAGATTCATTATCATCGTAAGTAATTTGGTGATCAGTTTTAAGTGTATGGAAAATTTTTTTAGCCATTTCAGCCAGTCCATCTTTTTTAACTAAAGGTAAAACGGCTGCTTTAAACGGAGCTAGACTAGGGTGTAGTTTAAGGAAAAGACGTTTACTATTTTTAGTATTCTCTTCTTTAAGAGAAGAAGAAAAAACAGATAAGAACATCCTATCTAGGCCTAGAGAAGTTTCTATTACAGAAGGTAGATAATTTTTATTTTTAATGTAATCAAAATATTTTAAATTTTTTCTAGAATGTTTTTCGTGATTTTTCAAATCAAAATCCGTTCTGGAATGAATTCCCTCTAGCTCTCTAAATCCAAACGGGAAACTAAATTCGATATCACTAGCAGCATTAGCATAATGCGCTAGTTTTTTATGATCATTAAAACGATATTTATCTTTTCCTAATCCTAAAGTTAGATGCCATTTCATTCTAGCGTTTTTCCAATATTCATACCATTTAATTTCCTCACCTGGAGATACGAAAAACTGCATTTCCATCTGTTCAAATTCACGCATTCTAAAAATAAATGTTCTTGCAATGATTTCATTTCTAAAGGATTTTCCAATTTGAGCTATACCAAAAGGTATTTTCATTCTTGTGCTTTTTTGTACCTTAGAAAAATTAACAAAAATACCTTGTGCAGTTTCCGGTCTCAAGTAAATTCCTTCTTTAGTTCCTCCAATTTGAAACATCAAATTAAACTTACGAACCTCCTCCCAATTTCTAGATCCTGTTTCTGGATCCCTTATATCTAGTTCTTCAATCAATAATTGAAGATCCTTCAAGTCATTCTTCTCGAATGACCTAGCCATTCGCATAATAATTTTTTTTTCCTTATCTCTATAATATTTTACTTTAGGATCTGTGTTTAGAAATTTTTTTTCATTAAAATATAATCCTGAACATTTTTTAGCTTTATATAATTCTTTCTTTATTTTATTTTGTATTTTTTCTATGTAGTTTTCTATCAAAACATCCACGCGATAGCGTCGATTACTATCTTTATTGAAAATCATCAAGTCGTTAAAAGCATCCACGTGTCCAGATGACTTCCATATATGCGGATGCATAAGAATAGCTGAATCAATTCCAACAATATTTTCACGCAATTGAACCATAGACTTCCACCAGAATTCCTTTATGTTATTCTTTAATCCTATACCATATGGACCATAATCATATACTGCATTCATACCATCATAAATTTCGCTTGACTTGAACACAAATCCATAAGATTTTGCATGAGCAATAACATTTTTTAAATGATCGTTATTGATTTTTTTCATAAACGTTAAATGATATTTTAACTTCCACTTTAGTATGTAATCTGACAATGGCTTTATATTTTCCTGCAGTTTTTATCTTATTATTACCCATGATTTTAATCGATTCGTTTTCGATAGGAAAACCTCTTTTTTTAAAAAATTTTGCTAAATCTCTATTTTCTATAGCCTTTTTAACTAGCAAACTAACATATATACGTTTAATTTTATATGCTATTTCCTTTGCTTTTTTTAGGATAAATTCTTCTTTTTTAGACCTTTGTTTTAAAATTTCTCTATGCTCTTTAATAATTCCAGTAGTAGCTATCAAAGCTAGACCCTTAGGGAGTAGGTAATTTCTAGCGAATCCTGGCTTTACGTTTAAAAAATCATTTTTAAATCCAAGGATTTTTACGTCCTTTTTAAGGATAATTTTCATAAGCAAAGTTTTTTCTGATCAACGAAGATCATCCGTTATGAATGGAAGAAAACCAAGATATCTGGCTCTTTTTATGGAGATGCTGAGTTTTCGTTGATTTTTCTTAGAGGTACCTGTAATACGACGAGGTAGAATTTTTCCTTGTGCATTTAGAAATTTTATCAAAAAATTTGGATCTTTATAGTCTATATATTTAATACCAAACTTTTTGAAAAAGCAGTATTTTTTTTGAGTTTTTACCTCCAAATTTAAGGGAGTGAGAAATTTTATCTCACTTTCTTCAGTCTTTTGATTGTTTTTTTCTAACATGACCAATACAGTTTAATTTTTATATTGTTTTTTATTTCTTCGTATTTCTGCATAGTTTCTCGCATCTTTGTTCATCTTAACCATTAAGAACCTGATAATTCGGTTATCACGTCTAAGTCTAAGGTGGATATTGGCTATCTCTTTTGGATTTATAGAATACTCATATAAATGGTAATTAGCCATTTTTTTTCTTTTTATAGGATAAGCAAGTTTTTTCATTCCCCAATGTTCTTGATGTATAATTCTCCCTCTACTCTTTAGTAGAAGTTCTTCGTACTCTTTTACGAGATCTTTTACTTGTTTTTCAGATAATACAGGAGTAACTATTATTATAGTTTCATAGAAGCTAAACATTCGAATACATTTTTTTTTTATTGAGATAAAGTCTCTTTACCTCAAATTTTGACCCAAAAAGTCTTCCCTATATTTTTTTTTATTTCTATCAAAGCATCTATCAAAGCATCAATATCTTTCATTTTATTAAAGATTCCAAATGAGATTCTAAGATAACTAGAGGGATCTTTACCTGAAACAGCTTCAATAACATGCGATCTTCTTACATAACTAGATGCGCATGCACTTCCTTCAGAAACAGCTATACCTTTCAGGTCTAAAAAAAAACTTAGAATATTATTTTTAATTGGAATTGAAATGTTCAATATTGTATATAAGCTTTTATCCAAAAAATCTGATAAACCATTGAATTTTATTTCAGGAATTTCTCTTTTAAGTTCTGAAATGCAATATTTTTTTAATGTTTCTATCTTTCCTTTTTCTTCATTTAGAGAAGAATAAGCTAATTCAAGCGCCTTAGCCATGCCAACAATACAGCAAATGTTTTCTGTTCCAGCTCGGAGATTTTTTTCTTGTCCACCCCCCGTTAAAAATGGATTGACCAAGAGGCCTTTACGAATAAAAACAAATCCAATTCCCAATGGACCGTAAAATTTGTGAGCGCTTGCTCCTGCAAAATCTAAGGGTATATTTTTTACATTCATAGGGAAATGTCCCACTGTTTGTACTATGTCGGAATGAAAATAAGATCCATATTTTTTGCAAAGAAACCCTATTTCTTCTATATCTGATAGATTACCAATTTCATTGTTAGCATGCATTAAGCTTACTATTGTAGTAATAGAATTATTTTTTAATTTTCTCTCTAGATCTTCTCTGTCAATTGATCCTTTTTCTTCTAATTTAATTAATTCTATAACAATTTTTGAACATCGAGCTATATCTAAAATTGTTTCTAAAACTGATTTATGTTCAATTGGCGAACTTAAAATACGTTTTACTTTTAAATCTCTTATTGCCGAACGTAAAACTAGATTATTAGCTTCTGTTCCTCCAGAAGTAAAAATAATTTCTGAAGGAAGTGCATGTATCGAACTTGCAATAGATATTCTTGATATTTCTATAAGAGCCTTATTTCTTCGTCCGAATTGATGTGAAGAAGAAGGATTCCCTATATAGTTTTTTAAAACATCATTCATAACTTGAATGACCTCTTGTCTTATTGGAGTACTTGCCGCGTTATCTAGATATATTTTACTCATTGATATTAAGTATAAAAGTAGACACGTAGGGATTCGAACCCTAACTAACAGAACCAAAATCTGCTGTGCTACCCTTACACCACGTGTCTAATCTAGATAATAATGAATCTAAAAAAATATAAAAATGATCGGTAATTTTAAAAAAATTTTTTTTTTTTAATTTTTTTTTTCTTAATTTGTTTCTCTAAACTAAAAAATCGTTTATGTCAGTAAAAATTCGTTTCCAAAGACGAGGAAGAAAGGGAAGAGCTTTCTATACTGTTGTCGTTTCTGATTCTCGTTCTCCTAGAAATGGGAGATTTATTAAAAAATTAGGTATATACAATCCGCATTCTGATCCTCCTTCTATCACCTTGGATACAGATGCTACTATTTCTTGGCTACTAAAAGGAGCTAAACCAACGAAGGCAACTAGTTCTATTCTTTCCAATAAAGGAGTTATGTTAAGAAAACACTTATTCCTGTGGGTAAAGAAAGGTTTATTTTCTGAAAATGAGGCAGAACGTAGATACCAAGAGTGGCTTAAAAATATGGATTAAAGAGAAAAGGTAAATTTTTATACTGATAAAACTCTTCTAGTATATAGGCATCATATACTGATAATTCACCGATTCTTTTTCTTCTTAAGGAACAAAGATAGCCTTTGTTATTAAGTGATCTTCCAAAGTCTTTAGCTAATTTTCGTATATATACCCCTTTTCCGCAACATATTCTGAATTTAAGAAAAGGTAAATTTATATCGGTAATTTCAAAATTATGTATTTTTACTTTCCTGTGTAGGATTTTTACAAATTTTCCTTTTCTAGCTATATTATAAAGCTTTTCTCCATTTTTTTTTAGAGCGGAAAATATAGGGGGGATTTGATAGATGTCCCCTATAAATTTTTTTTGGTTTTTTTTAATATTTTCTGAAGTAATGTGCTTTAAAATTTCAGAAGTATCTAAAATTTCATCTTCAGAAGTCTCTGAATCTAGAGAAGGAGTTGTTGCTCCCAATTTAATCATTCCAGTATATATTTTTTCTTTCTCTAGAAAAAAATTTATTTTTTGAGTAGCTAAACCAATACATATAATAAGAATCCCTGTAGCTAGGGGATCTAGTGTTCCGGTATGTCCAACTTTTACTTTTTCTATTTGAAAAAAATGTTTAATCTTCCATCTAATTTTGTTTACTACATAAAAAGATGTCAACCCTAAGGGTTTATCAATTAAAATAATCAAATAAATGTAAATATTAGGTGTCAATTGTAGCATTAAGTGCGTTCATTTCTATAAATTTTTTTCTAGATGGAACATCATCTCCCATTAACAAGGAAAAAATACGATCGGTGTCTACCAAGTTTTCTATATTTACTTTACGTAAGGTTCTATTTTCTGGATTCATTGTAGTATCCCATAATTGCTCTGCTGTCATTTCCCCCAATCCTTTATATCGTTGAACGATTATCCCTTTTTTTACTTCGGAGATTAGTTTTTCTCTCTCTCTATCACTCCAAGCATAGACTTTTCTATTTCCTTTTTTGATCATGTATAGAGGGGGAGTTGCAATATAAATGTAACCTTTCTCAATCAAAGTTCTCATATATCGGAAAAAAAATGTTAAAATAAGTGTAGAAATGTGACTCCCGTCTGTATCAGCATCAGTCATAATTATAATTTTATGATAACGTAGTCTTTCTAAATTCAGTTCTTTATTATCTGTTTTGATTCCTAACCCTAAGGCGTAAAAAATATTTCGTATTTCTTCATTCTCAAATGCTCTGTACTGTAGAGATTTCTCCACATTTAATATTTTACCCTTTAAAGGCAAAATTGCTTGAAAATTTCTATCTCTTCCTTGTTTTGCTGTTCCTCCTGCAGAATCTCCTTCAACCAGATATATTTCACATTTTTCTGGATTATTTAAAGAACAATCCGCTAATTTTACCGGAAAACTTATAGAATTGTTATTTATTGAATTATTTTTTTGCACTCTAGCCTTTTTAGCGGCTAGTCTAGCTTTAGACGCTAAAAGTACTTTTTCCAGTATTTGACTAGAAAATCTAGGATTTTCCTCAAGAAATTTACTTAGGTAATTTACTACTATTTTTTCTACTGCACCACTTACTTCAGGGTTTCCCAGTTTAGTTTTCGTTTGCCCTTCAAATTGAGGATGGTCAATTTTTACTGAAACAATAGCCGTTATCCCTTCTTTAAAGTCATCCCCAGTAAATTCCACTTTTTCTTTATTCAAGAAACTATATTTTTTAAAAGTTCTAGTTAGTGCTCGTCTAAATCCAGTTAAATGTGTTCCCCCTTCATTGGTCTTAATGTTATTGACATAAGAATGGATGTTTTCTTCGAAAGAATGGTTATATCGCATAGCCACTTCAATAGATACCTTTTCCTTTTTACCAGATATATAGATAACATCCGGGATAATAGGAACTCTATTTTTGTCTAAAAATAAAATAAAATCTTTCAATCCTCCTTCAGAAAAAAATTTTTCCATTCTAGGAATTCCTCCTTCAGAAATTTCTCTTTCGTCAATAAGATTTATGTAAATTCCCCGCTCTAAGAAAGATAACTCACGCAATCGTATGGCAATAGTTTCATAACTGTATGAAATATTTTTAAAAATGTTTTCATCTGCCTGAAAAGTTATTTCAGTACCACTTTTTTTAGGTTTATTGCTTTGACTTATCTGTTCTACCTTGCTTACCGATTTCCCTATTGAATATTCTTGTAAAAAAACTTTACCTTCTCGAAAGACTTTAACAAAAAGGAGACTGGATAGAGCATTAACACAAGAAATTCCTATACCGTGAAGTCCTCCAGAAATAGAATATGAATTTTTGTCAAATTTTCCTCCAGCTCCAATCTTAGTCATTACAACCTCTAACGCTGAGCACCCTTCTTTTTTGTGAAAATCTACAGGAATTCCTCTTCCATTATCAATTACAGTGATAGATTTATCTGAATTGATAATTACATTAATTTCGTTACAAAAACCTGTTAAAGCCTCGTCCATAGAATTATCCACAACTTCGTAAACTAGATGATGAAATCCTTTTAGTCCAGTATCTCCAATGTACATTGAAGGTCTAGTCCTAATATGTTCAATGCTATCAAGGTAGAGAATGTTATCCGCTGTATATGTATTCATAGAAATTTAGTATTAAAAGAAAACCTTAAAAACTATTTTTTGCGCACGGTAAATATACGACCTTTTTTCCAGAAAAAAAAGCTATTTTAAAGTAGTTCATTAAAGGAAATTCAATAGCCTTAGGGAATAGGCTAAGTTCTTCAGATAGATTCCCTCCTTTTAGAGAAAAAATACCATTTGGTATTTCATGCTTGGATTTAGAGATAAATTTTCCTTTAACCCAAGCATATAAACGAGGAATTTTTGTTACTGCTCTATTTAAAATAAAGTCAAATTTTCCTTTTGTTTTTTCAGCTCTTATACAAATAGTCCGAACATTATTTATAAATAACTCTTTAGATATGCTTTTTGTCGCTTTTATTTTCTTATCTCTGGAATCTACAAGAAGAAAATCGCTATCTGGAAATAAAATAGCGAGGGGTATTCCTGGAAAACCCCCTCCTGTTCCAACGTCCATAATGTTAGAACCAGGCATAATAGAAACAATTTTAGCTATTCCTAGCGAATGCAAAACATGATTCTGATAAAAAGAATCGAAGGATTTTCTTGAAATTAAATTAATTTTCTTATTCCAGTAATAGTATATCTCTTTCATTTTAGAAAACTGTTCAAGTTGCCTTGAATTAAGTTTTGGAAAATATTTCTGAATTAATTTCATTGTATATTTTTTTCAATATGAAAAATATTTCCTATCGTTTAAAAAATATGAGTTTTTCAAAAACTCTTTATATGGCCAACATAGCTAGAAATCTTATAAACAAAGGATACAAAAACATTATCAATCTAGGCATAGGAGAACCTGACTTTAATCCACCAGGATTTATTCTTCATGCAGCTAAAAAAGCTATAGATGATGGATATCATAAATATTCCCCAATATCAGGATATTACGATTTACGTGAAACCATATGCAAAAAATTTAAACGTGATAACGGATTAAATTATAATCCTTCTCAAATTGTCGTATCAACTGGGGTTAAACAGTCCATTATAAATGTTTTTCTATCCATTCTTAATTCAGATGACGAAGTAATCATTCCAGCTCCGTATTGGGTAAGTTATTACGAAATGGTAAAACTTTGCGAAGCAAAACCTGTAATAATTCATACAGATAGAAAAACAAATTTCAAAGTAACAGCCATACAATTAGAAAAATCTATAAACTCTAAAACAAGAGCTTTTATTTTTAGTTCTCCATCTAATCCATCTGGATGTGTTTATTCTAAAAGCGAATTAAAATCTTTAGCTAAGATATTAAGCAAACATCAAAATATAGTGATCGTATCAGACGAAATTTATGAACACATTTGTTATATATCCCATGCAAGTATTGCCTCTATTACTGATGTTTACGGCCAAACTATTACCATTAATGGTATATCTAAAGCCTTCTCTATGACTGGCTGGAGGATAGGATATATTGGAGCCCCAGAATGGATAGCCCAAGCTTGCGAAAAAGTTCAAGGGCAAATGACTTCAGGCGCTAATTCTATTTCGCAGAGAGCTACTATTGCAGCTTTAGCAGGTAGTATGAAATCTATGATTGTATCATTAAAAAAACGCAGAAATTTAGTCTTGGAATTTATAGATAAAATTCCTGGATTTCAATCCAATATTCCAAATGGAACTTTTTATGTTTTTCCTGATGTTTCGAATCTTCTACACAGAAATATTTCTGGAACTTTCATAAAAAATTCTGATGATTTAGCTATGATTTTACTAGAAAAAATTAAAGTTTTGACTATTGGAGGATCCTCTTTCGGAAAAGAAAAGCATTTGCGCATTTCTTATGCTATGTCAAAAAGCAAGCTACTTGAAGCATTTAGAAGAATTAAAAATCTTTTATATGTAAATAAATTAAAAAAATGAAAAACAAAACTTTCTTTTTTCTAGTTTTTTTTCTAGTTTTTTATGCATTAAATGCTCAACAAAAAATTGACGGGGTAGCTGCCATGATTGGGGATCAAATTATTTCAGAATCTGATGTTAGAGAAAACATACTCAATACGGATAAAAAACTAACTTCATGTGAAGTTTTAAAAGAAATGATCAAAAGTAATGTTTTACTATATCATGCAAAAAAAGATAAAAATCTTTCTAAAAGAATTTCTGTTGATCAAATACGTTTACGTGTTAAAAAAATTTTAAAAGAGCTTGCTCTTCAAGTAGGGGGAATGAAAAATCTTTTAAAAAAATACGATAAAAATTCTGTTAAAGAACTTTCTGAAGAGTATACTGAGAATGTAAGAAATAACGAACTAATAAAACAGTTTTTTCAAGAAAAAATTACTTCTAATGTTAATGTAAGCCCATTTGAAGTACAAGAATTTTGCAAAAAACATAAAGAAAAACTCCCTATTTTTCCAGAAAAATTATATTTCTATCGAATAGTTTTTTATCCTAAGCTAAAAAATTCACATAGGAAAGAAATTCTAAATAAGCTTGAAAAAATAAAAAAATACATAGAAAAAGGTTCTACTTTTGAAGTAGAAGCAATTGCTTATTCCCAAGATAATTCTACAGCTTTTAAAGGGGGATTGATAAAAAATATGAATACGAGGAATATTAGCTCAACACTATATAGAGTGCTCTCTTCTTTAAAAGAAGGGGAAATATCCGAACCTTTTGAATCTGAATTTGGATTTCAAATTGTAAAATTGGAAAAACTAAGAAAAAATAGGATTGATTACCGTAATATATTGATGAAAAAAAATTCTACAAAAGAAGAAATGGATAAAACAAAAAAATTCGCTGACTCAATTAGAGATTTTCTTTATCAAAAGAAAATAAGCTTTGAAGAAGCTATAGAGAAATATTCCATAGAAGATGACTTTAAATTCTCTATGGATAAAAATCAATTATCGAAAAATTCCTATTCAGCATTGATTCATGTAAAAAATGGAGGGATTTCATACACTTATGAAGATGAAATCAAAGGAAAAAAAGCTTATTTTCTTTTGAAAATTTTAAAAAGGATTCCTGCACATAAACCTACTCTTGAAAATGAATATCAGTTTTTAAAAAACTTTGTTAGTATGGAAAAATCTTCAAACGAACTTACAAAATGGGTTAATTTTCATATTCCTGATATTTTTATTGGAATAGGGGAGAACTTTCAAGAATGTTTTCCGGTAAAAGCCTTTAAGTCAATAAAAAGATAGTTATATGCGATTAAAAGGATTTGTGGCATTTGTATCTATTACTCTTTTGTTAATTTCTTTGTATTACGTAAGTTTAACTTCCAAACAGGATAGAAGGTCTTTAAATCTAGGGTTAGATCTAAAAGGAGGAATTAATGTAATTTTGCTAATTTCTGAACGAGATCTTTTGGTGAATATTTCTGAGAATTCTCAAAATAATATTTTCTTAGCTTCTCTTAAAGAAGCCGATAAAAAAGTCCCATCATTGGATTATCTTTCTTTGTTTTTTCAGGCTTTTAAAAAAAATAAAAAGCTTAAAAAATCCTGTCTCTCCGAAATTTTCGGAAAAAAAAAATTGCTTAATGAAATTAATTCTGATTGTACAGACAAAGAAGTTGAAAAGGTAATAAGGAAAAAAGTAGATGAGTATATAGACGTTGCGTCTAAGGTTCTTCAATATAGAATGGATAGGGTTGGTATTCAGGCTAAAATTCAACGCATAGAAAACTCAGTATGTATTTTGGTAGAGTTTCCTTTTGTCAGGGATGCAGAACGTATAAAAAAATTATTGCAGATACCAGCAAAACTCCAATTTTTTGAAGTTTGCAGTAAAAAACGGATTATACCATATATTCGAAGTTTAGACCATATTTTTAAAAAAAACTCTTCTCTATTAGGTTCTCATATAAAGAGTTCTCATATAGATGATAACTTAATCGGTTTGGTTGACATAAAAGATACGATTATTGTCAGTAAAATTTTAAACAGTTCTAAGGCAAGATTTTTTTTACCTCCAGATTTAAAAAATGTTAAATTTTTGTGGTCTGCTAAGGTTTTAAAATCAAGAAAAGGAAATTTTTTGGGATTATACGCAATTCAAACAGAATTTGACGGTACTTCTCCATTAGATGGGGAAGTAATAACTAATGCAAATATATCTTTAGGGTTATTTAATGAAATCATCGTAAATATTACGATGAATAAAAAAGGTACTTTTCTCTGGAAAAACTTAACTAGAAAAGCTCTAGGAAATAACATCGCTCTCGTTTTAGATGATTTAGTTTATGCAGTACCAAAAGTTAACTACGTAATTTCGAATGGACATTCGCAAATTTCAGGAAATTTCAATATACAAATGGCCAATGATCTAGTGAATGTTTTAAATTCAGGTAGGTTACCTGCAAAAATGCAAATTATTATATCAGAAATGATAGGCCCGGCTCTAGGTAATAGAGCGATTAAAAGTTTTTTAAACGCTTCTTTAGTAGCTTTAGTATTCGTTTTCTTCTGTATGATATTTTTTTACAGAACAGCTGGATTCTATGCAAATATTGCATTAATTTTTAATATACTATTTATTTTCGGTATTCTAATTTCTATTGGAGAGGTTCTCTCATTGCCTGGTTTAACTGGGATAATTCTAACCATAGTTAGGTATGTGGATGAAAATATTTTACTATACGAACGCATAAAGGAGTATATTAAAAAAGGAAAAACTTTCCGTAAATCCATAAATAATAGTTATACACTTAGAGGTGCTTTATCTTCTATCATCGATGGACAAATTACCACACTTTTTACTGGAATTATTTTATTTTTTTTGGTAAAAGGGCCTATAAAAGTATTTGCGATAACGTTAATTATTGGAATTTTTACTTCTATATTTTCCTCTCTATGTATTTCTAGATGGTTTATCGAAAATCACTTAACCATAAAAAAATATATTTCTTTTTCTATTTATTTTTCTAGTCTAGAAACTGAATATTTTCTTCAATGGGATTTTATCTCTAAGCGAAAATACGCTTACCTATTTTCGCTAATTTTACTAGGGATCAGTTTTTCCTCTTTAGCTATTCGAGGATTAAATTTAGGAGTGGATTTTCTTGGGGTAAGAACTTATATCGTTAGGCTTAATCAATCAGTAAATTTGGAAAAAATTTATTATAAATTATCGAGTTTTTTTTCTGAATCTGAAAATGGGTTTTATTCTATTCCGGAGATTATCTCTTTTGGTAGAAAAAACAAATTAAAAATAACGACAAAATATAAAGTAAATAAAGAAGGCCCTAAAGTTGAGGAAGAAATTTCGAAAAAACTTTATACCGTATTTAGGCCATATTTACCAATAGATTTTAGTTTCGAAAACTTTAAAAACACTAAAAAATATTTTGGTATTTTATATTATATAAAAGTTGGTATCGCAAAGTATCTTAGTAAAAAAGCTTTTTTGTCCGTTTTATTTTCTTTACTTGTAATTTTTTCGTACCTATTCATACTATTTGAAAGATGGGAATTCAGTCTAGCTGCAGTTATTTCTCTTTTTCACGATTCTATTGTAGTTTTAGGATTTTTTTCAGTTTTTTATGGATTTTTACCTTTATCTTTAGAGATGGATCAATCTTTGATTGCAGCAATATTCACTATCATTGTTTATTCAATAAATGATAAAGTAATTGTCTATGATAGGATTAGAAGAGAAATTAGAAGAGTGAAAAATATATCTTTTAATGATGTAGTCAATCAAGCAATTTGCAGAACTTTAAGTAGAACCATTAAAACCTATTTAATGAGAGTCTTTGTCCTATTTATTATTTTACTCTTTGGAGGAAAGCCTATACGAAACTTTATGGTTGCTATTTTTTTGGGTATTATCGTTGCTCCGTATTCTTCAATATTTATATCTCCCTACCTAATGTATGAGTTACGTAAATAAATAAGAAAATGGAAATATTATTTATTAGTTCTGAGGATACTTTCATTATTATATTTTTTGCTGTTTTAATCTTTGGTCCCAAAAAAATACCAGAAATTGCCCGAAGCCTTGGGTTGGGAGTAAAATATATTCAAAAAGCTATTCAAGAAATCAAAGAAGAGATCTACAAAGAATAGATAAACTGTGAAGTGTATGTAATTTATCTAAATTCTGCGCCTAATTTTTTTATAAATTTATCTTGGAATTTTTCCATTGTCTCATTAATTACACTGTTTATTAAAGTTTTCCTTTCATCTCCCATGTAAAATCTTAAAGCATAAGATTTTTTACCTTTTGGGACTTGTTCTCCTTTATAAACATCAAAAACCTCTATTTTCTTAATAAAGTTTTTTTCCTCTGATCTAACAACTTGAATAAGTTCTTCAAAAGAAATTCTATGGTCGATAAAGAAAGACAAATCTCTTTTTGCTAATGGATATTTTGTAGCTTCTATGAAAAAAACTCTTCTTTTCTTCATAAGTAGCATAAAATTTTTCCAAAAAAATTCTGAATAAAAAACTTTTAGATGTAATTTTTTCACTAAGTGCTTATTGACTTTACCTATTTCCACAATAGGTAGTTCTTTTTTTTTTATTAAAATACTTTTCTCAAAAAATAAATGATCTGAAATAATAATCTGGGTTAAGTTCTTATACAGCCCCCCCATCTTAAGTATTTGTTCTACAATTCCTTTCATTAGAGAAAAAGAATAATCAATATTTCTTCCGGCAAAAAGAAGCCCAAGTCTTGGGTCTTCTAAATATTTATTTTTCTCTTTAGAGTAAATTTTACCCCATTCAAAAAATTTGAAGTTCATGTTTTTTCTGCGAAAGTTATTCGCAGTATTTTCAAGAAGACCAAATAATAGGGAGAAGCGCATTATCGAAATATCTTTATTCAAAGGGTTAGCAATTTTTATCGCTGATTTTCCTTTCTTTTCCATGTACTTTGAAGTTTCATTTTTTGTAAAAGACAGGTTTATACTTTCGTGAAAACCATGAGAAATTAATAATTTAGAAACATTACCTTCAATATTAAGAGAAATATCTTTTATTGATGAAATATCTTTTATTGATATTGAAAAATTTTTTTTTCCATAATTTGGAATACGATTATATCCATAAATACGAAGGATTTCTTCGATAAGATCTTCTTCCCATCGAAGATTGAAACGATAAGGTGGAATTGAAAGTTTCCATAAATTTCCACATTCTGAAAGAATTTGTATCTCTAGAAGTTTTAAAATTTTTTTTGTTTCTTTTTCAGAAATTTTACCACCAAAAATAGTATTTATTTTTTTAGGTCGAAAAATAACTTCAAAGTTAGGGATAATATACGGATATATATCAATGATTTCTGACGAAATTTTTCCTTTTCCAAATTCCTGTATCATTAAAGCCGCTCGTTTTAGAGCGTAAACGGTATTCTCTGGATCTACTCCTCGTTCAAAGCGAAAAGAATATTCAGTATTTAATCCGTGTTTTTTAGCACTTTTCCGGATGCTTATTGGATCAAAATAAGCACTCTCTATAAATATATTTTGACTTCTAGGTCCAACAGAATAATGTTCACTTTCAAGTATTCCAGCAATACATATAGGAGTTTGTCCATCAAAAATGACTAAGTCATTAGTATCCAATTTTTTTATAGATCCATTAAACGTTTCGAATAAGACATTTTTTTTGGGGTATTTAATCCTAATCTTTCTACTTTTTATTCGGTCGGCATCAAAGGCTTGTAGTGGTTGTCCTATTTCATGCATTACAAAATTTGTAATATCAATAATATTGTTAATTGGAATTGATCCAATTGATTTCAAATAATTCTGCATCCATTTGGGAGAGGAAGTTACTTTGACTCCGGAAAATACCATACCAGAATATCGGAAACATTTTCTTTTTTCCTCCAAAAAAACGCTGAAATCATATTTTTTATCCATTTTACAATCAATTATTGGAGGTTTTATTAATTTAACTTTAAATCCTCTAAATGTTAAAGCAACATAAAGATCTCTAGCGATTCCGTAATGGCTCATAGCGTAAAAGCAATTAGGGGTAAATTCAATTTCTATATTTTCATTTTCTTCGATTCTTTCCACATTTAATCCTATGTCAGTTAAAACTTCTGATATTTTTTGAATATCTAAACTACTTTTTAGATAATTTTTTAGCCATTTATAAGATATTTTCATCATAAATTATTTAAATTAATCAAAAGGATTTAGGGAAATAAGCATAACGAGTATAAGTTAAAACCCCTGCTATATTTGGTTCAGTCATTTCAATACTTATCTTTTTAGATAAGAAATTTGTTAAACAGGCTTTATATCATTGTCTTCTGCTCTGACATTTTTAGAATAGGCGTTTAATTGAGTTAATTAATAATCTGGATATGTAACTTCAATAAGTTTATTATGAAAAACATATATCTTCTATTTTTAAAGAATAATTTTGATTAATGTTTAAATTGAGATTTCTGATTAGATTTAGTACCTTTAGAAGGTGAGCATCTGTTTCTTTTGTAGCTGTTTAAATTGAAGGAGCTTTGACATAAGTAGCGTGAGGTGGAATCGAACCACCGCCCTTCGGGATATGAATCCGAAGCTCTTCCATCTGAGCTACCACGCCATTAATTTTCTTAAATATTCAAGAATTTAAAAATTATTATATATTTATTAAAATATATTATATTTATTAAAAATATAAAATTATATGATTATATTCAATCATCAAAAATTCTTTATTTTTTTTATTCATTTTTCAGTATTTAAAATTTTTTACTAAACGAAAATACCCTACATGTTTTTATCCAAAATTGCTATATTAGTAAAAAATATGAAAGCCGGCGTAGCTCAGTTGGTTCGAGCACGTGATTTGTAATCTCGGGGTCGAAGGTTCGAATCCTTCCGCCGGCTCTTTGGTTTGGGGAGATACTCAAGGGGCTAACGAGGACAGACTGTAAATCTGTTGACAAATGTCTTCGCAGGTTCGAATCCTGCTCTCCCTATTATGCGGGAGTAGCTCAGATGGTAGAGCGTCATCCTTCCAAGTTGAAAGTAGCGGGTTCGATTCCCGCTTCCCGCCCTAGTAGCCGATGTAGCTCAGATGGAAGAGCGCTTTCTTGGTAAGAAAGAGGGCACGGGTTCAATTCCCGTCATTCGGCTTAATAAAAATTATATTATGGCAAAGGAAATTTTTAAACGAAATAAGCCAAATTTTACTACAGGGGGTATCGGACATGTTGATCATGGAAAATCCACAACGGCAACTGCTATTACTGTTGTTTTAGCTGAAGAAGGATTAGCGCAAGCAAAGAGTTTTGAAGAAATTGATAATGCTCCAGAAGAAAAAGCAAGAGGAATTACGATAAATACTACTCATATAGAATTCGAAACAAAAAAACGTCATTATACTCATGTAGATTGTCCTGGACATGCAGATTATATAAAGAATATGGTGACAGGTGCTGCTCAAATGGATGGCGCTATACTGGTCGTATCTGCAACGGATGGACCAATGCCTCAAACAAGAGAGCATATATTGCTTGCACGTCAAGTAGGAGTTCCTGCAATTATTCCTTTTATCAATAAAACAGACATGGTAAATGATCCAGAAATTCTGGAATTGGTCGAAATGGAAATACGAGAATTGTTATCCAGATATGACTATGATGGAGATAATGTACCCATAATTAAAGGATCTGCTTTAGGCGCTCTAAATGGAGACCCTAAATGGAAAGAAAAAATTTGGGAACTTGTTCAGTCAGTTGATGATTACATGCCTGAACCCGTTAGAAATATAGATAAACCTTTCTTGTTGCCTGTAGAAGATGTATTTACTATAACAGGAAGGGGGACGGTTTGTACCGGAAGAGTGGAAACCGGTATCTGTAAAATAGGGGATACCGTAGAAATTATTGGTTTGAATGCAGAAAAATTATCGACGACTGTAACAGGAATAGAAATGCATAGAAAAATTCTAGAAAATGCTCAAGCTGGAGATAATGTAGGGCTCCTACTTAGGGGTGTAAATAAAGAACAAGTTTGTCGTGGAATGGTAATTGCTGTACCTGGATCGATAACACCTCATTGCCTATTCATCGCAGAAGTTTATATTCTTACCAAAGAAGAAGGAGGCAGGCATACTCCATTTCAGAACAATTATAGACCTCAATTTTATTTCCGGACAACGGATGTGACAGGAGAAGTAACCCTACCCAAAGGAGTAGAAATGGTCATGCCTGGGGATAATCTATCAATTGAGGTAAGATTACACCATACTGTTGCATTAAATGAAGGACTTAGATTTGCTATACGGGAAGGTGGTCGTACAGTAGGGGCAGGACAGGTAACAAAAATTTTGAAATAGTAATAACGGGCGTAGCTTAGTTGGTAAAGCACCGGTCTCCAAAACCGGATAACGTAAGTTCGAATCTTGCCGCCTGTGCATTTATTCCATCTTTTATGAAAAAAATAAAAAACTTCATATTAGGAATATATGAAGAATTCATCGAAAATGTAACTTTTCCAAAATGGAATAAATTATATTATTTTGTTTTAAAAATATCTATTTCTACAATTTTTTTCTCTTTTATCTTACATTTTATAGATGAAATATTTATCTGGATTCTCCAAAAACTTTTTTAACATATTTTCAGAATGACTTTTAAAAAAGTAATAAAAAGGCTTAGGATAGAAAAAATAATTGGAGGATCTGCTAATCCTTCTCCTCCAGTTGGTCCTATTTTGGGAAGTTCTGGAGTGAATATTATGGAATTTTGTAAACAATTCAATTCTCGTACTAAAGAGAGAAAAGGACAAATATGTCCTGTCGTAATTTTTGTTTTTGAGGATAAAACTTTTGATTTTGTAATCAAAAAACCTCCAATATCACTTCTTCTTTTAGAAGCAGTAAAACTGAAGAAAGGATCTAAAGAGCCTAATAGATATAAAATAGGGGAAATTGACTGGAATCAAGTAAAAAAAATTGCTGAAATAAAAATGTCTGATTTAAATTGTTTTACGCTTAAATCAGCTATGTCTATGATAAAGGGTACAGCAAGATCCATGGGGATTGAAATCAACTAAAACGTGAAAAAGATATCTAAAAAGCAAAAGGAAATCCGTAAAAAGATAGATTTTTATAAGCAATATAATCTTGAAGAAGCATCTAAATTAGTTAAAAAAACGTCTTTTGTTAGATTTAATGCTTCAGTAGATATATCCGTTCGTTTAAGTCTTGATACCAAAAAAACTAATCATATGATTAGTGGAGTCGTTTTTCTACCACATGGTAGAGGGAAGAGAATAGATGTATTAGCCTTGGTTCCTCCGGAAAAAAACAAGGAAGCTAAAGAATCTGGAGCTGATTATGTAGGTTTAGAAGAATACCTCTCTAAAATTAGAGAAGGATGGGTAGATTTCGATATAATTGTCACTATGCCATCCCTTTTGCCTAAGTTAGGGATATTGGGACGTATTCTTGGACCTAGAGGGTTAATGCCAAATACTAAGTCAGGCACAGTAACTCTATCTCCTGGAAAGGCTATTAGTGAAATAAAATCTGGAAAAATAGATTTACTATCAGATAGATATGGAATAGTTAATGCAAGCATTGGAAAAGTTTCTTTTTCTCCTAAAGAAATTCAAGAGAATGCTTGCGCATTAATTCAGACTTTAAATCGTTTGAAACCCATAAAGAGTATTTATTTATCAAATACGATGGGGCCAGGTATCTCGATAGATCCAAAAAAGATATAAATGACAAGAACGAAAAAAAAAGAGTTAATAGAATCGTTGGAAACGATTTTATATGAAAAAAAATCTATTTATCTGGTAGATATTTCTGGATTAAATGCTAAAGAAGTTTTTCATTTAAGAAAAAGCCTACTTGAGGCTAAAGGAAAGATACAGTTCGTAAAAAATACCTTACTAAAAAAAGCGATTAAAAAAAATTTAAATCCGTTTTATAATTTACTAAACGGAGGAACAGCTTTGATTCCGGCTGAACCTGGTAATAAAACAATAAGAATAATGAAAAATTTTCGTCCCAAACTTCTTTTAAAAGGGGCTTATGTGGAGGAATACTTTTACATAGGTGATGAAAATTTTGAAGTATTGGCTAACATTAAATCCAGGGAGGAATTACTCAAAGAAGCCCTAAATCTTTTACAAACCCCTTTAAAAAGCTTACTTTCTATAATCCAATCTGGAGTATCTAGTATTCTTCATTTTCTAGCTAGCACATTTAGTTTAAAAAATTAAATAATGGAAGAAATAGATAAATTAGCAGAAAAATTAGTAAATTTAACCGTAAAAGAGGTAAATGAATTGATCAATTTTTTGAAAAAAAAATATGGGATTGAACCTGCAAACTTAGCTTTTTCAGGAACTTCCTCAGAACAAAAAGTTGACCAAAAAGTGGTGGAAAAATCTGTTTTCGATATAGTAATTAAATCAATTGGGGTTTCCAAGTTAAAATTGATAAAATTAGTTAAAGAAATTACTGGAAAAACACTAACAGAATCTAAGGATTTAGTGGAATCTGCTCCAAATGGAGTTGTAAAAAATGACGTAGGCAAAGAAGAAGCTGAAAAAATAAAAAAGAAGCTTGAAGAAGCCGGAGCTGAAGTAGAATTACTATAATTATAATTATGAAAAACATTTTTATTCTATATTTAGTTAAAAATTAAAAAATAATATGTCATATGGAAAGGATGGAAAGGAGTAGTTTCTCTTCAGTAAAAAAAAATGTAGAATATCCTGACTTTCTTAGTATTCAGCTGGAATCATACCAGAAATTGTTCCAATTAAATACCACCCCCTTAAATAGAAAAAATGAAGTTTTGTATAAAGTATTATCGGAAATTTTTCCTATTTCCGATGGAAAAAATAATTACGTTTTGGAATTTTTAGATTATTCTATAGATCCTCCTATATTTTCTCTAAAAGAGTGTATTGAAAGAGGGATTACATACAGTGTATCATTAAAAGCTCAGCTTAAATTATACCGTACGGATATTGAAAAATATTTCGAAACAATTTGTCAGGAAGTTTATGTAGGAACCTTTCCCTACATGACACCAACTGGATCTTTTATTTTTAACGGATCTGAAAGAATTATTGTTTCACAACTACATCGTTCTCCTGGAATTTTTTTTGGAAAATCTTATCATTCAAATGGAAAACAGTTGTATTCTGCAAGGGTTATTCCATTAAAGGGATTATGGATAGAATTTTCTACTGATATAAATAACATTCTATATGCTTATATTGATAGAAAGAAAAAACTCCCTATTACAACACTTTTACGTTCATTTGGATATGAAAAAGATCAAGACATATTGGAGTTATTTCATTTAGCTGAAAATTTACAAATTACCAATACTAATATTCATAAAATTCTAAATAGAGTTCTTGCTTCTCGTCTATTGAAAACCTGGTATGAGTCTTTTGTTTACGAAGATACTGGAGAGTTTTTTTATGTGGAACGCAATGAAATCATTTTGGATAGAAATATTATAATAGAACAAGAACATATTGATAAAATTCTAGAAATGGGGTTAAGTAGCGTTCTTCTATATAGAGTAGATAGAAAGGATTATTCTATAATTTATAATACTCTTCAAAGAGATCAGACTAATTCTAAAAAAGAAGCTTTGAAATACATATATAAGCAGTTAAAGAACTCTGAACCGACGTATGAAGAAACTGCTCTTAGCGTTATAGAAAAGCTTTTATTTTCAAGATATTCTTTAGGAGCTGTTGGAAGAGATAGGGTAAATAGACGTTTAAAGGTAAATATTGATCTAAATTGCCATATTCTTACAAAAGAGGATATCATCGCAATTATCCATTATTTAAATGATTTATTTAACTCTAAAAGAGAAATTGATGATATAGATCATCTATCTAATAGGAGAGTAAGAACAGCAGGGGAACAACTTGATAATTTATTTAGGATTGTGCTTACTAGAATTACAAGAGGAATTAGAGAAAAAATGAATCTTCTAGAGAAGGAGGGGTTTACCCCTGTAGATCTAATCAATCCTAAAATTTTTTCGTCTAAAATTAACACTTTTTTTGGAACTAATCCGCTTTCTCAGTTAATGGATCAAACTAATATTCTATCTGAGATGACTCATAAAAGAAGATTATCCTCTCTAGGACCTGGAGGTTTATCTAGGGAACGAGCTGGGTTTGAAGTACGGGACGTAAACTACTCTCATTATGCACGTTTATGTCCAATAGAGAGTCCAGAAGGACCAAACATTGGACTAATATCCTCCCTTTCTACTTTTGCTAAAGTAAATGAAATGGGATTTATAGAAACTCTATATTGGAGGGTTATAGATGGAAAAGTAAATTTTTTGGAAAAACCGGTTTCTTTAGGAGCTGAAGAAGAATACGGAAAAGTAATTGCTCAAGTAATTACCCCTATAAATTCTTATGGTTGTATTACTTCTGATATAGTTTATTCTAGAAAAAATGGGGATTTTATTAAAGTAAAACCAGAAGAGGTAAATTACATGGACATTGCTTCAAATCAAATTGCTTCAATATCAGCTTCACTTATTCCATTTCTTGAACACAATGATGCTAATAGAGCTTTAATGGGATCTAATATGATGAGACAAGCCGTTCCTTTGTTAGAACCTAAAGCCCCTATTGTGGGAACTGGAATAGAAAAAGATGTAGTCAAAGATTCTCGTATGTTTATTAGGGCTGAAAAAGATGGAATTATTGAATACGTTGACGCAAATAAAATTCACATTCGTTATGAACGAAGTGAAGAAGAAAAATTCGTACTTTTTGATCCAGATCCAGAAGTAAAAATATATAACCTCATTAAATTTAGAAAAACTAATCAAAATACTTGTATAACGATAAAACCTTTAGTTTTGAGTGGAATGAAAGTAAAAAAAGGAGAAATACTTTGTAATGGATATTCCACTGATAAGAAAGAATTAGCTTTAGGCCGTAATTTAAAAGTGGCTTTCATGCCTTTAAAAGGATATAATTTTGAAGATGCTATCGTAATTTCTGAAAAGGTAGTTAGGGAAGATTGGTTTACGTCTATTCATATTGAGGAATATTCCTTAGAATTAAGAGATACTAGATCCGGAATGGAAGAATTCACTAGTTTCATTCCTCATGTAAACGAATATATGATAAAAAATCTAGATGAAAATGGAATTATACGAATAGGTTCTGAAGTAAAACCAGGTTATATTCTGGTTGGAAAGATAACCCCTAAAATAGGATCTGATTCTTCCCCAGAAAAAAAACTTCTTAGTATAATTTTCGGAGAAAAGTCCGTATCTGTTAAAGATACTTCATTAAGAGCTGACCCATCTATAGATGGAGTCGTAATTGATACCAAACTTTTTTATAGTAAAAATCCGGATAATAAATCTATAGATTGGGAAAAAAAAGAAGTAAAAAATATTGAAATAAAATATAAAAATTCTTTCTCTAAATTGAGAGAAAAACTCATTCAAAAACTTTTACTTTTAGTGAAGAATGAAATTTCTCAAGGAGTTTACGATTTCTTTGAAAGAGAAATCCTTCCAAAGGGAAAAAAATTTTCCCTAGATCTATTAAATAGTATACAGGAATATTCGTCCCTAAATGGAAATTGGACTTATGATGAAAAGAAAAATTCACTAATAGAAGAAATTTTGCATAATTACAGAATAAAAATGATAGATTTGCAAAAAAATTTGAAAAAGGAAAAAATTTCTATTATTTTAGGGGATGAATTACCTTCTGGAATTAGAAAAGTTGCTAAAATTTCTATTGCTAAAAAGAGAAAATTGAAAGTAGGGGATAAAATGTCTGGAAGGCATGGGAATAAAGGGGTTGTCGCTTATATTGTTCGAGATGAAGACATGCCTTTCTTAGAAGATGGCAGTAGAGTTGACATGGTTTTAAATCCTTTAGGTGTTCCATCTAGAATGAATATAGGGCAAATATATGAAACTATTTTAGGATGGGCAGGAGATAAACTAGGAATAAAGTTTTCTTCTCCTATTTTCGAAGGACCTAACCTGGAGAAAATTAATAAATGTACAGATAAAGCAGGAATTCCCCGTTTGGGCAAAGTTTATCTTTTTGATGGAGAAACTGGAGAGAGATTTGACCAAACTATTACGGTAGGGGTTATTTACATGCTTAAACTTGGTCATATGGTGGATGATAAAATGCACGCAAGGTCAATTGGACCTTATTCCCTTATTACCCAGCAACCTTTGGGCGGAAAAGCTCAATTAGGAGGACAGAGATTTGGTGAAATGGAAGTTTGGGCTCTTGAAGCTTTTGGAGCTAGTAACATTTTACAAGAAATGCTTACAGTTAAATCGGATGATATTCCTGGTCGTTCAAAGACTTATGAATCTATTGTTAAAGGTGAAGAAATTCCAGACCCAGGTGTTCCTGAATCTTTTAAAGTAGTATGTAATGAGCTTAAAGGATTAGGTTTTAATGTTTCTTTTGACGAAGATGAAAATAAATAAAAAATTCAGAAGTATTACTCTTGGTATAGCATCTACAGAATCTATTTTACAAGAATCCCATGGTGAAGTTATTAAACCTGAAACGATAAATTATCGTACGCATAAACCTGAAATTGGAGGGTTATTTTGCGAGAAAATTTTCGGACCAATTAAGAATTATGAATGTTCATGCGGAAAGTATAAAAGGATTAGATATAAAGGAATTACCTGCGAGAGATGTGGAGTAGAAGTTACTGAAAAGAAGGTTCGTAGGGAACGAATTGGACACATTAATTTAGTTGTTCCAGTTGTTCATATATGGTTTTTCAGATCTTCTCCCAACAAAATTGGAAATTTACTTGGGTTGCCTTCAAAAAAAGTAGATATGATCATATATTATGAACGTTTTTTGGTCATAAATCCTGGAATTGCGAAAAGACTTGATGGCACACCTGTAAAATATTTAGATCTTCTAACTGAAGAAGAATATTTATCTATTTTAGAAAATTTACCCCTAGAAAATAAATATTTAGAAGATAGCAATACTGAAAAGTTTATAGCTAAAATGGGAGCTGAATCTTTAAAAGATCTGCTAATTCGTTTAGATATTGACTCTATATACCAAAAACTACGTAGTAAAATATATCAGGAACCTGAAAGTAGTAGTAAAGAAATCTTAAAACGCTTGCAGCTTATGGAAGCTTTTATTGAAGGAAAAAAGAAAGGATCAGATCCATCTTGGATGGTTATTGAAAAATTGGTAGTTATTCCCCCTGATTTACGTCCTATTGTTCCTTTAGAAGGTGGACGTTATGCAACGTCTGATTTAATTGATCTTTATAGACGTTTAATACTTAGAAACAACCGGTTAAAACGTCTTATAGAAATGGAGGCCCCAGAAGTTATTATTAGAAACGAAAAAAGAATGTTACAGGAAGCTGCAGATGCTCTTTTCGATAATTCTAAGAAAGTTTATTCTATGAAATCTGAAGCAAATAGACCTCTTAAATCTATTTCGGATTCTTTGAAAGGAAAACAAGGAAGATTTAGACAAAATCTTTTAGGAAAGCGTGTAGATTATTCCGCTCGTTCTGTTATTGTCGTTGGGCCCAAACTTAAGTTGCATGAATGTGGACTTCCCAAAGAAATTGCAGCGGAGATTTATAAACCTTTCCTAATTAGGAAAATTCTAGAAAGAGGAATCGTTAAAACAGTAAAATCAGCAAAAAAAGTTATAGATCAAAGATTACTATTTATATGGGAAATTTTAGAAAATGTCATAAAAGGACATCCTGTTTTGCTTAACAGGGCTCCTACTTTGCACAGATTAGGGATTCAGGCGTTCCAGCCTATTCTTTTAGAAGGAAGGGCAATATTACTGCATCCTTTAGTATGCGCAGCTTTTAATGCTGATTTTGATGGAGATCAAATGGCTGTACATTTACCATTATCACCTGGAGCTATATTAGAAGCTCAATTAATAATGCTATCTTCTCAGAATATTTTGAATCCATCGAATGGAGACCCAATTACTGTTCCTTCTCAAGATATGATTTTGGGTTTGTATTATATGACTAAAATAGCTCCATCTGACCGAAAACTGAAAGGAAATGGTTGGACATTTTCTTCTACAGAAGAAGTTCAAATTGCTTATGATAATAAAATAATCGATTTACATGCTTCGATCAGAGTTAAGGTTCGTAAAGATAATGTAGAAAAATTGGTAGAAACTACTACAGGAAGAGTATTATTTAATAAAGTCGTTCCCAATAACGTCGGATACGTTAATGAATTGTTGACAAAGAAATCTTTACGAGATATCATAGGAAAAATTCTAAAGAGAACTGATGTTTCAACCACATCTAAATTTTTAGATGAAATTAAAGAACTTGGTTTTTATCATTCTTTTAAGGGAGGATTATCTTTTAGTTTAGGAGATATCATTATTCCAGAAGATAAAGAGAAAATAATGAAAAAAGCCTTTTCTAAGGTAGATGAAATTCAAAAAAACTATAACATGGGATTGATTTCAAACAATGAACGTTATCAGAAGGTGATAGATGTTTGGAGTAATGCTAACACTATTCTGACAGAGAAGGTCAGAAAAAAAATGAAAGAGGATCAACATGGATTTAATAACGTTTATATGATGCTTGATTCTGGGGCTAGAGGATCGACAGAACAGATTAGACAAATTTCCGGTATGCGAGGATTAATGACTAAACCTCAAAAAAGCGGATCTAAAAATAGAGAAATTATAGAAAATCCCATTCTATCAAATTTTTTAGGAGGTTTGTCAATTTGGGAATACTTTATATCAACACATGGAGCTAGAAAAGGATTAGCTGATACCGCGTTAAAAACAGCAGAAGCAGGATATATGACCCGTAAATTAGTAGATGTAGCTCAAGATGTTCTCATTAAAGAAAAAGATTGCCATACTCTAATAGGTCTAAAAATTTACGCTTTTAAAAAAAACGAGGAAATTATTGAACCATTGTCTTCTAGAATTTTAGGTAGAATTTCACTAAATGATGTTTATCATCCTAAAACTAATATTTTATTAGTTACTTCAGGAGAAATGATTAGCGAAGAATCTGCTATAAAAATAGAAAAATCTGGAATTGACTCTGTTAATGTAAGATCCCCTTTAACTTGTGATTCTAAAGAAGGAATATGCGCTAAATGTTATGGGTGCGACCTTTCTAATGGAGATCTTGTAAAAGTTGGTGAATCAGTTGGTGTTATTGCTGCTCAGTCTATTGGAGAACCTGGAACGCAACTAACATTGCGAACCTTTCATGTTGGAGGTTCGGCCTTAAATATTTCTGAAGCCTCTAAAATTTATGCAAGAGGTGAAGGGGTAGTGGAATTTTTAGAGATTCAAACTGTCGAATCGAAAAAGGAATCGGGTGCTAAAAAATTAGTCGTAATATCTCGTTCCTCTGAGTTAAGGATTCTTGATCAAAATGGAGAAGTGATTATGTCTAATAATATTCCATACGGATCTAATTTATACGTTAATCATGGAGACCAAATCAAGAAAGGAACAAAAATATGCAGTTGGGATCCGTATAACGAAGTTATTATTTCGGAAATATCTGGAACGGTCGTTTATGATTGCATAGAACCTGGATTGACTTACAATGTAGAATGTGATAAACAGACTGGGTTTCAAGAAAAAGTAATTTCTGAATTCAGCCAAAAAAACATCATTCCATCTTTGAAAATTGTAGGCGATAAAGGAGAAGAATTAAAAGTTTATAACCTACCTATAGGTGCTCATTTACAGGTAAACAATGGAGATCAAATTAAACAAGGTAAAATATTAGTTAAAGTTCCCAATACTTACTCTAAATTAAGTGATATGACAGGAGGATTCCCTCGTTTATCAGAAATGTTTGAAGCCCGAAATCCTTCTAATTCAGCTGTAATCTCTGAGATAGATGGCTTGGCCAGTATTGGGGAAATCAATAAAGGATATAGAGAAATTATGATTCTATCTAATACTGGAGTAGTAAAAAAATATCTCATTAAACTATCCAAACAAATTTTGGTTCAGAATAATGATTCTGTAAAAGCTGGAGATCCTTTATCATCTGGAGATATTTCTGTAAATGATATTCTAAAGATTTTGGGAGCTAGAGCCGTTCAAAAATATTTAGTACAAGAAATTAAAGAGGTATATCGATTACAAGGGGTTAAAATTAATGACAAACATTTTGAAATCATTGTACGACAAATGATGCGAAAAGTAGAAATTCTAAATTCCGGAGATACAAAATTTATAGAGGGAAGTATAGAATATAAGGATGATTTCATTGAAGAAAATGAAAAAATTTTAAAAATGAAAATTGTCGTAGATTACGGAGATTCAGAATTATTTAAAGTTGGTCAGTTGATTTCCTATTATGAATTGCAAGAAGAAAATAAGTATTTAATCCTCCAAAAGAAAAAGGTTATTAAAACTAGAATTGCAATTCCTGCAATTGCTAAACCAATATTGCAAGGAATTACTAGGGCTTCTTTACAAAAAAAATCGTTTATTTCTGCTGCTTCTTTTCAAGAAACAACAAAAGTTTTATGTGAAGCAGCTGTACGTTGCAAAACTGATCATTTGAAGGGGCTAAAGGAGAATGTTATTGTTGGTAATAAACCACCAACTGGAACTGGTATTTATGATCTAGACTATTAATTATTAATAGGGTCTAAGACGTAATAAGGAAGATCCGGTTTTCCATAATTCGCTTTCACTTAGTTCTTTTAATTCTTTCTTTAAAAGATTCCTATAATTAGGTATACTATTGGCTTTTATAACCCTTTGTGCTTCGTTTCCATTGATAACTGATTGGTATAACTCTTTAAAAATTGGCAAAGTTACATCTCTAAATTTTTTCCACCAATCAAGAGCCCCTCTTTGTGCAGTTGTAGAGCAATTTGCATACATACCATCCATTCCATTCTCTCCAATTAATGGTACGAGACTCTGTGTAAACTCTTCCACAGTTTCATTAAATGCTTCTGAAGGAGAATGGCCATTTTCACGCAAGACTTGATATTGTGCTGCAAAAATTCCTTGAATGGCTCCCATTAATGTTCCTCTTTCCCCAGTTAAATCTGAATACACTTCCTTCTTAAAACTTGTCTCAAATAAGTATCCAGAACCTATGGAAATACCTATTGCTAGAGTTTTCTCTAAAGCTCTTCCACTATAATCCTGATAAATAGCATAACTAGCATTGATTCCTTTTCCATCAAGAAAAAGATTTCTTACACTAGTTCCAGATCCCTTTGGAGCTACCATGAAAATATCAATATCTTTAGGGGGGAGAATGTTAGTTTGATCTTGAAAGGTTAAACCAAATCCATGAGAGAAATACAGGGATTTGCCTTTTTTTAAATATTTTTTAATTTTTGGCCATGTAGAAATTTGGCCAGCATCTGACAATAAAAACATTAATATAGTCCCTTTTTCTGCTGCTTTTTCTAAAGGAAATAAGGTTTCTCCATCTACCCATCCATCTTGGATAGCTCTTTCCCAAGAAACGGAGTTGCATCGTTGTCCAATAATAACAGATATACCATTATCTCTTAAATTAAGTGCTTGTCCAGGGCCTTGAACACCATATCCTAAAACAGATATGGTTTCATTTTTCAATATTTCTTTGGCTTTAGTCAAGGAAAATTCTTTTCTAGTAATGATATTTTCTTCTATAGAGCCAAATTTTATTTTCATTTTTATCATAATTATGATCTCTGATCCTTTTTAAGGAGTTAAGGAAAGGAGCTACTACCATATTCCTCTGCTAGGAATGCATTTTATGGATCTTCTCATATTTTTCTAGATGCTAACGAAAATACCATTGTCACAGGGGAGGTGTATCCTCGTTATCCTAATCCTTTTCAAGTAGAACTTAAGAAAGAGATCTCATTTATTAAAAATATTTGTGATAAAAAAATATTTCTTGGGAATGGAAGTGATGAAATTATTGATTTGATCATACGAATCTTTT
>Ga0058693_1000042_pt1 | contig 64142 bp, 57 predicted proteins | sample AgamicOrMarz_FD_55217 | JGI IMG/M metagenome (GOLD analysis project Ga0058693, IMG submission 55217) | Agave microbial communities from Guanajuato, Mexico - Or.Ma.rz | ecosystem: Host-associated > Plants > Phyllosphere > Phylloplane/Leaf | place: Guanajuato, Mexico | collected 2012-06-04 | reverse complement strand
CGTCAGGACTTCGAGGATGCGCCGGAGCTGGTCCAGAGCGGCCTGTACTGGCACACCTACACCGCCGAGTACGACACCCCGGGCGGCGAGCCGATCGGTTCGGTGATCTCCTCTTACGAGTTCGACGCCAGCCCGCAGGACATCGCGCTGCTGCGCAACATCTCCAAAGTCTCCGCCGCGGCACACATGCCGTTTATCGGCTCCGTCGGCCCGACGTTCTTCCTGAAAGACTCCATGGAAGAGGTGGCTGCGATTAAGGATATCGGCAACTACTTCGACCGCGCCGAATACATCAAGTGGAAATCCTTCCGCGACACCGACGATTCCCGCTACATCGGGCTGGTGATGCCGCGCGTGCTGGGCCGCCTGCCGTACGGTCCGGACACCGTGCCGGTGCGCAGCTTCAACTACGTTGAGCAGGTGAAGGGCCCGGATCACGAGAAATACCTGTGGACCAGCGCGGCGTTCTCCTTCGCCTCCAATATGGTGAAGAGCTTCATCAATAACGGCTGGTGCGTGCAAATTCGTGGCCCGCAGGCNGGCGGCGCGGTGAANGATCTGCCTATCCANCTGTANGATCTGGGCACCGGTAACCAGGTGAAAATCCCGTCAGAGGTGATGATCCCGGAAACCCGCGAGTTCGAGTTCGCCAACCTCGGCTTTATCCCGCTGTCTTACTACAAGAACCGCGATTACGCCTGCTTCTTCTCGGCGAACTCCGCCCAGAAACCAGCGCTGTACGACACCGCCGATGCGACCGCCAACAGCCGCATCAACGCGCGTCTGCCGTACATCTTCCTGCTGTCGCGCATTGCCCACTACCTGAAGCTGATCCAGCGTGAAAACATCGGCACCACCAAGGATCGCCGCCTGCTTGAGCTGGAGCTGAACACCTGGGTGCGGGGTCTGGTGACCGAAATGACCGATCCGGGCGACGAGCTGCAGGCATCCCATCCGCTGCGCGATGCGAAGGTGGTGGTGGAAGACATCGAGGACAACCCGGGCTTCTTCCGCGTGCGTCTGTACGCGGTGCCGCACTTCCAGGTGGAAGGGATGGACGTGAACCTGTCTCTGGTCAGCCAGATGCCGAAAGCGAAAGCGTAAGGCGGTAGCAGGGATGAAAATTTATCGTCCGTTATGGAGTGACGGGGCGTTTCTGGCCCCGCAACAGTTCCAGCAGCAGGCCCGCTGGGATGCGCACGTTGCTGATAACGTCGCGCGAATGGCGCTGGCGCATCCCTGGGGTGTGCTGTGCGCTGAGTTTGACGACAGCGCACTGTCGCTCTCCCGCCTCAATGCCACGCGTCTGGCGGTACGTTTTGCCGACGGAACGCTGGTGGACACGGATCTGGCGGATAACCTGCCGCCGGTATGTGATGTGTCCGCAGTGGGGCAAGAGAGTGTGGAGGTGCTGCTGTGCCTGCCACTGCTCAGCGCGAACGGCGGTAATCTGGATGACGGGCGCGACAGCGCCCGTCCTCGTCGCTGGATGTCTGAGCGGGTGACGGTTCAGGAGCTTGCCGGTCATGAACGTAGCGATCTGGCGGTATTGCGTCATGCGCTGTCGTTGCGGCTGTCCACTCAGGAAAACAGCGCGTATCTGACCTGCCCGGTGGCGAGGCTTACCCACAATACGCAGGGGCAGTGGGTCCGGGATGCCGAATTTATCCCACCGCTACTGTCGCTGGAGGCCAGTCCCGTACTGACGGGTGAACTCAGGGATCTCCTGCACCGCCTGTCAGCAAGACGTAAGCGTCTGATGTCGATGCGACGTGAAAGCAATGAGCGGATGGCGGATTTCGCCGTGGCGGACGTTTCCCTGTTCTGGCTGCTTAATGCCCTGAACAGCGCCGAGTCCGTGCTGACTGAGTTGCACCAGACGCCGACACGCCACCCTGAACTGCTGTATCGTGAACTGGCACGGCTTGCCGGCAGCCTGTTGACGTTTTCTCTCGAGCACAACGCCGACGATATACCTCCTTACCAGCACGACACGCCGGAGCGAGTGTTTCCGCCGCTGTTTACCCTTCTGGACCAACTTCTGGAGGCCAGCCTGCCGTCGCGGGTAATCGCCATTGCGCTGGAACAGGGTGAGGACCAGGAAATCTGGCGCGGAAAACTGCACGATGCGCGGCTGCGCGAAGGCGCGGATTTCTATCTCTCCGTGCGTTCTTCCATGCCAAACCACGAACTGCAGACCCGCTTCCCGCAGCTGTGTAAAGCAGGCAGCCATGACGATGTGTCTGAGGTGGTCAATATCGCCCTGAGCGGCATGGTCATTAAACCGCTGAGCCATGTCCCTGCGGCTATCCCGCTGCGTCTGGAGAACCAGTACTTTGCGCTTGACCTGTCCACCGATGCGGCCCGCGCCATGCTGGAAGCAGGAAACTGCACCTTCTACACGCCGCAATCGCTGGGTGACGTGAAACTTGAACTCTTTGCGGTGCTGCGCTCATGAATACCCCGGATATAGACCTGATTAACCAAACGTTTTATCCAGGCTGGCTGATGGTCAGCCAGTTGCGAAGTGGCCATGAGATCCAGGACGGCGAGGCGCTTTACCGCCGCGCCTGCCGGTGGGTGAAGGACGCCCGCGAGTCTCTGACTCAGGCTGGCTTCAGCGAGTTGAGCTGTGACCGGATGTTATATGCCTACTGCGCTCTGCTGGATGAGAGCGTGCTCAACCGTGACAGGCAGGATGATGGCTACCGCAGGTGGCGTAAAGATCCGTTGCAGGCCCGGTTTTTTAGCACCCTGAACGCGGGTGAAGAGCTGTGGGAGCGCATCCGCCTCATCCTGCGGGAACCCGCGCCAGATGTTGCGGTACTGACCTGCCTGTACCGGACGTTACAGCTCGGTTTTGTCGGCGAATACCGTGCGCAAAATGACGAGCGGCGCGAGGACGTGATCCGTGCGCTCAGCGAGCATGTACCGCCCTTTACCCTGACGCAGGATTCGCCTGTGGTGGTCAAGGCACCAGGGCTGCGCAGTGGACGCAGGCTGTACTGGCTGGGCTGGGCGGCAGGTTTTGTGGTGCTGGTGGCGCTGTGGTTCACCTTTTCCTCAGTACTGGCGCAGATGGTGTCACAAATTGCAGGGCAGGGATAAGGGATGCGTGAATTATCCCGGGTAGTACTGACGATGCTCGCCACTGTACTGGCGCTGTGGCTGGTCCTGGGTTTCTGGCCGCTTTCCGGCGGGAGTCGGTTTGCCCTCTGCCTGTGTATTTTACTGACGGGCGGCGCGGTGCTGTGGCGGCAGTGGCGACGGTTTCGCCGTGTATCTGCGGCCCGTGAGCAGCGCGAAGAGAGCAGTCTGCCGCCGGAGGGATTTCAGGGGGCAGTGGTATTCGTCTGTGGCGATACCGCATCGCTGTTTTCGCAGGGTCTGGCGCATCGGGAAACGCGCCAGGGCTGGTATCTGCGGGTAGAGAATGCTGAGCAACTGCCGTTGCTGGCCCAGCATCTGGCGAACGCCCGTCCTGACCTGATACCCCAGGTTTCGGTACTGTTGGCGGTCGTGCCGGGGCAGCATCATTCAGAAGAGGGGCTGGCGCAGTCCCTGCGCGGATGGCGGCGAAGCATTGCGCAGTGCCGCGCGTGGCTGGATGGCCTGCCGCCGGTCTGGAGCACAGTCTGGGTAACGCCGCCGGACAGCGAATGCCCGCAAGAGGAGCGCTGGTTTACCGTGACGCCGGACCTGCCGGGTGTGCGGGTGCGTCAGAGCAGCCATGTTCCGCTTCCGGTTGAGGACTGGCAGCGTGAGGCCACCGGTCACGTTTCCCGGCTCTACCACGCGCTCTGGCTGGACAGCGTGCTTGCGTTGACGGAGCGTCATATTAACCCGCCGCTGAGTACCCGACAGGCAGAACTTCCGGCCCTGAAACTCTGCGCCTGCGGTATCAGCCTGACGCCGGTCTCTGCCGTTGCGGATAATCTCTGGCAGCAGCAAATAGGGGAGATCACCACGCTCGCCCCGGACAGTGCGCCCGTGTCGGAAATGCTCTCTCTCCCGGATGTCCTTCTTCCGTATCTGCCGCGCCGCCAGGGTGTCAGTCGCCGGATGCAGGATATACGTCTGGCTGGGGGTGTCTGTTTTCTTTTCCTCGCGCTGGCGATGCTGGCCTCCTTTATTAACAACCAGCGGCTGGTCCGCAGCGTCGGCGATCACCTTGCCGTCTATCACCGCCTTAGCGGTACGACGCCTGAGCCAAAACTGCAGGCTCAGCAGCGTCTTCGCGCCGACAGCCGCCTGCTTGATGACTGGCTGCGTCGCGGCGAGCCGCTGCGCTACGGTCTGGGGCTGTATCAGGGGATGCGTCTGATCCCGCCAGTGGAGGCAGCCATAAACGACTGGACGCCGCCACCTCCGCCTCGTCCGATCATCAAGCAGATCGTGCAGGGACCGCAGACGATCCGCCTCGACAGCATGTCGCTGTTCGACACTGGCAGATGGGCGCTCAAACCCGGCTCGACGAAGCTGCTGGTCAACTCGCTGGTGGGCATTAAGGCGAAGCCCGGCTGGCTGATTGTGGTGGCGGGCCATACCGACAGCACCGGCGACGACAAATCCAACCAGGTGCTTTCCCTTAAGCGCGCGGAATCGGTGCGCGACTGGATGCGTGACACCGGCGACGTGCCGGAGAGCTGTTTTGCGGTGCAGGGCTACGGCGAAAGCCGGCCTGTCGCAACCAATGACACGCCGGAAGGCCGGGCGCTGAACCGCCGTGTCGAAATCAGCCTGGTGCCGCAGGCGAACGCCTGCCAGTTGCCGGGCAACACCCGTGCGCCATCGCAGGATGATGGCGCATTAAAAAATGAAATGGAGAAATAACATGGCAATTCCTGTTTATCTGTGGCTCAAGGACGACGGCGGTGCGGACATTAAAGGTTCCGTGGACGTTAAGGACCGCGAGGGCAGTATCGAAGTGGTGGCGCAGGAGCATAACCTGTACATCCCGACCGACAACAACACCGGCAAGCTGACCGGCACGCGTATCCACACGCCGTTCCTGTTCACCAAGGAAATCGACTCCTCCAGCCCGTATCTGTACAAGGCGGTGACCACCGGTCAGACCCTGAAATCGGCTGAATTCAAATGGTACAAAATCAACGACGCGGGCCAGGAAGTGGAGTACTTCAACACAAAACTGGAAAACGTGAAGCTGGTGAAGGTTGCGCCAAAAATGCACGACATCAAGGACCCGGCGTTCGAGAAGCACAACCATCTGGAACAGATTGAGCTGCGCTACGAGAAAATCACCTGGACCTATAAAGACGGCAACATCATTCATTCCGATTCGTGGAACGAACGCACNACNGCGTAATNACCCGGGCAGACGGTTTTCCGTCTGCTTTTTTTGCTGAGCGCCTGCCNCGCGGNCGCTCAGCAAAGAACACACAATCTGCCTGCCTGACCTGATGCGCTTTGGTAAGTCAACAGCGAGGGGCGGTAGCGTGCCCGGAACTGATAAAGAGAGAATCTCATGGAAAATCCAGCCATCCTGCTACGTCGTCTTAACCCTTACTGCGCCCGTGCGATGGAAGGGGCCGCCTCCCTGTGTCAGACCCGCGCGCATGCGGAAATCCTCCCCGAGCACTGGCTGCTGAAGCTGCTGGAGCAGGGCGAGGGAGACATCACGGTGATTGCCCGCCGCTATGAGTGGGACATGGAGGCGATATGGCAGGACCTGCTGGCATTCCTGGAGACACTTCCGCGCTCGGTGCGCAGCCGCCCGCAGCTCTCGGACGGTTTACAGACCCTGATGCAGGGCGCGTGGCTGCACGCCTCGCTGGCGGGGGAGACGCACATCCGCAGCCAGCACCTGCTGATGGCGATTGTGGAAAAACCGTCGCTCCTGCGCTGCGACGGCCTGTGGCCGCTGACCACCACCGGGCAGAGCCAGCTTGAGCGCCTGCGCGGGCTGCTGGATACGCAGTCCGACGAGCGGGAGGAGGTGCAGCAGGAGGCGTCCCTGGGCAACAGCGACGGGGTGGAGTTTGTCGGCCGTTCGGTTGGTGCTGAAGTGAAAGAAGGCGAACTGTCGTCAGCGCTGCAGAACGCCCTGGACAAATTCACCCTCGACGTCACCGCCCGTGCCCGCGACGGTAAAATCGACCCGGTGTTCGGCCGCGACAATGAAATCCGCCAGATGGTGGACATCCTCTCACGCCGGCGCAAGAACAACCCGATTCTGGTCGGCGAGCCGGGTGTCGGCAAGACCGCCCTGGTGGAGGGGCTGGCGCTGCGCATTGCCGGAGGCAACGTCCCGGAGAGCCTGAAACCCGTCGCCGTGCGCACCCTCGACCTCGGCCTGCTGCAGGCGGGGGCGGGCGTGAAGGGGGAGTTCGAGCAGCGCCTGAAAAACATCATTGAGGCGGTGCAGCAGTCCCCGCTGCCCGTTCTCCTTTTCATCGACGAGGCCCACACCATCATCGGGGCGGGTAACCAGGCGGGCGGCGCGGACGCGGCCAACCTGCTCAAGCCCGCGCTGGCACGCGGGGAGCTCAGGACCATCGCCGCCACCACCTGGAGCGAGTACAAGCAGTACTTCGAGCGCGACGCCGCGCTGGAGCGCCGCTTCCAGATGGTGAAGGTCGACGAGCCGGACGACGACACCGCCTGCCTGATGCTCAGGGGGCTGAAGTCCCGCTACGCGCAGCACCATGGGGTGCACATCACGGATGAGGCGGTTCGCGCCGCCGTCACCCTCTCAAGACGCTACCTCACGGGCCGCCAGCTGCCGGACAAGGCGGTGGACCTGCTCGACACCGCCTCGGCACGTATCCGCATGAGCCTCGACACCGTCCCGGAGCCGCTGACCCGGATGAAGGCGCAGCTCACGGCGCTGGATATGGAGAAACAGGCGCTGCTGGAAGATACCGCCATGGGCAGTACCCTGTCCGGCGAACGTCTGGCGGCGATTGAGCAGGAGGAGAGCCGCATCACCCGCGACCTCGATGCCCTGGAAGCCCGGTACGGGGAAGAGCTGAACCTCACAAAACAGCTCTCGGAATGCCGCCAGGACCTCTCCCGCCACGCGGACATCGCGGACCTGCAGCAGCAGCTCACCGGCGTGCAGCAGGGCAGCCCGCTGCTGGGCCTGGACGTGGACGCCCGCACGGTGGCAACGGTGATTGCCGACTGGACCGGGGTCCCGCTCTCCTCGTTAATGAAGGACGAGCAGACGGAGCTGCTGAGCCTGGAGGATAACCTGGCCCGGCGCGTGGTGGGCCAGGACGCGGCGCTGAACGCCATCGCGCAGCGCCTGCGCGCCGCCAAAGCCGGCCTCGCGACGGAGAACGGCCCGCAGGGCGTGTTCCTGCTGACCGGGACCAGTGGTACCGGCAAAACCGAGACCGCGCTGGCGCTGGCTGACGAGCTGTTCGGCGGCGAGAAATCGCTGATAACCATCAACCTCTCCGAGTACCAGGAGCCGCACACCGTCAGCCAGCTCAAGGGCTCCCCGCCGGGCTACGTGGGCTACGGCCAGGGCGGTATTCTTACCGAAGCCGTCAGGAAACGCCCGTACAGCGTGGTGCTGCTTGATGAGGTGGAAAAGGCACACCGGGACGTGATGAACCTGTTCTACCAGGTATTTGACCGGGGCTTCATGCGCGACGGCGAGGGGCGTGAAATCGACTTCCGCAACACGGTCATCCTGATGACCTCGAACCTCGGCAGCGACCACCTTATGCAGATGCTGGAGGAACAGCCGGAGGCCAGCGACGGGGACCTGCACGAACTGCTGCGCCCCATCCTGCGTGACCACTTCCAGCCCGCGCTGCTGGCGCGCTTCCAGACGGTGATTTACCGCCCGCTGACACAGGCCGCCATGCGCACCATCGTCGGGATGAAGCTGAACCAGGTGAGCAAACGCCTGGCGCGCCATTACGGCATAAAGACCACAATTGCGGACGGTCTGCTGGACGCGCTGACCGGTGCCTGCCTGCTGCCGGACACCGGCGCGCGTAACATCGACAGCCTGCTGAACCAGCAGATACTGCCGGTGCTGAGCCAGCAACTGCTGACGCACATGGCGGCGGGGCAGAAGCCGCAGCATCTTGCCCTGGGCTGGGATGAGGACGAGGGGATAGTCATTGAGTTGCAGCAGGCAGGTGAATGATGACTATCCATGATACAAAAAAGGACGAAAAAAAAGAGAATAAAAAGGAAGGGACGTTACGGTTACTGACGCCAGGAGAAATCAAACTGGCAAAATCCGTCTTCATGTCCACAATTCCCTATAACAAAGTTTGGATCCACTGCGACAGCTATCTGCCTTTTGGTCTTCAGAATAACCATACGGCAATGTCTCCGAATGGTGAGATCTATTTTCGGCTACCGTTATACCATAAAGATTTTTCCCAATCGGTAGACGATTTCCAGCACCTTTTTATCCATGAGATGAGTCATGTCTGGCAACGCGGCCATGGAGTGAATGTTATTGCCCGGGGGCTGGGCAGTTGGCTGGTAAGTTACCGATATACCCTGGATGGCAGGCTGTTAAGCGAATATCCCATGGAGCAGCAGGCCCAGATTATTGCCGACCACTTTGTACTGGACAATTGCGGATATTATTTATGGAACCGCTTGCGTCAAGGAAAAGAACCGGTATTCACCTGCGATGATAATATCCCTGAAGTAATTATCAGAGAGAAATATAAACACTGTCTGAGGGGGTTCCCATGGTAATGAGAAATCGTATTCGCACCTGGTACCGTTGTGCCCTGCTAGTGGGAGGTTCACTCCTCCTGATGGGATGCCCAGGCCCAGGAGACAGGATGCAGTTTGATGAAACCGCGAGCGTGTACTCCTCCGGGGATGATGTTTGTTTCTCCATTGCTTCTTCAGATGGCTACCGACTTTACGATATCGCGATAAATTTACGAGGGACGCCACCGAAGGATAAGAAATTCATATTTAATCCAGCGCTTATTATTAGCGACGGCCGTTTATGTATATCCCCCTCTTTTTATCGCTTTGCAGACGATGGGGAGTTCATCGTCGAATATCTTCTGGTTTCCAACACTAATAAAGATGACAGGGTCGCCAGAAAGATAGTTGTCGGGGTCGGCATGAAAAACAAGCGTGCTTATAACCTGCAACTAACCGACAGGGAGATTGCGCGTCCATATGGTGAATTATCCCCACAATAAAAACAGATCCTGAACTGTCTTTTATTGCGCAAAGTTTATTAATCTGGAATCAGAGCCATGAGTCTTAAAAACACGTTTTCTGAAACTCTCACATCTTCGCTTAACCGTTATCGCCTTGATATCCCGTCCTGCACGTCACCTCTGGACGTTGAAGAGTTCAGTGGCCGCGAATGTATGAGTGCGTTGTATCTGTACACCATTCGTTTCACCAGTGTTGACCACGATATTTCTGCAGAACAGTTACTGAATAAGTCTGCCACTCTCTCGATGGGGACAGGCTCCCTGGCTGCCATGACTGGCATGAAGGTGATCCATGGCACCGTGACACATTTTCGACGTATCAGTGGCTCAGCAGATCAATCTACTTATCAGATTCTCGTTGAACCGTTTTTTGCGCTTTTGGGGCGGCAGTTCCGTACTCACCGTTTTTTTGTGAATAAATCCGTCCCGGAAGTGGTGGAGCAGGTATTGCAGGAGCATGGCCTGCACGGCTGGGAGTACGAGTTCAATCTAAAACAGAACTACCCGAAGCGTGAGCAAATAAACCAGTACCAGGAGAGTGACCTGGCCTTTATTCAGCGTTTGCTGGCCGAGGTGGGGATATTTTACTGGTTCACTCTCCAGGAGGATACGCAGTCGGAAGTAGTACACTTTGCCGACGCACAGCGTGCGCTGATGTTTGGTAAAACGTTGCCAGTAAACAGTCCGTCCGGGATGAGTGACAGCGGCACGGATTCGGTGTGGGGGCTCAACGTCTCACACAACGTGGTGGAAGCGAGCGTCACCACGAAAGATTACAACCACCATGACGCGCAAAGCGTACTCCAGTCCGCCCCTGCCGATATGACACGGGGCGACGGGGAAGGGATGACCTACGGCGAGGTGTATCACTACCGGCTGCGCCACCTTGAGCGCGGCGATAAAATTGATCCGCAGGCGGAAACCGCCAACTTCTATGCACGTCTTGACCATGAGCGTTTTCTGGCGGATCAGGTTCGAATCACCGGTAAAAGCACGGATGTGACGCTTGCCCCGGCCCAGGTACTGACCCTCACCGACAGCCTGCCGCCGACGCTGCCAGAGAGGCTTCAGGGTCCGTTACTGCTTACCGCTGTCGGATTCACTGCCAGCCGCAGGGATGCATTCCAGGTAACCCTGCTGGCGGTCCCGTACAGCGAAACGCTGTGCTGGCGTCCGCCACTGCTGCCGCGCCCGAAAGTGACCGGTACCATGACGGCGCGTGTCACCAGCGCAAAGGCTAACGACATCTACGCCTGGCAGGATGCGTCCGGCCTGTACCGGGTGAAGTTTGATGCCGACCGGGATGACAAGTCGCAGGGCCAGGAGAGTATGCCGGTGCGCCTCGCCAAACCCTACGGCGGTGATGTGTACGGCTTCCACTTCCCGTTAATTCAGGGGACGGAAGTGGCAATAGCGTTTCATGAGGGCGATCCCGACCGCCCGTATATCGCCCATGCCCTGCACGACTCCCGCCATGTCGACCATGTCACGGAGAAGAACAGCACCCGCAACGTGATCCGCACGCCGGCGAACAACAAGCTGCGGATGGAGGACAAACGCGGCGAGGAGCATATCAAGCTCAGTACCGAGTACGGCGGCAAAACGCAGCTGAACCTGGGGCATAACGTGGATGCGTCCGGGGCACTGCGGGGAGAAGGTGCCGAGATGCGGACGGATGATTGGGTGGCTATACGGGGTGGAAAAGGGGTTCTGCTCAGCGCGTACAACCAGTCCAAAGCACAAGGGAAAATGCTGGAGATCTCAGAAATTGAATCCCTGCTGTCTCAGGCAGTTAGTCAGATGGAATCTCTGTCGCAGGCTGCGAAACAGGCAATGTCACAGGTGCTGCATTATGAAAAGCAGCAAAAGCTAATGGAAGATCGGTTGTTGGCATTAAAACAAGCGGTACTGCTTGCTGGGGCACCACAGGGGGTATCTCTTGTCAGTGGCAGCGATTTTCAGATTGCTGGCAGCGAAGATATCTTTATGACTTCTGGTTCAAATACTGAATTAGGGGCTATGAGTAATATCTCGCTGGCGGCAGGGAAAAAGGTTTCACTGTTTGCGCAAGATAACGGAATAGAAGCAATAGCCGCTAAAAAGGATGTTGTTGTACAGGCTCAGAGTGGAAAAATAGAGGCTACGGCGAAGCATTCGATATCCATATCCAGCACTGATTCGGATATTACTTTGACGGCAGCAAAAAATCTGACTCTTAATTGCATTGGTGGTTCATATATTCGCCTTTCGGGGGCAAATATTGAGATAGGTTGTCCTGGTGATATTCGATTTAAGCAGAGCAAGCTGTTGTACAGTGGCCCTGCATCACTTGATCCGGTCATGCCTGATTTACCCGCCCCGGGACCGCAGGCAATTAAATTCATGTTTTTTGATTCCAGCGGCATTGATTTACCTTCATCAATGAAAGTCAAGTTGTTTGATCGAGAAACTGGAACTGAAGTATGGTCATCACCGATTACGGATGGCGAATCCGAACTATTCAAACAGGACAAAAGTCAGAGTTTTTATGCAATTGCGGGTGGTGAACAATGGACTTCAGTTATGGTTGATGAAAATAAAACAGAACTTGACGAGCAGGAAGATATCATATGGGAGGATTTCGATGAACATGGTCCGCAATTTGACACAGAAGAAGGAATGGAGTGATTTACATGCAAAAGTATACTGTGCAAAAAGGCGATAGTCTCTGGAAAGTTAGCAAGGTTTTTGGAATTTCTGTCAGTGAACTGGCGACTGTAAATAATCTTAATACCCATGAAGAACAAAGTATTATTTATCCTAGTCAGATATTGATTATACCTGAAAAACATAAACAATATGATACTCGACTGACAATAGAACTAAAAAATCTGCGATGGGGAGTATACCCTAAAGCGCACTTACGACTTACTTTTGACGGAGAGCAACATGAATATCTCACTGATAAGAATGGAGTAGTGCAGGGGGTATTAATCGATGATTGCACTAAAGGTATTAAGGTTGAATTAAATCAATTTGATGGGAAGGGATATTTTACCATTGCATATCACCGTCAATTACCTCAGGGTGAATTTCGTTTCAGAATATCCTCACGAGAGATGATTTTTCAGGGAAATACCAGGGCTGCGGAAGGAACGTCATTATCGTCAAAGACAAACGAGAAAACCAGATTGGAAAATAGAACTCCGGGTGACGGCGAAGGGGATAATTATAAAATAAATTCAGCAAGAACTGACAATGTGGATAATGGAAATGAAGACTATGAAAGTAACGGGGCTGGTAAGCCGTCCTGCGATGCAGGGACCGTGGGGGGATCAGAGAATAATAAATCTAATGATAATAAAAATCAGAATTCAATTCTGATGCCACCTGTTGATAACGGAAAAACGTCAGAACAAATAAATACTCGGGTGGAAGGCGGAATTCCGGTTCAGGTAAATCCAACGGGAAATCATGAAAAAGGATTACGTCTTCCTCCAGAAGGTGAACCGTACAGAGCATTAATTCTAGAGGCTTCTGAAAAGTATGGCATGGCGGCCGAAGGGATCGCGGCATTTATCCAGGCTGAATCTGGCTGGAAAGCCAATGCTGACAATGGGATTGCCGTAGGGTTGGGGCAGTTTACAGCCCCTGCTTGGATGCAGGGAAGCACTTATAAAAAATCCAAAGTATATCAGTTTAAAGAAAATAAAAGTATAAGCAATGAGGATATATTAAAATTACGATATAAGCCAGAATATTCTATCGATATGATAGGTGCTCAGTATGAACATATAATGAATATGCTGGGTAAGCGATTTACACCTTTACCATCGTTGACAGATGATGAAAAAATAAAATTGATGTATTTTTTCTATTCTGGTGAAGCACGAGCTTGGGATATTATGATGAATGGGAAGGATAATGACAAGTATTATCCAGAATTTGATGCCAGCGATGAAAACTATATTTATATATTACGTAGGCAAGGTTTAGATCATCAAACAATTGACACATTATATTCTATTGATAATAAAGGGAAGACAGCTTTTACTGCTTGGATTTTGAATCGAACCGATTCTTTTATTATCCCTGAGTTTTATCGTCTTGAGCCTAAAGATAAACTAGGGGATACAATTTCATTAGGCAATATAATAAATAGGTTTAATTCTGAATTTAATCCAGATAATTTTAAATTGCCTGTTAAAACAGAGAGAACGAGCGATAAGCCGGATAAGAAGGCTGAGGAGGAATCGAAAAAAGAGACAATGTGGAGTAACCCTATTCAACCTCATTGCAGGATAAGAACAAAGAGATTTAATCCTGAGGGTCCTCGCAAAGCGAGTTTTGGTTTTGTCAGAGATGGTGGTCATCGTGCTCATCAGGGAGTTGATATTGAAGCTGATGAAGAAACACCTGTCTATGCAGTTTGTGATTGCCATCTTGTTTATTATGAATTTCAGAGATCTTATGGGAATACACTTTGTATAGGTGTTGATGTAAATGACTTACCACCAGGGAAACAGAAATTGTGCGTTTCTAAAGATAAAAAATTAAAAAAAATTTATTTTTTCTATGCACATCTTACTGACGCAGCAGATTTTATTAATGACTATTTAAAAACAAAGAAAAAAAAGAAACTGTTTATTAAATCTAATACGGTAATAGGCATTTCTGGATATACAGGAAATGCAGGAGATTGCACTCCTCCTATGAATTCCATCAAGAATGGCGGTCATTTACATTTTGAAGTAAGAACCAAACCATCTATTGCTGGGAAAAGTGGGCTCAATTATCGGCTGGATCCTGCTCCATTTATTGATGGTTTTAATTATCCATGAGGTGACTATGTGTAAATTGAACTATATTTTTTGTTTTTTATTTTTAATCCTTAATAGTATATTCTCTAAAACCGTTTTTGCAAACGATAGCCTATTGAAAGGTGCTTTCGAAAATATTGACCCAGTAGTAGTGGAACATGAATTCGAAAGACAGCAATATCGCGTATACAAAGATGAACAAAATAAATTACCTGATAATAAGCGAGATAAATATCTTCTTCAGAACGAATATTGGTTGGTAAATAAAGATGAAAAACTATGGTTTGGATTATTTAATGGAAAGTATTTGTATTTCGCATCTGATAAATATCGACCAGGTTTACCTATGGGAGGATATGCACAAGAAAAAATATTAAGAATAAAAGCAGAAGGAAAAATAATACAGTTTAGATTATATGCCGATGATGATGTATACCCATTAGATTGTGATTCATATCGAGGTCTTATATATAAAGATACAAGAAATTACACAGCTTTTTTAACCAGTTGCGGTTATAAGGAAAATAATCAACATGATGCTAAAACTGCAATGCATGTATATGTTTTTATTTATGATAAGCGCACAACTTCTTTACTTAAAATATTTAGTTCAGGGATGTCTGTAAACCGCTCTTATAGTGAGATTGCGAATCTATTCAATATAAAAGATAATAATGGAGTCTATATTTATCCTGATCCCGCTAACTATGTTAACAGAAAGTGTGTTTTTGAAGTCAAAGATAATAAAAAAGTATCTCCCTTAAATCCAAAAACATTAAAACCTTGGAACTATAAATTAGTTGAAAAAGCCAAATCGTGTCGATTACAGTGTCAAGATGATCCCGATGATTGCCCTGATGATTGTTCACTTAATTATTGCTCGCCACTTAGTGTGCCGGTTGTTGTGGAACAATTTTCTGCGCCTGTAACGCAATGACTAAGGTGTAGAGTGAAATTATGAGAAAAATAATTTGTATTGGTGATAAAACATCCCATGGTGGTGTGGTACTAACCGGTTCTGGGTTAGTATCAGTTGACGGGAAGTCTGTTGCCAGAAAGTTTGATAAGGTCTCCTGCCCAGAGCATGGAGCAAACTATATTATTGAAGGTGATGAGATGCACTACGATAATGGAATTTCTATTGCTCTTGAGCAGCATCATTGTGCTTGTGGCGCAATTCTTATTGCAGCAGGCGACAGGTTTTATAAGGGGTAAACAATGCCTGTTGATTTGTCACAATGCCCGCCTGAAAAAAATACCAGAATATTACCACCATCGATGTGGCTGTGGGGGATATTATTTATAATTATTTTTGTTTTCTTCGATTTTTTATCATTAAATTATTTCTCTTCTTATTTATCAGTGAATAAATGTCTTTTTTGGTTTGAATTAGCAGGCATCCCGGTTCTAATATGGGGAAGCACATTGTTTTTTCGTTTATTTATCTGGAATAATTCCATAATGAAAGCAGAACAATGGAATGCAGCCAGAAATAACTATTACAATGAACTGGTAATGAAAGGTCAAAAGGGCCTTGAAGTTTTGAAAGTTATATCGATTACGCCAGATGAAAAGGGTAGAGATTCAAGAGTATTAAGCAATTCATTGCTTCCAATGAGGTATACACCGCAAAAGAAAAAATTTGCCCGCTATCTTGTCTTTCACAGCTCAATTCCATCTTATAATAATAAAAATTATCTAAATAAAAGAGAGCATTACTTATTCTGCGATAAAATCAAGTCTGTGCTGGATGAGTTAAGATCATCGTTGTACCTTATCCCAAAAACTGCAATTGTAACTGTTTTTTGTGTCTTGCCCGAACACCTGCGGGCAATATTTAATAATATCTGGATGGATTATATTCAGAATCTATCTATAAAAACTCAGGTAAATTTCTGCGAAGAGTTTTCTTCCGTTCTTGATATTTGGTTGGATGATAAAGATACGTTATTTGATAGTGAGCAGTATCTTCTTCTTTTCAGTTCTGTAATTTTAACGACAGAATTCTATGATAATGATGATTTCGATGGGAAAACGGAGAGTTTCACCTGTTTACTGGGTAAAAAAACTAAAACTGGAGCCAAAGTGCTTCCAGCTAATATATTGCGCCGGCCTGAGTCGGACTATAGTGGTATCAGGAAATCATTACTCTGGGGTGACATAATTAAAACAGGTGACCTTTCTGGGATATTATTTTTAGGTCTTAATGAGGATGAAAAAAATAAAATCATCAATATGCTGATCGACTATATTTGCAAAGAAAGTATTCCAGGGTTTATTGATTGTTCATTACTATTTGCAAATAGCCACCCAACGAATGAACTTTTATTAACTCAGTATGCTCTGCAGAATGTCAAATCTGGTAATTATCTATTGGTTACTAAACCTAATAATAAAATCCTTTCTTGGTCTTTAAATATTGCCAATAATAGCGATGGTGAAGCATGAAAAGATTATTAACCAGGTTTTCTGGTGTGTTTTTTTTAATACTGTTCGTCATGTTGTGTCTTGCGTTGTTCATTTTCGTCGGCGCGAATATGGGATGGGATTGGCAGAGTGACAGGAAACGCCTTCTGGTAATTTTTTCTGGTGTAGTTGTGATGCTTTCTCTATGGGTTATACTTAACCGTTCTCTTTCTGGCATGATTACGCAGTTTCGCTTTTTTAACTGGCTTAGAAAGAACCAGGGAAATGAAAATCAAACTTCTGTAACCAATGTAGATAATAAAGGTTTTTATCAGGGTGCTATTCCGTCAATAAAAGCATTGCATGGATGGCGTTGGCGCCACAAAACACGCATTTTGCTTGTTACAGGGTATACTGCTCAGATTGAGCAATTACTCCCCGACCTGGCCGTGCAGCGCTGGCAGAAAAATGACAACACACTGTTGCTGTGGGGGGGCGATTTTAATAATGCTCCGGATGGAGTATGGCTTCAGCAATTGCACGGATTTGGTCGTCGTCCCTTGGACGGTGTTGTGTGGATAACAGATCTCAATACTCAGAATAGTACGCAAGGTCAGTCAGTAGCATTTACATTGCCCTCAGCGGAGGAAATGAATGGTTTTGTCCGCTACCTGTTGATGGTATTTGCCATAACAGGTTGGCGTGTGCCGCTGTATCTCTGGTCATTGCATGAGCATCAGCCAACCGATTTGGAGAGCATATCAGCGACTTGTCTTCTCCCCGCAGAATGTTCTTCTTCAGTCTGCCAAACTCAGTTGACAAGGTTATTGCCGATGCTGGTGGAGCAGGGTACACAGCGGGTAATGCAGAATATTCATCATAATTTTTTGCTGAAACTGGCAGATTTTCTGACGCAGAATCATACAGGCATCAGTGATTCATTAGCGATATTTTTCTCCCCTCTCCGCCCGTTATCTCTGGCAGGGATTGTGTTCAGTCAGCCTTCCTCTGTTCCTACAAAACGTGTTCACCATGACTGGGTTCAAGATGCACGCTGGGATGCGCTGCTGGATTCCTTGACCAAACTGCCGCCTGGATTGAAGGCGCGAAAAATAGGATTTTCTGGACTGAAGGCATCAGGTATTGCTGTTGCTGCGATGTTGGTGCTGTGGGGCTCAGGAGCAGTTACCTCCTTCTTTATCAATCGTTCTATCATCCATACCACTCAGGAGCAGGTAGGGCAGGTATCGGCAGAGGAACAGCCGCTGGCGGTCAGATTGCAGGCACTTTCGGAACTGCAGAAAACCCTTTCCCGCCTTCAGTATCGCGCGGAACACGGTGCGCCGTGGTACGCCCGCGGCGGCCTTAGCCAGAATGATGATCTGCTGGCAGCCTTGCTGCCGCGCTACGGCGAAAATGCGATACCGCTGCTGCGCGATGCGGCGGCTACTCATCTTCAGAAACAGCTGAGCGCCTTCGTGCANCTTCCGCCGGACAGCCCACTACGCGAGAAGATGACCAAAACCGCTTACGACCAGTTGAAACTGTANCTGATGCTGGCCCGACCGGAGCGAATGGACGCCGCCTGGTTNTCCGGCATGCTGATGCAGGACTGGCCGCAGCGTTCGGGTGTGAAAGACGGCATCTGGCAGGGAAGCGGCACNTCGCTGCTTCGGTTCTACGGCGCCANTCTGGTGACCCATCCGCAGTGGCGATTGCATCCTGATGAAGGGCTGATTAGCCAGGCACGGACGCTGCTGATCCGCCAGATGGGGATGCGTAACAGCGAATCCACGCTATACCAGAAGATGCTCGCGCAGGTGGCAAACCAGTATGCCGACATGCGCCTGTCGGACATGACCGGCGATACGGATGCGTCGCGCCTGTTCACGACCGGTGAAGTGGTGCCGGGGATGTTCACCCGCCAGGCGTGGGAGCAGGCGGTGCAGCCCGCCATTGAAAAGGTCGTCAGGGAGCGTCGCGATGAAATGGACTGGGTACTGAGCGACACTAAACAGCCAGCCACACAGCAGGCCTCCCCGGACGCGCTGAAAGCGCGCCTGACGGAACGCTACTTTGCTGATTTTGGCGGCGTCTGGCTCGACTTCCTCAATAGCCTGCGACTCCAGCCGGCAGCCACGCTGTCGGACGCTATTGACCAGTTGACCCTGATGGCCGATGTGCGTCAGTCGCCGCTGGTAGCCCTGATGAACACCCTGAGCGTACAGGGACGCACCGGGCAGACCGGGGAGGCAATATCCGATTCGCTGGTCAAATCGGCGAAAAACCTGTTTAACCGCGATGAGCAACCCGCCATCGACCAGCAGGTCGGTGCACATGGCCCGCTCGATGCAACCTTTGGGCCGGTACTGGCGCTGATGGGCAGCCAGACGAAAGGGACGGGCAATGCGGACCTCAGCCTGCAAACCTTCCTGACTCGCGTGACTCAGGTGCGCCTGCGTCTTCAGCAGGTGACCAATGCCACCGATCCGCAGGCGATGACCCAGGCGCTGGCTCAGACAGTGTTCCAGGGAAAGGCGGTGGATTTAACTGAAACCCGTGACTACGGCAGCCTGGTGGCGGCGGGACTGGGCCAGGAGTGGAGCGGCTTCGGGCAGACGGTATTCGTTCGCCCTATGGAACAGGCCTGGCAGCAGGTGCTGACCCCGGCAGCGGAAAGCCTCAATGCCCAGTGGCAAAGCGCGGTGGTCGCGGACTGGAACACGGCGTTTGGCGGCAGGTATCCGTTTAAGGATGTCAGCAGCGAGGTATCCCTGCCGCTGCTGGCGAAATACCTCAATGCCGATTCCGGACGCATTACGCAGTTTCTGCAGACCCGGCTAAACGGCGTACTGCATAAAGAAGGAAGTCACTGGGTGCCGGACAGCATAAACGCTCAGGGGTTAACCTTTAATCCGGCCTTCATTCGCGCGGTCGATACCCTGAGCCACCTCTCCGATGTGGTGTTTACCAACGGCGAGGCCGGGCTTTCTTTTGAGATCCGCCCCGGCACTGCTGATGGCGTTATGCAAACCACGCTGGTGATTGATAGCCAAAAGCTGAGTTATATGAACCAGATGCCCGCCTGGAAGCGATTCACCTGGCCTGCGGATACGGAAGCCCCGGGCGCGGCCCTGAGCTGGATCAGTACCCAGGCCGGAACGCGGCAGTACGCCGATATGTCCGGCGCATGGGGCTGGATACGGCTCCTGGACAAAGCCACGGTCAGCGCCTACCCGGGAACGGGCAGTAGCTGGAGTCTGAGCTGGCAGGCTCAGGATGGCAGGCCGCTGAACTATACCCTGCGCACCGAAGCGGGAGAAGGGCCGCTGGCTCTGTTGAAATTACGTAATTTTAGCCTGCCGGAGGCNATATTCAGCGTCAGCGCACCTGCAATGGCCTACNCGACAGAGGACGAAGATAATACAGAGGAGACGTACTGATGGCGACCGTTGAGACATTGATTAGCGCCTGCCAGGCCAATGCGGATGACGTGGCTGCGCGGACGCAACAGCGTCTGTCGCTATGGGAAAACTGGCTGCAACCGGTATCAGCTGAAAATCCAGTCGGGGAAGACCCGGGCTACGATGATGATTTTCAGCAGATGCGGGAGGAGGTAAATAAACTCTCCGGCGCAGACACGGACCTGGTCTGTCAGCTTGCCGAAAAACTGCTGACCACCACAACCAAAGATATTCGCGTGGTCTCTTATTATGCCTGGGCGCGCCTGCATCGCGATGGTGAGGCAGGCCTGGCAGACGGTCTTGAGCTGATGGCAGCATTAGTGCTGCGTTATGGCGTACAACTGCATCCGCAGCGCGAGCGCAGTCGCCAGGGGGCGTTCGAATGGCTTGCCAGCGCCAGAATGCTCGACAGCCTCGCACGTTACCCGGAAGTCAACAATGCCGATACCCTGCGTATTGCCGGTGCACTGTTACTGCTGGAGCAGGCAGGAGAAATCGTTTTACCGGCTGGGCTTTACACCGCGCTGGAAACGCGTCTGCAAAAATCCGGCGGCCCGGAGGCCGTTGTGCCGCAAAACGTTAGCGATACCGGTCATACACCCATGACGGACGCGAACGTGCCCTCGCTGGGCGGAATCGCGTCAGGGCAGGAGCTGCTGGCGCAGGCGCGAGTGCTGGCTGATTACCTGAGAAACCAGCCGGAAGGCTGGCTGTCCGCCCACCGTTTAATAAAAAACCTTCGCCACGACACGCTTCACCAGCTACCGGCTCTCCTGGCAGACGGCAGAACCCGCATTGAGCCGCCGAAACCCGACCAGCGGGCGCTTCTGAAACGCCTGTATTTGCAGCAGAGCTGGCGGGAGTTGATGGAGGAGGCGGACAGCCTGCTGTCACGCGGGGCCAACCATCTGTGGCTGGATGTGCAGTGGTATCTGCATCAGGCGCTGGTCAAATCAGGCCGTGAACACGAGGCGGCNATTATCCAGGCTGACCTGAAAGGGTTTCTCTCACGNCTGACGGGGCTGGAGACGCTGGCCTTTAACGACGGTACGCCCTTTGCCGACGAAGTGACGCTTAACTGGATCCAACAGCAGGTGCAGGAGAGCACGACAGGCTGGTCTGAGGCACACACGCTCGGGGCTTCTCCCGCAGTGGGCGATGAGGACATTCTGCAGCTTGAGACAGAAGCCTTAGCCCTTGCCGATAGCGAAGGGACGGAGGCTGCGCTGGCGTGGCTGCAAAATCGCCCTGGCATCACCTCAAGGCGCAACCGCTGGCTGCTGCGTCTGTTGATGGCGAGAGTCGCCGAGCAGACGGGCAAAAATGAGCTGGCGCTGCACCTTTTGGGTGAGCTGGACGACGGGGCAACAACCGTCACGCTCACCCAGTGGGAACCCGGGCTGCTGTTTGAAGTAAAAGCCCGCCGCCTGAAACTGCTGCGCATGAAAGCAGGACGTAGCGAGGCTGATAAGGCACGTCTGAATCCGGAAATGGAGCTGCTGCTGGCTGGGCTGGTTGCAATTGATCCGGTAAAAGCCGCAGTACTGTGTAACTGATTACGCTCTCACCACATTATTTGTTCTCTAAGGAAATAGAAACATATGCGTTTCGTAAAAAACGTTTTGTTGTCTTTTGTATTTTTGACGTCAGGATGTACAGCTCTGCTTTGGAACGGTAATGAAGTCGTTGAACATCGATATGGATATTCAACGGTTATTGAGGACAAGGTAACGGCGGCTTTTCAGTATAAAAACCTTTCAGTCACGGCCTTGCAGGGCACATCTTCAATAAAAGTAGCTATTCCTGAAAATGGGGTTGCCTTTCTGGGGAAAAAGAATGTTTATATTCTTACCTCTGGGGCTAATGATCTTCTGGCGCTAGACAAAATATCGACTCAATACCCTTTAGTCTCGGGCTTCGAAAAAAAAGATGCTTTAAGGCTTGAGCTTAAAAAGCCAGATAATGATGATGCAGTATTAAGTTTCTCCGATGAACTCTTTGTATTCGTCAATCAACACATTAAAACAATTACAGACCACGATGTCGAAACGTTAAAGCAGGCTGGTTTTCAGCGTAAAGGTGAAGATTATGTCAAACGTATATCTTTAGCTGGGGTAATACTTCCTCGTGAGAAAAATAACAGTTTGTTCAACGATATGACGTTACTGGATAAACCCCATAAGGTCGAATTTTATGTCGATAATGATTCTACAGAATTCCATCCTGTTAATTTAGTGACAAATGTCGTTCTCACGCCTTTCGCCGCGGTTGCTGATATCGTTTTTTTCCCAATTAGTATTCGCGTGTTAGGGCTAATCACCAACCCTCCTACTGGACATTAACGATCTGGAATCTATGGAAGATTTAACCCTGCGTTATTTTGACGCCGAAATGCGCTACTTGCGCGAGGCGGCAAAGGAGTTCGCGCAAACCCACCCGGACCGGGCGGCGATGCTGGATCTTGATAAGGCCGGTACGCCAGACCCGTACGTCGAGCGCCTGTTTGAAGGCTTTGCCTTCTCGATGGGCCGTCTGCGCGAAAAAATTGATGACGACCTGCCGGAGCTGACGGAAGGGCTGGTCAGCATGCTGTGGCCACACTACATGCGCACCATTCCGTCGCTGTCGATTGTGGCGTTCAGCCCGGACGTTGCGGCGATGAAGATGAGTGAAGTCATTCCCGCCGGGCTGGAAATCTCGTCCCGCCCGGTAGGGCAGAAAAATACCGTTTGCCGCTACCGCACCACCCGTGATCTGGTGCTCAACCCACTGGTGGTGTCAGACGTGGTGATGACCACAGAGCCGGACGGACGTTCAGTCCTGCGGTTACGCTTCACTTGCAGCGGCCAGGCCGACTGGTCGCAGGTCGATCTGCGCCGACTGCCGTTGTATGTCGGGGAAGAGGTTGTGACGGGCAGCGCCCTGCACCTGTGGCTGACCAAACGCCAGGCCAGTCTTTACCTGCGTTTGCCGGGGCAGACGGATCGCATCGCGCTCGACGGTTACTTCTCGCCAGGCGGCTTTGGCGATGAAGACGGCCTGTGGCCCAAAGCGGGCAGTGCGTTTAGCGGGTATCAGCTGCTGCTGGAGTATTTCACGTTCCGCGAAAAATTTATGTTCGTGCACCTTAACGGCCTGGAAAACATCACACTGCCGTCGGGGACAGAACATGTTGATATCGAAGTGGTGTTCAGCCAGGTCTGGCAGAGCGATTTGCCGGTGACCCGCGACGCCCTGCGCCTGCACTGCGTGCCGGTGATCAACCTGTTCACGCTTGAGGCCGATCCGCTGACCATCAGCGGGCTGGAAAGCGAGTACCTGCTGCGTCCGAAGCGCCTGCAGGACGGGCACACCGAGATTTACTCCGTTGACAGCGTTACCGGCTCCGGGCGTACCGGGGATGCGCGCTATGTGCCGTTCACCAGCTTCCGTCATCAGGGCGGGATGATGCGCCGCCACGCGCCGGAACGCTATTTCCACACTCGCGTGAAGCGGGGCGTGAACGGCATGCACGATACCTGGCTGATCCTCGGCGGCCAGCAGTGGGAGGCTGACCGGGAAATAGCCCGGGAAACCGTGTCGTTGCGTATCACCGGCACCAACGGCCAACTGCCGCGCCGGGCGCTGCAAAGCACGCTGCTTGACCGCTGTGAACAGGTCTCCGAAACGCCGCTAACCGTGCGCAACCTGTGTAAGCCGACGCTCCCGGCCTACCCCCCTGCGGAAGATCGTTTCCACTGGCGGGTGATGAGCCATCTGGGAACCCGTTTTCTGAACATGATGAGCAGCGCTGATGTGCTGCGCGGCACGCTGTCGCTCTATAACTGGCGGGACGATGAGTTAAACAACCGTCGCCTGGACGCCATTCTGGACGTCAGGCACCACCGTATTCAGCGTTTCGAAGAGGGGGTTCTGCTGCGGGGTCTGGACGTGGAAGTGACGCTCGACAGCAACGGCTTTACGGGTGAAGGCGACATCCACCTGTTTGGTGAAATGCTCAACCGCTTTTTCGCCCTGTACGCCGACATGAACCAGTTTAACCAGCTCACGCTGATTGTTCAGCCTGAAGGGAAGTGTATCCGGTGGAAAGAGAATCACAGTCCGCGCCTGCCCGGATGATGGAAAGGGTACGGCCCCAACTGCCGTACATGAATTTTTACCGCTTCTGCCGGTTGCTTGAACAGAGTCAACCGGATGCGCCGGTGCCCGGCAGCGACTGGCANCTACGTCAGGAGCCTGTCCGTTTCCGCCCGCATCCGGGGATGGGGTTNCCGGCNAGTGAAATCAGGGGGCTGANGGAGCCGGAACCGGAACATACGCATCTGCCGCCATCGGTCAATATCACCTTTATGGGCCTGTACGGCGTCGAATCGCCGCTGCCGACGCACTATATCGACGATATCGCCCAGCGGCGGGAGGGAGNNGAAGCCACACGCGATTTTCTCGATATCTTCAATCATCGGCTGATCGCCCAGTATTACCGTATCTGGCGNAAGTACTCTTATCCGGCGACCTTTGAGGCGGGCGGCACNGACAATACCTCGCAGTATCTGCTTGGGCTGGCGGGGCTGGGGATACCCGGTTGTGCGGACAATACCGNCACGCCGCTGTCGCGCTTTCTGGCGCTNCTGCCGGTCATGTTGCTACCGGGGCGCACGGCGGAGGGGATCGCTGCGCTGGTTCAACTCCTGGCACCGGATACCCGTGCGACGGTGTATCCCCACGACCGTTGCCGCATCGAGCTGAAGCATCCGCTCACCATGAGTACGCAGCGGCCGATTGGCCTGCGGCTTCGTCCTGTCATGGGCACGCACGGGACAGACGTGAATGGTCAGGTGCTGTTGCAGTTGATCTCAGATAACCCCGAAGAGGTGCGCGGCTGGCTACCCGGCGGGGAGCTGCACGGCGATCTGATGGCGCTGCTGCATGTCTATCTGGGATCGCATCTGGACGTGCGGATGCAGCTGTGCGTGGCGCGGCATCTGCTGCCGGATGCCCGGCTGGCGTGCAATGACGTCCAGGGGAGCCAGATCGGACGGACGGCGGTACTGCGGCCGCTCAATGCGCAGCAAAACAATAATGACGTTATCACCATTCACCTGGGCCGTTATCAGCACGTTCAGGAAAATATTCACCGAAGGGAGAGCGATGAAGATGGCGATTACCGCTGGTAACACCACCGCTACGCTGCTGGCATTAACACTCGCCACGGCCTTAACCGGCTGCGGGCTGACGCAAACGGTAAAAGACGGGACGGTCTCAATGACCCGCTCCATTTTTTACAAACAGGTTAAAACCCTGCATCTGGATATTCAGGCGCGCTCGGGGGTAAATAACAACGCGAAAGGGGCGTCGCTGGCGACGGTCGTACGCATTTACCAGCTGAAAGACCGCAAGGCATTCGACAGCACCGATTATCCGTCGCTGTTTGCCGATGACAGCCAGGCCATTAAAGCTGACCTGGTGGCCGAAAAAGATATCCGTCTTCGTCCTGGAGAATCCGTGACGCTGGACATGCCGCTGGAAGAGGCGGCACAGTTTGTCGCGGTGGCGGGGATGTTTATGTCGCCGGACCAGGCGAACAATACATGGCGTCTGGTCCTCACCCGCGACGACCTCGACCCGGATAAACCTCGCATTATTGAAGCCAACAATAACCGCCTGACCCTGCAGCCGCTTAAGGAGGACTGAAATGCCACGTCCGTCTCTGTATGAAACGCTTTTCGGCAACTTCGCCGGCGGCCTCGACCTGAACAGCGTCAGTGAGGAGAACCAGCTCATCCTTTCAGTGCTGGACAACATGCAGCGCATTCTCAACTGCCGCGCCGGGACGCTGGCACATCTGCCGGACTACGGCCTGCCGGATATGACCAAAATTCTCCAGGGGATGCCCGGCACCGCGCACCAGCTGATCACGACGCTCTCCGCCGTGCTGCTGAAATACGAGCCGCGCCTGAGCAAAATCACCGTAGTGATGCTGGATCAGAGGCAGCCTGGCGAGCTGCGCTACGCCATTGATGCCGAACTAAAGGGCATCGGACTGGTGCGCTACGGTACCGAGTTTATGCCGGAAGGCAGGGTCTTAATCCGCCATCTGAAACAGCAGCAGTACCTCGATGTACGCGCCGCAATCTAGTTTTTTTCTCAGGCAAAAACGGTTATGACGACACATTCTGAGCGCTACCTTAATACCGGCGGCGATCCGCGCACGCTTGCGGATTACGCCGCCCTTCGCGATGAGATGAACAAGCTGACGCATCCGGCACGCCCGGATGTTAACTGGCAGCTTGCGGAAACGCTCTGCCTCTCGCTGTTTGAGCACAACGGGATTGAGCTGCAGACCACCGCCTGGTATACGCTTGCCCGTACCCATCAGGCCGGTTTGTATGGCATGAATGAAGGTCTGGCGATCCTGGCTACGCTGGTTGCCCGGCAGTGGGGGGAAATCTGGCCGCAGCCCGTCCATGCGCGAATGGAGATCCTCAGCGCGCTGAGCAGGCGGCTACAGCAGGCGATGCGCACCCGGACGCTAACGTATGCGGATTTGAGCCAGCTCTACCAGGCGGAGGAACATCTGAATACCCTGGGTGAGGTGTTGCAGCGTCTGGAATTGAAGCACGCCAGCCAGCTTGATGCCCTGCGCATCCTGATGCATAACACGGCGGCGCGGCTGGAAAACAGCGACAACACCGGCGTGAGTGTGCCCCATGACGCGGCGCTCACGCCTGAAAAAAGCCTCTCCAACCCGGAAGATCAGGTGAAATGGGTATACGTGGTACAGCCCGATCCGCTGCCGAATGTGCAGGTGGTGACCGAAAGTACACCCCCGGTTAAACCCTGGAAGCCGTTTGCGGCCGGTATGCTGACCATGCTGGTGGTGGCAGGTGCGGCCGCGTGGGGTTGGCAGGCACTTCATCAGCCTGACCCGGCACAGACGCAGCTCGCCGCCACGCTGGCCCCGTTACCCGCAGCACTTTCTGCCGAACAGCTACAGTCCCTGCGACACATGTCGCCATCCCCCGCGTCGGGTATCGACAAAACGCAGCAGCAGTTGGCGCGGCTGTTACGGCTGAAACCGGACTGGGCCGTCAGCTATGGCGATAGTCTGGTGCGTCAGGCCCTTACTCTGTGGCCCGAACAAGCGAAACCGCTGGCACAGCAGTGGCAGCAGCAGGTTGCTGCCGCCGCGCTTCCTGCACCGGAGCTGAACGGCTGGCATGAGGGGATGACCCAGCTCCAGCAGCTGGCGAACCGGCTCAACGCGCTGGATGAAAAGCGCGGCAAGTACATGACGGTCAGCGAACTCAAGTCGGCAGTGTTTGCGATGACGCAGTCGTTTACCCGCGCCATACCGGCAGAAGAACAGCTGCGCCAGCTTTCAGTCCTGCCGCACGATCGACCCTGGCCAGCGGCACAGCAGAGCCAGACGGAGCAGCATCTGCAACAGCTTATTACCCGCTATGCGGTGCTCAGACAACAAACGGCACAATAACCCTCGTGCAAGGATGAGTTTCAGACTCCCGTTTACGGCATTACAGAGATAAATTGAAGATGGCCGCTCAGCGCACGGTGCGCTGGACCAGGCTTAACAGCATGTGAAAATGAACAGGGACGACAGCGTGTCAGCCAAAGAACGTTTTTTTAAAAAAGTGCAGCAAAATAATGACATCACCCCACCCGGCAAATCGTCTGCGGAGGCTGAGATCCGGCTGTTTTGTGGGCGGATGGACGAGCTGGCGGAGCAAATCAGCGAGTGGTTTGCGGGGTCAAGCATTCAGGTTGTCGTATCGACAAAACATATTCACGACCTCAGTACGATTGGTTACAGTCTGAACTGCGGCATATGCCGGTATCCGGTAACCACTATCCGGATCCAGAACGCAGACCGTAGCGCCAGCATTGTACCGGAACAACTCTGCCGCGGAGCGGAGCGGGGCTGTGTGACAATGCGGATAGAGACGCCTGAAAGTCGCCAGGCGTATCACCTGAGCATGGCACCGGAAACCGGCTGGTTTATCCGGCGTGAGCATCAGGATGCAAAAGCGAATGTCGTCATGACGGAAGATCGCTTTTTCCAGGCGCTCGACAAGCTGGCCTGACCGGGGCCGGAAAGCGGGCGCAGGCAACCTGCTGCGCCAGTTTTCTTTTCAGGCATACCTTCAGGCATCTTCCTGCCATTTTTCACGTTTTGCCCCTGCACGGCGGGCCGTGGCGGGCAGTATATCGGCATCGGCGACATAACCATCCGGATCGAGACAGCGGTTATGATTTTTCGCCTGCTGCAGGATCTCCTCATCCCAGTACAGGCGTTTACGTTGATCGCCCTGGGTTGTCAAAATGCATTCCATATTCCCCTCTATCGCGCGGTAGCGCCGCCAGCTGTTTGCCGGAATGGAGATGACCGACCGTTCCGGTGCGATAATACTCACTTCCTTGCCCGCCTCATTCCAGGTGACCTCAAGCTTTCCTTTAAAGACCATGATGACCTGCACGTCAGGACACACATGTCGGCCCGTGACGCAATTGTCCGCGAGCCGCAGCCACTCGACGGAAAAACCGTGCGGGCTGACAATCGCAGGGCAGGAATCCCGGTCCTGGGAAATGCCAAAGCCGATAACGGGCGCGATTTCGCCGCCGTGTCCCGGCAACACCGAGTCCAACAGTCCCCGTGCCGACCAGCAACGGTCATCGCCTGTCACCGCGCGCTTGCGCATCTCCTCAACGCTGTAATCACGTAGCCCGGCAATATACGCCTCCGACAGCGGCGTCAGCAGCGTGGCGGGGTCAGGCTGCGGCTCGCCGGGTTCCTGCGTAATCAACATATTCTCTTTGCTTAAATACATACCGTACTCACTGGCGGCCGCGAGCACCGACGGATGCCAGATGATCCCGCCCGTGTTGTCGCCGCCCAGCACGGTGAACACCATGCCGCTGGTGTCCTCTTTACTGACGTTCGTAAACCCCCGGAAAATCCAGGTGGGGATGGAGAGGATCGCAGGGGCGCTGAATTCCGCTTCATGTTCACCCTGCGCGCCCCAGCGAAAACGCCATGTCCCTTCATGGATCAAGAACACTTCCGCCGTAAAATGCAGATGCAGGTTATTGGTTACCCCTTTCGGCATGGCCGCCGCGCCAATGTTAAAACCGTGCGGCTCGGGAATATTCACCACCTGCTCGGAGGACTGAGTGACGCCCGGGCCAATAAACGAATAGTTTTGCTTCAGGTGCGAGCCGGGCAGCTTGCAGTCAATAAAAGCAAGGTTGCAGGAGACCATATCATCGGGGGTGATGAGTCGGCTTCTCGCCTGGCTCTGGGTAAGATGGATAGCGTTCATTTTTTTCTCCTTTTAATAGCCGGATGTGCCGGTGGCAGGAATGGCGTTACCGCGCGCAAGGGCGATGGCTTCGCGCGAGGCGCGGCCCAGTTGCATGACGTCGTTTGCCGGGGTAACGAAATGAAACCCCTGGGCAATACGCGCTGCGGCAGCCGCGCCGGAGGTGCAGAAGATCCCGGCGATTTTTTGCTGCTGGCGACAGCGGTCGATCACCCGCTCAACGGCAGCAAGCATCTCCGGGTGTTGGGATTCGGCGCTGGCGTTGCCCGTCAGCGTCAGCGAGAGATCGTTAGGGCCTATAAACACGCCATCCAGCCCGTCGGTGTCGAGAATGGCATCAAGATTTGCCAGCCCTTCGCGGGTTTCGATCATCGCCAGCGTCAGGATTTCGTCGTTGGCGTGCTGCGGATAATCGCTGCCGCCGTAAAGCAGGCCCCGCGCCGGACCAAAGGAACGTACGCCCAGCGGCGGATAACGGCAGGCGGCGACGAAGCGGCGGGCCTCCTCGGCGCTGGAGATCATCGGACAAATCACCCCGTAAGCCCCGGCATCCAGTACGCGCATGATTTGCGCCGGATCGTTATCCGCCACCCGCACCAGCGGCACCGCTGGCGTGGCCGACAGCGCCTGCAGCATCGTCAGCGCGCTGGCAAAATCAATCATGCCGTGCTGGAGATCGACGGTTACGGCATCAAAGCCCTGCTGCCCGACAATTTCCGCACTGTAGCCGGAGGGGATCGCCAGCCAGCCGTTGATGATGGGGGTATTGTCCTGAAAGGCGGTTTTTAGTGTGTTCTTGCGCACGATATGCACTCCGTAATCCACTGGCGCAGCGGCGATGCGACCTCATCCGGGGTCTCGAGCGGAATGAAATGCCCGCCAGATGCCACCGTATACCAGGTTGCGTTCGCGGCGCTTGCCGCCAGTAAGTGATGATGATGGGGCGTGCAGATCGGATCCTGCGCGCCGTTAAGGATCACTACCGGGCAGGAGAGATGGCCCAGCGCCGCCCGGTTGTCCTGCCGGTGAATGGCGATTTCCGTTTGCTGAGCAAAGGTCGTTACACCGCACTCGCTTGCCATCTGACAGATAATGTCCTGTAAAGCCCGGTCGTTGAGGCGCGACGGGGCGACGTAACGTTGCCACAGCGCCGGGACCAGCCAGTCAACTATTCCCTGCGCCCGGGCGGTGCGCACCGCGTCCCGCCGTGGCGCGGCGTTTTCCGCCGGATCGGCAAGCGGGTTGGCAGATATCAGCGCCAGCCCGCTAAGCCTTTCCGGTGCGTCGGCGGCCATGTGCAGCGCGACGATTGCCCCCAGCGAAAACCCGGCCAGCAAAAAGCGCGGCGGTAGCGCGCTGAGCAGACGCTGCGACGCCTGCCGCGCCGATTCCGCCCCCGTCAGCGTGACGCACAGCACCGCCGTCACGTTTAACCGCTCAATCACTGGCTGCCAGAGCCGGGCGTTGCACAGCGTGCCGCCAAGCAGCACCAGCGGCAGGTCTGTGTTATCCAGCAGAGCGTTTTCCATTGCGTGCCTCACGTTGCCGTCCAGCCGCCGTCAACCATCAGGGCGCTGCCGGTGATCATCGCGGCGGCCTCGGAGGCGAGGAACACCACGGGTCCCATAATGTCTTCCAGTCGGCCTAACCGGCGCAGTTTGATGTTCTCCAGCACGTAGCGGCGAAACGCCGGATCTTCCAGCGCCGATCGCGACAGATCGGTTTCAATGAAAGTCGGGCACAGCGTATTGACCCGGATCCCGGCCTCGCCCAGCTCCAGCGCCATCGTGCGGGTTAACCCTTCAAGCGCAAACTTAGAGGCGCAGTAAACGCTCCGCTCGGGGCCGCCCACGTGCCCCATTTGCGATGAGATATGGATGATTGATCCGGCGCGATCACCCGCCCGCATACGCCGCGCCACGCGCTGGCTGACGAAAAAGGTGGCCCGCAGGTTAAGCGACATCACCGCATCGAAGTCGTCTTCGTTGACCTCAAGAAACGGCTGGTGGCGGGCCAGCCCGGCGCTGTTCACCAGAATGTCGATCTCCGGCAGGCTCGCCAGCACGCGGTCCACCTCCCGGGCGTCGGTGATATCCAGCGTTACCGTCTGAAGAGTGAGCCGATGCCCGGCGGCGAGACCGGCCGCCTGGTCCAGCGCCTCGCGGTTGCGGGCGGCAATCCACACCTCTGCGCCCGCCTGCGCGAGGGCGACGGCAGCCGCGAAGCCAATCCCTCGCGAGCCACCTGTCACCAGCGCGCGTTTGCCGTGCAGAGCGAAAGAGGGCGTTTGTACAAGCGTCATGGATTACACCTTTTCCCTGACCGGGGCCGGCATCGCGTAGGGCACGTCCGTCTGGCCATAGCGACGCACGCGAATATTGGCCTGCTCGGCGTGTCCGGCAAATCCTTCAAGCAGCGACAGGCGGGAGCAATAGCTGCCGATTTCGGCCGTGGCTTCGTCGCTGAGGACCTTCTGGAAGGTGCAGGTTTTCATGAACTTGCCGACCCACAGCCCGCCGGTATAGCGCGCGGCTTTTTGCGTTGGCAGCGTGTGGTTGGTGCCGATCACCTTATCGCCGTAGGCGACGTTAGTGCGCGGGCCGAGGAACAGTGCGCCGTAGTTGGTCAGCCTGGCGAGGAACCAGTCGTCCCGGTCGGTCATCACCTGAACATGCTCGGAGGCGATGCGATCGGCCTCGGCCAGCATCTCTTCGTAGCTGTCACAGACGATGATTTCGCCATAATCCTGCCANGACTGGCGGGCGATATCGGCAGTGGGAAGTTTTTCCAGCAGNCGCTCCACTTCCTGCTGCGTCTCTTTAGCAAGCGTCAGGGAGTTGGTCAGCAGAATGGCAGGGGTGGTGACGCCGTGTTCGGCCTGCCCGAGCAGGTCCGTGGCGCATATTTCTGCATCTACGGTGTCATCGGCGATGACCAGCGTTTCCGTCGGCCCGGCAAACAGATCGATACCCACCCGGCCAAAGAGCTGGCGCTTGGCCTCCGCAACAAAGGCGTTGCCGGGGCCGACCAGCATATCTACCGGTGCCAGCGAGTCGGTGCCCAATGCCATTGCGCCAATCGCCTGAATGCCGCCCAGGGCATAGATTTCCGTTGCGCCCGCCATCTTTTGTGCCGCGACAATCGCCGGGGCGGGTTCGCCGTTAAACGGCGGGGCACAGCTGATGATCCGCGAGCAGCCCGCCACGCTGGCGGTAATGATGGACATATGGGCAGAGGCCAGCAGTGGATATTTCCCGCCGGGGACATAACACCCTACGGCGTTGATCGGAATATTTTTATGGCCGAGGATCACGCCGGGGCGCGTTTCAATTTCGAGATCCCGCAGGCACTCTTTCTGTGCGCGGGCAAAATTCGCCACCTGCTGTTGGGCAAATTCAATATCCTGAATATCCTGGCGGCTTAACTGTTTTATACAGCGGTCGATCTCCGCTGGCGTCAGGCGATAATCCTGACGGTCATAGCGATCGAATTTAATCGATAATTCACGAATGGCTTTATTTCCCCGCTTCTCAATATCCGCCAGGATATGTTCAACTGTTTCTCTGACCTGCTGATTCGCCTGCTGGCGCTCTTCGGTACTTTTACCGCTTTTTAATTTCCAGGACACACGCTTCTCCTTACCTTTTTAAGATGTCAGTTGCCCTCCCGGCGAACCGGGATAAATGAATTACTGCAGAATGTGTTATTGATCCGGCGCGGCGGCGTAAGCCCCGTTTTTTAATAAGCGGGACGCGTGTTGCGCCTTACGGGCATAAACCCAGCGTGCGGACAGCGGCGTGGCAATCGCAGCGACGACCGAGAGCGCGGCAATTAACAGGTAACCGGACGAGATATTAATATGTTGCATCATCACGCCCATCATCACCGGCCCGACAAACATGCCGCAGGAATAGATCGTCTGGAATAATCCCATGCGGGTGGATTGTTCATCGGCGGTGGTATTCACCACGCTGAGCGACATAAATGCCGCAAACGCCATGCCGAAGGAAAAACCTGCCAGCGCCTGGAGCAAATAAATGACATATAAATTGCTGGTAAAAGGAATGCCAAGCGTCGAGATCACCTGTAACACAATGCCGAGCACGGCGGTTTTTACCAGCCCAAGACGCTGATAAAACACCGAGCTGCACAGGGCAATGGCCAGCCCGTAAAAAAGAAGATGGATATTACCGAGCAGGGCGAGGATCCCCGCCCGGGCGCCCAGTTGTTCGGCGTAGACCGGCGTCAGGGTGTCGCGAGTGGCAAAGGGAACCAGAATCACGATGGTCGCCAGGATGCCAATCAACCAGACGGAACGGTCGGCCAGCTGCTGTCGCGCCCCNGTNATGCAGGCTTTNAGCGTGGGAGCCTGCACCGGATCATGAACGTCCTGAATGCGGGTCGTCAGGATCAGCGCCACCAGGGCCGAGATGCAGGAGACGAAAAAGGCGATGTTGTTGGCGAAGTAGTGGATCAGCACGGCGCCAATACAGTTGCCGAGGAACACGCCGATCGGCCCGGCCAGCGCCAGCAGCGCCACGGCTGCCGGGGCTTCGTTACGGTCGAAATAGCGAATGAACAAGATGTTATACAGCACCCACGTGGCCGCCGTGACGCCGTCAGCCGCTTTAGCCATATATAACGTGACGGCGTTAGGCTCGAACCAGGCGATCGGCCAGGCGATAATGGGCAGCAGTAAACCGATTTGAATAAAAATCCTGCGGCTCTTTACCACGTCGGAGATGATCCCCAACGGGAAACGGATAAGCAGCGTAGCCAGCCCGGACGCCCCCATAATGATGCCCATTATCTGTGGCTCGAAGCCCTGGTTGATCATCATTGGTGCCAGGAAGGCATCGATGCTGTGAATACAGATAAAGAACAGGACGCTGATGATGAAAAAGAGCCGGGCTTCCCGACGGCGTAACAGTGCTCGAAACATGGTTTTGAACCTCTTAAAAGTAATGGGTTACAACCAGCCAAGTACGACGTTTACCGGTTCAATCCTTTGGGCGACTCCTGTTCTCTCCGGTACCTTTGACGGTATGAAAACTCTTTGCATACGTATTCAAGCTTTGAAGTTACGAAAAGGTTTCATGTTTGTAAAGTGATCTCGATCTTGTTGTGAGAATTTTATTTTTTTGTGTTGCATACGCATGCAAAGGTGGTGTAAGTATAAAAAACACCCACCTGCTGAAGGGTCCGGAACAGGTGAAAAAAGGGGCTTTTTCGCGGTCCGTGAACAGAATGAACGTGGGTAAGTCGTTGATAAGGAAAACGGGGTAATGAAACGTAAGACTTTTGCAGCAGTCACATCTCAACAGGTCGCGCAGCTGGCGGGGGTATCGCAATCCGCTGTGTCGCGAACGTTCACGCCCGGGGCCAGCATTTCACCGGCAACCCGTGAAAAAGTGCTGAAAGCGGCGCGTGAGCTTGGTTATCGTCCAAACGCGATAGCCCGGTCGCTCAACACGGCCCGCTCGCGCATTATTGGCGTGGTGATCTCTTACTTCGATAACCCCTTTTACTCGCAGGTGCTGGAGGCGCTGGCACAAAAGCTGGATACGCTGAACTATCACCTGCTGCTGTTTGTCGGCGACCGGGAAGGCAACGTCGACCGCATTTTCGACCAGATTATGCAGTACCGCGTGGACGGTATCGTGCTGGCATCGGTCACGCTGTCGCTGGAGTTATCCGAGGAGTGTCTCGCCGCCGGGATCCCGGTGGTGCTGTTTAACCGCAGCGAAGAGAGTGGGATGGCCTCCAGCGTCAACAGCAATAACGAGGCGGCGTCACGGCAGATAGCCGAGTTTCTGCTGGCGGGGGAGCACAAGCGTTTCGCCTACGTTGGCGGCGTGCCGGACTCGCCGGTCAATATCGCCCGTCAGCGCGGGTTTATCTCCACCCTGCACGAGCACGGCATCACCGATGTGCAGGTGGTGAATGGCAATTACGACGTTCAGCACACCACGCAGGCAGCCTATGCTCTGTTTTCGGCACCGCCTGTGCCGGATGCGGTCTTTGTCGCCAACGATCATATGGCCGTGACGGTGATGGATGTGGCGCGCTATGCGTTTGGNTTGCGCATTCCCGAGGAGGTGTCCGTTGTCGGGTACGACGACATCGGNCCCTCAGGCTGGCCCTCCTATGCATTAACCTCTGCATCACAGCCGGTGGGNGAAATGGTGGACGCCACGGTCGAGTTATTAATGAAGCAAATTGAAAGCGAAACCATAGAGCCTGAGCAGATTACGGTGCCCGGTACGCTGGTTATACGCCACTCAGCCCGCCGCCCGCGCAGTGGCGTTATCGAAAAAGATGGCTTATCGCTGTTCCAGACTAAGGAGCTCAAATGACCAGATTGCGGGGCTTCAGCCCACAGTTCGACTCCATCCAGCAGTTTATTTTGACGCTGACACACGTGGTATGGGAGCAAAAAGACATTGGTCAGCTGGCGGATTTTTACGCCACGCCAGTGGTATTTACCACCCCGGAAAAACAGCTGCATGAGCTGTCACAGTTTATGCGCCTCACCCTTGAGGCGATGCACAGTTTCCCGCAGCGCACCGTGCTGACCGAGGACATCCTCTGTAGCCAGAATCCGGGTGACGAGTACTATGCCGCTCAGCGCACCGTCGCGCGGATCCAGCATCAGGGGGAGGGCTTTTTTGGTCCGCCAACTGGCAAAAATGTCTGGGTACGTACGTGGGCCGATCGCATTTGCGTCGACGGAGCCGTGCGTCAGGAGTGGCTGCTGCAGGATCGCGCCGCTATCGTGTCGCAACTGGGGCTGGATATCCGCGAGTTTGCTTTTAACCTGGCGACCATGCGTCAGCAGCATGGGCTGGAGTCTGTTTCCGCCGAGACGCTGGATGCGCGCTGGGCGGGAGGCCCAGAAGGCGATGATGTGGAAGGTGTACTCGCAGGCGTGGTGGAACGCTACCTGACGATGTGGGCGGGCGGCAACAGCGGCGTGGTACCCGGTTTATACCACCCGGCGGCAACGCTCTATGCGCCCGGCCATTGCACCTGTACCGGAGAACAGGAGATCGGCGCACAGCTTTCCGGCTACCGCGCCTCGTTTGCCGACAGCGAAACGCAACTGCACCACCTGGTTGTGCGTAAAGATCCCAACGAGCCGGTTCGCATTTCATTGCGCTGGTCGCTGCTGACCTGGCATGACGGATACGGCAAGTTTGGCGCGCCGACGCGTAAACCTGTTTCAGTCACCGGTATTACCCAGCTTGAATTACGCGATGGGTTAATTTTCCGTGAATATTTAGGTATTGATGAATTAGCGATTTGGTCGCAAATATTTAATTAACGGGGCGGCAGCCTCCTTATTTCCGCTGCCAATACTCATCATTTTTAATTCACCCTCACTTACGGGTGCGGGTTCTTATACCCTAAATAATTCGCGTAGCCAACGCATCTGCAACGCGAAGTATGACGGGTATATTTTCTGAAAATAGAGCAGGAGTTTATATGTCTTCCACTGAAGCAACAAATAAAGCACCAGCCGTACCCGAAAAAAGCAGCGTGAAAGCGCTTAAAGAAGAGTCCGTATTACAGGTCGAACGCCGTGATTTTGTCGATCTGGTNCCGGAGAATCGCCCGCGTGCCCAGTCATTAAGAGGCTTTGACGACTGCTATACCGATATCGTCGATTATATTGTTCGCTGCACCCATAAAATATGGGATGAGCGCGACGTGGGCTTAATTTATTCCCATTATACCCATAACTGCGTGCTTTATAACGCGCTGGGGACATTATATAACCGCGAACAGGTGGTGCAGGATACATTGCAGCGCCTGGTTGCTTTCCCGGAACGCCGTGGCATGGCAACCCAGGTTATCTGGAACGGAAATGATGTCGACGGTTTTTACACCTCGCATCTGGTCACGGGAAGCGGGCGCCATACCCAGTACAGCCATTTAGGCAAACCGACCAACCGCACATTTGTTACCCGGACCGTGGCGGATTGCATGATCCACGAGAACAAAATTTATCGCGAGTGGGTGGTCAGCGACAACATGTCGTTGATGAAACAGCTTGGCCTGAACACCGATGAAGTCGCCTTTAATATGGCCAAAGAGCAGTTTGATAAAGGCTTCCGCGTGATGGATATCGGCGAAAACGGCCGCATGCTGGGGCAATATCCGCCGGAGATCGCGTGCGATGTTTCTCTTGCGCACAGCGATACGGAAGAGCAGTGCCTGCGCTGGCTGCATGAGATCTACAACCGCCGGATGTTCGGCAAAATCAAAGAGGTGTATGCCCCGAACGTGCAGTGGCACGGCCCGTTGATGAAAGAGCTGTATGGAACGGCGGCGGTGACCCACCAGACGCTGGCGCTGGTGGGTATGATCCCTGACGGCGCGTGGCTGCCGCAGCATATCTGCTCCAACCCTTGCGACGAGGGCGGCGTGAAGGTGGCGGTTCGCTGGATTATCGAAGGGCATCACCTGGGTTACGGCGAGCTGGGTAAACCGACCGGAGAACGGCTGTTCGTGATGGGGATGTCGCACTACCACATCCTCAACGGGAAAATTGTTGATGAGTGGGTGGTTTACGATCACCTGGCGCTGCTGGCGCAAATCAAACTTGGCCAGATGGAGGATGCGTAAATGTTGAATGACGTAATCTGGATCAAGCATCCGCAGGGGCAGGATGCACAGGCCGATCGTTCGCTGACGGAGACGGTCAGCGGCATTATTGCGCGGGTAAAAGATGAAGGTGACGCGGCGCTAAGGGCCTATTCACAGCAGTTCGATAAGGTTGTGCCCGCCCAGTTCGAAGTGAGCGAGCAGGAGATTGCCGAAGCACTTGCCGGTATGGACGCCCAGACGCGTCGCGACAGTGAATTTGCCATCAGTCAGGTGCGTCGTTTTGCCCAGGCGCAGCTGGCGACCATGCAGCCGCTGGAGGTCGAGACCCTGCCGGGCGTGCACCTGGGGCACCGGATCATCCCGGTGCAGACGGTGGGCTGCTACGTCCCCGGAGGACGCTATCCGATCCTCTCCGCGCCGGTGATGTCGATTGTTCCGGCGACGGTGGCGGGCTGCGAACAGATCATTGCCTGTCTGCCGCCGGGCGCGCATCCGGCGATGATCGCGGTGTGCCATCTGGCGGGCGCGCATCGCATCTTCAAAGTTGGCGGCGCGCAGGCGATTGCGGCTATGGCCTGGGGGACGGACAGCATACCGTCGGTGGATAAAATCGTGGGGCCAGGCAACGCCTTTGTTAACGAGGCGAAACGTCAGGTGTTTGGCAAAGTCGGCATTGATGCCCTCGCCGGGCCGAGCGAGATTTTCACCATAGCGGACGACAGCGCCGACCCGCGTATTCTGGCCGCTGATATGCTGGCCCAGGCAGAGCATGACGTACATACCCGCGTCGGGCTGGCGACGACCAGCCGGGAGATTGCCGAGCGTACGCTGGCTGAGGTTGAACGCCAGTTGGCCAGCCTGCCCACGGCGGCAACGGCAGGTGAGGCGTGGCGTCGACAGGGCGAGATTGTACTTTGCGAAAACGAAGCGCAACTTATCGCTTTTGCTGACCATATGGCGACGGAACATCTGCAGGTGCATACCCGCGATCCGCACGCCACGGCGGCGAAGATCCGCAACTACGGCTCGCTGTTTATTGGGCAGAACGCCAGCGTGGTGTTCTCCGATAAATGCTGCGGGACCAACCACACGTTGCCAACCATGGCGGCGGCGCGCTATACCGGCGGCTTGTGGGTGGGGGCGTATGTCAAAATCTGCACCCATCAGTGGATTGATGAGCAGGGCATCCCGGCAATTGCGGAACCGGCGATCCGCCAGAGCCGTACTGAAGGGATGCAGGGGCACCGGCGGGCGGCGGAGATCCGATTGCGTGCGCAGGACATCGACGCAATCACCTCAGGCATGCGGGATTAAATCAAAGACAGCGCCGGGCGACATGCGCCCGGCTTTTAGCACAGGAATTCTCACGCATGACCATGATGCGCCTGATACCACCGGAGGATTGCCCGGATGAAATCGCCCGACGGCTTAACGCGATAAAACAGCAGCCTGGGCTAAATGCCATCCTCGGCGTTAACCCCGACGCCATGCTACTGGCGGAGCGGTGCCAGCAGCAGCGTCAACGCGGAGAGCGTATCGGGCCCTTGCACGGGGTGCCGTTGATTATCAAGGATAATATTGCCTGCGCGCCGCTGCCCATTACCCTTGGCTGCCGGGCGCTGGCCTCGCTCAGGGCGACCTCAGACGCGCGGGTGATACAGCGTTTGCGCCGGGCCGGCGCCATTATTCTCGCGAGGGCCAATATGTCCGAGTTTGCATTTGACGTGCGGTCCCGAAGCTCGCTGGGCGGTGATGTGGCAAACCCGCTTCTCCCGTCGGTGACCGCCGGCGGTTCCAGCGGAGGATGCGCCGCCGCGGTGGCCGCTGGCATGGCCGATGGTGCGCTGGGAACTGACACCGGCGGCTCCATTCGTATTCCCTGTAGCTATACCGGGCTGGTGGGGCTGCGCCCAGCCTATCGCCACGCGCAGCTGAACGGTGTGGCACCGCTCTCTCCCAGTAAAGATACCGTTGGGCCCATGGTTCACAGCGTGGAAGATGCGGCCTTGTTGCACGCCATCATCCACGGTCTGCCGCCGATTCCGCTGCCGCCACGTTCGCTGAAAGGTGTGCGCTTCGGCGTGATAACCGCGTTGCAGGGAAGCGATGACGTGCAGTTGGCGGTCTGGAACCCGGCGCTGCATGCGTTGAGTCGGGCAGGGGCGACGCTGGTTGAGATAGCATTACCTTTTATGGATGAAGTCAGACAGGCGACCTGCCTGAGCCTGTCTGAATTTCGCGTGGCGATCGATCACTGGCTGACAAAACAGCCTGATGCACCTGCCGGGCTGAAGCAGATTGTCGACTCCGGCGCATTTTTGCCTGAGTTCGCACCCTTTCTCAGGCAGATGCTGACGTATAACACGCTCAAAACCCCGCTCTGGCTGGCGGGGCGGCGTTTTCAGCGCCAGCTGCGCCAGAATCTGTGTCATGTAGCGGAGGAGCTGCGGCTGGATGGATTTGTGTATCCTACGGTACAGCAGTTGCCGGACAGCATGGCGAAAATGCCGCCCGGCTGCGCGCCTGAGTTGTCCGCGATAAGCGGTCTGCCTGCAATAACCTTGCCCTGTGGCGTGAGCCGCAGTGGGCTGCCAGTGGGCATGGAGATTTTATCGGTGCAGGCGGAGGAAACGGGGTTGTTGGCGCTGGCGCGGGGTTGTGAGGAGGTGTTTTTCCGACAAACAGATCATCAACATTCTCCGCGAGGCTGAAGCAGAGGGGCCTGCCCGATTTTTTAAATTGTGATCTGGACGACCCTCATAAACATTACACGTTATAATGATAAAAATATATATTTCTAACTTTTATATATTAATGCATTTTTATCACTAATTTAGAAAAAAATGCAAGGTCGCTAAGATTTCTTATACCCTTTGCTAAATCGGAAAGGGATATTTCTTTTTTAAAGAGTTGTTTTATCTCACGCTTATTGCTAACTTTTCGTCTAAACAAACCAAGGAAATGTCGCGTTTCAGTCAGGCTGTGTTGAAGCAAAGAAAGGCGAATGTCTGCGTTTTCTTTTTTATAGGCAGTGCTGACTAACGTACTGATTATATCAATATAATCCAATGCTCTAAAATCATAGTAATCACCCCTGTTCGTGATTGATGATGGATTAATTAAATAGGTATAATCGCAGTTGTCTGATATAAAAAACACCCCGTTCTTTTCTGCTAAAGTCATCGTCCATAAAATATCTTTATGACTTCGTCCTGAATAAAATTCCATATTGTTAATGCGAATATAGGATGACTTTACTATCTGAAGCCATAGGTAGTGAGGCCATTCATTTTCACTTACACAACTGTTAATCCACTGATGGCCGGTAATTTTTTTATTGTAAACCTGTTTGCTATGAATTTTGGTGGTTGTAGTCGGTGTCTTGCGCTGAGCATTTGAAATATATACATCCACATCATTATTTCTCGCAACGGTATATCTTTTAGATAAGAAGTCGTTATCCACTAAATCATCTGCATCCAAAAACACGACCCATTCACCTGAGTGATGCTTTAAAGCTAAGTTTCTGGCCGCATAAACACCTTTGTTTGGCTGCTCAAGATAGATAACCCTGTCATCATTAACATGTAAGATTTCATCTTTTGTTCTGTCAGTAGAACCATCATTAACAATAATTAATTCGATGTTTAAGCTTTTCTCATTTAATAATGCGGATATGATCTTTCGAATGCTACTTTCAGCATTAAATACTGGGATAATAACGCTTATGTCGATTTTATTTTTCATTTTTTTTACATTCCTTTGCGTTCCTTTCCCTGATTTCATTAATCGAAATGTAATGGCATCTTTCACAAAGGTTTTCATCTAAAGGAAACAATCTATCGAATATGCTTCTTTTTTTTGAACAATCCGAACAGTATGTTTTTGCTATTTTCATTACTCTCATCCATGAGTATGTCAAGGAAGTATACAATTGAAAAAATACATTATGCAGAGTTTTTTTACAATGGTCTTTTTTAGAAAAGGGTTAGAAATTAAATTGTGGTCACCTAAAAAATGAACAATATTATTCGTATGATTTATATATGCGATAATCAGTACGAGATTAACAAATACCTCTGTCCAAACATGAAAAAGATCTGACTCCTGAATCAAAAGGAGCTTACATCTGTTCATTCATATGCACATTTTGCGTCGATTGCGTGACCCAACGGCTTAATGACCAGTGCCCGAACTGCGGAGGGGACCTGGTGCGACGTCCAATACGCCCCGAAGCGTCCCTCCTGCGACACCCTGCATTCAGCCAGCGTTACTATAAACAGTAGAGATGAAAACTACGTTATAACGACCTTTGTGATATTGCTAGCCGTCCGCTGAGTGCCAGAAGTGGACGTTTCACACTTCTGTTTATATAGCCAAAATTGGTCGGCATCTAATTTTTATAGTATTAAAATCAATTGGTAAGATAAAATGAAGGTTGATTGGTGTCTCATTTAGTTACATAGACCCAACGTTCAATTGATAATGGACTCAGAAATTATCACTGCCAGGGTTCATGTTAAAATTCAGGAAAGGGAATATTAGATGCCATCTGTATACACGCTCAATGAGCTGCTCGGGTTGCTTGTATTTTCAGGAAAATATCAATTTCTTCACAATGATCTGGACTGCATGATCATTGCATGGGCTGAAGATCAAATTATCAAAGGAAATGATTCTGAGACTCTTTTAATCCTCGCTTCACTGGGGCTTGATAATCAACCTGAACGGGCCGAGGTTGAATTATATATGTCACGGTACATGGCAGAGCAGCAGATAAACTTGCCCCCCCTAAAAACAACAGCATTGGTCTGGATTAAGCTATTTATGAGTCAACTTTCCCAGTGCGCTTCCATCCATGATGCAGAGCAGAAAATGTATTTACTGGTGTGTCATTGGCTAGAACCTGACGTAAAGATTTTCACTGCAGTGGTCGATACCTTGAAATTGCTTTACTGGCATCTCTTTGATGAATGGGAGGGACCTGGCACAAGCGAAGCCTTAAGGATGGAGGAGTCAGAATTCTTTGAGTTGATTAATCGTGCAATGTTGCCCTATTCCCGTAAAATTGAAAACCCAGATTGGCTGCATCTGCTTGTTCGGTAATTTTTTTCAGCATCCTGGAAGATGCTGACCGCTCCCGATTGGCTACATATTCGCAGAAATGCAGCCGGTCGAGTTTTCCCCTTACAGAACTATCAAACCTCGCCTTATCGATTTCGCTTCACCTCGTATTGCAGGCACATCACACCGGACGGGAAAACTTCACTCTTCACCAGCGTGAGTGAGGTTCTATCTTTTATATTTTTGAACAAGGGAATACCTTGTCCCAGCAGAATCGGATTAACAAATAGCCAATACTCATCAATAAGGTTTTCCGCCATTAGCGCATGAGTCGCTGAGGGGCTGCCGAACATTAAGATTTCGCTGCCCGCGCTGTGCTTGAGCTTGCTGATTTCCTCGCTCAAATTGCCGCTGATAATTTGCGTATTTGGGTGATTTTTTTCCGACAGGGTTTTCGACAGCACCACTTTGCGAGCAGATTTATACCAGCGCGAATGTACACGATTGTGCGGGCTGGCGTCAGGTTTATCTGCAGCCGTTGGCCAGTACGACTCCATCATCTGGTAGGTGACGCGCCCATATAACGCGGTGTCGGTTTGCTGAATCCGCTGCTCCACGTATTCAAACAAGTCGGGGCTTATGCTTATCCAGGCCAGACTCGCCATGCCCTCAGCGGTAGAAGCGACAAAGCCATCCAGCGACACATGAACAAACGAAACGATTTTTCTCATGATTTTCTCTTTGGTTAAGTTTTGATGACACAGCCTGCTAGGCCTTCAGGGTGTGGTTCCCATCTTCATCCGGAACATCTGGCATTAAGTATAAATCTTGATACCAATACGGTTCTGAAAAAGCGCCCTTCTGGATAGTCAGAGGTCTATTTATCGTTAACCACGCAGCGCTGCCGGGAACACCTCGGTTATCCAGTCAATAAACACGCGTAACCGGTGCGTCATATGCCTGTTCTGGGGATAAACGACATAAAAAGGATAACTCGCGGGACGCCATGCTTGTAGGATCTCAACCAGTGTGCCGTTGTTCAGTTCATCTTTCGCCGCATAGTAAAAGGTCTGGATAATTCCCATCCCGGCCATGGCCGCGGCCAAATGCGCATTACTTTCGTTAATCCCGATGTGATGCTGCGTCTTCAGCTCCCGCATTTCACCCTCTACGATAAAGCGAAAAGGAAAGGCTCTTCCCGTCAGCGGAGATAAATAGCTCACCAGCTTATGTCCATTTCTTAATTCATCCGGATACGCAGGTACGCCAGCTGCTTTCAGATATCCCGGCGTAGCGCAGGTCACCATCGGGGCATCACCAATATGACGGGCGATCAACGATGAGTCATCGAGAGTGCCACCACGAATGACACAGTCCACATTTCCGCTAATAAGATCCACCGGCCTATCGGACACGCCTAAATCGATTCTGATTTCCGGATAGCGCTGCAAAAAATCCGGTAACGCTGGGATCAGGACTTCACGTGCGGTAGAGCCGCCGACATCAATACGCAGATACCCTTTAGGTCTGCTCTGCAAGGCGCTAAACGAAGTGTCTATCTCCTCAATATCAATTAGCACCCGCGAGGCTTTTTCATAATAGTCCTGACCCTCTGGCGTTGCGACGACGCGCCTGGTCGTACGATGCAAAAGACGCACGCCGAGATGGGCCTCCAGTGATTTAACCAGCTTACTTAATGTGGCATTCGGCAGGTTCAGTGAATCCGCCGCCCGTGTAAAATTGCCGGTTTCCACCACTCGCGTAAACGCGCGCATAGCCATTAACTGATCCACGTTCTGTTTCTCCGTGAGATGTCTGATTATTCACATTCAGAAAGAGTGTTTTCCATTTTTGCTAATTTATCAATAATCCCTCTGTGACTAAAGTGTGTTCACCGGCTGAACAATGGCCAATTCGAAACAACACGAGGATATGGAAAATGAGTAAACCACTTTCAAACAAAATTGCCCTGGTCACGGGTGGCAGCACAGGAATCGGTCTTGCCAGTGCTCAGGAACTGGCGGCGCAGGGGGCAAAAGTCTACATCACCGGACGTCGTCAGCAGGAACTGGATGCCGCCATCGCGTTGATCGGCACATCGGCGAAGGGGATCCGGGCCGATGTCTCACGTCTTGACGATCTGGATAAGGTTTACTCGCAAATTGCAGAAGAGTCGGGACGTCTGGACATTTTGTTTGCTAATGCCGGTGGCGGAGATATGCTGCCGCTGGGTGCCATATCCCAAGAGCATTTTGACCGAATTTTCGGGACTAATGTTCGTGGAGTATTATTCACCGTCCAGAAAGCACTGCCACTTCTTGGCGCTGGTTCATCCATTATCCTCACCGGCTCCACCGTTTCGGTAAAAGGGACGGCTAACTTTAGCGTATATAGCGCCAGTAAAGCCGCGGTGAGAAACTTTGCTCGCTCGTGGGCGTTGGACTTGCAGGGGCGTGGTATTCGCGTGAATGTTGTGAGTCCGGGACCGGTCAAAACGCCAGGATTAGGGGGGCTGGTTGCCGAGGAACAGCGTCAGGGCCTGTTTGAAGCACTGGCGGCGCAGGTTCCGTTGGGCCGGATTGGTGAGCCAGCGGAGGTCGGCAAAGCCGTTGCGTTTCTGGCGTCTGATGCCGCCAGTTTTATTAATGCCATAGAGCTGTTTGTTGATGGCGGTATGGCGCAGATTTAAAGCTGATATCAACCGTCAAATCCCCCGAGGCGACGGTTTTCAATGGACGGCTGGCGTCACGCAGTTTTAACGTCACAGGGTGACAGCGCACAATACGGCTCCAGCCATTCCAGACGGGTTTTATCAACTCACAAAACATAACGGCAGATTGCAAATCACTTCGTGCTGGGTTTCCATCGTTTTAGGTATCTCAACAACAAAAAATTTTATGGGGTGCCTAAAGGTTCGGATTTAATTAGTTCTCTTCGGACTTCGCGGGACAAATTGCAGGCACAAAAAAGCCCGCAGGGCTTGCGCCGAGCGGGCTTTCAGGACTTCATCGGATGACTCTGGTAATCACCGATGGAGAATTTTGGTGGGCTGGCGTCCCTGTAATTAGCTATTCATTCCATTGATTTTTAATATTATTTAAACTTTGAATTTTATGTGTGGTTCTAAAAAGGAACCATAAATCGTAATGGTATGGGTTCTCACGATTAGCGGATTGGAGAATTGTATCAAAAGGAAACAAATTCTTCAGTTCAACTCCCTGCTGGTAGCTGAACTGCGCAAGCAGGATCTGCTTTTCACCGATTAGTGAATGCGGTAGTTTTTCAGCAAAACTGAATTCTATCCGTAGGGCAGTACCAGCATAGGTGGAGAATGGATTTTGAACAACTGGTCACCAGAGCACACAAAAGACATCAAGAGTTGGTTTAAGATTGATACATATCGCAAATTTGAAGACCTCTCATTGCTCCAGTTTTACCATGAGATATGGGCTCGTAACTTGTTCTTTAAGGAGTATCGGGAAGAGTTTGAGAGCAGAACTCTTATGGGTTACTTCTCAAAAATTTTCAGTGGCAATCCTTTTTTAATTGAAGAAGGGCAACTGGGATACATGACTCCTGCCAACAAACTTTTTCAGCCTCCCCATTTTTTTCTAACAACTCTTGATCGCCTTGCTGAAACGAGCATCATTGCTATGCAACGCGGAGGTTTTGTTTGGGATGGTGATGACAATTATTCAATAAACAGAGATCTTCGGGAAGAATCACTTTCAGATATTATGCCAGATCAGTTTTCACGAACAGTCATGTTCGAGATTGATTTGGCAAGTGGCACAGACGAAGAGATTGCAGAGTCGCTTAAAGCTGCATTACCGCAGTGGCGTAAAATCAAAGGTATCGAACCAGATCCTTTAGAATCAGTTCGCTTTGGGTATGGAACTATCAAGAAACTCATCAGTTATCGTGTGATACCTATGCTGGATATCCTGGTGTGGGCAGCCGTTAAAAAAATCCGTGTCTCTGACGACAGGTTATCCAGACTGCTATATACAGACGATGACGAAGAAAGCGAAATGAGGCAGTCTAGCCAAATCAAAGATACCGACAGGCCTTTGGCTCTTAAATCCTGCACAACTGACTTTATCCGACAATTCCATTACTTCATGAACAAAAATAGCCATTTGAAGCAAATGAAAGTCTCTGATGTAATGAAACTATCGGATTAGAATTACATTTATAACTATTTGTTTTAATTTTGAAAATTAACTAAAGGCATCATTGTGAATGGTGCTTTTTTTTGCGATTTTTACTTTAAACCGGGCATTTTGACACTTGCTATAAAACGGGGGAATTTCAGCTACTCTCAAGTTCCCCTTTTCTATACGGCACCAACTTCGAGAAAACCATCCTGCATAGCTACGAAGAACCTCCGCTTCAGGAGCTTCGCTCTTTTCTTTTCCCAACTGCTCGTATAGTGACTTCACCGCAACGACAAGGGATAACGAAATGAAAAATCAAGCAACCCGCCTAATACGATTACCAGAAGTTCTCGAACGAACTGGCTACGGAAAAGCCTGGATATATCGTCTGATCAACGATGGTAAGTTTCCTGCTCCTGTCAAAATTGGAAGTCGTGCAGTAGCTTTCGTTGAAAGTGAGATTGATACCTGGATTCAGTCTGTTATCGAAACAAGTCGAAATAATGTTGCTTAATTGAACATAGGAGCGGTTTTATGAATATCGAAGAATTTGTAAGCGAAGAAAACCATATGTGCAATTTATGCGGAGATCTTTTTTACAAGATCTTTGACCAAGAAGTGATTTATGACTTACCTAATAACGAGTTTAATAAAGAAATCATTTACTGGCTCAGTCAGTACCTTGTAGGAAATCTGAGAGAACCTTTAGACTCGATCTCTGAGCTTAATGCTTGCAAACAGATATATGTTTACGAGACCTGGTTATCTCTAATTAAATGTCCTGATGAATTGAAACTCCTAGCGAAGCGGATAATTTTATATCTAATGGATTAAGAGCTTTTTATGAAAGTGTAAAGTTTGGCTGCATAATTTACCTTAAAACTTTACAGAATAAATTACATTATTTTGGTTGTCGTTTATTAGCAAGGCAGTGAGATAGTTTTCGAAGTATTAGGTGTACATAATGTTAACTAGATCTACCAGATGATAATTTGACAGGAATAATCGTCTATCTCACTGTTTTAATTTAACTAAATGGCTTAATTGATTCAAATAAATTTGTAAATCTACGAAATGCTTATTATTAATATATTGGAATTATACTTTTTGTAAAGTTTAGGAGGAAAATATGCGTAGTATTTGTGTGGATTCTTTTATGTTCGAAAATGGTGAGAGATATTGTCATATTGTAAATAAAAATACTGGTGAACCATTGTATTATCCTAACTTGTATATAACAACACAGGTCAGGAATCGGTCAGAGTCTATATCAACAATGAAGGTTATTGCCGGTAGCATTTCATTGTTATATCGATTCTTTATGAGGAAAGAGATCAATATTGATGAAAGAATTCAGAAAAAGATATTTCTGGCTCCTCATGAAATTGAAGATTTGATTGAATTCACTTCATTCAATTTCCGAGATGGCGAGGATGATAATTTTAGGAGTTCAAATGTCAAAAAACCAACTAAGTACTTTCGGATTACAACTATAGCTAACTATCTGGAATGGCTGTGCAAAATACATCTTTCTCATACAGGACAGAAGGATACTCTCAAATATATTTTAGATTTCATTAACAACATAAAACGAAAGAAACCGAGAAACAATGATAAATATAATATGGATATAGAAAAAAGCTTAGATAAAGAACAATTGGATTCTTTATTTAGCACTCTTGCACCGGGTAGTAAATTAAATCCTTTTTCAAAAAAAGTGCAAAAAAGAAACAATCTAATATTCCTGCTATTACACTGCTTTGGCCTGAGAGCAGGTGAACTTTTGAATCTGCGAATTGGTGATATAGATTTTGCAGAATCGACAATTGCAATAAGAAGAAGAGCAAATGATAAAACAGATCCGCGAGTGTATCAGCCATTAGTTAAAACTTGTGAGAGGAAATTAATTGCTGATACAAAGCTCATGTTTGAAATTTCAGATTATATTATGAATGATCGAAGAAAGATAAAAAATTCTAACAAACATGATTTCCTGTTTATTACTTATAAGGAAGGAAAAACTCAAGGGCAACCTATTTCATTTTCATCATATCACAAAGTGGTGAGTGTTGTTCGTCAATCCTCCTCACTTCTAGGGGGATTGACAGGTCACAAACTCAGACATACATGGAATTATGAGTTTTCCAAAGCAATAGACAAGAATCAGGACATATCCGATGAAAAAGAGCAACAAATCCGTTCTTATCTCATGGGATGGCGACCGGGTTCAGAAACTTCAATGATTTATAATCGCAGGCATATTTTTGAGCTATCGAAAAAAACTGCACTTCAACAACAAAAGAAACTATTCAAAGGAGAATTTGATGAATAATTTAATTAAATATAACTCTGATAAAATGTCTTTGCATGAGCATAAAATCGTCAGTTCGATTGAAAGCAATGGAATCAATCTTACAAACTTAATATATGCTATGAACGAAAATTTGGTTTGTGGATTTGTATATACAGTACAATATTATTTTAATAGTAACAGCTATTTGTATGTGAAAAATATTGTTAGAAATATGGAGAGTCTTATCCGTAAAGTATCTCCTACTCATATTGATGATAAGGTTCTAATTGAATATCAAAATAAGAAATTATCAAAAGCCCCAGCATCACTTCGCGTTTTACGACCATTTTTGATTAAATGGTTTGAGTTAGGATATCCAGGAATAGATGAAAGTGCGGTAGAACTGTTAAAGCATTTGGACCTAAAGATAAAAAAATCTGGTCAGTCTGTGCTTCAAGATGATCCAACAGAGGGACCACTAACTAAAGAAGAACATACTTCTTTGATTAAGGCTATGAATCATGCATATAGAAAAGGCGAACTGTCACTGCCACATTATGCAATATCACTATTGATCAGCCTTACAGGTAGAAGACCTCAGCAGTTAGTTATGTTGAAATATAAAGACCTTCTTCAAAAGAACTTAGATAATGGCAAAGTAGAATATGTAATTTCAGTGCCACGAGTTAAACAACGGGGTAAAGAACTACGATATCGAGAACTTGCAATAATATCAGAGGTTGCATCAATTGTTCAATTGCAAGCTAATCAATCAGTGAAACTCGTTGAGCAAGCTCTTGGAAAAACTCTTGATGATTATTCTAAACGAGAAGTTCCTATTTTCTTAAATGAGGAAAAACTCTCAGATTTATCCATAACAGGTTCAATTCTTCTGGAATATAATAAATTATATGCGAAACCTATAATTGCTAATGTAGCATTGAAAGGTATTGTTAATAATGGGAATATAATATCCAACCGTACCGGTTCGATACTAAATATTACTCCTCGTAGGCTTCGTTATACAATAGCAACTATGCTGGCTAAGGATGGGCATAATGTTAATACTATAGCTGAGTTATTGGATCATTCCTCTACTTCAAGTGCGGGTATTTATATTAAAAATCATGCTGACAGTGTTGAAAGGATTGATTCCGCTGTTTCAGAACAATTGTCATTTGTCGCTGATATTTTTATGAACGGAATCAAATCTAAAAAGAGTAGTCATTTCAAATTTTTTTCTTCAAGTAGATGCCAGAGTCAGAATTCAGGATTTCCTTGCAATAAATGTATGTTTTTTATTCCGATTGAGCGCAGTGAGGTGAATCAACTATGAATAATATTATTTTGTTCAAATCAAAAAAACATATTCTTGTAGAAGAAAATTATAATGAGTTCATAAAATTTTGTCGCTATCAACTGCCCGGACTAACCCAAACTCAGGATTGGGAGCAGTATGCATGGAAAGGATATGTCACATTTAGAAAAATAGGGGTTGGAAATAAAGTCTTTGATTCCATTGATGCAATGCACGAAGATTATATCAATTTTGCGAAAGCATATATCAGATATCAACACTCATTGAAACCATTAAAAAATTATGGGGTTATTATGATGGCTTTGCGATGCCTCGAACAGGCCCTTTTGCAGGTTCAGAACACTGGTCTCATTTATAATGTTACAGCCGTTGTTTTCGATGAGGCAATGCAGATCGGGAGTAAATATTTTGAAGGTAACGTTTTGGCTAAATGTGGAATACAGCTTGAAAAAATATCAAAGTTTCTATATGAACATAATCTTGTGAAATCAGGATATATCTCATGGAAAAACCATGTAAAACAGAAAGTCAAAAACAATTATCTTCCTGAGATTGAGGATTATCACCGAAGCGATAAGTTACCAGATGAAGAGGCATTGCTCGCTATTGCTGATATTTTTTCTCAAAATGATGAGCTACTGAGTCCAAGGGATAAGTTCACAAGTTCAGTATTTGCACTTCTACTTTGTTGTCCGAGCAGAATCTCTGAGATTTTAGCCTTACCTGCTGATTGTGAGATTACACAAATAGATGGCAAGGGTATTGAAAGATATGGGTTGAGATTTTATTCGGTAAAAGGGTATGGCCCTAATATCAAATGGATTCCACGAGTTATGATACCAGTTGCAAAGAAAGCAATTAGAAGATTACTTTCCTTATCACAAAATGCAAGAGCACTTGCTTACTGGTACGAAAAGTACCCGGATAAATTTTACCGACATGAGCTTTGCCCAACAGTCGATGAAAAAGCTAAATTGACCGTTGTACAAGTTTGCCATGCACTGGGGTATAATTTATTTGATCATAAATCATGTGTTTTAAAAATTAAAAGAACGAGTTTGGATGGTGGGAAAAGTTTCTTAAACCACAATGATTACAACTATTCATTGAGTAATTTGTGGGAAATTATTAGTTCTAATTTTAGCAGAGACTTTCCATGGTATGATAAAGAAAAATCCATAAAATTTAGTAATGCTTTATGCTTGCTCAATACTGATCAATTTTCTTTAACAAGAATGACTTCAATTTTCACATTTTACAAACCTACTAAAAGTTTCTTTTTCAGTGACATACAAACTAAAAAAAGCTATGAGATGAATTATAAAAATATATTTTCCCGATATGGGTATTATGATGATGAAGGTAAACCACTACTTATTCGCTCACACCAGCCACGGCACCTTTTAAACACAATAGCCCATTATGGTGAAATGTCTGAACTGGATATAGCTAAATGGTCTGGTCGTATCAATGCGAATCAGAACAGAGTTTATAACCATGTGTCAGAAGAAGATATGTTAGATAAAATCAAAGCCATTAAATTGAATAGGAGTAATTACTGTCAAAGGGAGTCAATACCCACAAATGAATTGACAATTGATTTTGATAACCTTAATCAAGGTGCAATACACTTAACTGAATTTGGTTACTGTGTACATAACTATTTAATCAAGCCTTGTGCAAAAATTAATCATCTTATTGAATGTGATAATGAAACACCGGACATTAACTCAGTAGATAGAATTAGACTGCAATCTGTCCGAGAGAAAGTAATGCAATTAAAGAGAATAACTCAGATCGCTTATGAAAATGGTGATTATGGTGCAGACAAATGGTTGCAGCACCACGAAAAAAACTTAGAAAGAATTAATAAACTTTTGAATAATTGAAACAGGAGATGCATATGGCAAAACATTTAAACAGGAGTGAAATAAAGGCAATTACACACATTATATTGACTTGGGACGGTAAAATCACATGGAGTGATTTATGTGGATCAGTGTATAAGAATCTAAACAGAACTATCACAAGGCAATCTTTAAGTGCTCATGATGAAGTTGTTGAAGCATATAGAATAAAGAAAAGTTTGTCCAATTTGAAAAAATCTGGTCTAAAGAAACCAGCTAACTTAACTATTGCGGCACAACAAATAATAAACCTTAAAGCCGAAAACGAAATGTTGAAAAAACAGAACAATAGATACAAAGAGCAATTTAGCTATTGGCAGTATAATGCTTATAGACACGGTCTTACTGTGGAACAGTTGAATAGGCCATTTAATAAAAAATAATATTTGATAGGTTACACCTATTGACAAGTTAAATAAATGCGATAAATATAAATATATGGTCAGGAAGACTATTTAACTAATGCAAGGATGCATTTTATGGACAAGAACATTATCTATCCAGAGTTTACTCTGGAAGAGCAACTTATCATTATCGTCGATAAATATATCTCAAAACGATACCAGCCAGGTGATAAAAGTTTCTCATATCAACTTTACCTAATTTTTGTGGGATACCATTTAAAATATTTCTACCCTAAAAGGATTTATTCCAAATCTAATCGTAATATTGATAATATTATGACAATGTTTAGTTCTGTATACAAATGTCTTACAAGTACTTTGTTACAGCGATTAAACAATAAGGAAGCTGTTATCAGAGAGCTAAACTCCCTTGTTAATTACATTGATAATAACCAGAACCAGGCAGAAGATATTTATAATACTTTTAAAGCACAATATGAAATGAAAGTAATTGAGGGAGAGTTAACCCATGAAGTTCGCGTGAGAACCGTCAGGTTATAGGCAATAAAAAAGCCCCTATGCAGGGGCTAATAGAGACTTCTTGATATAGGCTACTACTGAACTTCTTTCCAGACACCATCAGCTTTCACAAGCTTAACAGGCTTTGTCTGTTTCATATTGCTAATCGAGGCATCGACAATGCAGTTATAAACATTGTTTGCTTCTTCTGTGCAACTTAGTTTCTTAACATAATCTATTCTTAAAAGATCTTTTTCGGGAATACTTGAGTTCAGAGCTTTCATACTTGCATTTGATCTATCTACAACACTTTTGAAAGCATTGTATATGTCTTTTTCAGAAGGTTCGGAATTACAGGCTGTTAATAGAAAAGTAGAAAGGATAACTGCGAGAATTGAGTATGTTTTCATTTTCTTGTCCAGGAAACGATTAATTAAGAATGCCAGATTTTGTATTGTTATTATCAGTAGAGAATGTCCACTTGCTTACGGTTTCTCCATTGAAGTCGATTTCGAGAGTTTTAGACTGAGTCTGGGAACCGCCAGTTAGCAAACCGACAACAGGGATAAAAGTCGAGGCAATGAACTGATTGTTATACATGAAATATCTCCATTGCTCGTTGCCATCGTCAAGAGTCGTTCTGGTGTCAGGCTCACCAAGTTGAACAAGTAGCTCTGCCTTAGTTGTTTTGTTTTTAATTATTTTCGATTGAAGGCTTTGAGCCGTTTCATTTTTGATTTTTTGGTTCCCTGATGTTGAACAGCCAGAAATTAAAAATATTGCAATGAAAAAGGAGGTTACAATAAATTTATTCATTTTATCTTCCTTATTATAGTTGATTAGGGTTAGCTTTTATGTGTGAAAACGGCTCTGTGTGCAAATTTCTTACGTAAATAGAATCTCAAAGAAATTGCTGATGCAAAATAGATAACGACAGCAAATATAAAACTTTGACTGACAGCGAATATGAAGAAAGCTATCGCCAACAGCACAATTCCTATTAGTAAAGCTAACCAAGATGAAACGGCTCCATATTTGATGGTTGAATGACAGCCAGTGCAGACGCTAACTCCAAACTGGCTCTCTTTGAAGCAGAACGGGCACTTTATTGTTTCGTTTTTCATATCAACCTCAAGGTTGCAGATTAAATGGTGCGTTTACAGAGATTCTCGATGACCGACTCTCTTTAGTAAAATTGCTTGTACCGATCGATGATTAGCTCTTGATAGGTTCTGGCTATCACAACTAGATTATCGATCTGTAATAACGATCAATATTTTCTTGACTTAACATAAATTATTTACTAACAGGTGAGGTGGGGTTTAAGGTGAGAGATGCAATGCTATGTCTATAAACGGATTTTTCTTTTCTGGCTTAGATGCTGAGTTGCATAGATTTTTGAAAATCTTGGGGGCGTGTTGTGAAGGATACTCTTACCAAAGCTTCTGAGAAGCTCTATGAACTGCCTTAAAGAGTCAAGCCACATAAGGAAGCGGAGATGCTTTTGTTGTTGTACCGCGTTTTTTTGAAGAATCTTTTCTACGATTTCGTTCCGTTTGTCTTCTCTGAGCCGTAATTCCAGTTCTGCAATTTTTCCACCGATACTTTCCCTTCTCTCAGTTGTCCTTAAAATCGTTGCAGGAGCAGGAGCAGGAGCAGGGGGTTCTTCTGGTGGTATGCCGGTTCGCAGAGCTTCTAGATGGTCTGGGTTGTAGTTGAGCCTGTTACTAAGATTTGCCCAACTGTAGCTCTTGCCCAATTGCGAAGCTTTGAAAGCTATATCGCGGTAGGAAAAAGAGAACCCGTTCATTTTCCCGGTAGAAGCGACATTCGCCGTCCAGCCGACTTCTGAATCTTCGAGTCGCTTAATAAAAGTTAGAAGGTCAGGCTTATCAACTAATCTTTTATCAATAATCTGCTGTAAAGCTTCTTTTGGTGAAGGCTCCCCAGTTCGTTCTGATAGCATCTGTTCGTTGCGAGAGATTCTCTTCCGCTTCGGTTGCTTCGGTGCAATCGCAGAAGCTGTCTTGGTAACTGTCAGGTTATGAGCGATTTCAAGTTCACTGATAATCCGGGTGCTGATGAGGTTTTCATTCCTACCTAAGTAAAGCTTCCCACCGGCCATGTCGATTCTGCTGGCGATAATGTGTATGTGCTGGCCTTCGTCGTCATGAAGCACATAGCAACGGAGATGAGTATCACTGAACCCCATCCTCTTCATGTAGTCGTCAGCTATGGTTACCCATTGGTCATTCGATAATGATTCAGTATCAGGTAAGCGAAGCGAGTTGTGCCATACCGGTTTCTGAACATCGGGCCGATGCTGTTTAGTGCCATCAAATTCAGTGATCAGTTTAGAGGCTGAATCACCTAACATGTTCCCGCCAATGACGATTGGATTACTTTTATGATGGGAACCTGGCTTCAATGCATATTGCACGACACCAGCGAAGCTTTTACCCCTTTTGATCTTCTGCATACCCTTCATAGGGTTTGCTCCAGATGTCAGCATTTAGCAGGTGCTGGCGAAGATCTTCCAGTTGTCGCTTCACAGCGAACAATTCGGTATGAGTAAGCTGACTGTCTTTGCTTTTACAATCTATATGGGTCGCAATTCGATTTAGCTGTTGTGATATGACAGTTAAGGCTTTCCAGGCTTCGGTATTAATCGCCGGTATAACAGGAGGCAAGTTTTGAAGGGAAGCCATACGAAGCCACTCTGCTTTTGAGTAATGCTTTCTTAATATATTAAGTTTCGATAATTCATTTTTGTTTAATCTGACACTAACACAGTAAGTCCTCTTTGAATCCATAACAGGATTTGCATTCTTTTTACAATGCTGAATTTCTTTTTTTCTGCGTTTATCAGCATGAATAATAATTGGTTGTTTTCCCATATAAACTCCTTTTTATATGTGTTGTTATGATTAATAATTGTTTTTTTGTAAATGTCAATATTTGGTGCGGTGTTTTGTTAAATGTATGAACTAAATCATCATTGAGTTATAGCCATTTTATGGCATGTTTAATGATATTGTAGTAAAATTCACCCATAAATAGTTAATGTTAAGGAGGTACATATGTTTTCCAAAGAAAAAGTTAGCGATATTTTATTTGCGAATGGTTTTGAGATCAAAAATCAAAGTAATATAGGTGACTCATATACGTTTGATTTAGGTAATGAATGGCAAGTCTCTGTATTTTGTCCTTTTGTTGGGAATGTGTTTGAAGGTAATGTGGATAAATTAAATTATGAGGCAATAAGTGCGTCTTTATTTGATTGTATTGGTACAAAGTTTAAATTTAAAAACGTAGCTTCATTAGAAGCTAATATTAAAAGAGTACTCAGAATACTAAAAGAAAACTCTGATGATGATGAAATTTTAAAGTGTGAAAAATGTGGTGTAAGATACGTGCAACCTAAAGAACCTACATTTGGTAAAAAATGGAAGCCATTCCTCTCTTGTAGTGGAATGATAATTAAAGGAACAGGTAAAAACAAAGGAATTCTTTGTGATGGGACATCTAAAAAATTACCGGCAGTAGTTTTGCTATAATTTAAATGTTTTTTTTTATAGTGTGGCAAGGAAAAACATGTTCGATTTTTTTATGATTAACTCTGAGTATGTGTCTGTTGTCGGTGCGGTTTTAGCTTTTGTGGGCACAATTGTACTCGCTTTTTCTATGGGAAAAGTATTGTGGGAATTCATGTTCTCAATTGACGCAATATCTACCAGTATTGAAAGTATAGCAGACGGGGGCGATATTTACGTCTTTCAAGGACTTCATAAAAGAATATCAAAAGCTATTTCTGCATCAAAAAAGCCCACTTGGATTGGAATAATATTAGTATTTATATCAATGCTAATGCAAGGTTATTCTTTATATCTAAGTTTTGAAAGTAATAAAATAAATTCGATGAAGTACGAAAATAGAATAAATGAAGTTCATGATGAAATTACTGAAACAAAAAATACATTGAACATATTAAACAGTAAGTTATTAGCTGAAATTGATGAAAAACAATTCCAAATAGATGAGCTTAAACGTATTCAGAAAGAACAAAATGAAAGTTTACGGAGCATTATTAAAAAACAGAAAAAGAATTAATAAATTTAGATGTTTATTTTTTCAACCGTAGGGCAGAAAAAACAAGGCAACAAATAGAAGCTCAGCTTCTATTTGTTAGCTCTTGCTTGATTATATTCTCTATTATTTTTTGAATTTCATTTTAATGTATGATTCCTTTGGATTGATGTGAGCAGTATTATCATTGGGATTTATTTCAAGTAGTTCATATGTAATATCTAAATCATGTTCTGATATAAAGCTTTCCCTTAATTTTAATAATGCTGAAATCGTTATTTCCTTATGAGTATTCATCTCTTTTGTAGATTCAAAATCATTTTCATAAGGGTATTCAATATCCGGTTCAGATTCGTTATCAAAATGTGAAAACCAGCCCTGAGGTAATGAAAGTTTTAGATTGGTTATTCTTTCATTAGGGTAGTTTTCGCTGTTAAGTTCTTTGTATTTTTTCTTGGCTTGTTCAAATGACACAAAGCATAAAGGTTGTATCTCTTTATTAGACGACGTTAAAACATATAAGAGAACATGATTTTCAGAACAAACCCATTCTACATCTTGATAGAGAAAGCATAGTAGACTTTTGGGTACAGGGAAGAAAGAAAAGGGAATGCAAACAGAATGAATTTTCAATTGATACTTGTTCATCAAAGCAATTCCTTGAATATCATATAGTTCCATTAGTATAGAAATGTTCATTAAAAAAGACAAGTCATATCTTGACAAATTAAAAGAAGGCATTAGATATATATTGATAATATATTGTGAGGAGAAAATATTTATATGGGGTTAAATTTATTAGAAAATGAAAATATGCATTACAAGGTTCTATTAAACCCCAAAGGTTTACTTACTATAAATGGACTTAAAAACATATGGATATCATATGAAATCAATAATCTTAAAAAAGATAATAACTTGCTACTTTCTAAAATGGATGAGGAGCGAAAAAGTAGTAGCACTAATTTTATATATTATGAGATATTTAATAGAAATATTTTATACATTGATAAATTAAATAACGGGTTTGATTCTGATTGCTATTTCGATAAAATAAAAAATAATGACTTCACAATGAGTCTGATTAAGAAATACCTAAAAAAATTCAAACAAGGAATGTGGAATGATATGGAGTCAAAATTTTTAATGAGTTTTCTGTGCCGTAATGATATTAACACTGCACTCCATATATTACAGTATTTAATTTATCATTCGGAAAAAGATAATAATATAGGTAAGATGTTGGCTAAGGATTATCTAATGATATTAGCAAATGAGCGTAATATTCATATACAGAATAATATTATGTATATTGAGTTCTACACTATAAATCTACTTAATTTAAATAATCTGAAAGTTTATTATTAGCATGTAGATTGAATTCTCTCTCTACATGCTAACTCTGGATTATTATTAGGATTCTTTTTTATAAATTAATTGATAATCATAATCCCATATTTTTCTATCAATTCCAGTTGTTGCTGTAACTTTGAAAAATAAAGTTTGCAATCCTTTATAGTAAAATTCTAAAGCTTTTTGATTTTCTTCTTTCCCCAACCAATTTCTAAATATCATCCGAAAGAATTCTAAATGTGTATTAAAAAGATCTTTGTTAAGTGCTCGTCTAACTCCTGATGTTGAATCACCATTGGCGATTTTTTGGTTGATTGCCTCCTCTATTGCAAAGATTTTAGGGCGAATGTTTGATAGGTATAATTCTTTTGTAAACCCATTATTCAAAATGTCTTCGTTTTCCCAAAATGTAGCATCATCACTATTAAATGTTTTTTCACAATGTTCGAAAATTAATTGTTCAGGAGGCATGTTTCCGGGTAATGATATAATGCCTTTTTTAATATCAGGACCATGATCACCATCTAAAACACAGATAGATTTAAGTGAGGTTTCTTTTAAGTGCGGATCGGCAAATATTGTTTTTAGATTATCTGCACCAATTGAGCACTGTACAAGATGTAAATAATTTTCAACGATTGCTAATTTACTATTCTTTGTTACCCAATAGCTAAATATCTCGTTGAAAAGGAATCTCGCCTCGTTATCTTCAGTGAAAACAGGTATTTTATTTCTTGTATAGGTCTCATCCTTCGTTTGTGTTTTTAAATGCATAGTTATTTTTAATAGATTTGGGTCATCCATTAAGAGCACTTTAGTTATGTTGTTGATTAAGTAGATTACATGTTGTTTTTTCTGGAAAGCATATTCCAAAAGTGTCAAGCTATGAGTGGTGAAAAAAACTTGTATCTTATATAATTTCGCAAATTCATAAATTTTATCAAGGAGTCTAATTTGTAATGATGGATGTAGTGTCGCATCGAACTCATCTATCAATAATATGCTTTCTTTTTCATCCTTTGACTCATTTAATGATTCGTAATAATAACGAAGGCTGACTAATGCTTTTATTATTATGAATAAATTATCTTCACCTGACGAGATTGTATTTGAGTCAACTTCAGGATTATCAGTGTCAAACAATGGCCCAGATTTAAAATCTCCGATGTTATTCGACTCTATGTTTGTGATATTAATCCCCAAAAAGTCTTTGTATATTTTTGATATTATAGAGACATATTCCACAGGTAAATTTAAGGGAATTGCTGAAAGATCGCCATCTTTTGTTTCCCCAATTGGAAATAGACGAGATAAACCAAGATATAATACTGGCTTAGAGGGAAGAGATTGTTTCGGACCACCACGTGGATATAATGGTTTTATTGCATATCTGTTTGCTTCATCAGGATTTTGCGAATTATGTTTCCTGAAATTTAGTGTGCTATCGTCTAAATAATTTATAGAAAATAATACCCCTTTCGCACCACCAGCAGGGTCAGTATAATTTTTTGATTCCCTTACTATTGCCTCCATTTTTGGATTGGCAATTTTGTTGATTGATTTTATTACTTTTATGCAGTTATTATTTGAGTAATTGGGAGAACGGGACGGTGGCATCTGAAATCCGTTGCTTATTAAGTGAAGCAAGGTTGTCTTACATGTTCCATTTGTCCCTGAGATGATGTTAACATCCTTATCGAATGAAAAATCGATGTCGATAAGTTTCTTGAATTTTTTGAAGCCAATCTCTCTAATCATTTCAACTCATCCTTAAAATCAAATCTCAGGGATCTTCACCCCGTCGTTATAAATAACAACCTCAAGCCCTTTCTTCTTATCCTGAGCTGTATAGCTTAATGAATAATCAGCCATGTTAAGGCCCTTATAGATTTCTCTTATTTCATTAACATTATCGTAAGAAACAATCCAGGGTAGTGTGATATTTCGCAAGGTATTAGCGATTTTTACATGATCATCATGCAAGTAAAAATTACGATACAACTCGGCACCCTTTACATAGTAAGGTGGGTCAAGATAGATAAGGCTTTTCTTAGGTAATGAGCGTTTTTGAGCCATCAGAAAATCTACTGCATCAAGATTCGATACGTGAATTTTATCTTTATAGGTGCCTATTAGCTTTATTCTTTTGATTAAATCCTGTTTATTAAATCTTGCATCTAATTTCCACTTTCCTTTTTGTTCCTTACCTCCAATGACACCAGCTTTAAGAATGCCTGAACGATTTGTCCTGTTCAAAAAGAAAGTAGATAAAGCGACTTCGAGCATATTATATTTATCGTTATTAAGCAGTATGTCTCTTTGTTGATGCCAGTTCTCAATAGTTACGGGGATTTCGTAAATCATTTCACACAATGATTCGTTATGATTTACAACAGCAGACCAAAAAGCATAAAGTGCAGGGTCGATATCATTTATGAAAATGTCCTCAACAAGACCGTTGAGCAGCAAACCTAATGCCACACCTGCTCCGCCTGCATAGGGTTCCGCGTAGCAGCCTCCGACTAAGTTGTTGAAGCGAAGAATTTGCTCAATGTGTGGAGAGAACTTTGCCTTACCTCCAGGGTAACGGAGGGGGGTTTTGAATTGTGACAACTTTGGCACCCGCATTAGGTCAAGAAAATTATGTCAATCTTACCACAACTTAGTTATCATTTTCTAGATGTAACATAGGTTTTAGGTATCATGTAGCAATTATTTGAGGGATCATTATGAGTAAAAACCTGTCATATATGTTAAATTTTTTATATCAAATAAAAAACCACCCAGATATTCTTTCTTACAGAAAAGTTGAGCTTAGTGACGACTACGGGGCTTCACTTGGTGATTTTAGACCAATACAGATAGGTATCGGTCCAGATAATCGAATGTCAGCAAATAGAGTTGTCATGGATCTATGTTTGTTTATGTTGATAGATGCCTTAATAGATAGGGATAATCCAGACCTTATTGGCGAGAATTTTATAACCAAATATAAAAAACTTGACACTGAAACAACACATTTATTTATACAAAAAGAATGCTTTCGATTAATTAGATTAATTAGGAATGCAATCGTCCATGATAACGAGGCTATTACTTTTGAAGGTGAATATAAAAAAATCAAAGAAGATGAAATAGGTATACCCACTTATCAAGACACAAGAAAAATGCTTGTCAATTTGAAAGGGAAGAAAAAAGACGAAAAACTTGATATGTATCTTTTAGGTAAAGAGTACTTAAATTTTATTATTTGGTTTTTAGTTTTCGAACAAGTTCCTCAAGGATATAGTTTATTGATTTTGAAGAGTGCTTATAATAAGTTATTATTAAATATAAATTCCATTTCAGATAGAATGGGAGACTCTATAAAAGAATGTCCGAACCTTTCATCCTCTGTGCTATTGAAAAGCTTCAATAGATATGTCATCTTTAATGCTATTATCACGGAGGATGATGAAAATATTTGCATAAAGATTAAGGATTATTCCTCATTTTGTTGCGACTACTACTGGGAAATTGGTTCAGAAGTTTATTTATTACCTCTAGAGGCCTTGGTTATAGATAGTGAAGGGTTAGGGAAGGTAAACAAAAATAAACTCTCTGAGTTCAAAGTTTCTAAAGTATTTTTAGCTAAATATTTAAATAAATCGATTTAATCAATTGTTATGCTCCATTGAAGTTAATTTATTTAGTGCCCTAAAAGATTATTTTAGGGCACATATGAAATATGAGATGGGATAAACAATTTTAATTAAATCAATTCCGGGATTCTTTATGAACTTAATAGCTACCCAGATTTCTTTTAATGATTTCTATGCAGCAATAATCTTGAATCTTTGGCCCTGTACATAATTACCCCACCACTGCATGAGAGCAACTCGTTCTGTTAAGTATTCTGCTCGATTGTAAGCTGCAATTATTTCATCCTTCTTTGAGTGTGCAAGAGCAGCTTCGAGGACATCTGTTCTGAACTTTCCAGACTCCTCTGCGGCCGTTCTTGCTATAGAACGCATTCCGTGGGCTACCAGTTCACCACCGAATCCCATTCGGATGATTGCAGCATTAGCTGTTTGTTCATGCATGTGATTGAGTGGAGCTTTGATACTTGGGAAAACCCACTCTCTATGCCCACTTATCGCTTTCATTGACTCTAGGACTCTCAAAGCTTCTTTGCTTAGTGGAACTTTGTGAGGCTTCTTCATTTTCATAAACTCAGCCGGGATGTTCCACATTGAGTTGTCAGTATCTATATCAGCCCATCTCGCACGAACGGCTTCCCCTGGACGAACCCAAGTCAGCAATTGCCATTCAATCAGTAATCTTGTCTCCAAACGAACTGAGGCATTGTTTAACACCATTAGGAAGCGGGGGAGTTCACTTGGGGGCAGGGCTGGCATATTCTGTTTCTTCGGCTTACTAAATCTCTGGGAAAGATTGTCAGCAGGATTGAATTCTATGAGTTCTTCTGTTGCTGCATAGCGGAAAATTTCATTCAGGCGGGATATGATGCGGCGAAGTGTTTCAAGGACACCTCGTTTTTCTATGGGGTCTAAATGCTGTTTAAGCATTTTAGGGCGAATCTCCTTAATGGGGATATCACCCAACGTTGGGAAGATATTTCTCTCTAGGCTTCGCCAGATGTCGTTAGCATGATCCTGGGAGATGCCTGACGTTTTGACTTTCTCATCAAGCCACTTCTTGGCTACTGCTTGAAATGTATGTTCCGTGGCATCTTTCAGGGCATTGGCTTTCTGGGTGTTATGAACTTGTGGGTCTATACCATTTGCAAGCAACGACAAGTATTCATCACGTAAAGCTCGTGCCTTCGCAAGTGTAAGGTGAGGATAGGTTCCTAAGCTCACCTTAGTTCGCTTTTTGGTCACAGGCACTGCATATCTGAAATACCAATTTTTCTTCCCTCCCTTCACTAGGGGAGCGATTCGTAGTATCAAACCATCTCCGTCAAACAAGTTGATTTCTTTGTCGGCTGGCTTGGTGCTTTTGATTTCAGTGTCAGTGAGCTTCTTAGCGATTTTTGCCATTTTGGGACCCTCGGTTTTTGGACCCTTCTTAGTGGGTCCCATTCAGGGTGCCATAAGTGATAGTTCTCAGCAATTCTCACTGGACGGCAATAGACGTAAAAAAGCCCGCAGAGCTTGTGCTGTGCGGGCTTAGTAGACTTCATTGTACTTCGAACAACTAAAAAGTGGTGGAGCTGGCGGGAGTTGAACCCGCGTCCGAAATTTCTACATCCTCGGTACTACATGCTTAGTTTGTCTTTACATTCGCACGCCAGCTGCGGACAGAC